>Ga0102592_1000671_pt1 | contig 50230 bp, 45 predicted proteins | sample AraplaCol_mMF_r2_FD_76861 | JGI IMG/M metagenome (GOLD analysis project Ga0102592, IMG submission 76861) | Arabidopsis root microbial communities from North Carolina, USA - plate scrape MF_Col_mMF_r2 (SPADES assembly) (version 2) | ecosystem: Host-associated > Plants > Roots > Endosphere...
TCCTTGGCGGCAAAGGCCGGGGCGGCGGCCAGCATACCCATGGCGCCGACTGCGGCAGCACCGGCCATCAGCCGGAAAGAAACCTTGGACATCTCTTCTCCTCTATCGGGAAAGCAGGAATACAGGGAATACAGCGACTTCGGTACTACGGAATCGGTCAATAGGCGCCGCCAATGGCGTGCCGTGCCACAAAGTGCCCATGCGCGCCACTGCCGGCCACGGCCACCAGCGGCTGCACCACGGGTTCGTCGCCGACCATGCGGATCGGGCTCGGAATCTCGTCGGAGAGCGGTTCGCGCTTCAGATGCCGGCGCGCGGGGTCGGCAATCGGCACGGCCGACATCAGCTTCTTCGTGTAGGGATGTTGCGGGTTCTCGAAGATGGCGCGGCGCGGGCCGATCTCGACGATCTGGCCCAGGTACATCACCGCCACGCGGTGGCTCACGCGCTCCACCACCGCCATGTCGTGCGAGATGAACAGGAAGGCCACGCCCAGTTCGCGCTGCAGGTCGAGCATCAGGTTGACGATCTGCGCCTGGATCGACACGTCCAGCGCGGACACCGACTCGTCGGCCACCACCACCTTGGGGTTCAGCGCCAGCGCCCGGGCGATGCAGACACGCTGCCGCTGGCCGCCCGAGAACTCGTGCGGATAGCGCGACGCGTGCGCCGCCGTCAGGCCCACTTTCTCCAGCAGCCAGGCCACGCGGGCCTCGGCTTCCTTGCCGCTGGCCACCTTGTGCACCAGCAGCGGTTCCATGATCGAGTAACCCACCGGCACGCGCGGATCGAGCGACGCGAACGGGTCCTGGAAGATGAACTGGATATTGCGGCGCAGTGCCTGCAGGGCCGGGCCCTGCATCTTGCTGATGTTCTGGCCTGCGAACTCGATCGTGCCGCTCTGGGCATCGACCAGGCGCAGCAGCGAACGGCCCGTGGTGGACTTGCCGCAGCCGGATTCGCCCACCAGCGCCAGCGTCTCGCCGGGATAGAGGTCGAAGCTGACCTGCTCCACCGCATGCACGCGGCGCGTGACCTTGCCGAACAGGCCGCCCGGCACGTCAAAGCGCGTGACCAGGTCGCGCACGCGCAGGATAGGCTCGGCGCCCGCCGGCACGGTGTCCTGCGGCAGTTCCCTGACCGCAGCGTCGGTGTCGCTCATCTGCACCAGCGGGAAGCGGGCCGGCAGGTCCGTGCCCGACATCGCGCCAAGCTTGGGCACGGCCGACAGCAGCGCGCGCGTGTACGGGTGGGCCGGCGCATGGAACACGTCGTCGGACGTGCCCTCTTCCACCTTTTCGCCGCGGTACATCACCAGCACGCGGTCGGCCACCTCGGCCACCACACCCATGTCATGGGTGATGAAGACCACGCCCATGTCCATCTCGGCCTGCAGGTTGCGGATCAGCTGCAGGATTTCGGCCTGGATCGTCACGTCCAGCGCCGTGGTCGGTTCGTCGGCAATCAGCAGCGCCGGCTTGCACGACAGCGCCATGGCGATCATCACGCGCTGGCGCATGCCGCCCGACAGCTGGTGCGGGAAGCGGTCCAGCACGCGGCGTGCCTCGGGAATGCGTACCAGCTCCAGCATGCGCAGCGCCTCGGCGCGCGCGGCGGCCTTGCCCTTGCCCTGGTGCAGGCGGATCGATTCGGCAATCTGCTCGCCCACCGGGAACACCGGGTTCAGCGACGTCATCGGCTCCTGGAAGATCATCGCCACGTCGGCACCGCGCACGCTGCGCAGCGTCGATTCCGTCGAGTTGACCAGATCCAGCACTTCGCCCGAACGGCGGCGCAGCAGCATGTTGCCGTTGGCGATCTTGCCGCCGCCGTGCTCCACCAGGCGCATCAGCGCCAGCGAAGTGACCGACTTGCCCGAGCCCGATTCGCCCACCACGGCCAGCGTTTCGCCGCGATCCACGTGGAAGGACAGGTTGCGCACCGCCTCGACCGTACGTTCCGACGTGGAAAAGCGCACGGTCAGGTTGTCCACGGCCACCGCGCGCTCGGGCGGCAGCACGATGCCATGCTTGGAAACAGTTTTCTGCATATCAGCCGTAAATCCAGACGTTGACCGGTTCGCCGACGCGGGCCACGCCGCGATACATGCCTTCGGTGTTGAACGGCAACGTCACGTTGCCCGCGCGATCCACCGCAATCAGGCCGCCCCGGCCGTGGATGGCCGGCAGCTTTTCCATCACCACGCGACGTGCCGATTCCTCCAGCGACAAGCCCGCGTAGCGCATCTGCGCCGACACATCGAACGCGGCCGCCGTACGGATGAACATCTCGCCGGTGCCCGTGGCCGATACGGCGGCCACGTCATCGGCATAGCAGCCGGCGCCCAGCACCGGCGTATCGCCCACGCGGCCCACCTGCTTGTTGGTGACGCCTCCGGTCGACGTCGCGGCGGCCAGGTTGCCGTTGGCATCGCAGGCCACGGCGCCCACCGTGCCGAACTTCTTGTCCGCATCGAGCGGATCGGCCTTGCCTTCCTGCGCCGCCCTGGCCGCCAGCGCGGCGGCATCGTGATCCAGCAGCGCCATGCCGGTGGTGCCCTGGGCGCGCTGCCATTGGTCGTAGCGGGCCTGCGTGAAGTAGTATTCCGGCGCCACCAGTTCCAGTCCTTGCGCTTCGGCAAATGCCTCGGCACCTTCGCCGGCAAACAGCACATGCTCGCTCTTTTCCAGCACGGCACGGGCGGCCAGCACCGGATTGCGCAGGCGCTTGACGCAGGCCACGGCGCCGGCATTGAGCGTGGCGCCATCCATGACCGATGCATCGAGCTCGTAGGTGCCCGCGTGCGTCAGCACGGCGCCCTTGCCGGCGTTGAACAGCGGGCATTCTTCGAGCAGGCGCACGGCTTCGGTCACGGCGTCGAGCGCGCTGCCGCCTTCGGCCAGCACGCGCTGGCCGGCCAGCAGCACCTGTTCCAGCGCGATGGTGTATTCGCGTTCGCGGTTGGCGTCCATGGCCGCACGGGTGATCGTGCCGGCGCCGCCGTGGATGGCGATAACAGCTTGAGGCATAGGTCCTTCTACTTCCCTTCTTGACTTCAGTCTGAGGATTTCTGCGCGCCGCGGTCGTCGCGCGCACCGGGCGCGCCGTACAGCCACGGCAGCAGGAATTCGGTCATCTCGGCCGCCGCCTTCACCGCGCGCACCGAGCGGTAGGACACCGCGCCGCACAGCGCCTCGATCAGCGCCAGCACCGTGGCTTCGGAGTTGGCGGACAGGCGGTTGCCGGCGTTCGCATAGAGCGCAATGTCGGCCAGCGGCGCCAGCGGCGAGGTCGGCCCGTCGGTCAGCGCCAGCAGCCGGCCGCCGTGCGCCTTCACGCGTTCGGCCAGCTTCATCGAATCGGTCACGTAGCGCGGAAACGCGATGCAGACCACCAGGTCCTTCGGCGTCAGCTTGAACAGCTGCCGCGCCGCGTGCGAGGCACCGCCCACCGTCGACACCGACGTCACCATCCGGCAGTGCATTTCCAGCCCGTGCTGCATCAGGCCCGCCAGGTAGCCGCTGGCGCCGAAGCCCATCACATAGACGCGCTCGGCCTGCAGGATGGCGTCGACGGCCCGCTCGATCGATTCGGGATCGAGATTGCGGCGCGTGGATTCCAGGTTGCGGGCGCCATCTTCCAGCGACGCGGCAAAGACCTCGGCCACCGTGCTCGGGCGCGCCAGTTCGTCGCGCAGGCGCTCCACCGGCGCCAGCGTGGCTTCGAACCCGCGCACCAGTTCGGCGCGGAACTGCGGATAGCCTTCGAAGCCCAGCGCCTTGGCAAAGCGGTTGGCCGTGGCCACCGACACCTCCACCGCCGTGGCGAATTCGTCGATCCGCATGGTGGCCGCGCGAAACAGGTTGTCCAGCACATAGTTCGCCATGCGCTGGTGCGCGGGCGTCAGTGTGGGCAAGGCGCGAGCGATGCGTTCGGAAATCGTCTGGCCGATGGGCATGTCAGGACGTCGGGTGTGGGGTTGGCACCGCCTTGAAGCATCGCCGGGCGTGTTGGCGCGGGTCCGGAGATGAAAAGGCACTTTCGCAGTGCAGCAATCAATGTAAATAAATTTACACGCAAATGGCGTGCCCGCAATGACCTAAGTGATCGAATACGGGAAATCCCTCAATACATGGAAGCGGACATGCAAGGCGACTGAAAGCCGGCGGGGCCGGCGGCGGGCCAGTGCCCCCCGGCGCGCTACAATGCCGGCCTGCCGAATGATCGGCCGCCCAGCCGATCGAGCCTTACCTGCCTTGAAGCCCTCCACGTGATACGAATCGACCAGCTTGTCCTCCAGCGCGGCACCAAGGTGCTGTTCGACCACACCAGCGTCACGCTCAATCCGGGCGAGCGCGTGGGCCTTGTCGGCGCCAACGGCAGCGGCAAGTCCACCCTGTTCGCGATGCTGCGCGGCGAACTGCATCCCGATGGCGGCGATGTGACCGTGCCCACGCAGTGGCGTATCGCACATGTGGCGCAAGAGACACCCGCCGTCGAGCGCACGGCCGTTGAATACGTGATCGATGGCGACACGCGCCTGCGCGAGATCGAATCGCGCATTGCCGCCGCCCAGGCCAGCGGCGATGGCTCGGCCGAAGCCGAGGCCCATGCCGCCTATGCCGATGCCGATGGCTATACGGCCGCGGCCCGCGCCGAGGCGTTGCTGCTGGGCCTGGGTTTCACGTTGCCGCAGGTGACGCAGCCGGTGGCGTCGTTTTCGGGCGGCTGGCGCATGCGCCTGAACCTGGCGCAGGCGCTGATGTGCCCGTCAGACCTGCTGCTGCTCGACGAACCGACCAACCACCTGGACCTGGACGCCATCGTCTGGCTCGAAGACTGGCTGGCCCGCTATCCGGGCACGCTGGTCATGATTTCGCACGACCGCGAATTCCTGGACGCGATCTGCAACGTCACGGTGCATATCGAGAACCAGCAGCTCAAGCGCTACGGCGGCAACTACACGCTGTTCGAAACGATGCGGCTGCAGCAAATGGCCCAGCAGCAGTCCGCCTACACGCGCCAGCAGAAGGAAATCGCGCACCTGGAATCGTTCATCACGCGCTTCAAGGCCAAGGCCACCAAGGCACGCCAGGCGCAGAGCCGCGTCAAGGCGCTGGAAAAGATGGAGCGGCTGGCGCCCGTGCACGTGGCAGCCGGCTTCGCGTTCGAATTCCGCGAACCCGATTCGGCGCCCAACCCGATGATGGTGCTCGACAACGTCGACTGCGGTTACGCCGAAGCGGACCCGCCCGTCACCATCCTGCACCGGCTCATGCTGTCGATCCAGAACGGCCAGCGCATCGGCCTGCTCGGAGCCAACGGCCAGGGCAAGTCGACGCTGGTCAAGACGCTGGCCGGCACGCAGCCCCCGCTCAATGGCACGGTGCGGCTGGGCAAGGGCCTGGTCATCGGCTACTTCGCGCAGCACCAGCTGGAAACGCTGCGCGACCACGATTCGCCGCTGCAACACCTGGCGCGGCTGGCGCCCGACGTGCGCGAGCAGGAGCTGCGCGACTTTCTGGGCAGCTTCAATTTCCGCGGCGACATGGCAACTTCGCCAATCGAGCCGTTCTCGGGCGGCGAGAAAGCGCGGCTGGCCCTGTCGCTGATCGTCTGGCAGAAGCCCAACCTGCTGTTGCTGGACGAACCGACCAACCACCTGGACCTGGACACCCGCGAAGCGCTGACCATGGCCCTGGCGCAGTTCGAAGGCACGCTGATCCTGGTCTCGCACGACCGGCACCTGCTGCGCGCCACGTCCGACCAGTTCATGCTGGTGGCCGACGGCACGATCCGCCCGTTCGACGGCGACCTGGACGACTATCGCGACTGGCTGCTGCAACAGGCGGCCGCCAAGCGCAATGCCGCCACGGCCGCCCACGCCGACGAGGCCACGCCGGCCGTCAATCGCAAGGACCAGCGCCGCGCCGAGGCCGACGAACGCCAGCGGCTGTCGGTGCTGCGCAAGCCGCTGACCAAGGAACTGGAAAAGGTGGAAAAGCGCATGTCGGTGCTGCAGGCCGACAAGACCGTCATCGACGCCTTCATGGCCGAATCTTCAAGCTATGAGGAAGCCAACAAGGCCCGGCTGATGGAAATGCTGAAGCGCCAGGGCGAGGTCACTGGCGAACTGGACCAGCTGGAGGAGCGCTGGCTGGAATTGCAGGAGCAGATCGAGCAGATCGCCTGACGCAAATCACCCGCCTGGATCTGCTCCCCTCTGCCGCACGCGGTAGAGGGGAAAAGCGATTACCGATAGTTCTTCTCGCGGCGGATCAGACCCACCGCCAGCGTCAGCGTCAGGATCACGAGCCAGATCAGCGACCAGGCCGGGATGGACAGGCCGAACAGCGGCGGCAGCGGTGCCGTGCACAGGCCGTCCGAATAGAACACCTGCGGCAGCAGCTTGGCCGTGGGCAGCGCGTTGACCCAGTTTTCCAGCGGATCGATGCCGCACGAGGCCTTCGGGTTCAGCAGCAGCGACACGTGGTAGCCGGCCACCGCGATACCGGCCACGCCGGACAGCATGCCCAGTCCCTGCCACAGCGTGCGCGTGTTCTGCGCAATGGCCGCCAGCAGCGAGAACAGGCCGATGCCCAGGAACGCAAAGCGCTGCATGATGCAGAGCGGGCACGGCTGATAGCCTTCCACGTACTGCATGTACAGCGCGGCGCCGAGCAACGCGAACGAGACAATGGCGATCAGCAGGAAATAGGCGCGAGAGTTGGCTTGCATGGGTGTCGAGGGCAAGAATTGCTTCGACGCGAATTATTACCCATTTTCCGGTCGGGCACCGGGGCGCTCGTGCAATCCGCCACAACCGGCGCTGTGGCGGATTGACGCACCTCTACGCCCCACGCATCGCCCCGCCGCGCCTCCGCACCCACACCCCCTGTCAGCCCGCCGCGGGTGCGCCCAGATACCGCTTGCGCCAGGGCTTCAGCACGGCAATGGCCAGCACCGCCGTCACGATGTCCAGCGTGATGGCCACGCCGAAGACCGGCATCCAGCTGCCCATCCGCTCATGCATCAGCGCCGCCAGCGGGCCGCCGAAGATCGAGCCGATGCCTTGCGAGATATAGAGCCAGCCGTAGTTGGTGGTGGCGAATTTCGTCCCGAACGTGTCGGTCAGCGTCGACGGGAACAGCGAAAAGATCTCGCCCCAGCCCAGGAACACCACGCCGGACAAGAGCACGAACAACACCGCGTTCTCGCGCGTCAGCAGCCACAGCGTCATCGCCACCGCTTCCAGCGCAAAGGCGAAGCACATCGTATTTTCACGACCCCAGCGATCCGAGATCCAGCCGAACATGGGGCGCGTCAGGCCGTTGGTCAGGCGGTCGATGGTCAGCGCCAGCGGCAGCGCGGCCATGCCGAACACCACGGCGTTGGACACTCCGAAATCCTTGGCAAACGCGGCCATCTGCGACGTGACCATCAGGCCCGAGGTCGACATCATCGTCATCATCGCGAACAGCAGCCAGAACAGCGGCGTCTTGAGCATCTTGCGGGTCGGCACGTCGGCCACGTTCGACGGCGTGTAGGCAGGCCGCACCGCCAGCTGCTCGCCGGCGGCCGGCGCGCGCAGCCCCTGCGATGCCAGGAAGCCGATCACCGCGAATATCAGGCCAAACTGCCACAGTGTGGATTCCAGCCCCTTGCCGGCCAGCGCGGCGGCAATCGGGAACGTGGTCAGGATGGCACCCATGCCATAGCCGGCCGCCACCATGCCCACGGCAAAACCGCGCCGATCCGGAAACCAGCGCACCATCTGTCCCACCACGCCAACGTAGACGATGCCCGTGCCGAGCCCGCCCACCACGCCGTAGGTCAGGTACAGCATGCTCACGCTTTGCGCCGATGCGGCCAGCACCCACGACAGGCCCGACAGCACCGTGCCCAGCGCAATCAGCCGGCGCGGGCCGAACCGTTCGATCATCGCGCCCTGGAACGGCGAGAAGAACGTCTGCAACACGATCAGCAACGAAAACGTGACCTGCAGCTCCGACAGCGGCACGCCCAGCTTGGCGGACAGCGGCTTGGTGAACAGCGTCCAGACGTACTGCGGACTGGAAATCGCCATCATGCACACGAGCCCCAGCAGCAACTGCAGCCAGCGCGTGCGCGCCAGCGGCATGGCCTGCGGCACACCCAGGGCCGCGTTATCAGCAACGGTACGCATCGAACCACTCCTTCAGACAGACTTCGAGAGAGACGCGTGGCCATGCGGCGCCACGCCTTGTTGGAATTCGGTACCGGTCGGCGCCTGCCTCACGGCGTGATCACCACGCAGCCACCGCGCCATCGCTGCGTGGATCGCTGCCGCCCTGGGACAGGCCATCCGGTTGCAGCCGCCTGTCAGCCCGACACCGTGCCAGCCACGGTGATCGCCGCCATGCCGCCGCGCGTGGGAATCGGACAGTTCCGCGATTTATGTATACATAAATTTCCCGCGTAAAACGGTCGCAATAGGCATGCCATGAGCACCCCTACTGGCGAGGGGGTACCTGTGCCAGAGAGGCGTACGGCAGCCTATGCCGCGTGGCGTGGGGGATAGCGGGTGATAAAGCGTCGCGACGGGATGCCGCGAGCGGAGAAACCGGCGAAGAAACGGCCGCGCTCAGCCGAACCGGCGGCGGCGCGCCGCTGCACCGGATTCGGTCGACGGCACGAAGCTGGTGCGGGCTTCCTCAAGCCGCGCCATTGTCAGGCGGCTGACTTCGGCGCGGCCATCCTCGATGTGCGTGGACAGCAGCGCCACCGTGCGCGCGGCGTCGGCTTCGGCCAGCGCGGCCAGGATCGCACCATGTTCGTCGTAAGTCAGCGAGATCCGCTCCCCGAACGCGAAGTCGAGCCGGCGGATGATGCGGATGCGGTCGGTCACCTGCTGATGTACGGCGGCCGCTTCAGGATTGCCCGCCGCATCGACGATGGCCAGGTGAAACGCCTCGTCCAGCTGCGCCACGGTGTTGCCGTCGGCCAGCCGCCGGTCAAGGGGCACGCGCCAGATCGTGTCGAGCATGGCGATCAGCCCGGCACGGCGCGTGGCGTGCGACGGCTGGCACAGCCGCGTCACCGCGTGGGTTTCCAGCAGCGTGCGCAGTTCATACAGCGCCTCGAAGCGGTTCAGGTCAAGCGGCACCACTTCCCAGCCGTTGCGGTAGTAACCCCGCACCAGGCCGTCGCCCTGCAGGCGCTGCAGCGCCTCGCGCACCGGCGTGCGCGAGATGCCCAGCCGTTCGGCCACGTCGTTTTCGGTAAAGCGGTCGCCCGGCAACAGCCGGAATGCAAAGATGTCGTCGCGCAGCGCCTGGTAGGCCGCCTGCGAACGCTTGGCGCGCGCCACGGATCGCGACGCTGCGCCTTGGGCATCCACGGCAGCGCCGGTCATGGCGTCAGTCCAGGTGCCGCACGCGGTCGATCGCCTGCTCCAGGCGGTCCACCGCGATCACTTCCAGCCCGTCGATGGACTGCTTCGGCGCGTTGGCCTTGGGAATCACGGCCATCGTGAAGCCAAGCTTGGCGGCCTCCTTGAGCCGCTCCTGCCCGCGCGGGCTGGGGCGAATCTCGCCGGCCAGACCCACCTCGCCAAATACCACCAGCCCGCGTGGCAGCGGCTTGTTGCGCATCGACGAATGAATCGATAGCAAAACCGCCAGATCCGCGGCCGGCTCGGTGATCTTGACCCCGCCCACCGCGTTCAGGAACACGTCCTGGTCGAAGCACGCAATGCCGGCGTGCCGGTGCAGCACGGCCAGCAGCATCGCCAGCCGGTTCTGCTCCAGGCCCACGGCCAGCCGGCGCGGGTTGGGCACGTTGGCGGTGTCGACCAGCGCCTGCACTTCCACCAGCAGCGGGCGCGTGCCCTCCTGCGTCACCAGCACGCACGATCCGGCCACCTGCTCCTCATGCTGCGACAGGAACAGCGCCGACGGGTTGCTGATACCGCGCAGGCCGCGCTCGGTCATCGCAAAAACGCCAAGTTCGTTGACCGCACCAAAGCGGTTCTTGAACGCGCGGATCAGCCGGTGCGACGAATGGGTGTCCCCCTCGAAATACAGCACCGTATCGACGATATGCTCCAGCACGCGCGGGCCCGCCAGGCTGCCTTCCTTGGTGACGTGGCCCACCAGGATGATCGTGATACCGCTGCTCTTGGCAATGCGTGTCAGCTGCGCCGCGCATTCGCGCACCTGGGCCACCGACCCCGGCGCCGAGGTCAGCGCCTCGGAATACAGCGTCTGGATCGAGTCGATCACTGCCACTTCGGGCTTGTCGGCCTCCAGCGCTGCCTGGATCTTTTCCAGCTGGATCTCGGGCAGCAGCCCCAGCGTGGCGGCTTCCACCCCCAGCCGCTGCGCCCGCAACGCGATCTGGGCGCCGGACTCTTCGCCGCTGACATAAAGCACCCGCCGGCTGGCCGACAGGTTCGCCAGCGTCTGCAACAGCAGCGTCGACTTGCCGATGCCGGGGTCGCCGCCAATCAGCACCACCCCGCCCGACACCAGCCCGCCACCAAGCACCCGGTCGAATTCATCGATGCCCGTGGTAAAGCGCGGCACATCGGCGGCCTCGATGTCGCTGAGCTTGCGGACCACGGCCGACGCCGCCAGCGGCTGGAAGCGGCGCGTGGCCGACGACCCCGAATCCGCCACGGTCTCCACGAGCGTGTTCCAGGCATTGCATTGCGGGCACTGGCCTGCCCAGCGCGGTGTGGTACCGCCGCATTCGGTACAGGTATAGACAGTCTTGGTCTTGGCCATCGAAAAATCCGGACTAGGGCTGGATGGGGCGCAGGCTGCCTTCAGACGGCCGAATCGGCCGTGGTCAGCATCGCCACCGTGGTCGGTACGCGCGGCGCCAGCGCGCACATCAGCTCATAGCCCACCGTGCCGCTGGCGGCGGCAACGTCGTCGATCGGCAGCCCGTGACCCCAGAGCGTGACCGGCGAACCCACCTTGGCCTTGGGGCACGGGGTCAGGTCCACGCAGATCATGTCCATCGACACACGGCCCACCAGGTCGGTACGCACGCCGTCGACCAGTACCGGGGCGCGCTTGTCGCCCCAGCCGGACGCGTGGCGCGGGTAGCCGTCGGCATAGCCGCAGGCCACCACGCCGATGCGCATTGCCCGGTCAGCCGTAAACATCGAGCCATAGCCAACGGTGTCGCCCGGCTGCAGGTCCTGGATGCCGATCAGTTCGCTGTGCAGCGACATCGCCGGCTGCAGGCCGGTGTCGGCGATATCGGCCGACAGGCCCGTGGGCGAGCCGCCGTACAGGATCACGCCCGGGCGCACCCAGTTGCGATGGGCCGACGGGTGCCAGAGCACGGCCGCCGAATTCGACAGGCTGACCTCGCCCGGCAGGTTGGCCGTGGCGGTCTCGAACGCCTCGATCTGGTGCGCGATGCCGCGCGCGCTGTCGGCATCGGAGAAATGGGTCATATGGACGATACTGCCCACCCACGACATGGTGCGGGCCCGCTCCCAGGCCGCCCGGTACTGGGCAGGCCGGAATCCCAGCCGGTTCATGCCGGTGTTGAGCTTGAGCTGGATGGCGAGCGGGCCCTTGGGCCGGGCCTGTTCCAGCATGCGCAGCTGTTCCTCGCAATGGATGGCGGTGGTCAGGCGATATTGCTCGATCACGGGAACATCCTGCGGCTGGAAGAATCCCTCCAGGAGCAGGATCGGACCCTGCCAGCCCAGTTCGCGCAGCAGCACGGCTTCGTTGAGGTCCAGCAGGCCGAAGCCGTCGGCGCCCTTCAGGCCGGCAAAGGCGCGGCGGATGCCGTGGCCGTAGGCATTGGCCTTGACGACCGCCCAGACGCGGGAATCCGGCGCATGGCGGCGCACCACTTCCAGGTTGTTGGCCAGCGCAGGCTGGTGGATGACAGCGTGAATGGGTCTTGGCATGGATATGACTGCTTGCGTGGGCTGTCGAACGATGTTCTGCACCAGACTCGGGAAGACCCGGTCGGCAGGCCACTGGATTCGGGCGTTGAGGTGGCACACACTGTGCGGTAACAGGCCTTCGGGGCCGGACGGTCTTTGCGGATGCACCGGCGCCACCTTGCGCAGGCGATATTTGACCACATCCGCAGGTCGATTCCGGGAATCCATCCGGGCAAGTACTGTCCAATGCGCGTCCGCCGGTGTGCTGAAATGTCGCGGATTCGTGATATAAAGCCGGACGCTCCGGCCATGTTTTAAAAGAGAAGCAATATGTCAATGACGGTCAGGCAAGCCGCAAGGCGCGCGAAAGTAGCGTCGCCGCCCCACTTTGACAAGGCAGGTGCGACAGGTTCCCTGCAAGCAACGGCACTCCCGGCCGGTGCGCTTTTGCCCGTCCACATGGACGCCCGCGATGGAGACAAAGTCCAAGGTATGAAGAAGGGTTTCTACACGATCATGGCCGCGCAGTTCTTTTCGTCGCTGGCCGACAATGCCCTGCTCATCGCGGCCATTGCCCTTCTTACCGAATTGCATTCCCCGCAGTGGATGACCCCGCTGCTCAAGCTGTTCTTCGTGCTGTCCTATGTGGTGCTGGCGGCATTCGTGGGCGCCTTTGCCGACTCCATGCCCAAGGGCAAGGTGATGCTGATCACCAATGCCATCAAGATCGTGGGCTGCGCCATCATGATGTTCGGGCTGCACCCGCTGCTGGCCTATGGCGTGGTCGGCTTTGGCGCGGCGGCCTATTCGCCGGCCAAGTACGGCATCCTGACCGAACTGCTGCCCCCCGAGAAACTGGTGATGGCCAATGGCTGGATCGAGGGCCTGACGGTCGGCTCGATCATCCTGGGCACGGTGGTGGGCGGCGCGCTGATCTCGGTGCACCTTTCGACGATCCTGCTGCGCTTCGACCTGCCCTACGTCGACACCGGCATCAACACCCCCGCCGAAGCGGCGATGGTGGTGATCATGCTGTTCTACTTCGTCGCCGCCGTCTTCAACCTGTTCATTCCGGACACCGGCGCACGCTATCCCCAGCAGGAAAAGAACCCGATCAAGCTGATTGCCGAGTTTGGCGACTGCTTCATCGCGCTGTGGCGCGACAAGCTGGGCCAGATCTCGCTGGCCGTGACCACGCTGTTCTGGGGCGTGGGCGCCACGCTGCAGTTCATCGTGCTCAAGTGGGCCGAGAAGTCGCTCGGGCTGAACCTGTCGCAAGGCGCGCTGCTCCAGGCCGTGGTGGCCGTGGGTGTGGCGGTGGGCGCCATCGCGGCGGCCGCGCGCATTCCGTTGCGCAAGTCGCTGTCGGTGCTGCCGTTCGGCGTGGCAATGGGTGCCACCGTGATCCTGATGGCGTTCTACACCAAGGACACCATGCCGGCCGTCACGCTTGACGTGCTGGGCATGGCGATGCCGCTCTACATGGCTATCGCCTATGTGTTCCTGATGATCGTGGGCGCCATGTCGGGCTACTTCGTGGTGCCGATGAACGCCCTGCTGCAGCACCGTGGGCATGTGCTGCTTTCGGCTGGTCACTCGATCGCGGTCCAGAACTTCAACGAGAACGTATCGGTGCTGCTGATGCTGTGCCTGTACGCGCTGCTGATCAAGCTGAACGTGCCGATCGGCTTTGTGATCGTCGCGCTGGGTCTGTTCATCGTGGCGACCATGGCGCTGGTGATGCGCCTGCACAAGCACAATGTGAAGATGTACAACTCGCTGGCGATGATCGGCGAGGACAAGCACCACTAGTCACGCGCGGGGCGTCGTTCGGGCGCCCCCTGGACGCCTCTCTGGCGCCCCTCTGGCGCCCTTTTACGGCGCCGCGGCCCGCAGCGCGGCCCGCGCCTCCCAGTCGTCCGGCACCACGAACCCGCGCGAGCACTCGCGCCAGATGCCGGGCGCATCCTGATCCTGCACCAGTTCACAGACCATCACCGGCGCCTCCCGGCGCCACGCGTGCAGCGGGTCGGCAAAGCGTTCGGCCAGCGCGTCGTGCATCACCGCCGCCGTATCGGTGGCGTTGTCGGCCACACGGGCACCCGACAGCCAGTCGGACCGGGACAGCCGGTACCAGCGCACATGGCTCCGGGCCGGGTCCGACGCCCTGGCGTGCCAGTCGGCAAGCGGCGCCCACCACCCGTTCAGATGATCAGGCGCAATGCCAAGGGTTTCCAGGCCAGGCGGCACCACGCCGTCGCGATAGAACAGCCATCCCAGCAGATAGACTTCGCTGCGATCCACGGGATGCCCGACCAGCGCCTGCGCTTCGGCCGTGCGACCCAGCGGCAGTTGCCGCCGCACGATGTGATCGAGCTTGTCGCCCAGGCGGTCGACAAGATTCGGCCCGACAAAGGCGCGATGCCCGGCAACGCCCTCCACCCTCAGATAGAACTTGGCCGCCATCTCCCAGTGGACGACGGCCGCGCTGGACGGGTCTCGCCAGATCACATCAAGCTCACCCAGCGTCTGCACGCCATGACCGTTGGCGCGCCGGATCGGCACATTGGCGGCCAGCAGATCCACGCCTTGCGTGTGCCGCAACGCGAAGTGCAGCAATCGCTCGGCATGACGGCCCAGGCGCAGGCTGCGACTGCCCGTCGGGTCTGGATGCTGGCTCAGTTCGGAGATGGTTTCGGGCAGGATGGCCGGATCGGCCTCGGACAGCCACGCCTGCCACCCTGCCCGGGCGCCAGGCGGCCATTGGGCCAGCCGGGCCGGGCCATCAGGGTAGCCATCGGGAAGATTCGACAGCAGTGCCGGGGACAGCGAGCACCATGCCAGGTCGCGTGTGCGCTGCGACGCCGCACGGCACCAGAGCGGCAACGGCAAGTCTGCGCCGGCCGGCGCACAGCCGCCCGGCGGCGTCACCTGCGCGAGATCAGGCTTCAGCTCCCGCACGATCGTGGACCTCGCGCGCCAGGCACAGGTCTTCCCAGGCACGCGCCTTGTCGGTCAGCGTGCGCAATAGATAGGCTGGGTGATAGGTCACCACCACGGGAATGCCTTCGTAGGTATGCACCGTGCCGCGCAGCTTGCCGATCGGCGTGGCCGTACGCAGCAGGGACTGCGCCGCAAAGCGGCCCAGCACCACGATGACCTTCGGCTTGATCAGCGCAATCTGGCGCTTCAGGTAGGGTTCGCACTGGGCCACCTCGTCGGGCTCCGGATTCCGGTTGCCCGGCGGACGGCACTTGAGCACGTTGGCGATATAGACGTTCTGACCGCGCGCCAGGCCCAGCGCTCCCAGCATGTTGTCCAGCAGCTTGCCGGCCTGGCCGACAAACGGCTCGCCCTGCAAATCCTCGTTCTCGCCCGGCGCCTCGCCCACCAGCATCCATTCGGCCTGGGTATCGCCCACGCCGAACACGGTGTTGGTACGGGTGTCGCACAGGCCACATGCAGTGCAACCCGCCACGCTGTCGGCCAGCTCCGGCCAGGGCATGCCGGCGATGGCCGCCTCGCGGCCCGCCTGCTCGGGCAGGCGCACCAGCGGCTGCGCTACTTGTGGCGCAGCCGGCCGGTCTGGGTTCGGCGCGTCGAAAGCCTCGACGGTTGCTGCCAGCTCGACGGCATCGCCGATGGCGTCGTCCATGGCAGCGTCGACGACATGATCGGTGTCGGCCGGAACATCTGCCAGCACGCTGGCCGGCCCGGGCGGCCGGATGGACCGGACTTCAGAAGCTTCAGAAGCTTCAGGGGCTTCAGGGGCTTCCTGCGGGGCCGCTGTTGCAGGTGCCGCGACCGGCCCTGCGACCGTCCCTGCCACCGTCCCTGCCACCATCTCCACGGCCGATTCCGCTGCCGTGTCGATGACAGCGGCTTCCGCCACCACCGGTTCATCCTCGGCCATCTCGGCGGCGGGCGCCCGGCGGGGCACCCACTCGGCGGGAATGCCCAGGGCTTCCAGGAACATCGCGCGGCGGTTCATGCCGGTTCCCCATCCATGCGGGCGGGCCAGACGCGGCGCAGCACCAGTGCATCCTCGCGCCCCAGCGCCGTGGCCGGGTAGTAGCCCTTGCGGCGTCCGATCTCGGCAAACCCGGCTTCCAGGTACAGCGCCAGCGCCCCGATATTCGACGGACGTACCTCCAGCAGCATCGTGTGCAGCCGGTGCGCGTGCGACGTCGCCAGCGCAATCGCCAGCAGCAGGCGCCCGTAGCCTTGCCGCTGGTGGATCGGATCGATCGTGATATTGAGCAGGTGCATCTCGTCGACCACCGGCATCAGCATCGCGTAGCCGATCAGCGCCGTCGACGGATCGCGCAGCGTCAGGCCGAAATGTCCGGCCTTGAGCGAATTCTCGAAGTTGCCGCGCGTCCAGGGATGGCTGTAGGCGCGCTGCTCGATCTCGGCAACGGCCGGTAGGTCGCGGGCGCTCATGTGATCCAGCGCCCAGCCCGGCGCCAGCGCCGGCATGACCGGCACAACGGGCCACTCCGGTTGCTCGGGACGCTCGGGGGGCAGCAGCGCGGCACTCATCGGCCCGCTCCCTGTCCGGCCAGCGCGGCGGCCTTGGCGGCGGCCACGGCCTCGCGTTCGGCAATGGTCTGGGCAACCTTGTCGCGCACATAGATCGGCATGGCGTCCGCGGCGGCAATGGTCTCGCCACGCGCCAGTGCACGCTGCGCGATCGACACCAGGGCACGGGCGTCGGGCATGGCTTCGGGCACCGTGCGCGCGGCACGGGCCGCCGCCGCCAGGCGGTCGCCAAAGACGGTCAGCGCGTTGCCGGCCAGCCAGAAATCGCCCTCGGGCGCCGCGATCGACTCCGGCGCGCCCACCTGCATGGCGCCGTCCATCGCCCATTCCCCCGCACCATCGTCCCAGCGGAACGTGGCGGCATAGGCCTGGTCCATGCGTGCGTCGATGGCAACCAGCACGGCCGTGCCCGCAGGCAGCGCTGCACCGTCGTGCGTGACGTTGCGGACGCTTTCCGCGCACGCCATCAGCACGTTGACGGGAATGACGGGCAGGTCCGCGCCGAAGGCCAGGCCCTGCACCACGCCGCAGGCCGTGCGCAGGCCGGTAAAGGACCCTGGGCCCGCGCCAAAGGCAATGGCGGCACAGTCGGCCAGGCGGATGCCGGCCTCGGCCAGCACCTCGCCGGCGGCAGGCAGCACCCGCGACGACGAACGCGCGCCGGTGTGCTCATGACGGGAGAAACACTCGGCGGCGCCATGCGCGGCAGCGCGCCCGAGTGCGACGGAACACCACTCTGTGGAGGTCTCGACAGCAAGAATCCAGGACATGGCAGCGATTGTATCCGCTGGCGGGGCAAAGCAGTATTGGCAACGGCACGCTCCTGCGGCGGCCGCCAGCCCGGCAACCGAGAGCTTCCTCGACTTTTTTGCACCGAAACGGACGCCGGCGGCGCTTATCATCGCCTCTGTCCAACGCATTGCCACACGGAGACCCCATGAGCGACCTGCAAGCCCAATTCGACCAGGCCCAAATCGACGTCAAGACGCTGTCGGAGCGCCCCAACAACATGACGCTGCTGCGCCTGTACGCGCTGTACAAGCAAGGCGCCGAAGGCGATGCCCATGGCGACAAGCCCGGCATGACCGATTTCGTCGGCCGCTACAAGTTCGAGGCCTGGGAAGCGCTCAAGGGCACCGCCCAGGACGAAGCCAGGCAGAAGTACATCGAACTGGTGGGCGACCTGCTGGCCGGCCGCGCCAGCTGACACGCCCCCTGCGGACGGCCTGGCGCCGTCCGCCGCCATTCAGCACCTTGTCTTTCCTGCCGATAACCAGACTATCCGCAATGTATCTGGCAACAGTGTCGTGATTCTGGAAGACATGAAGACCTACCGAGTGCTGTTCAGCGTCTGTGCGCTGATGCTGTCGACGGCGCTGATGGCCGCCCCGCGCGCGCCGTCCCGCCCCGCCGAGCCTGCAGCCCCGGCATACGATCCGGTTCGCTACAAGTCCTGCACCGTCTACGCCGCGACGGCGATGTCCGCCGCGGTCGACATGCGCACCCATGGCTACAGCGCCAAGCGCGCCCTGTTCGAAGGCGGCAACCCGCCCTCGGCCCCCATGGTGGCGCTGACCGAGTTCGCGGCATCGGCCATCCAGGCCCGCCCGGCAGGCGGCCGCGAAGCCGCGTCGGTGCTGAGCGGCTTCCTGGCCGGCGTCTGCTACCAGCGCAACGAACTGCCCACGCTGCAATAACCGCCGGGAAACGAAAACGCCCGCAGGCGCGGGCGTCCCTTCCCTCATCCAGCCGTCCGGCCGGCCTAGCGCCCGGTTTCCTTCAGGTACTGCGCCCGCGCCGCCACGGCCGTATTGGCGAAGTCCGAGAACACGCCGTCCACACCGGCCCGGAACGCATCCAGGTACTCGGCCACCGGATCGCCCTTGTACTTGCCAGGCAGGTAGCGCGGCTCGTTGCGGAACGTGTACGGATGCACGAAAAGTCCGGCCTTGTGCGCATCGGCGATCAGGCTGGTGGGCTCCACCGAGTTCACGTCGGCCAGCGACCCCGTGTAGGCCGTGCCATCGGCGTTGGTGGCCTTCCACGGCGTGACCTTCCAGGCAAAGACCTGGGGCTTCCACGGGCCGATGCCGTCGGCATAGGTCTTGATCTCGGCCAGGCCGGCCGGCGTCAGCATTTCGCCAAACCAGCGCGAGTCGCCGGTGATCGTCCAGCTGTACGGCCGGCCGTCGACAAACGCGTAGTCGTCGTTGGTCTGGTAGATCATCTCGCCGGTCTGGTAGTTGACCGCGTTACCGTCCACCAGCTGCACCATGCGCGCCTGCACGCCCTTCGAACGCATGTACTTGAGGCTGGCCGGATCAAAGCTCTGCAGGAAGATCGGCGCGGTCCTGCTGTTCAGGTTGTTGGCGTTCAGGAACTGGATCAGCGCGTCTTCGAGCGGCCGCGAGCCCGCCGCGCCGCAGCCGTTGGCAATGGCCTGCGCGTTGTTCCAGTACGGGTTCTTGGCTTCCGGATAGATCGTGAAGGCCTTGCCGGTCACCGCCGACTTGGCGCGCGCGATGTCGTAGACCTCCTGCAGCGTCAGGATCGGAAACTGGCCGTTCAGTGCCGTGGGACGCACATCCTTGGCGTCGTAGGTGGTGCCCCGGATCCACTGCTTCAGCTCGGCCACCGTGAAATCGGTGATCGACCAGTCGTTGGTGTGGTCTTCGCCGTCGACGACCAGCGAGCGCAGCACCGACGTGGGATCGGCCGGATTGGTCAGGTCGGTCAGATAGGTGGACGGGCCGCTGGTGGGCGTGGTCGGCCACGACACCGGCACGCGCACGCCCGGCACGGTGCGCTTGCGCGCGGCCACGGTGGCGTTGGTCGTGGCGACCGCGGCAACGTTGGTGTTGTCGCTGAGCCAGGGGTTGTGGCGCACCACGAGCACGCAGTCCTTGCTCAGGTGGACGTCTTCCTCGAGCGAATCGGCGCCCGCATCGGCGGCGCCTTCGTACGACACCTGGGTCTCCTCGGGATACAGGCCCGGCAGCCCGCGATGGCCGATCACCAGCGGCGGATTGCCGTCGAGCGTCTTGAGCGCGGTGGGGGTGGCAGGCGTGGTCGGCGTGGTCGGCGTCTGGGCGGCTGGGCTGGTCGAGCCGTTGTCGTCGCCGCCGCCGCATGCGGCCAGTGCCAGGCTGCCGGCCAGCGCCGCCAGCAGGTGCGCCACGCGGGCCGGGGAGCCGTTCATCATTTGTTTCATTTTTTGTCGCTCGCTAAGTGGGATGGACGAAGCGCGAGCGACGAAGCAGGTGTGCCAATGCGATGCCCTTCACCGCATTGCCGGAATCGTTGCTGCACGCCTCGACGCGTAGCGTGTGGCGTGCATGTGTCACGCTCGTGAAGCACCTGTATCGATAGCGTGACAGTCGCGCTACCATGCACGCCATGACATCTGCCTTCCTTGCTTCCCGCTAGGGATCCCAAGCCATTCCGCCCGGCACGCCTGCCCTGTCACGCGTGCCGGCTACGCGTGCCAGTGACCGGCCCGGCCGGATCATTGGCGCCGCGCCATGTCGCAAGGAAATGTCATGCAGACGCAGAACCTTCTGGTGACCGGTGTATCCGGGCACTACGGCCGCCTCGCGGCCACCCATCTCGTTGAATCCCACCCCGCCGGATGGCGTGGCACCACCACCCTGATCGGCACCACCCGCACGCCTTCGCAGGCTCGGGACCTGGCTCGCAGAGGGGTCGATGTGCGCCCGGCCGATTTCGACCAGCCATCGGGCCTGAACGACGCATTTGCCGGCGCAGATCGCCTGCTGCTGACCAGCACGGCTGCCGAATATGCCGGGGCGCGCCGCGTGCAGCAGCATCGGCACGCGATCGCGGCCGCGCGGAACGCTGGCGTCGGGCATATCGTCTATGCCTCGTTCATGGCCTCGGCCGATTCGCCGCTGGCCGCGCTGGCTGCAGACCATGTGGCCACCGAACAGGCATTGCGCGCCGCCGGCATCGGCCATACCGTGCTGCGCCACGCGTTCTATATGGAAATGGTGCTCGCCACGGCGCGCCGGGCCATCGCGTCGGGCGTACTGCGGACGCTGAACGCCCACGCCGGCGTGGCATATGTCGCCCGGGCCGACTGCGCGCTGGCTGGGGCTTGCGCGCTGCGCGCCGATATCGGGGCATCGGGCGCATTCGTCGACATCACCGGCCCGCAGGCGGTCACGCCGATCATGCTCGCGCGGGCAATCCACGCCTGCCTGGGCATCGAGGTAAAAGTGGACGAGGTATCGGAGGATGTGTTGCGCACCGGCCTGGTTGCAGGCGGCCTGCCAGACCCGGTGGCGGGCATGCTTGTGTATCTGGAGCGCGGCATGGCGCAGGGGGCGATGCAGGCGGTCAGCGCCGACTTCCGGCGGCTGACCGGCCGCGAGCCAGGCGGTGTCGAAGCGTTCCTGATGCAGCACCGCGAGGCCCTGGCGCCGAACCACTAGGCGGCGTCAGCCCTCGGGCACCGGCCGCGGGCGGATGCGCCACGCGGCCAGGATGGCCGTGGCGATCACAATCCCCACGGCCAGGAACGTTTCATCGAAGGCCTGGATGCGCGCGGCCTGCGCCGCAGCATCGCCGCCCTTGCCCAGCACCGCGCCATGCTCGGCCAGGCGCCACTGCAGGCCCACCCCGGCCAGGCTGACGCCAATCGCGCCACCGAGCTGCCGCAGGAAGTTGATGCAGCTCGACCCCTGCGGAATCATCGAGAAATCGACGCCCCGCATCGACCCCAGCGTCAGCGACGGCAGGACGCACCCCAGGCCGATACGGCCGATCACCGCGTACAGCACCAGCAGCACGTACGGCGTGGCCATCGAGCCGGTAGCCATCAGCAGGAACGACCCCGCCAGCAGCGCCAGCCCGAACGACACCTGGCGGTGCGGCAGGATGCGGCTGGTCAGCCGCCCCGCCACCGCGATCGTCACCGCCAGCGCAATCCCGGCCGGCATCAGCACCAGGCCGGCCGCCGATGGCGTGTAGGACAGCGCCATCTGCATATAGACCGGCAGCAGGTAGGTGGACCCGAACAGGCCCGCGCCATAGATAAAGGCCACCACGGCACCGGCCGAGAACTGGCGGTAGCTGTACAGCCGCATGTTCATCAGCGGATCTGGCGCGCGCAGCTGCCAGGCAACAAAGGCCGCCAGCATCAACACGCCGAACACGGCCAGCCCGAGGCCTTCGCCAGCGCTGGTGCGCATTTCCACCAGTCCGTTGAGCAGGCTCACCGTGGCGACGCCCACCAGGGCCAGGCCGCGCCAGTCCAGCGGCTTGCGCTCGCCCATCATCGCCGAGTCCACGGCCATGTAGCGCCGCGCCATCCACAGGCCGGCCAGCGTCAGCGGCACCACCACGAAGAAGATGGAGCGCCAGCCGAACAGCTCCACCAGGAAGCCGCCCACGCTGGGGCCGATGGCCGGCGCCAGCACCACGCCAAACCCGAACAGCGACAACGCCTTGCCCTGCTCGCGTTCATCGAAGACGCGCAGGATGAAGATATTGGGCAGCGGCTGCATGATGCCGGCGGCAATGCCTTCGGCCACGCGCATGGCCAGCATGACGCCGAATGTGGGAGAGAAGCCGCCGATCAGCCCGCCCCCGCCCAGCAGCACCAGCGTGCCGATGAAGGTGCGGCGCAGGCCGTAGCGGTTGAGCAGCCACGGGGTCAGCAGCATCGACAGCGTCATGGCGATCATGAAGCTGGCGGCCACCCATTGGGCGCGCTCCTGGCCCAGGTCAAAATGGCGGCTCAGGTCGGGAATGGCGACATTGACGATGGTCGACGACACGATCGACGACATCGTGCCCAGCATCAGCGTGACCAGGATCAGCCAGCGCAGGCGGTCGCCGTAGCGGGCGCGCAGATCGGCACGCGTGGGGCCACCACGGCGGCCCGCCGACGGGTCCGGCTCGCCTGGCTCCCCGGGTGCCTGCGATCCGCCAGCGCCTCCTCCATGGGCATCCCCGCTGCCGGTACTTGCCGGCGCAGTGGATGGGCGGCTCACCCGAGCCGTCCTGTCGCGGCGATTTCCCGGATCTTGCGAACCGTGTCGAGGTCGGCCTCGTGATAGGCCGACTTGACGATCTCGGCGTAGCGGTTGTCGCCGCTCGCGTCCACGTTGGGCATGGTGGTCTGGTAGATGAAGCGGACCAGCAGTGCGCCAGGCGCCGGGGTCTCGATAATCATCTCCAGCGTGCCGCCCGCATGTTCGGCGGTGGGGGCCGACTCATACCGTACGGCGCGGCGCGGTTCGTAGGCCACGCGGTCGCTCACGCTGGCCTTGCCGAAATGCAGCACGCGTTCGATCCAGCCATCGCCCCGCCCGACGATCTCGGCGCTATCCAGCCCGAGCATGAACAGTTCCGGCGATTCCGCCCGCAGTACAAGGCCCTGCCAAAGCTGGTCCGGCGTCAGCGGCTCCAGCGTGGGATTGCCTGGGTCATTGATTTCCACCAGGTGTTCGAAGCGCAACTTGAATCTCCAGATCGTAGATTTCCGTATTATGGGGCTTCCCGCGCGCCGCTGTCCGCCCCCAGGACCACCAGTCCGGGGTGGCGGCCTGCGCATCACTCCTGACAGCTGGTGTCAGGAGCCCGGGCGCACAATGCTCGCCCGGTTCAAGCAAGCGTCAGGAGTCGTCAGGAGCGGCTGCCCGGCGCCGCGCATCGGGAGAACGCTCAGGAGGCAGGCATGGAGTTGTTGATCAACATCGACGTCGATGACCTCGAACGCGGCATCGGCTTCTATGAGGCAGGATTGGGATTGCGGCTCAACCGCAGGCTGTTCGACGGCACGGTGGCCGAACTGCACGGCGCCTGCGCGCCCGTGTACCTGCTGGCCAAGGCGCCCGGCACCGTGGCGACCACACGGGCCGATACCCGGCGCGACTATGTCCGGCACTGGACCCCGGTGCATCTGGACTTCGTGGTCGAATCGCTGGAACCAGCCATCGAGCGGGCGCTCAGCGCCGGCGCGGAAATCGAGGACTGGCCACGGGAATTCGACTGGGGCCGCCAGGCGATGCTGTCGGACCCGTTCGGGCATGGCCTGTGTTTTATCGAGTGGAAGGGCCAGGGATACGGGGCCGGGAGCGCGCCATAGATGGCCCAACCGGCAATCGGACCCCGAAAATAGCGTCCCGCCGGTAACACCCCGCCGATAGCGCATCCGCAGGCATGGCCGCCGCCATTGTCCGGCGCCCTCACCGCCCAACAAAAAACCCCACGGCTCGCACCGTGGGGTTTTTCTGTTGGCTTTCTGGCGAAACCGCCATCACCAGGGCTGACTTCAGACTTCCTCGTACAGCGGCAGCGTCAGGAATTCGGCGAAGTCTTCCGACGTCGACATTTCCTCGAAGATCTTTGCGGCGCGGTCATAGGTCGGGCCCGTGCCCGCCACTTCCTTGACCTTGGCCAGTTCTTCCGGAATCAGCGCGCGCACCAGCTCGGCGGTGACCTTGCGGCCGTCCTCGAGCTTGCCCTTCGGCGAGCGGATCCACTGCCAGACCTGCGAACGCGAGATCTCGGCCGTGGCGGCGTCTTCCATCAGGTTGTGGATCGGCACGCAGCCGTTGCCGGCCAGCCAGGCACCCAGGTAGTGGATGCCGACGTTGATGTTCATGCGCAGGCCGTGTTCGGTGATCGGCGTTTCCGGCTGGAAGTTCAGCAGGTCGGCGCCCTTTACTTCCACGTCCATGCGCTGCTTCTCGAACTGGTTCGGCTTGTCGCCCAGCACGGCCACGAATTCCTTCATTGCCGGCTCGACCAGGCCCGGGTGGGCCACCCAGCCGCCGTCGTAGCCGTCGGTGGCGTCACGACGCTTGTCGCTGATGATGCCTTCCATGGCGATGGCGTTCTTTTCCGGATCGTTCTTGATCGGGATCAGCGCGCTCATGCCGCCGATGGCGGGCGCACCGCGCTTGTGGCAGGTCTTCAGCAGCAGCAGCGCGTACGAACGCATGAACGGCGCGGTCATCGTCACCTTGGCGCGGTCGGCCAGGCAGAAGTTCTTGTCCACCTTGAACTTCTTGATGCACGAGAAGATGTAGTCCCAGCGGCCGGCGTTCAGGCCAGCGCTGTGGTCGCGCAGTTCGTACAGGATTTCTTCCATTTCGAACGCGGCCAGGATCGTCTCGATCAGCACCGTGGCCTTGACCGTGCCTTGCGCCAGGCCAACTTCCTTCTGGGCCATCACGAAGACGTCGTTCCACAGGCGCGCTTCCAGATGGCTTTCCATCTTCGGCAGGTAGAAGAACGGGCCGTCGCCGCGGGCGATCTGTTCGCGGGCATTGTGGAACAGGAACAGCGCGAAGTCGAAGATGCCGCCCGAGACGCGCTTGCCGTCGATCGTGACGTGCTTTTCGTCCAGGTGCCAGCCGCGCGGACGCACCTGCAGCGTGGCGATCTTGTCGTTGAGCTTGTAGTGCTTGCCGTTGCTGTCCAGCGTCAGCGTGCGGCGCACGGCGGCCTTCAGGTTCACCTGACCCTGCATCTGGTTGTGCCAGTTCGGGGTGTTGGAGTCCTCGAAGTCGGTCATGTAGCTGTCAGCGCCCGAGTTGAAGGCGTTGATCACCATCTTGGCTTCGACCGGGCCGGTGATTTCCACGCGGCGGCATTCCAGAGCCTTGGGCACCGGGGCAACCTTCCAGTCGCCTTCGCGCACGTTCTTCGTTTCCGGAAGGAAATCGGGGATCTCGCCGGCGTCCAGGCGCTTGGCGCGTTCCACGCGTGCGGCCAGCAGTTCCTGGCGGCGCGGCTCGAAGGCGCGGTGCAGCTTGTCGACCAGGGCCAGGGCTTCCGGCGTGAGGATGTCTTCGTAGGCCGGCAGGATCTCGCCGGTAATCTTCATGCCCGCGGGCAGCGTGATAGCCATCAGTCTTCTCCTGTAGGTGCGATGGTGTATTAAGGGGGGCCTGCCTGTCAGACCGTTGCGCCCGAGGCGGCAACGAAGGCAAGCAGGTCGTTCATGTCGTGCCCGGTGCCGGTGGGCGCCACGTCCAGGCGCTCCGCCGGATGGCCGGCACGGTTGATCCAGTAGGTGGTGTAGCCAAACCACGTGGCGCCGCAGGCATCCCAGCAGTTCGACGAGACAAACAGGATCTCGCCGGCCGGCACGTCGAAGGCCTTGGGGCCCAGCGCGTAGGCGGCCGGCGCGGTCTTGTACTGCTTCACGGCATCGACCGACAGCACATGGTCGAACAGCCCGTGCATGCCGGCGCTCTTGACCGCGATATCAAGCATTTCCGGATTGCCGTTGGACAGGATGCCCAGCGGCAGGCTGGCGCGCTTCAGCCGCTTGAGTGCCGCCAGGTTCTCGGGGAACGCCGACAGGCACGCGTATTCCTTGAGCAACTGCGCCTGCGCGGTGTCATCGAGCTTCAGTTCGAGACGGTCGGCGGCATAGCGCAGTGCGTCGATCGTGATGTCCCAGAACGGCTTGTAGCGCGCGCCGTCCGGCGCGGCCAGCGAACGCAGCCGGGTGTAGTCGATCTGGCGCTCGCGCCAGAGCAGGGCCAGTGCCTCGCCCTTGCCCGGAAACAGTTGCTCGGCGCGCGCCGTGACCGAATACACGTCGAATAGCGTGCCGTAAGCATCGAAAACTACCGCGCGGATTTTGTTCATCTCTCAAAACGCCAGGGACTGAATGGACCTGTACACGATTGAATGCATGGAATTCTAGTGATGCGCTGCAGTGCGGCAAATAGGCTCGCTGTCACTTGATCTTTTACTTTTGCACTACTAATCTTTGCCATCCCCATCAAGACTCGTGTACAACCGAGCTAACATTCGTGGACCACTTCAAGCAACTGGAGACTTTTGTATCGGTGGCGTCACGTGGCAGCCTCTCCGCTGCCGCAGCCGCCGAAGGCGTGGCGCCGGCCATCATCGGCCGCCGCATCGACGCCCTGGAAGAACGGCTCGGCGTGAAACTGCTGGTGCGCACCACCCGCAAGATCACGCTGACGTTCGAAGGCTCCGCGTTCCTGGAAGACTGCCAGCGCATCCTCAACGATCTCCACAATGCCGAAGCCAGCGTCTCCGCCGGCGGGGTCAAGGCCAGCGGCCACCTGCGCATCACCGCGCCGGCCGGCTTTGGCCGCAAGCACGTGGCGCCGCTGGTGCCGCTGTTCATCGAATCCCACCCCGACGTCACGCTCACGCTCGACCTGTCCGACCGTGTGGTCGACCTGGTCAACGAAGGCTTCGACTGCGCCATCCGCCTGGGCGACCTGCCCGATTCGAGCCTGGTATCGATCCGCCTGGCCGAAAACCGCCGCGTGGTCGTGGCGTCGCCCGAATACCTGGCGCGCGCCGGCACCCCTGCCCTGCCTGAAGACCTGGCACGCCACAATTGCCTGCACTTCGGCGCCAGTGCCAACGTGCAGCGCGGCTGGGTCTTCCAGCAGGATGGCCGCGCCGTCACCGTCAAGGTGGGTGGCAACATGGAATGCACCGACGGTGCCGTACTCCATGCCTGGTGCCTGCAGGGCCACGGCCTGGCCTGGCGTTCCTGGTGGGAGGTCGGCCAGGAAATCGTCAGCGGCCGGCTGGTGACCGTGCTCGACGAATTCCAGGCGCCGCCCATCGGCATCCACGCCGTCTTTCCCCAGCGCAAGCACCTGCCCCTGCGCGTCCGGCTGTTTATCGACCATCTCAAGAACACCTATGGCAACCCGGCCTACTGGCGCCGCGCCGAACAGGCGCCCAGCAGTGCCGCCGCCGAAGTCCACGCTGTCGTCGCCTGACACCGTCCGTTCGCTGTCAATCGCAGAATCTTGATATTTCACAATGACGAACACTGCACACTGACTACAATCGATTCAGACAGGCGCCCCGCTGGCCTGCACCCGTTCCCACTCGTGAAAGGAGGTCCCGGTATGTTCAAGCACATCCTGCTGCCCACCGACGGTTCGGAGCTGTCCAAGAAGGCCATAGACGGCGGCCTGGAACTGGCCAAGGTCATCAATGCCCGCGTCACCGCCTACGTCTGTCTCGAGGAATATCCCTATACGCCCTTCAGCGAGATCGTGGTCGAGGCCCCGCAGGCGTTCAAGGAACGCATCGAGAACCAGGCCCGGCTGTACCTGAAGGAAATCGAAAGCGCCGCCGTGGCTGCCGGCCTGCCCTTCGACGCCGACATGACCACCTTCGCGGTGCCCTACCTGGGCATCATCGACGCCGCGGAGCGCCACGGCTGCGATGTCATCTTCATGGCCTCGCACGGCCGGCGCGGGCTGTCAGGCCTGCTGCTCGGCAGCGAGACGCAGAAGGTGCTCACACATACGGATATTCCAGTCATTGTTTACAGGTAGGCACTAGCAAAACGATTCTGGCGTCGCGCGGCCTTGGCCGATCCACTACTGTCTGCGGCCGCGCGCTTTGGCCAGAACCGCTGCGCTTCGTTTTGTTAGCGCCCTTGAACGCTGCGGTCCTGCAAAAAAGCCGCGCCGCAGGTCTTGCGGCGCGGAGCCAAACTGACGGCGCGATGGTCGCGCGCCGTCCCCGAATCCCCTTTCCGTTCAGAAGGCTCAGGCCACCTTCTTGTCGAAGAACTGTTCGTCTTCGGTCGATCCCTTGAGCGCGGTCGTCGACGACTGGCCGCCTTCGATGGTCTGCGTCACGGCGTCGAAATACCCGGTGCCCACTTCGCGCTGGTGCTTGACGGCGGTGAAGCCCTTCTCGGCAGCGGCAAACTCGGCTTCCTGCAACTCCACGAAGGCCGACATCTGGTTGCGGGCGTAGCCATAGGCCAGGTTGAACATCGAGTAGTTCAGCGAGTGGAAGCCCGCCAGCGTGATGAACTGGAACTTGTAGCCCATGGCGCCCAGTTCGCGCTGGAACTTGGCGATGGTGGCGTCGTCGAGGTTCTTCTTCCAGTTGAACGAGGGCGAGCAGTTGTAGGCCAGCAGCTTGCCCGGGAACCTGGCATGCACCGCCTCGGCAAACTTCTTCGCGAATTCCAGGTCCGGCTTGCCGGTTTCGCACCACACCAGGTCGGCCACTTCGGCGTAGGCCAGCGCGCGGGCGATCGACTGGTCGATGCCGGCCTTCGAACGGAAGAAGCCTTCCACGGTGCGCTCGCCGGTCAGGAACGGCTGGTCGCGCTCGTCCACGTCCGAGGTCACCAGGTCGGCGGCTTCGGCATCGGTTCGGGCGATCACCAGCGTCGGCACACCCGACACGTCGGCGGCCAGGCGCGCTGCAGTCAGCTTGGCCACGGCCTCGCGGGTCGGCACCAGCACCTTGCCGCCCATGTGGCCGCACTTCTTCACCGAGGCGAGCTGGTCTTCGAAGTGAACGCCGGCGGCGCCCGCCTCGATCATCGACTTCATCAGTTCGAACGCGTTCAGCACGCCGCCGAAACCGGCTTCTGCGTCAGCCACGATCGGCGCGAAGAAGTCGGTGTCGCCCTTGCCTTCGCTCCACTGGATCTGGTCGGCGCGCTGGAACGTGTTGTTGATGCGTTTGACGACCATCGGCACCGAGTTGGCCGGGTACAGCGACTGGTCCGGGTACATTTCGCCGGCCAGGTTGGCGTCGCCGGCCACTTGCCAGCCCGACAGGTAGATGGCCTTCAGGCCGGCCTTGACCTGCTGCATGGCCTGGTTCCCGGTCAGCGCGCCCAGCGTATTGACGAACGGCTCGGTGTTCAGCAGGTGCCAGAGCTTTTCGGCACCGCGGCGGGCCAGCGTGTGCTCGATCTGGACCGAACCCCGCAGCTTGACCACATCCTCGGCCGTGTAATGACGTTGCACGCCCTTCCAGCGCGGGTTGGTATCCCAGTCCTTTTGCAGGGCGTCGATCTGTTGTTGGCGGGTCGTCATGTTCACTCTCCTGTAACGATTTCGAGATGGCATGGAAATCGGTGACTGCTCCCCGTCTGCTGCCTGCCGGGGGACTCTGGCCGCCTGTGCCGCCGGCGCCTCAAGTCATGTGTCTTATATAAGAGTGTAGGGAAACTTCCCGCGTTGCAACAAGCGTCGACCGTAACGAGGACACAGTTTTTTATTTGATAAAAATCAAAGCGTTACCTTCATCTTTCCACGATACGGCATGAAATCTTTCATGATGAGAAATGCCGGTGCCGGTATGGCGATGCCATTTTTGCGGACCAAAACATCATTCCGCATCATGGAATTTTGGCAGCCTCCGGGTCGACACGGGCCGCCTCCAGGGCGGGTGACGCGGGCGCACCATCGAGATGATCGACAAACTCGCACACCATGGCCGCCATGCGCCGCGGATGCGACAGCGGCAGCCAGTGGTGCGCCTCGACCCGTCGGCGCCACAACCGGGGCACCCAGCGGCCCAGGTCTTCGGTCACGGCCGGACGCACGTAGCGGTCGCGCGTGGGGACGATGATCTGCACCGGCGCATGGGCCCGGCGCTCGCGCGGCGCCTGCAGCCGCGCGCGGATATTGGCGCGATACAGCCGCAGCCCGTGGATGCCGTCGGCCGTCTGGGTGGGACTGGACGGCACGTGCAGCCCTTCGGTGCGGCGCAGCCAGAAGGGCCAGCCGCGTCCGAGCCAGAGCTTCCAGTTCCATTCGGGCAGCAGCGGAATATGAAAGAACGCGATGTACCAGGACGCCAGCGCCTGCCGCAACGTAGCGCCCCATTGCTTCAGGCTGCGGCGCCCGCCGGCGCGCAATGCACTGGCCGCGTGGTCCAGGCACGGCCCCGAACACGACGTGAACGACGCGATACGGCCATACAGGCGCGGATCGGTCACGAATTCCCAGCCCTGTATCGATCCCCAGTCGTGGCCCACCAGATGCACCGGCCGATCCGCCGACACGGCGTCGAGCACGGCAATGAAATCGTCGGCCAGCCGTTCCAGGCGATAGTCGGCCATGTCGGGCGGCGCATCGGACTGCCCTGCCCCGCGCACGTCGTAGGCGATGACGTGGAACCGTGCCGCCAGCGCCTGTGCCACGCCGTGCCATACCTCGCTGTTGTCGGGATAGCCATGCACCAGCACCACCACGGGATGCGCGGGATCGCCCCAGGCCGAGGCGGTCAGGCGGACGCGGCCGGACTGGATATGGAATCGGAGCGGAGCACCGGGGAGAGAGCTTGCGGAGCGGTCAGGCGGCGGCAGGGTCATGGGCGGGCACGGTGCGTTGACAGTGTGGGATGTCATCGCCAGCCATGCTAACGCCGTCACGTGCCGCGTGACGGCGTTTGAAGTGTTTCGTCCTGGTGGTCCGGGGCCACCTCAGGCAGCCGCGGCAGTATCGCGGGCCTGGCGATGGGCCACCCAGTCGCCGCCGTCGATGCGGGCCAGGCCGGCAACGGCAGCATCGGCCACCGGGTAAAGCAGGCAATCCGTGGGCGCGCCGTTCAGCATTACGGGCCGGGTCTCGCGGATAAACAGCGTGGCCTGCCCCGGATAGACCTCCTCGATCTCGTCCAGCACCGGCAGCAATGCATCGGGAATGTCGTACACGTCGCCCAGCACCGGCGCGGCCGATGCATCGAGCACCAGGCCCGGATAGGTGCCGAAGTCATAGAGGCGCCCTGCAATGCTGGCCGTGCCGACCAGCGTTGCCGCGCCGATGCCATGCCGCACGGCGGCCTGGTTCAGATCGTTGACCTCGCCGGCACGAAGGGTGCCGTAGACAAACACACGCTGCATGGCGCAATCCTTTGCTGACGGAAAAGCCCATGGTAGAGGAAGCCGCGCGGCGATGGAACCACGGCTGGCGCGTTTCCCCGCCATGGTGCATCCCGCCCCGATACCAGCCTCGGCCGCCCCTACATCTGCTTGAACAGGTGCGCGTACTGCCTGGCAACCGGCAGCGACTCGGGCCGGTCGCGCAGCTTCAGCGACAGGCGGCCCAGCGACTGGTTCACGGCGCTGGCCACGCAGTCGATATTGACCACCGTGCCGCGATGGATCTGCCAGAAGCGGTCGGGGTCCAGCTGCTGGGTCAGTTCGCGCAGGCTGGTGCGGATCAGCGCCTCGCCGCTGGTGGACACCACGTTCACATACTTGTCGGTGGCTTCGAGATACACCACTTCATCGACCGGGATGATGCGCACCTCCTGCCCGACCAGCGCCTTGATAAAGCGCAGGTAGTGGCCGCGCGGGGCGGCTGCCGGCTGCTCCAGCGACTCCAGCCGCTGCAGCAGTTGTGCCAGCCGGTCGGTGTCGACCATGGTGCCGATGTCGGTGGCGGCTTCATCGCTGTCTGCGCCGGCATCGCCCTCGGCAGACTCTGCCGCTTTGGCGCTCAGGCGGGCCTTCAGGCGCCCTACCGTGGCCTCCAGGCGTTCGTGCTGCACGGGCTTGAGCACGTAGTCCACGGCCGCGCGTTCGAAGGCTTCCAGCGCAAACTGGTCGTAGGCGGTGACAAACACAACCAGCGGCGGACGGTCGAATTCGATCAGCTCGCGCGCCACGTCCATGCCGCTCATGCCGGGCATGCGGATATCCAGGAACGCCACGTCTGGCTGGTGCGTGCGCGCGGCCTCCAGCGCGGCCATGCCGTCATGCACCACGGATGCAATCGTGGCTTCGGGCCACAGGGCTTTCAGTTCGGCTTCGAGCACGCGGGCGAGCAGCGCCTCGTCGTCGGCGATCAGCAGGGTCGGGGGCATGCAGGACAAAGGTCAGGGACGGAAATGGTTTCGGGGGGCTTCACCCGGACGTCATCGCAGCCGGGCAAGGCGCATCAGGTCCGGGAGATGGCCGGTGCCACGGTGGCGGGCGCCGCGGGGCGCGCATCCGGTGCAGCACGCATCGGCACAAAGGTGGGCTCGCTGCTGCGCGTAAGCGGCAGCGTCAGCCGCACCACCACCCCGCGCGGCGCGTTCTCTTCCATCTGCATCGTGGCCGCCGCGCCAAAAATGCGGGCCAGCCGCTCGCGCACATGGGTCAGCCCCAGGCCGGAGCCCCCCTTGCTGCTCTGGCAGAAGCCCACGCCGGTATCGGTGATCAGCACCTGCAGGCTGCCGTCGTCGGCCTGGCGCGCAGACAACATGATCTTGCCGCCGCGCATGCACGGTTCGATGCCGTGCGTGACGGCGTTCTCCACCAGCGGCTGGATCAGCATGGGCGGAATCTCGGCATCGGCCAGCGCTGGCGGCAGGTCCACCTCGTAGTCGAGCCGGGCGCCGAAGCGCATGCCCTGGATGTCGAGATAGCTGCGCAGCAGTTCGAATTCCTGCGCCAGCGTGCAATGCTCGGCGCGCGTGTGCGACAGCGACATGCGCAGGAAGCCGATCAGCCGCTGCAGCAACTGGCGCGCGGCACGCGGATCGGTGGCAATCAGGCCGTCAAGGTTGGCCAGAGAATTGAACAGGAAGTGCGGCTCGATCTGGGCCTGCAGCGCCATCAGCTGGGCGCGCACCAACTGCTTCTCGGCCTCCTCGCGCTGCAGCGCGTCCAGTGCCGCCTGGCGTTCCAGATAGGCCAGCTTTTCGCGCGACCAGTAGAAATAGATCATGCTGGCCGATGCCAGCATGCCGACGATCAGGCACATGCGCAGCATGTCGCCCGTGGCGGCGGCAGACTTGACGGGAAGCTGCAGCAGTTCGCGCGTGGCCCAACTGCCCAGCACCACGCCCATCGGCACGGCCACCACGGCCAGGCACATGAACGGCCAGCGGCGCGGGCGGTCGTTCCACCAGATCAGCACGCGCGGCACGTCGATCAACACCCAGATCGACAGGCCGATCAGCTGGCTGTAGACAAAGTTCTGCACCAGCGTGCCGCCGGTCTGGAAGCCATAGTTGAGGCTGACCGCGATGACGGTGTTCATGCAAAGCACGAACAGCAGGTCTCGCGCAAGAATATTGAGCCGTGACGGCACCGCGCATGACATGCGCATATTTCTCTCCCTCCTTCTGCTCCACAAACCGCGTGCAAATCTGTGATGCACTGCAGCAAAGCCAGTGGCCCGGGCATTCGGCGTGTTCCGGGCACTGCGATGAGGGGCACTTTACGCCGGAGCGCGACGGGAGAAAAGCGCCGTGCGACGAACTGGCGGCAGACGGCGCGAGAGGTTCAGGGATTCGACCGGTGGGTCGTACGCGCGTTTGACGGCGCGTGGCCGCCAGGCAGGCGCGGGACGGGCCGCCTGGCGGTGCATGGGCGCAAGCGGATTACCGGCTGCGGGGCGGTCTCAGGCCGCCACTGCCAGCCGACTGGTGGCCTCGGCCATCGCGGTGGACACCGTGTCGCGCGACAGGTGGGGCGCGAACATGTTGATGAACGCATGGGCGTAGCCACGCAGGTAGGCGCCGCGCCGCACGGCCACGCTGGTGGTGTTCGGCTCGAACAGGTGATCGGCCGAAATCTGCGTCAGGCCGGCGTCCTTGCGCGAGTCGTAGGCCATCGACGCGATGATGCCCACGCCCAGCTCCAGCTCGGCATAGGTCTTGATCACGTCGGCATCCATGGCGGTCAGCACGATTTCCGGCTGCAGCCCGGCCGCGGCAAACGCGCCGTCGATCTTGCGGCGCCCGGTGAAGCCCGCGTCGTAGGTGATGATCGGGAAATTGCTCAGGTCTTCGAGCGTGGGCTCGGGCAGGCGCGTCAGCGGATGTTCCGGCGACACCACGATCACGTGCTGCCAGCTGTAGGCTTCGAACGATGTCAGCCCCGCCTCGCTGGCCACGGCTTCGGTGGCGATGCCGATATCGGCCTGCCCCGTCAGCAGCAGTTCCACGATATGCGACGGCGACGCTTCCTGCAGCGCCAGCGTCACGTGCGGATATTCGCGCCGGAAGCTCTGCACCACCTTGGGCAGCGCGTAGCGCGCCTGGGTGTGGGTGGTGGCCACGGTCAGGCGGCCCGTATGGCGGCCGGCGAATTCGTCGCCGGCCTGGCGCAGGTTCTCGGCTTCGAGCAGCAGCCGTTCGACGATGCGCACGATCTCGCGGCCCGGTTCGGTCAGGCCGGTCAGGCGCTTGCCATAGCGCTCGAAGATCTCCACGCCAAGCTCTTCTTCAAGCTCGCGGATCTGGCGCGACACGCCCGGCTGCGACGTGTACAGCGCGTTGGCTACCTCGGTCAGGTTGAACTGGCGGCGCACCGCCTCCCGAATCGATCGCAGTTGCTGGAAGTTCATCGTGCCGCCCCTTGTTCCTGTGTTGTTGTCTGGTTGCGGTTGAAGACGCGCAGCTGGCGCGGACGCACCGCCAGCAGCTCGCCCTCGCGGAAGCCCTGGTGCCGGAAGCGTTCCAGCGGCAGCGCCACCTCGATCACGTCCTGGTTGTCCTCGCGCTCCAGTTCCAGCTGGGCCACCGGGCCCAGCGTCAGCGCGCGGCGCAGCGTCACGGCGATGCCGTCGGTGCCCGGCGCGTAGCGCTCCAGTTCCAGGTCGTGCGGACGCACATAGGCCACCGCGTCGCCGGCCGTCTCGTGGCCGCTGCCCACCACGGGCAGCACGGCCTCGCCCGTGTGCAGCAGGCCGCCGCTGTCGCCCACTTCCAGGCGGCCGTGGAACAGGTTCACGTTACCCAGGAAGCCGAACACGAACGGCGTGGCCGGATGGTTGTAGACCGCTTCGGGCGTGCCGAACTGCTCCACGCTGCCGCGGTTCATCAGCACCACCTGGTCGGCCACTTCGAGCGCCTCTTCCTGATCGTGCGTCACGAACACGCTGGTCACGTGCAGTTCGTCATGCAGGCGGCGCAGCCAGCGGCGCAGTTCCTTGCGCACCTTGGCATCGAGCGCGCCGAAGGGCTCGTCGAGCAGCAGCACGCGTGGCTCCACGGCCAGCGCGCGGGCCAGCGCGATACGCTGGCGCTGGCCGCCCGACAGCTGCGCCGGGTAGCGGTCGCCCAGCCAGTCCAGCTGCACCAGCTCCAGCAGCGACTTCACCTTCTCGCGGATCTTCGCCTCGGACGGACGCTCGGCGCGCGGCTTCACGCGCAGGCCGAAGGCCACGTTCTCGAACACGGTCATGTGCTTGAACAGCGCGTAGTGCTGGAACACGAAACCCACGTTGCGCTGGCGCACGTGCTGCGACGAGGCGTCCTGTCCGGCCAGCACCACCTGGCCCGCATCGGCGCGTTCCAGGCCGGCGATGATGCGCAGCAGCGTGGTCTTGCCGCAGCCGGACGGGCCCAGCAGCGCCGTCAGTTCCCCTTCGGCAAAGTCCAGCGAGACGTCGTTGAGCGCCACGAAGTCGCCAAAGCGTTTCTGCACGTTCCTGACCTGAATGCTCATGATGGCTGCCCTTCCGATGCGTGTTCGCGGCTGGCGCGCACTTCCACCAGCGTCTTGATTCCGAGTGTGACCAGCGCCAGCAGCGTCAGCAGGGACGCCACCGCGAACGCGGCCGCGAAGTTGTATTCGTTGTAGAGGATTTCCACGTGCAGCGGCATGGTGTTGGTCAGGCCGCGGATATGGCCCGACACCACCGACACGGCGCCAAACTCGCCCATCGCCCGTGCGTTGCACAGGATCACGCCGTACAGCAGCCCCCAGCGGATGTTCGGCAGCGTCACGTGCCAGAACGTCTGCCAGCCCGAGGCGCCCAGCACGATGGCCGCCTCTTCCTCTTCGCTGCCCTGCGACTGCATCAGCGGGATCAGCTCGCGCGCCACGAACGGAAAGGTCACGAAGATCGTTGCCAGCACGATGCCCGGCACCGCAAACATGATCTTGATGTCGTGCGCTTCGAGCCAGGGGCCGAACCAGCCCTGCGCGCCGAACATCAGCACGTAGATCAGGCCCGAGATCACGGGCGACACCGAGAACGGCAGGTCGATCAGCGTGATCAGCAGGTTCTTGCCCCGGAAATCGAACTTGGCGATGGCCCAGGCCGCCGCCACGCCGAACACCACGTTGAGCGGCACGGCAATGGCCGCCACGGTCAGCGTGAGCTTGATGGCCTCCACGGCATCGGGCTCGATCAGCGCGGCCAGGTAGGTGTCCACGCCCTTGCGCAGCGCCTCGTAGAACACCGAAGCCAGCGGCACGAACAGGAACAGCGCCAGGAACAGCACCGCCACGGTAATCAGCGTATAGCGCACCCACGGCGATTCGCCCGTGGCGTCGTGCGGATGGTGGGCGGCAGCGGTGCCGCCCAGTCGGGATACTGCGCCGGCCATGTCAGTTCGCCTCCGGGTTGCCGTCAGGCAGCGCGGCTGCGCGGGCACCGGTCTGGTGGCGGCGCGTCCAGGCCTGCAGCAGGTTGATCAGCAGCAGCAGCACGAACGAGATCACCAGCATCACCACGGCCACCGCCGTGGCGCCGGCATAGTCGTACTGCTCCAGCTTCGAATAGATCATCAGCGGGGCAATCTCGGACACCATCGGCATGTTGCCGGAGATAAAGACCACCGATCCGTACTCGCCGGTGGCGCGTGCGAACGACAGCGCAAAGCCGGTGAGCAGCGCCGGCAGGATGGCCGGCAGGATCACGCGCCCGAACGTCTGCAGACGCGACGCGCCCAGGCTGGCCGCCGCTTCCTCCAGTTCGCGCTCCACGTCTTCCAGCACCGGCTGCACCGTGCGCACCACGAACGGCAGGCCGATAAAGGTCAGCGCCACCACCACACCCAGCGGCGTGAACGCCACCTTGATGCCATGCGGCTCCAGCCAGCGGCCGATCCAGCCGTTCCCGGCAAACAGCGCGGTCAGTGCAATGCCGGCCACGGCGGTAGGCAGCGCGAACGGCAGGTCCACCAGCGCATCGATAAAGCGCTTGCCGAAGAACCGATAGCGCACCAGCACCCAGGCCACGATCAGGCCGAACGCCGTGTTGACGATGGCCGCGATCAACGACGCGCCAAAGCTCAGTTCCAGCGACGCCACCACGCGCGGGTTGCTCACCGTGGTCCAGAAACCGTCCCAGGTCAGCGTGAAGGTCTTCAGGAATACCGCCGACAGCGGGATCAGGACGATCAGCGTCAGGTAGAAGATGGTGAAGCCAAGCGACAGCCCGAAGCCCGGCAACACGGTAAAGCGCTGGGCCGGCGCCGCGCGCAGGGGCGCGGCCGGGGCCGTTGGCGGGGGCGCGTCCGCCAGGGAAATCGAGGAAGGCATGCGTGTCTCGTCTTATGAAACCGGCGCATAAGGCGCCGGCGTACGAGACAAATTTTCCAGATGCGCCCTTATAAACAGAACGAATCTTTCCGAATTTTCTTAGACGATTTAGATATAAGGCGATGTCTGCGCGACATCCGCCGAGGCTTCCCAGGAGTCGGAACCATCCCCCAGGTGCAGAATACGTCCCTTGGAGTCGATCCGCTGCAGCAAAGTGGCAAGCAAGGCCTGCCCGGCTGGCCATTCGTCGAGCCGGGAATCGGCATTGATATGACCGAGCGCACCGGCATCGACCAGTTCGCTGCCCCAGAGCGTGCCCCAGCTGAACGCGGTGCGCTGCGACATCCACGGATCGTTGGTACTCGCCACCAGCACGGTCGGGAACGGCAGGCGCCAGGTGGGCAGCAAGGCACCCACACCGAACTTGTCCGGATCGGCCGGCGCCACCAGCAGCGCACCGGCAATGCCCACCGGGTCCAGCGACGCCTGGCGCAGCGTGGCGAGGCAGCCAAAACTGTGCGCCACCAGCACCGCGCCGCGCGATGCGACGCGCAAGGCGCGCGACACCCCTTCCGAGACCCGCTCGGCCCACAGCGGCAGGCTGGGGCGTCCCCAGTCGTGCTGCTCGATGCGCTGCCAGTCCGGATACAGTCCTTCCCAACGGCTCTGCCAGTGCGCGGGGCCGCTGCCATGCAGGCCCGGAACGGTCAGGATCTGCAGGCCGCGCGGCACTTCCAGCCGCGCGACACCACCCGATAGAGTCGATGCCGCCATACGCTCTCCTTCTCTGCTTCGTTGTTCAAGTCTTATAGGAACTGCCTTGGGTATTACGTTTGGTTGCCTTGCCGGTACTGCCGCTCGCGATGCCGGATCGATGCCGCCTACGAAGCACTGCCGGCCTGCAGCGGTTCACGCAATAGCGGTTCACGCAATTGCCGTGCCGGTACCGGGCCACCGGCCACCGCCTCGCCCTGCCCCAGCGCGATGCCCGCGTTCTGCAGCCGCTCCACGGCTTCGTCGTTCTGCAGCCGACGGCCGATCAGGGTGACGCCGGCGCCCTCGGCACTGGCGCGCAGGCCGGCGAGCTGGCGGTCGGTCCACAGGCGGCGCATGTCCAGCTTGAGCCAGTCGGGCAGCGCATGCGCCATCAGCGCGCCAGCCTCGGCCGGGTCCGACGCCTGCAGGCTGACGGCAAACCCGTTACGGCGATAGTTGCCCACCACGTGCAGCAGCAGCGGCAGGTCGTCATTGGCGCTGGCAGGCACCTGGATCACGAAACGGTCGACAGGCAGGCCCAGCGATTCCAGCGCGCGCCGGAACGCGGCGCCGTGGTCGTCGGCCACGGCGGCCAGCAGGCGGTTATGCACGTTGAGCACGAGCTTTTGCTCGCCATGCGCGGCGAAGTAGTTCATCGCATGCACCAGCCGCGACAGGCGATCCAGCGACACCAGCGACGCATCGTCGGCGGCCATCGCGAACAGCTTCCAGGCGGCCAGCCCCACGCCATCGTCGGCATAGGTGCGGATGGAGCCCTCGTGGGCCACCACCACGCGGTCGGCCAGGGTCACCAGGGGTTCGAACGCGCTGGTCAGCGAGCAGTTGAAATACTGGCCCTGCACCTGGCCGCGCGCGTCGCGCCACAGCTCGCGGCCGGGCACGGGCTCGCGCGGGAGCGTTTCAAGGTAGCGTTCAAGTGCGGAAGCGTTGGTCATGGTGATGTCCATGTCGGTACGCGCGGTTCGCCTGATTGCTCATGATAGAAGCTCCTCGGCGGGCCATGCGTGAAGATTCGTTGATGGTGCAGACACTGTCGATGCCTGCCGCATCACGCGGCGCAGGACGGTGTCTTCGAGTTGCGCAAACGCCGCCGATCCACGCTGCCGCGGACGCTCAAGCGCCACGCGCTGGTCCAGCGCGATGCGGCCGTCCTCGATCAGCACCACGCGGTCGGCCAGCGCAATGGCCTCCGACACATCGTGTGTGACGAGTAGCGCGGTGAAACCGAGCCGGCGCCACAGCGATTCGATCAGCGCCTGCATGTCGATGCGGGTCAGCGCATCGAGCGCGCCCAGCGGCTCGTCCAGCAGCAGCAGGCGCGGATGGTGAACCAGCGCACGTGCCAGGGCCACGCGCTGGCGCTGGCCGCCCGACAGGCGCGCCGGCCATTCGTCGGCCCGCTCGGCAAGCCCCACCTGCGCCAGCACGGCGGCTGCGTCGGCGCGGCGCTCGCGCGGCAGTCCCAGCGCGACGTTCTCGAGTACACGCTTCCAAGGCAACAGCCGTGCATCCTGGAACATCACGCGGATACTGTCCTGCAAGGTTCGGCTTTGCTGGCGATCAAGCTGCCGCTCCTGCTGATGGTCGAGCAGCACGGCGCCCTCGTCGGACGGCTCCAGCCCCGCCACCAGCCGCAGCAGCGTGCTCTTGCCGCAGCCGCTGCGCCCGACGATGGCGACGAACTCGCCCGGCGTCACGTCGAGGTCGATGCCGTGCAGCACCTCGCGGCCGTTGTAGCGCTTGACCACGTGCTGCACGCGCAGCGCGATGCCACCGGCGGCCGGCGCCTGTCGATCTTCGGCAGCCGCCTCGCGCCGTGCCAGGTCACGCCGGGCCAGATCGCGCTCGGCCCAGGCCAGCGCGGCCTGCTCCACGGGAAATAGCGTTTGCATGAGGAGATCTCCTTGTCAGTTGGTCTGGTAGCCCGGATGCCAGCGCAGCCAGAACCGCTCCAGCGCGCGTGACAGCACATCGGCCAGCTTGCCCAGCAGCGCATAGAGCAGGATGCCGACCAGCACCACGTCGGTCTGCAGGAATTCGCGCGCATTCATCGTCATATAGCCAATGCCCGACTGCGCCGAAATGGTCTCGGCCACGATCAGGATCACCCACATCAGGCCCAGCGAAAAACGCACGCCCACCAGGATGTTCGGCAACGCGCCGGGCAGGATCACCTCGCGATACAGGCGCCAGCCCGACAGGCCATAGCTGCGCGCCATCTCGACCAGGCCCGGGTCCACCGCGCGGATGCCGTGGTACGTGTTCAGGTACACCGGGAAGAACACCCCCAGCGCCACCAGGAACAGCTTGGCCGTCTCGTCGATGCCGAACCACAGGATCACCAGCGGGATCAGCGCCAGCGTGGGGATGTTGCGCACCATCTGCAGCGTGCTGTCGAGCAGCGTGGCCGCCGTGCGGAACGTGCCGGTCAGCAGGCCCAGCGCCAGCCCCAGCCCGCCGCCCACGGCCAGGCCGATCAGCGCCCGCCAGGTGCTGACCCAGACGTGGCGCCACAGCTCGCCCGAGACGGCCAGCGACCACGCCGCCTCCACCACGGCCAGCGGCGCCGGCAATACGCGGTTCGACAGCCAGCCCAGTTGCGACGCGGCCTGCCAGGCCACGATCAGCAGCACCGGCACGATCCACGGCGCGATGGCCTGGGCCGCGGATTTCCCTGCAGCCTTGTTGGCGGCTTTGTTTGATGCCTTGTTCGATGCGGGGTTCGGCATGGTGGCGCCCTCCTCAGCTTTGCGAAGCCCGCGGCACGATGCCGGTGGCCATCACTTCGCCAAACGGACCCGACAGCACCTGGCCGGGCAGCTTGTCGCGCACCGAGCGCGGCAGCAGCGGGAAGACCAGCTCGGCAAAGCGGTACGCCTCTTCCAGATGGGGATAGCCCGAGAAGATGAAGGTGTCGATGCCCAGCGCCGCGTATTCCTTGATGCGCGCCGCCACGGTCTGCGGATCGCCCACCAGCGCCGTGCCCGCGCCCCCGCGCACCAGGCCCACGCCGGCCCACAGGTTCGGACTGATTTCCAGTGCCTCGCGGGTGCGCCTGGCGCCGCCGGCATGCAGGGCCGCCATGCGGCGCTGGCCTTCGGAATCCATCTTCGCAAAGACGGCCTGGGCGCGCGCCACGGTTTCGTCGTCAAGGCGGCTGATCAGGTCGTCGGCGGCGGCCCATGCGGCCGCTTCGGTTTCGCGCACGATCACGTGCAGGCGGATGCCGAAGCGCACCGTGCGTCCATGCTTCGCGGCACGGGCGCGCACATCGGCAATCTTTTTCGCCACCTCGGCGGGCGGCTCGCCCCAGGTCAGGTAGGCCTCCACCTGTTCGGCGGCCAGGTCATGCGCGGCCGCCGACGATCCGCCGAAATACACCGGCGGATGTGGGCGCTGCACCGGCGGGTACAGCACGCGCGCGCCCTTCACGGTGATGTGCTTGCCTTCGAAGCTGATGTCGCCGTTGTCGTGGCTGGCCGCGAGCACGTCGCGCCAGACCCGGATGAACTCGGACGACGCCTCGTAGCGTGCGGCGTGGTCCAGGAACAGTCCATCGCCTTCCAGTTCGGCCACGTCGCCGCCGGTCACCAGGTTCACCAGCAGGCGTCCGCCCGACACGCGGTCGAAGGTGGCGGCCATGCGCGCGGCCAGCGTCGGCGTCATCAGACCCGGCCGCACGGCCACCAGGAACTTGAGCTGGCGCGTCACCGCAGCCAGTGCCGAGGCGGCCACCCACGGGTCTTCGCACGAACGGCCGGTGGGAATCAGCACGCCTTCGTAGCCCAGCGTATCGGCGGCCACGGCAATCTGCTTCAGGTAGTCGAAACTGACTTCGCGCGCCCCTTCGGACGTGCCCAGGTAGCGGCTGTCGCCGTGGGTGGGGATGAACCAGAAAACTTGCATGTCGAGCCTCATTTTTTTGTCGGTTGCGATGCGCGGCCTTGGCGGTTCCGCCATTCAGCGTTGCGCCGTGGCGGCCGGTGGTTGCCAGGCGGCATCGGCCACCTTGATCGGCTTCGGAATCAGCTTCAGCGTCACGAACGCGTCGGCAATGCGTTGCTGTTCGGCCAGCACACCGGCCGTGACCGGCTTCGCGCCATAGGAAAACCTTGAAACTGCGAGTTCCAGCACGCTTGGATCGAGTCCGGTTTCCTTTGCCAGGAACTGCGTGGCGTCCCTGGGGTTCTTCTCGGCCCACTGGCCCAGTTGCGCGAGTTCGTCGAGGATCGCGTTCACCACGTCGGGGCGGGCATTCGCATAGGGGCGCGATGCCAGGTAGAACTGATGGTTGCTGACCACGTTCTTGCCGTCGGCGCCACGGCCATCGGCCAGTACGCGCGCATCGAGCTGCTTTTCGGCGGCCGCCAGGAACGGGTCCCAGATCACCCAGGCGTCCACGGCGCCGCGCTCGAAGGCCGCGCGGGCGTCGGCGGGCGGCAGGTACACGGGCTGGATCTCGCTCCAGGGGATGCCGGCCTTTTCCAGCTGGCGCACCAGCAGGTAATGGACGTTCGAACCCTTGTTCAGCGCCACGCGCTTGCCGCGCAGGTCGGCCACCGACTTCAGCGCCGATGCCTTCGGCACGACGATGGCCTCGGACGTGGGGGCCGGTGGCTCATTGCCGATATAGGCCAGCTGCGCCCCGGCTGCCTGCGCAAAGATCGGGGGCGCCTCGCCCACGGTGCCGAAATCGATGGCGCCCACGTTCAGGCCTTCCAGCAACTGCGGGCCGGCCGGGAATTCGGTCCATTTGACGGTGATGCCCTGCTGCGCCAGGCGCTTTTCCAGCGTGCCGCGCGCCTTGAGCAGCGTCAGCGTGCCGTACTTCTGATAACCGATGCGCAGTTGCTTCGGATTCACGGTCTGCGATTGCGCCTGGGCCGGCTTGGCCAGCAGGCCATAGGACAGGCCGGTGGCTACCACGAGCGCGCCCAGCAGCAGGCGCCGGCGCAGGGAAAGCGGTTTGAACGATGTCATGGGATTCCTGAAGACGAAAAGGTCGAAATCGATGGCGGCACGACGCCCTGCCGGCGCATCGCGCGGCATGCAGGAAGGTCATGCGTTGGGAAACTTCAGGTCAGGCGGGACATCGCCCCATGGCGACGCGGGATGGCAGGACAGCGCGAACAGCGGACATCTCGGGCTCCTTCGTCAGGCGCTCCGGGGCGGCAGGCACGGTCGCGGGCGCGATCGTTCCAGGGGCCGCCCCGGCGCTGTGATTACCGCTTGCCGGGCTGGTACACCTGGTCAAACGAACCGCCATCGGCAAAGTGCGCCTTCTGGGCCTTGGCCCAGCCGCCGAACACTTCGTCGATCGTGAACAGCTTTACCTTCGGGAAGTTGGCGGCGTACTTGGCGGCCACCTTTTCCGAGATCGGGCGATAGTAGTTCTTGGCTGCGATCTCCTGGCCCTCGTCGGTGTACAGGAACTGCAGGTAGGCCTCGGCGGCCTTGCGCGTGCCCTTCTTGTCCACCACCTTGTCCACCACGGCCACCGGCGGCTCTGCAAGGATCGAGACCGACGGCGCCACGATGTCGAACTTGTCCGGACCCAGTTCCTTGATCGCCAGGATGGCTTCGTTTTCCCATGCGATCAGCACGTCGCCCAGGCCGCGCTCCACGAACGTGGTCGTGGCGCCGCGCGCGCCCGAATCCAGCACCGGCACGTTCTTGAGCAGTTGGCCGACGAATTCCTTGGCCTTGGCCTCATTGCCGCCCGGCTGGCGCAGCGCATAACCCCAGGCCGCCAGGTAGTTCCAGCGCGCACCGCCCGACGTCTTCGGGTTCGGGGTGATAACCTGCACGCCCGGCTTCACCAGGTCGTTCCAGTCCTTGATATGTTTCGGATTGCCCTTGCGCACCAGGAACACGATCGTCGACGTGTACGGCGACGCATTGTGCGGCAGGCGCTTCTGCCAGTCGGGCTTCAGCAGGCCCTTCTCCGCAATGGCGTCGATGTCGTAGCCCAGTGCCAGCGTGACCACATCGGCATCCAGGCCATCGATCACCGAACGTGCCTGCTTGCCCGAGCCGCCATGCGACTGCCGAATCTGCACCGTGTCGCCGCCCTGCGCCTTGTAGGCCTTGGCAAACGCGGCGTTCACGTCCACGTACAGCTCGCGCGTGGGGTCATAGGAAACGTTCAGCAGGTTGGTATTGGCCAGGGCGGCCGGTGCGGCGCCGATTGCGGACAGTACTGCGAGGCCCAGGGCCAGCTTGCGAATCATGTTCAATTGCTCCCGTCAGAGTTGTCGTGAAATGCCCCCGCCTTGATCGGACGGGGTTTCTGTCAGGGAGAAAGGCTACCGGCCGGCCCTTCTGAACGGAACGAATGGTTTCGCCGATCCAAGCACGTTTTCTGCATAAGATCGGAGGGGAATATGGGAATGCCGGAAAGCTCGCATCGCCATCTTGACAACGCAACATAAATGTTGCATTTTACCGGTTGCGATTCACAACATATATGTTGCACAATGCCGACCTCTCAACCGACTAGGGAGGGGCATGAAATACAGCGAGTTCAAGCGGTGGCTCGAACAGCAGGGTGCGGTTTTCCAGAAGCACCGCAGCGGTTCCAGCCACTACCGGGTCACGCTGAATGGCTTCACGACGATCTTTCCCCATCATGGCAGCAAGGAAATGGGCAAGGATCTGGAATTGAGGATCAGGAAGCAGCTCGGCCTGAAGTGAGGGGCAGGCCCGCAAAGGGCCTCCTTTCACCCGGACTCGCCATCCCATACCTGGCATCGACCGACTTACCACAGGACGCACGACATGTTCTCGTACCCCGTAACGCTGACGCCCGATAGCAATGGCACGCTGCTAGTCACCTTTGCTGACATCCCGGAAGCCAATGCCGTCGGCGTCGACGAAACCGATGCGCTGAAGCAAGGGCTGGAGGCCCTTGAAGCGGCGCTGGATATCTACTTCGACCTGCGCCGCCCGATTCCCCTGCCCTCCAAGTCCCGTCGCGGCCAGCCAACGGTCACACTGCCCGCATTGGTCACCGCCAAGGTGCTCCTCGCCAACGAAATGCTGGCGCAGGGTGTACGCAAGGCGGATCTCGCTCGGCGGCTGGATGTTCACATGCCACAGGTGGATCGACTCCTGAACCTGCGGCACTCTTCCAAGCTGGAAATGATCGAGAAAGCGCTGGGCTCGCTGGGCAAGCGGCTGGACGTTCAACTCGCCTGATTGGAGCGCGGTGACCGCACCCCGATCGATGGGGCTTGTCACAGCGCATTCGCCGGCCCAAAAGAAAAAACCCGCAGCACCGGAGTTGCGCTGCGGGTCAAGTTTCCATTCCGGAAACGGGTAGACAAGTCATGAAGAGCGCCCCCGCATCTCCATGACGGTTCAAATATTAGCCATCCGTTCCCATTCGCAAGTTGACGCAGGTCAATCGTCCCACAATCGCGGGCGGCTGGCTGCAAAATCCTGCCAACAGGACAGACGAACCCTGCCGAACGGCGTAGTTCCGGTGGCAGTCATGGCGTAAACGTATTGCCCAGCACAACGCCCTCTCGCCGGGGATCGGTGCCGCCCTGCAGCACGGGCGCGCCGCCCGCCTGGGTGCGCAGGATCGTGTTGACGCCGCTGGACTGCGCCGAAGTCGAGATGGTGTGACCCAGCGCCTTCAGCCCGGTAATCAGCGGATCGTTGGCGCCGCCATTGCTGGCATCGATGTCCGGATGCTCGCCGCCGATGGTCGTGGTGGCGCTGTTGCTGGCGCCAAAGTCCACCAGGTTCGACGCCTGCTGCGCGTCAAGCCCCCAGTCGAGCACGCCCACCAGCGTCTTGACCACATATTGCGGAATGGTGCCGCCGCCTGGCGAGCCGGTCGCCATCAGGAAATCGCCAATCGACCCATCGGCGGCCTTGCGGAACACCAGCGTCGGCGCCATCGAGCTGCGCGGCCGCTTGCCCGGCTGCACCCGGTTGGCGACCGGGTCGCCGTTGGTATCCGTGGGTGTCGCCGAGAAATCGGTCAGCTGGTTGTTGAGCAGGAAGCCATTGGTCATATGGAACGATCCCATGCTCGACTCCACCGACGTGGTGGCGCTGACGACATTGCCCTGCGCGTCAACGATCGAGTAGTGGTTCGTACCGTGCTCGACCAACGGCACCACCCCCAGGGGCACCGCACCGAAGTTGCCGGGCGCGGCCGTGTGCATCGACTGGTTTGGATCGATCAGTGCGGCGCGCGTCTGCAGGTAGGGCTTGTTCAGCAGCGTGTCCCAGGTGCCGCCGGGCAACGGCACGAAGTCCGTATCGGCCACGTACTTGTCGCGATCCGCGTAGGCCAGCCGTTCGGCCTCGCTCACGCGATGCACGCCCTGCACGGTCGGCTTGCCGCCCTCGGCGTCCACGGGACTGGGCTTGAACGATGCCATGTCGAAGTTCTCGATGATCTGCATCGCCGATGCCACGGTGATGCCGCCCGATGTGGGCGGCGGCGCGCCGCAGATCCAGTACGCGCGGTACGTCACGCAGACCGGGGTGCGCAGCTTGGCCTCGTACGCGGCCAGGTCGGCCAGCGTGGTCTTGCCCGGGGTGGTTGGCGTGCCGTCCGTGGCGGTGGTCGAGCCGATCTTGGCGATGATGTCGTTGGCGATGGCGCCCTTGTACAGCGCGTCGGCGCCCTGCGCCGCCATGGCGGTCAGCGTGTTGGCATAGGCCGGATTCTTGAGCACGGTGCCGAGCGCCTTGGGTGTGCCGTCCGCGTTGAAGAAATAGGCGGTCGCTTCGGGATCGCGCTTCAGGCTGGTGGCGTTCGACGAGATGGCCTGTGCAAGCCGGCCGCCGATCGGAAAGCCATTGGTAGCCAGCGAGATGGCATCGCCAAACAGGTCCTTCCACGCCAGCTTGCCGTGTTCCTTCTGCACGCGCTCGATCATCCTGGGCACGCCGATGGTGCCAATCGACCGGCCACTGGCGCGTGCACTGGGCTTGGGCACCGTCTGGTCGGTGGCATCGTCCACGTATCGCAGGTAGTTCTCGGTGGCGGCGGCCGGCGCGGTCTCGCGTCCGTCGTAGGCCTGCACCGTCTTTGCGGCGGCATCGTAATAGAGCATGAAGCCGCCCGACCCCATTCCCGTGGCCTCGGGCACGGTCAGCCCCAGCACGGCCTGCACCGCCACGGCGGCGTCGGCGGCCGATCCACCGTTCTTGAGCACCGCGCAGCCCGCCGCGCTGGCATAGGCGTTCGACGTGGAAACCATATAGGTCTTGGCGTAGACCGGTTTCAACCCGGTGCGATAGCCGGTGGCAGGCTCCGGCAACGCGGGGTCGCCGGGCTGATTCGACCCGACCACCACCGTGCTGCCATTGCTCGCCAGCACCTGGCAACTGTTGTCGGCCTGTGGCGTGGTGGGCGTCGTGGGTGTGGTCGGCGTCGAATTGTCGTCGCTGCCACCGCAGGAAACGACCAGCAGCGTGCCCGCAACCGCGGCCGCCAGGGTCAGGGGGACCTTCCGTATTGGCAACACCATATTTCCTCCAGACTACAAAGAAGCGCCGGGGGGCGCGAGCTGCGAATGTCGGACTGGCAGGCGTGGCAACGCGCGGATCGGGCGTCTGCCGTGTTCTTGCATGACGCAAGGACGAGCGAGGCCCGCCGGGCGGATGGGCTCGGCAACCGGATGCGACGGGCTGGGAAACGGGCAACCCGCGCGGCAGCGCGGGGGCAGGCCCTATGAGGAGTTGCTCAGGACAACGCGGATATTCATGACCGTGCTGACTGTTGGCTTGTCAAGCAATGCAATGTGTCAACACTAGTACATGGCAATCGTGATGGACAAGCAGCTTTCGCACGAGATTGGTGAGGCAACCGACATACGCGCCCCACATGCGGCTCAGGCCGCAGCCGCCTGCACGATCACCGGCTCGCACCGGATCGGGAAGTTGACCGAGTTGGCGACATAGCATTTCTCGTGTGCCACGTGGTGCAGGTGCGCGGCCTGATCGGCGTCGTCGCCGGCGCGGATCGTCACGCGCGGGCGCAGCACGATTTCGGAGAACCGCCCGCCTGCGGGGCTATCGGTCATGGTGCCTTCGGCCTCGTCCACATAGGCCAGCACGGCGATGCCGGCATCCGAGCACAGGTGCAGGTACCAGAGCTTGTGGCAGGCGCTGGCCGACGCCACAAGCAGGTCTTCCGGATTCCAGCGCCGGGCATCGCCCAGGAAGGCCGGGTCCGACGAACCGGGTATCGCGGGCTTGTCGCCGGCGCGGATCGTGTGGTCGCGCCCGTAGGCGCGGTACCCGGTGGTGCCGGTGCCGCGATTGCCGGTCCATTCCACGGTGATGTGGTACTTGTGCTCGCCATGAGCCATGGGATTGCTCCAGGGGTGGGAATCAGGCAGAGCCGGTATTGTGGCGCAAGACGCGCACAAAAAAAAAGGACCTCCGCAGGAGGTCCTTTCGCGATGTCGTCGCGCGATGCCGTCGACAGCCCGGCTCAGTGAACGATGCGTCCAAACGTGAAGTGGTCGTCCTCGTAATCCACCGGTATCACGTCCTTGGCGGCAAACTTGCCTTCGAGGATGGCCTTTGCCACCGGGTTCTCGATCTGCTGCTGGATCGCGCGCTTCAGCGGCCGCGCGCCAAACACCGGATCGTAGCCCGCGCTGGCAATCTTCTCCAGGGCACGCTCGCTGATATCCAGCGTCATGTCCATGCGTGCGAGGCGCGACTGCAGGCGCTGCAACTGGATCCTTGCGATGGACTCGATGTTCTTCTGGTCCAGCGCATGGAACACCACCACCTCGTCGATCCGGTTCAGGAACTCCGGCCGGAAATGCGTGCGCACTTCCTGCCACACCGCGCCCTTCACCGCTTCCTGCGGCTCGCCGGACATTGCCTGGATGATGTGCGAACCCAGGTTCGACGTCATCACGATCACCGTGTTCTTGAAGTCCACGGTACGGCCCTGGCCGTCGGTCAGGCGGCCATCGTCCAGCACCTGCAGCAGCACGTTGAACACGTCCGGGTGGGCCTTCTCCACCTCGTCGAGCAGGATCACCGCATACGGCTTGCGGCGCACGGCCTCGGTCAGGTAGCCGCCTTCGTCATAGCCCACGTATCCCGGCGGCGCGCCGATCAGCCGGCTCACGCTGTGCTTCTCCATGAATTCGCTCATGTCGATACGGATCAGGTGCTCTTCCGAATCGAACATGAATTCGGCCAGGGCCTTGCACAGTTCGGTCTTGCCCACGCCGGTCGGCCCCAGGAACAGGAACGAGCCATACGGCTTGTTCTCGTCCGACAGCCCGGCCCGCGAACGGCGGATCGCATCCGACACCAGCCGCACGGCCTCGTCCTGCCCCACCACGCGCTGGTGCAGCCGGTCTTCCATCCGCAGCAGCTTCTCGCGCTCGCCCTGCATCATCTTGGCCACCGGGATACCCGTGGCACGGCTGACCACTTCGGCAATTTCCTCGGCCCCGACCTGCGTGCGCAGCAGCTTGTTGGGCTGCTTCTGCTCGGAGGCCTCGGCCTTGTTGGCCGCCTGCAGCTTGCCCTCCAGCGCCGGCAGCTTGCCGTACTGGAGTTCGGCCACCTTGTCGAGCTTGCCTTCACGCTGCAGGCGCGAGATATCGAGCTTGATCTTCTCGATCTCTTCCTTCAGCGCAGCCGCACCCTGCGCCGCGCCCTTCTCTGCGCGCCAGATTTCATCCAGGTCCGCGTATTCCTTCTCCAGGCGCGTGATTTCCTGCTCGATCAGTTCCAGGCGCTTGCGCGATGCCTCGTCGGTTTCCTTCTTCACCGCCTCGCGCTCGATCTTGAGCTGGATCGTGCGGCGCTCGAGCTTGTCCATCGCCTCGGGCTTCGAGTCGATTTCCATCTTGATGCGCGCGGCCGCCTCGTCGATCAGGTCGATGGCCTTGTCCGGCAGGAAGCGGTCGGTGATGTAGCGGTGCGACAGCTCCGCCGCAGCCACGATGGCCGGGTCGGTAATCTCCACGCCATGGTGCAGCTCGTACTTTTCCTGCAGGCCG
>Ga0102592_1000672_pt1 | contig 50227 bp, 40 predicted proteins | sample AraplaCol_mMF_r2_FD_76861 | JGI IMG/M metagenome (GOLD analysis project Ga0102592, IMG submission 76861) | Arabidopsis root microbial communities from North Carolina, USA - plate scrape MF_Col_mMF_r2 (SPADES assembly) (version 2) | ecosystem: Host-associated > Plants > Roots > Endosphere...
CAATGGCCAGGTTCTGATTTCGGCGCTGCTTGATCCTTTCATGGGCACGTCCTCGATCCGCAAGGCGGATGGCATCGGCATGCGTCAGCGCTGGGCCGAGGGCTGGAGCCACTATCTCAGTGGCGGCGGCTGTCATCCCTATGCGGCGCCGTGTCTGTGTTCCCGTATTTCGGGGGTCGCGCCGGCACTCGTTCTGACGGCGGAGGATGATCCGCTTCGCGACGAGACGCTCGGTTACGCCGATCGCCTGAAACAGGCTGGTGTTCCAGTTCGCCGGAATGTCCTCCCCGCCGGGGCAGGCTGGCCGTTGCTTTATGGCGGGAAATGCGAACAGGCACCGAATTGGCAACAGACGATCACGGACCAATTCGAAGGCTTCGTTCGGGATATTAGCAGCCAACCTATTGCATTGAAGACGAACTGATTGAATTCGGCCACTGAGACAGGGCCGTAAGGAGAGTACCAATGACGTCCAGTAAGAAGCGCTGGGCCCTTGTGGGCGCCGGCTTGGGACTTGTTGAGTCCGTTTCGGCCGCAGCCATCTTTTTCGAACTGCCGATGAGCTCGACTGCTACGGCGGCTTCCACACCTGCGCAGGCTCCCGCTGTGCCGGTCACGGTTGCCGTCGTCGCCAGCCGTGACGTTACGACGTGGCAGGAGTTTTCGGGACGGCTTGAGGCCGTCGACCGCGTGCAGATCCGCTCGCGCGTCGCCGGGGCCGTCCAGTCCGTGCACTTCCGCGAAGGCGCGCTGGTGAAGGCGGGCGATCTGCTCTTCACCATCGATCCGGAGCCCTATCAGGCGGCGGTTTCGCAGGCGGAAGGGCAGGTTGCCTCGGCAGAGGCAAAGGTCAACCTTGCTCAAATCGAGCTGGAACGCGGCCGCAGGCTTTCCGACAACAAGACGATTTCGCAAAGCGACCTCGACCAGCGGCAGAATGCCTTCACCGAGGCGCAGGCCGGTCTTCGCACTGCCCAGGCGGCTCTTCGCTCGGCGCAGCTCGAACTTGGCTATACCGAGGTGCATGCTCCGGTCGCGGGTCGTGTCGGCAAGATCGAGATCACAGTCGGTAATCTTGTCGCGGCCGGCTCCGCATCTCCCGCCCTGACGACGCTGGTGTCGGTCGATCCGATCTACGCAAGCTTCAACGCCAGCGAGGAGATGGTCACCAAGGCGCTCGCCGAGCTACCGGCCGGCGATGGCGCCGTTCCCGCCGTCGAGCAGATCCCGGTCGAGGTTGGTACGCTGGCCGACCAGGGCACGCCGATCAAGGGCAAGCTGCAGCTGATCGACAACCAGGTCGATGCGGCCAGCGGTACGATCGGCGTTCGCGCCGTCTTTGACAATCCCGGCGGCAAGCTGATCCCCGGCCAGTTCGTCCGCGTCCGCATGGGCGAGCCGAAGGCCGAGAACAAGATCCTGATCAGTGACCGCGCAATCGGTACGGACCAGGACAAGAAGTTCGTGTTCGTCGTCGATGCCGAAAACAAGGTCAGCTACCGGCCGGTGCAGCTCGGCCCGTCTGCGGATGGCCAGCGCATCGTCGAAAGCGGTCTTGTTGTCGGCGACAAGATCGTCGTCAACGGCCTGCAGCGTATCCGTCCGGGCGCAGTGGTTGCACCGCAGGCGGAAGAGAAAGTGGCGACGGCCCAGTAAGCCGAAGCATGCGGAGCGTCTCGGCGCTCCGTGGAATTCCCAACATGACGTGACCCGCCGGCGGCTCCCAACCGCCGGAGAGGGTCGTTGCATCCCGATTTCATCCCGGAGAGGGCTTTGAAATGAATTTCTCCAGATTCTTTGTCGACCGTCCGGTGTTCGCCGGTGTCCTGTCGGTCCTCATCGTCGTCGCCGGTCTGCTTGGCCTGCGCGCGCTGCCGATTTCCGAATATCCGGAAGTCGTGCCGCCATCGATCGTCGTGCGCGCCACCTATCCCGGCGCAAACCCCGAAGTCATCGCCCAGACGGTCGCCACTCCGCTCGAAGAGCAGATCAACGGCGTCGAGGGCATGCTCTACATGTCCAGCCAGGCGACCTCGGACGGCGTCATGACGCTGACGGTCACCTTCAAGCTCGGCACCGACCCCGACAAGGCGCAGCAGCTCGTTCAGAACCGCGTGTCGCAGGCCGAACCGCGCCTGCCGGAGGAGGTGAAGACCATCGGCATCACGACGGTCAAGAGCTCTCCCGACCTGATGATGGTCGTCAACCTGATCTCGCCTGACAACCGCTACGACATCACCTACCTGCGCAACTACGGCGTCCTCAACATCAAGGACCGGCTGGCGCGTATCGATGGCGTCGGCCAGGTACAGGTGTTCGGTTCCGGCGACTACTCCATGCGCGTCTGGATCGATCCGCAGAAGGCAGCCGAGCACGGCCTTGCCGCCAGCGACGTTACCAATGCGATCCGTGGCCAGAACGTCCAGGCCGCAGCCGGCACCATCGGCGCTTCGCCGAGCCTGTCGGGCGTCGACCTGCAGCTCAACGTCAATGCGCAGGGCCGTCTGCAGACGCCTGAGCAGTTCGGCAACATCATCGTCAAGACCGGATCGAACGGGGAAATCACGCGTCTGCGCGACGTCGCCCGCATCGAGCTCGGCGCCGCCGATTACTCGCTGCGCTCGATCCTCGACGGCAAGCCGGCGGTCGCCATCCCGGTCTTCCAGTCTCCGGGCTCCAACGCCATCACCATCTCGGACGAAGTCCAGAAGACGATGGAAGAGCTGAAGACCGCCATGCCCGATGGCGTCAGCTACGAGATCGTCTACGACACGACGAAGTTCGTGCGTTCGTCGATCGAAAAGGTCGTCGACACGCTGCTCGAAGCCATCGCGCTGGTCGTCATCGTCGTCATCCTGTTCCTGCAGACATGGCGCGCCTCGATCATCCCGCTGATTGCCGTTCCGGTCTCGATCATCGGCACCTTCGCGGTGATGTATGTCTTCGGCTTCTCGATCAACGCGCTCAGCCTGTTCGACCTCGTGCTGGCGATCGGTATCGTGGTCGACGACGCGATCGTCGTTGTCGAAAACGTCGAGCGCAACATCGAGAACGGTCTGAGCCCGCGGGCGGCCACCTACAAGGCAATGAAGGAAGTGTCCGGCCCGATCATCGCGATCGCGCTGGTGCTTGTCGCGGTCTTCGTGCCGCTCGCCTTCATCACCGGCCTGTCCGGACAGTTCTATCGGCAGTTCGCGCTGACGATCGCGATCTCGACGGTCATCTCGGCCTTCAACTCGCTGACGCTGTCTCCTGCCCTGGCCTCGCTCTTGCTGCAGGACCATCACGCCAAGCGTGACTGGCTGACGCGTGCCATGGACGCCGCCTTTGGCTGGTTCTTCCGTGGCTTCAACAGGGCGTTCGGCGCTGCCTCCAAGGGCTATGGCAAGGGCGTCGGCGGTCTCGTGTCGCGCAAGAGCATCGTCATGCTGGTGTATCTGGTGCTCGCCGGCGCCACCTACGGTCTCTTCAACGCGGTGCCGGGCGGCTTCGTGCCGGCCCAGGACAAGCAGTATCTGATCGGCTTTGCCCAGCTGCCGGATGCCGCGAGCCTCGACCGCACCGAAGACGTCATCAAGCGGATGAGCGACATCGCCATGGCCGAGCCCGGCGTCGCGCATGCGATCGCCTTCCCGGGCCTGTCGATCAACGGCTTCACCAATTCCTCGAACGCCGGCATCGTCTTCGTGACGCTGAAGGACTTCGAGGAGCGCAAGTCGCCGGCGCTTTCGGGCGGAGCGATCGCCATGTCCCTGAACCAGAAGTTCGGGGCGACCCAGGATGCCTTCATCGCGATGCTCCAGCCGCCGCCGGCCAACACGCCTCTGACGGCTTCCCTGTCGGCGCCGAGCAACTTCAACCTCATCAGGAACGGTGCGATACGGCAATAAAGCAACCCGCGCTCGGCGCTCCGTGGAATTCCCGACATGACGTGACCCGCCGGCGGCCTCCCAACCGTCGGAGAGGGCCGTTACATCCCCCCGGAGAGGGCTTTGAAATGAATTTCTCCAGATTTTTTGTCGACCGTCCGGTGTTTGCCGGTGTCCTGTCGGTCCTCCATCGTGGTCGCCGGCCTGCTTGGCCTGCGTGCACTGCCGATTTCCGAATGAGAGTGGTCTCAGCCCGCGGGCTCACCTGCAAGGCACTGACGGAAGTGCCTGGTCCGATCATCGCGATCGCCACCAACGTCGACGGCCGCGTTTCGGTTCGGTTTCAGTTTGCGCGCGTCAATCTATTTCACCCGTACGGATGCGACGCCGGCAGTGCTCGTCCAGCATTCCGCTATCGCTAAGTGGATGTGTCATATTCCCAGGATCATGGAGCACTGGCTCGATCGGCTACGCTCTTGAAATGCGCAATTCCCGTGATCGCCTGTACGACCGGCATTTCGATGCAACGGCGTTGTGCCAATTCAATCACTGCGTCGCAGATGGCGGCCAGTTCAAGCCGGTTTCCCTGTTCGAAATCCTGCAGCATCGACGTCTTGACGTCGCCAAGTCTGCGTCCAGATTCAAGGATGCTATCCGGATCCACTTCGAGATTGGCACCGTAGGCCGCGATGACCGGAAGAACTTCTTGAAGCATCTGCCGACTGATATCTGCAAGATACTGATTGCCGAAATTTTCACGCAACGTCGCGCCCGTGATAGCTGTCACAGGGTTGGAGATCAGATTGCGAACCACTTTCGTCCAGACAGAATCCCGAATGCGTGGCGCGATGCGAGTGGCAATCCCCGCAAGCGTCAGGATTTCCGCGAGGTACGACAACCGTTCGGACGGCTGACCAGCGAGCTCACCGATCGTCATCTGCAACGGGTTGAATGTCCTTGCAGTCCCTATCCGCAAACGCTCTGCAGTTATGATTGTGGTCGTACCAATCACTTGACGAGAAGGAAGAAGCCCCTTCAACACCCGATCGGGATCGACGGACTTGATATCCGGCCCATGCCAGTTCCCTCCATCGCCATCGAAGTACCACCATGGTATCCCGTTGACGACCGGAACGATCATCGTATGCGCGCTGATCAAAGGTTGAAGTGCTGCTGCCATCTGCGGTAGGTCATGGGACTTCGGGCAAAGGAACAATACATCCTGGGGGCCAAAATCGGTCGCGTTCCCGACGTCAACGTGCAAATGATGGTCACCTTCCCGATCCAGGAGGCGAATACCATTGGCCTTGGTAAACGAAAGGCTGTCTCCTCTGGCAACCAGACGTACCGGAAACCCAGCGATTGAAAGGCGGGCCGCCAGCGTGAGGCCGATCGCACCTGGGCCAGCCACGCAGATTGAGCGTTGGTGCTTGTCGGGCATCAAACTCATCGTGAATCCTCCTGTTTCTTCTAAACGAGAATTCACCACCACGGCTTTGGGGCTTTTACAGAACTGGCCAATTAGCGCTACAGATGTAACAGCAAGCGCGCGTCACCCGCACTCAGGCCCGCATACGACGCGCAGGATTCCAAGATCCTCATCGAGAATGGAATCTGGTGACGGGGAACTGCCTCAATAAATCTCATCGCGCCAGCTGCGGTCGCAACGCCGACGAGTGCTCGTTCGTCAAACGACCTGCGCACCTCGTCTATCGGGTTCATGCCTGAGGCAACAGTTTTGGTGCCCTCGTGAACGATCGCCTGGGCGAGAAGCGTTGCGGTGGTCGTCCCGTCGCCGGCGGTGTCAATTGTCTTTGGGGCGACTTCGCGAACCATCCGCGCGCCCATGTTCCCGAACTTGTGTTCCAGTTCGATTTCCTCGGAAGGCCTACTACAGCAGCACGGGCCGCCCGTGGCTTCATCGGACTTGTCCAACGAAAAGATCGCTCGCCAAGAACGCCGGCTTTCCAGTTCGCAGAAGGCGGAACTGCAACGTGAGATCGATCGCCTCCAACGCGATCTCGCCGTGGCTCGCGTTAGGAAGACGCCGAGCTAGATCGCCCGGGGAGCGCTCGCTTTTCGGCGAGCGATAGGATTATCCGCCCATGGGAGATTTGGTTGCGGGGCCTGAGCCCACAGAGACTTGTTTTTTCTCACCTCCATGTCAATCGAACCGGGGGCTCCACGGATTCATGAGCTAGGAGCAAACTTTCGGGATGCCAACGTCGAAGGTGCGAATGGGTATTTTGAACGAGCACATAGACCTTGGCCTTTCGGGCCGCGATCGGGTTGGTGTGACTACAAATTTTTTGGTGGCTATAGCTAAAATGCCGTCGGATTTATTCACCTGCTATTTTCGGCGAATCTGTCAAATATAGCGACCACTGTAATGGCTCCGTTTTACCGATGACCCTGCAATTTCGATTTCGCCCAGCCGCAATGGTCGCACATATCAAGAGCGCAACGCTCGGCGCCCTTACCTCGGCGGCTGGGATGACCGCGGTCGTTTGCTTGTTAAGCCTGCTTGTTCCCGAACGTCCGTTTTGGGTAGAATTAACGGCTGTGGCGTTGATATCGGTGGCTGTTACATTTCCGCTGCAATTTGCGCTTCACCGACGCAAAAAAGCGCTTCGTGATCTCCAAAAGGAACTTCAACACGCCCTCCACCATGATCCCATCATAGTTACACTGTGCGCCGACGCATTTGCGACCCCCGTCGAGCATGCGATAGACCGCAGGCGCGTGAGCACCGCGGAAAACCCGGATGGCGTCATTCTCGTTGTCAGAGTCGGCAACTTCGATGAGATCGGTCGTCGCTATGGACCGCAATGGGCAGATACACTGCTTCAATCGATCTCTTGGATCGTCCATTCTTCCGTGCGCCATGGTGATCTCGTCGCCCGCGTTGCCTCTGACGAAGTCGGGATCTATTTGCCAAGCGCAACAATGGAAAATGTCGACAAAATCTGCGAGCGCATCCGCGCTCGGGTATACGAAACCACCTTCATAGCCGGAAAAGAGCGGCAGATATCCGTGACGGTGCGGTTTGGCGGCACCAGGGTCGGGGACCAATCCGCCTTCCAGGCACTCAGCGAGGCTGCCAACAGCGCGGCCCTCGCGGAGGAAGAGGCTGGCCCCCTCCTTTTCCGAGAGTTGTTTTCGTGAGAGGGCTTTCGGGTCGTCGGGCATATTCGGGTTTACAGTCTGTCGGCAGCGCGCCGCGGAGTTTTTGGCGAGACGGTTCGCCGCCTCGGCGACCGCCCTGCCGCCAACCGCGTTGATCCCATAGACGCCGGCAGGCTGGTCTCGGACCGGGCCAGATCAAGCTCTGGGCGTCCCAAGGTAACGCGCGTGCTCGCTCCATCAAAACGACGGCGACTTGGCCCGGTTCCCGGCTACGGCGATCCTCTTGCCGCCCCACCGCCGGTATTCGTTTCGGTGGCCGCGACCCCGGCTGGGCCTAAGACGCCGCAGCGCCAAACGCTGTAGACCGGTTGCGTATCCCAGTCGTAGTAGAAGGCTGCTTCCAGCCTCCCTTCCTCCATCATCTCAGAAAAGGCGCGGCGCACGGCACGGACCGCCCCTTCCCGCTCACGGTCGTCGAGCGGGCATGAACGCGCGGTGTTGGCAATGCCCCATTCGGTCACCCAGCAGGGCCTGCCTTGCCCTTCGGGCTGGCAAAAATCGAGGACCGTCGTCACGTAGTGCGCAAGCGCCGCGCCACGTTTGCGCCCTGGATAGACGTGGATGCCGTAGCCATCAACCAGTGCATCGATCCCCCGCCCCCGCAGGAGTGAAATAACCGCCGAGGGATCGAGTCGCTCCATGCCACGGCGATCTGCTTCGGCAGTGCCGACATCGGAAAGCCCGGCTGCAATCAGAAGCGCGTCGCTGCTGTGGGCCGTCGCCTGCAATTCTTCCCGGGTCACGCGGACGGTGCCGATATAGGCGTCGAGGCCGCGCTCGAACGCCGAGCGATTTGCGACTTCCGAAATCCTGCGCGGCGTGCGCCGCCCAGGGTTTTCGTAGACCACGAGGTCGCCATTGTAGGCGCTGTAATTTATCTCGTTTCCGGGCTCGACGGCGTCGATGCGAATGCCCATGCCGTCGATACGGCGAAGCGCCGCGCGCAGGTGCGCACGGTAAAGATCAAGGTCGAGATCCGAAAGCCGTTGAACGTCCCAGACGCGGCCGAAACCGGTCCGAGGGCGCGTCTCCGGCGGATAGTAGTCCTTGTTCCCGAGCGGGATCTCGAGGAGGATCGTCAGCCCGAGCCGATCCGCAATTTCGAGCGCATCGATGCTTTTGCCCACCGGTCTCGACAGTGAAAGTCGGACATGGGTGATGCCGCTTGCCGCTATCTCCTTCAGCACCCGCTCCTGATCGGCGCGGGAAAGCCAGGCAAGGTTTACCCGATTGATGCCGATGCGACCGACGAGCACATCGTCCGCGTCCGCCGGCCGCGCCGAGGCTAGGGCCCAGAGCGCCGCCAGCGCGCAAGCGAGTAGCGCGCGCAATCGCAGCCTCGCCGTCATCTGCTCAAAGTCCGATCTGCCCCAGAGCATTTCGGAAATTCGCCTCGCAAGCGGAATAGCGGTCAATCACGGCCTGCGTGTCGATCTTGCCGAGAAAATTGGCGAGATAAGTGCGCTTGTCCACCTCCCTGTTCCAAGTGGCCGCCTCGATATAGGGGAAGCCGATGAACTCCAGCATTTCCCGCATTCGGTCATCGACCGCGATCATGAGCGCGGGCGTGCCGGCCTGCATGCCGATAATGCAGCCGTGGAAACGACGACCGAAGCAGAAATCGCGCGCGGACATCGCGGTTCGCCACTGGTTCGTGTCGAAATAGACCAGCAGCTCGTGTTTCCGCTGCCATTTCTCCGAATGCTTGTATTCGGTCCCCCCGGTGATACGCCCACTCGCCCGGTCATAGACGATGTCGTTGTCGTCACCGGTCAGAGAGAGATTGTAAGCAACCACTTCGTCCTGGACGACATAGCTTGCGACGCTGTCGGGTTTAAGAAGCGCGTGGGCATCGACGATCGTATCGGCAACGCTGCCGAGATAGCCGCCAAAGGCGATTTTCTGGGCTTCAGACAGTCCGGGATTGGCAAGCGCCGAGAGCGAGCGTTTCATGTCGTTCGGCGAGAAGTAGAGCGACGGGCAGCCGGTTGGCTTGACGAACTTCATTCCCTGCTCTCTCAGGAACTCGGCGGTGAAATAGCCCCGCGTGAGGAAGAAGCTTTCCTTGTTTCTCAAGACCTCCAGGAACTTTAGCGTGCCAGCCGGCAGCTGCTCCTTGAGGCCCTCCTTCCGCTGAATGCCGATGCCCATCACCACGACCGGCATCTTCAGCTTGGCGAAGATCTCCGCTTCGAGATCGGCGGAATAACCGGGCCGCAGGAGATTGGCGGAGGCGAAGACGCACAAGTCGAATTCGCGGTTCACGCGTTCGTAGAGCTCGTTCGAATCCCGATTGTTGACGAGATGCCAGAACGGCAGATAGGTAACGTCATGGCCGCGCAGGCTTTCGGCCGCCCCTTCGCCGATCAAATAGTTGCCGGTGTTGGCGATCTTCCTGACCTGCGCGATCAGGCCTTTCCTCGTCCTGGCCTCGTCGAAATAGGGCCGATGGATGACGGTCGTGCCGGAGACGTCCGCAATCGTCCGCTGCAGGTAGGATGGGATTCCCGTAAGCAAGATACGCATAGCTGTCCTCTGAACCGAAAAGAGATGGCCCTGGGGCCGCTAGTGTCCGATGCCAATTTCACGTAGCGTGGTGCGGAAGGCGCGTTCACGGTCGGAGTACCGGTCGACAAGTTCGCTCGTGTTGAGCTTTGCCAGGTGATCGGCCACGAACTCGGAGCGGTTCTCCGCCTTGTCGATCTCGTTGATGTCGACGGCAGGAAGGCCGGTGAAGCCGAGCATCTCACGCATGCGGTCGTCCACCGCCACCATCAGGCTCGGCACCGCCGCCTGCATGGCGATGATCGATCCGTGGAAACGACGGCCGAGATTGAAGTCCATCGACGAGGCCCAGGCGCGCCACTGGTTGGTGTCGTAGAAAGTACGAACCTCGAACCGTTGCTTCTCCCGCTCCGTGCCGGGGTACGCCAGATCGCCGATCATCAGGCCCGATGCGGAATCATAGACGCGCCCCTCTTCGTTGGGCTCCACTTTCATGTCGAAGTGGAGAAACTCGTCCTGAACGACGTATTGCGGAACTGTGTCCTGTGGGGCCAGCGCATTGGCGTCGAGGATCGCATCCTGATTGCCGCCGAGGTAACCTGAAAAGATCGTCCGCGCCTTGCCAATCTTTACGCTCGACAGCTTCGTCATGGACCGGCGCATGTTGTCGGGCATGAAATAGACGGAAGGGCAGCCCGTCGGGCGCACGAAGGAGAAGCCCTGGTCCTTCAGGAAGCCGGCCGACTCGAAGCCGCGCGTCAAAAAGTAGTGCTCCCGCTCCTTCAGGATGGCCAGGAGCCGCTTGGTTCCTTCAGGAAGATTGTTCTCCAGGTCCTTGCGGTTTTGCAGGCCGATGCCCAACATGACGATCGGCATGTTGAGCCGGCTGAGGACCTCCGCCTCGGCGTCGGCGGAGAGCCCTTTGCGCAACAGGTTTGCGCAGGTAAAGACGCAGATGTCGAAGTTGGCGTTGAACTCGTCGAACCCGCCGCCGCTCTTGCTCAAATTGTAGAGATGCCAGAAGGGAACCTGCTTCGCATGCGGCGCAAGTGCGCGCAGGGCGCCCTCGCCGATGAGGTAGTTGCCGGTGTTGCTGATATTGCGCAGCTCCTGCAGGAAATCCTCTTTCGATTCCGGCTGCTTCTGCCGCTCTGCATAGGAGACGGACAAGCCATGGGCGCCATTCGCAAGGCGCGTGTAGTGACCAGGAATACCCGTCACGAGAATTCGTGGACGCATTCGACTAGACCTTTCTGTTTCAAGGGGACGGTCCGGCAATCAGCCGATCGCCGCGACCACGGGATTTGTCACTGGCGGCGCGCGAAAGACCGCGGCGCGGGACAGTGATGAGTTATTCACAGAGCGATCGCTCCACGCGATGAAGTCCGAGAAGGAAGAAGCCCATGACCGGCGCGCGGCAGTCCGGAGGCACCCCGCCATCAGCGGAGCGAGCCTCTCGCGATTGCGCGCGACCTCTTCGATGACCCTCGCCATCTCCCTCACCACCTGAGGATCGGAGGCCGCGTTGACGAGTATGCCGTCCTCGCCGTCGGAAATGAGTTCGTCCACGGCGCCGACCGCAGTCGCGATCGGCACGCAGCCGAGCTGCTGCGCCTCGGCGATCATCAGCGGCGCGCCCTCCCAGCGTGACGGCATGACGAGAATGTCGGCCCAGCCCAGCGCCTTGATCAGATCCTTGCTGGCGAAGACGGGCGGACGCACATCGACGCCCAGGTCCTTCAACCGTTCGCTCCAAGAGAGAGTGGAATCGGCAAGGATTTCCCCTCCAATGGCCCGGGCTTCGAAGGAGACGTTGGAGGCCCGCAGTTCCGCGAGCGTCGACGCCAGTCGATCGATACCCTTCTGCTGATCGAGCCTCCCCATGTAGAGAAGCCGCAACCGGTCGTCCTTGCGTTCGATCCGGCGGACCGCCAGAACCTCCGCCAGGGCCTTGGGCGGCACCGTGAAACTCGCCCCATTGGCAACGGCGAAAACTTTCTCATGCGGGACGCCGTAGCTGTGCAGATAGATCTTGAGCTGTTCGGAGCAGGTCAGGAAGGCATCGTAGCAATGTTCGTGGGCAATCGCTGCGAAAGGCTGCCCGGCGGGCCTCTTGAAGGCCGTATTGTCGACAACGTGAAGATAGCAGGCGGTGCGCGTGCCTTCGGCGCGCAGTCGTGCGATGAGGGGATGGACGGCCATCACGTGATTGTTGATGACGAGGTCGAACCCGGAAAGCTGCCCCTTCAGCGCCTCCCAATCGACTGAGTGCCCCTCGGCGATAAAGTCTTGCCCCAGGAAGGAACCCGACCCTCCCCAGGCCGGAATTCCCGCGTCCCAGAAGTGAATGTAGTCGAAGCTGGAATCGAACTCATCGATCACGTCCATCCGAGACGTGCCGAGCACGAAGAGATGGGTTTCGTAACCCGCCGCCTTCAACTCCCGGCCTGCCGCGTAGACGACTTTCTCGGCCCCGCCGAACGAGGCGTTCGGCACGAGGAGTGCTACGGTCCGCTTGCCGTCGCTGTGTCCGAGCGGCAGCACCGGTGATCCGCCAATTTCCTTGCGCAGCGCCTTGTGCAGATCGGCGTAGGGCACGAGCCGCGGCGGACGCCAGGTCCACCGCCTGCCGGCCGTCTCGCGCAGAGGGCTCGCGGCAATCGCGTTGACGCAATTGATCATCACCTGCTGGGGCGTGATGAGAGACCGGCGCGGGAGGCTTCTTGGAAAAGGGAAGCGCACTTTCAAAACAGCCGATGTCGGCCATACCTGCTGGCTGCCGATCGAGGCAAACCAGTCGACTGCGTTGTTCTGGACCACGTCCTGGATAAGCCGGGTGGAAAGGAAGATGAGATCGGCGGTGCCGATCCGTTCGCCGCCCGGTCCATGAACGATCGGCTCGATCTTGCGCTGGGCGGCATCGTTGGCGAGCTGGACGAAGACGACATTGCTGCTCTCGCTCATGCGCTCAAGGTGGGCAAGCACGTTTGGCAGCATGCGCGAACGTCGGAGCAGGTCGAGCGCGGCACCGCTTCCGGCGACCATGAACGGCGGGAAGTGTTCATTGTCGGGTTCGCCGATATTGGCCCAGAACGCCGGGATGATGTCGTCGAGGCGCAGCATCGTCGGTGGCTTGGTTGGATCGGTGAAGAAGGAGATCGCGGAATCTTCCGTTCGTGCAAACAGGTAGCGCGGGCACTCCTCATGCTCAAAATCCACCAGCATCGGTCGCTGGAACAGCGATTTGTGGCGCTTGCGCAGGAAGCTCACCGACGTGGCGCGGTCTCGGTTCGCCTCCTTGAAGCGGCTCTCCGCCCGCAGCCTGTATTCGAAGACCGTGTCATGGCACGGCGTGCCGACGAAGCCATGCTCGATGCAGGACAGCCAGAACTCCCAATCCTCGAAGCCGTTCTGCCTGTCGTCGTTGAAGCGGACGCCCGACTGGAAGACGTCGATCGAGATCATCGATCCCGTGTCGCAGATATTGTCGGTTATGCAGTGGACCAACCGCGAATAGCGGTTGCCGTAGTGGGCGCGCCAGCTGACGGAAAACGTGTCGATATTGGTGTAGACCCACCCGCAACCACTGGCTTGGAGCTGCCGGTAAAGCGTCTGGATTGTGCCGGGAAGGACGCGATTGTCGGCATCCAGGAAATAGACGGCCTTCGCCTCGGGAAAACACTCGAGAACGTATTCGATGGCGCGGTTGCGTGCGCCGCCCGGACCGGCGTTCTGGCCGATCACGACATGGACGCAAGGATGGGCAGCGGCATAGAGCAACAGTTGGTCGAACGTCTCATGCCGCGGATCGCCGTCGACCGAGATGACAATGACGACACGGCAGCTGCTCAGGTTCGAGGCAAGGACGGACTCGATCGCCTCAAGGGCGAGTGCCGCGTGACCATAGAGGGGCATCGCCACGGCAATCAGGTCGGGGAGCTCCCTGTTATCGGACATCGGCGGCTTCCATCGATTGCTTGACCAGCCTGAAGCCGGACACCTTGAGCCAGGAGAAATCGACCGAATCTGTCACTGCGCGGCTGAGGATCATGAGATCCATCGGGCCGCGGACCGGCTGCTCGAGCTGGATGTTGATGTTGACGACCTGATTTGACGTGACTTCGCGCCATCCGCTGAAGAATGCTGATGGCCTGGCCGCGCCCTTTCGCGCGAGCTCGGCCACTTCGGAACGCGCATTCGAATTCGCCGGGGCGAGCAGGAAGCTGACCGCCGCGGGCTGACCTTGAGGATGATCAATGACCGCGCTTGCCGAGAAGGATATCGTTCCGGGCTCGATGGCGCGGCTGACCGCGCCCGCGGATATGCCGCTCGGCAACGGGTGGCAGACGATCGCATGCTCATGCTCAAGGAAGCGCACGGTCTGGAATTCCGGGACGATGGGCGTGACCGACACGTCCGCGATCTGGCTCAATGTGTCGACCGGCAAACGATAATCAATGATGAACTGACCTTCTAGCAGATTGCTCGGCGCAATCATGTTGAGTGCGTTGGCGGGCTTGACGCCGGGCAGTCCCGTAAACACCTTGAACGCCAGCGGGCGCAGGTCGAGATCCGGATGCGGAAGTTCCGATCGCGCCGAATAGCGCTCGCCGGCGATCGGATAGCCGAGCGAAACGCCGACGGTCTCGGGTCCGGTCGCGGAGATTCGCAGCCGAAGCGTGCGCGCTGCCCCTCCGCAGGCACGGGGCAACGAGAAGAAATTCCAGTTCGGCACGAGTTGAGCATAGGGCACGGTCCACTCGGCCACCCCTTCGCCGCTTTCGAGGAAGCTCAGCGCCACGACGAGCTCTCCACTGACCCTGGGCACCGAATGCAGGTGAAGAGCAAAACCGGCCACGCCAAGGCTGGATACCGGCAGCAGCTGCTCGACAAAGGCGGTGGCAAGCAGCTGCCCGATCCCGTCGTCCTTTGGATCGGCATAGGGATCGTGGGAGAATATCTCGGAAACCGGCTCCCAGTTTCGCGCCTGAAACGCATCTTCAAGGGCCCGGTAGTTTTCCAGCAGCGTTTCGCGCTCCCGGCGCAGGATCGCGAGCTCCGAGGTGATCGAGGCGCTGTACTGGGCGAGCCGGTCGACGCCACCCTCGGCCAGCGCCCGCAGAAGCGCCAAACTGTCCGACTTGTTGCCGGGATCAAGCCGCTGGAGGGGAACCGCGGGGACCGTCCCCAGCGATCCAAGCAGCGCCAGACGCTCCTGCAGATCCGCCTCGCCATCGTCGGAAAAGGCGACGGCGATCAATGGAAATGCATTCTGCAATGTCGCTGAAGAGTGGCCATTCTCGAGGTGAACGATCAGATGCTCGATATCGCTGCCTTCGAAGCATGACCGATCCCGATCCGATGCTGCTATCAGCTTTCTCGTCGCCAGTCGTTTTCCAATGCCGGAAGACATCAACTCTCGCACTTACGACCTCTGAAGAATTGTTTCGGAACAAAAACCAAAGACACCAGACAATCAGCTTCTTTCTCAAATCACCGCGGCGTCATGAGCAAGAATCTAACAACTACGATTGCGGTGCACAATAAGAAAAAGCGACGCAGAATAAGAAAAGAACTTCATATATACTTTAAAAATCAAAGTAATAATTGATTACTTTCTATTCATGAGCGACGGATAAACGATTTTCCGATCATCTCTTCGAGAATATCCCATTGCCGATCGAGGCAGTCCGTCAGCCGGAAGCGATTTTCGACCGTCCGGCGCGCCGCTGCGCGTATCCCGAAATAGCGTTCCGGCTCCTTCAGGGCGTCGAGAATGGCCTTGGCAAGCGCGTCTGTGTCAAAAAATGGCACCAACAGGCCGTTCCGGCCGTCGCGTATGACTTCCTGGACAGGAGCGGTATCCGACCCGATGACCAGGGCACCGCACGCCATTGCCTCCAGCACCGACCAAGACAAAACGAATGGATAGGTCAGGTAGAGGTGCGCGGACGAAATCTGGTAAAGCCGCCGCAAAACGGAATGCGGCACCACGCCGGGGAAGAGAATATTCTCCCGTGGCATATCCAGCGTCTCCAGGAGATGGTCCTTCCAGGCCCCACCGCCTGGCGGGGGCACACCATAGCTGACGCCATCTCCGCCGACGAAAACGAAGAGCGCATCGCGACACTGCCGCGCAACCTTGGCGGCAGCCTCCAAAGCCTGTGGAAATCCGCGGTACGGCTCGAGGTCGCGCGCGACGAAGGTGACAATGGGAGGCCCGCCTGCAGCGAGCACACGTCCATCCGGAAGTGTCACCGATGCTGTCGGATCCGGTCGAAACCGCGCCGTATCGATACCCTCGTGGCACACCGAAATGCGCTCCTGGGCGTCGGCGGGATACAGACTTTTTTGCCAATGGGTGGGGCTGATACCGGCCTCGATGGCCTCGAGGGTCAAAAGCTGCGCGATGTTGCGCAGGCGCAGCCTCTTGCGCGTCTCCAGATCAGGTTGATCGTCGGGGGAGAACCCGATGTCGGCGCCTTCCGGCCGGTAGAAGAACTCGCAATATCCCAATGCGGGCACCTGTGGCAGCACGTCTTTCAAGAACATCATGCTGCCCCAGCCGATATGGCCGACGACAACGTCGGGCGCCAGCCCCTGCCTCGCCATGGCGTCGAACGTTTCGGCAACGCGATGGCCGATTCGCGCGTGATGATCGGGAATACCCATGTGCCGGGCCATGTGCGGGTTAGCGCGCGGGCCTGGTTCCGTTCGATGTCGAACGACCCGAACGGATGGGATCCTCCGGTCTATGGTCTCGGTGATAAGGCTGACCTCATTGCCCGCCTGCGCGAGTTGAGCGGCCAGGGCAGCGAACTGGCCGAAGCCCCTGCGATGGACAAACGCCACATGCATCGCGTCTAGTCCGCTTTGGCCAGTCCCGCGGTACCACCCACCGCTTAGACGCCGAACCGTGAAGCGTTGGCCCAGGCCAGTTCAAGCTCGTGCAGCGTCTGGAAGGCCGTCTCAAGCATCCGTTGATCCTGATCACCACGTTTTACCGCACGCTCGTAGGCCATCGCCGCGTCGCGGAGATTTGCCCTAAGCTGCCTTCCCTTCTCCGTCAGCTTGATGCGTGCGGACCGCTTGTCGCGCTGGGAGGCAACGCGATCAATGTAGTCGCCGTCGGCAAGCTGCTTCAAATAGTAGGAAACATTGGAACCAACATAATGCCCACGTTCCAGAAGCTCGGCGACCGAAAGCTCCGAATCGCCGATTGCGAGCAGTATCATCGCCTGTGCCGGCCCAACGTCATCTACACGAAGCTTGGTAAGCTCCGCGCGTATCAGTCCCGAAAACCGTCGGCTTGCCCGTTCCATGAGGCGAGCGAGCTCGAAATACGTTATCTGCCGGAGGTCGGCAGTCTCGACATCTTGAGCCCGCCCTGGATCTGCTTGCGCGGCCTGACCATTACTTTGAGTTGCGATATCGTCATTCAGCCCGGACAGATTAAGCACATTATTTCCGTTCATTATATTCTCCATTTCGGAAAAATACTTCAAAATTTGAAGTAATCTTCAAATATGCCCATCACCCCTAATTAACCTGACCTTGCATACCCCACCCCTTCTATGCCAGATTGGCAAAAGCAATACTACACTTCCGCCCAGTTATAACCAATTCCGTCCTCCAGCAGCTGGTCATAACGTTAAATCAAGGCAAATCGCCATGCGTGATACTGTTCAAAATGAGACAAGAAGCAAGGGTCAAATTTCGGGAGGAAAAGACCTGAACAACCCAGGATTGTTAGTTTCACATGCAAAGCGCGTATTCTTATCGGGGCTGCTATATGCGGCGGCGCTTAGCGTGTGCCTGAATTTACTACAACTCACGATGCCTCTGTTTATGCTGCAAGTTCATGACAGGGTGCTCAACAGTCAGAGCATGGAGACGCTGGTCATGCTGATGATTTTGGCGATCGGCGCCCTTATGGTGCTCGGCGTCCTGGAATTCATCCGCGCCCTCTCCTTCCAAGCCATCGGTGGCGCACTCGTGCGCCGTTTGAACATGCCAGTCCTGGCCGCCGCCGTTCAGGCCTCCGTTGACCAGGGCCTAACGCGCGCGACCCAGTCGCTTCGGGACATCGCGGAATTGCGAAGCTTCCTGACCTCGTCAGCGGTGACGGCGCCCCTCGATGCGGCCTGGTCACCGATCTTCCTCGGTGCCCTTTTCGTACTGCATCCGCTATTCGGCCTCATCGGGGCCGTCTCGGCGGCGCTGCTCCTTTGCGGCGGCCTGGTCACGGACATGCTGACGCGCCAACTCACGAAGGAAGCGAACCAGACAAATGTCGAAGCCATCTCGAAGATTGGCGCATCACTCCGGCATGCCGAGGCTATCGAGGCAATGGGCATGCTGCCGGCGCTGGCAAATCGTTGGCGCGCCCTGCAAATGCAGGCTCTCGACGGCTTTGAAGCGAGCGGGAGCAGGAGCAAGGCGATGTCGTCCATCACCCGCAGCCTCCGCTATTGCATCCAGATCATCACCCTGGCGGCGGGAGCGTTCCTGGTGCTGGAGCAGGCAATCACGCCCGGCGCGATGATGGCATCGAGCATCCTTGTCGGACGCCTCTTGATCCCTTTCGATTCGGTCATCGACAATTGGCGGCAATGGGTGCTGGCGATCGCGGGCTGGCGTCGCCTTCAAGCCACCCTCAAGGCCGATCTTGCCATCCGCCAAACGATGCCGACGCCCCACTCGTCGGGCGACATCGTCGTCGACAAACTGGTATACGCAGCCCCTGGCCTGGATGTACCGATCATCAAGGGCATTTCGTTCTCCCTCTCTCCGGGCGAGGTCCTGGGTGTGGTTGGTCCCTCCGCGGCGGGCAAATCTACCCTCGCCCGACTGCTCGTCGGGATCTTACGCCCCACGTCCGGCGGCGTCTTCCTCGACGGCAACAACACCTATCTCTGGGAGCGCAGCTCGTTCGGCCAAGTGGTCGGATATCTTCCGCAATCCGTCTCCCTTCTGGAGGGCACGATTCGAGAAAACATCGGGCGGATGGCGGACAGCGATCCATACAAGGTGTTGGAAGCGGCGCGGTTGGCCGACATCCACGACATGATCGGACGGCTGCCACTCGGCTACGACACGCCCGTCGGTGACGGACACCTGACCCTTTCCGGAGGACAACGGCAGCGCATAGCGTTGGCACGTTGCCTCTACAACCGGCCCCGCCTCATCGTGCTCGACGAGCCGAACGCAAACCTGGACGCGATTGGCGAGCGGGCCCTCATCCGCGCGATTCAGCATGCCCGCGACGACGGCGCCATCGTCATCATAATAGCTCACAGACCAGCCATCATGCAGGTCGCCGACAAGCTGCTCGTGCTTGAAAACGGCCGCGTCACACAGTTCGGGCCGCGAGCGGACGTGATCCCAGCGACAATGCCGGGCGAAGTGCGCCGCGAGGTGGCTGCGAAATGACGGAGAAGAAGCCCCTTGCAGCCCGCCCCGACCTTTCAGAACGGCGTCTACAGGCGCATCAGCCGGTACCGCTGAGTGTCAGCCCTCCCGGCTTGGAATTCGAACAATTTGAGACCCGCTCGCCGCTGCGCCGTCTTGTCATCGCGGGGATGGCTACGATCCTGGTCTCCTTCGGTGGATTTTTTGCCTGGGCGCTCTCGACCGAACTCAGCAGCGCGACGGTCGCCAGCGGCACGGTCATCGTCGATTCGAAGCGAAAGACCGTCAGCCATTTCGAAGGCGGCGTCATGAGCCGGCTGCTCGTTCAGGAGGGCGACAAGGTGTCCGCCGGGCAGCCCCTGATTGAGTTGGAGGATACGCGCGCCCGTTCCAGCCTGCGGTCACTCCAAGTCCGGCGCATCGGCCTGATCGCGAAACTGGCGCGATTGAAGGCCGAGCAGGCCAACATGCCGCAGATCAGCTTTCCAGATGAATTCGACGATGCCCAGGACGTCACGGTCGACGACGCCGTCAGGGCCGAGACGATGTTTTTCGAAAAGCGGCGCGAATCCCAGGCTGGGCGCACAGAGGTCCAGAGAAAAACAATTGAGGAGTACCTCGAACAAGCGAAGTCTCTCGGCATCCAGATCCAGGCGATCGACCAGCAGATCGGCCTCATCAACGAGCAACGAACAGCGATGGCAACGCTGGAGAAAAAGGGTGCCGTATCCCGTACGCAACTCATCGAGATCGAGGCCCGGCTCAGCGAGGTTACGCGGGATCGGAGCGAACTCGCCGGCGAAAAAGCCCGGGCAGAAAAAGCAGGAGCGGGCGCACAGCTTGCGCTGACCGGAATCGAAAGCGACTTTCAGTCGACGATTGCCGGCGAAATCACAACGGCGCGTGTCGAGCTCGCGGATGTTGAAGAGCAGATCACGGCCTCGAACGACGTGTTGCGGCGCCTTGAGATCCGCTCACCGCAGGACGGGATCATCAGCGACATCTTCCTGCGCACCCCCGGCAGCGCGGTCACGCCTGGCCAGGCGCTGCTCGAGATCGTTCCGGAAAATGAGCCTCTCTTGATCGAAATGCGCGTCAATCCTCGTGACATCGACAGCATCGCCGTAGGCTCCAAAACGCAAATCCGGTTGACGGCCTATAATCAGCGATCCCGCCTGCCGATGGAAGGCGCCATCACATATGTGGCCGCGGACCAGTCGGTCGATGAGAAGTCAAATTCGGCGTTTTTCGTCGCGCGCGCCAAAATCGACACGGCATCGTTCAAGGCCAACCCCGATGTCCGCCTCTATCCAGGCATGCCCGCGGAGGTGCTGATCATCCACAAGTCACGCCTTGCAATCGAGTACCTTACCTCTCCCGTCGTCGAGAGTTTCAATCGCGCCTTCAGAGAAGATTAGGAACTGAAGGCAAAATAAGGGCGAATTGGTTGTACATTGTTTCAATTTTTGAAGTATTTTCAAGGTAAAGTGTTGGATTTTTACTTCGTAAATCATGGCGTTTATGAAACAATGTACCAATATGACTTAAAATAGGAAATTTATTTCTCAAAATCAGACGTTTTCTCTTCATTGAACGCTTGCGTTGCTTTTTATTGCAGTGCACATTCCTGCCGCGCAATCGTCGCACCTACCCCGTGCGAACAACGCGTGCATAGAAACCTGAAGAGGAGAGGCAGATGGCCACATTGGAAGGCGGTGCATACAACGACGCCTTGTTCGGCTCCCGTTTTAGCGACTTCATTCATGCCCATGGGGGCGATGATTTCGTGAACGGCGGCAACGGGCACGACCTCGTGTTCGGTGATGACGGTGACGACCTGCTGTTCGGCGGAAAGGGAAACGATACCCTGTTCGGCGGCGAAGGCAGCGACTTGCTGAACGGTGAAGACGGTCACGACACTCTCGTCGGCGGCTGGGGTGATGACCTTCTGTACGGCGATAAGGGCAACGACATCCTGTTCGGCGGGCACGGAAGCGACCTTCTGTCCGGCGGCAAGGGCAACGACATCCTGTATGGCGGCGATGGTGCCGACATCCTCGACGGCGGCAAGGGCAACGATGTGTTGGCAGGCGGTGCTGGTCATGACGTCTTCGTCTTTGACGGCGGCGGCGGCAATGACGTCATTCTCGACTTTACCGCGGGCGAGGATGTGCTGCAGATCTCGAAGGGCATCAATGGACTCGACGTGTCTTCGCCTGACGACCTTGCCTCGCGCATCACTCAGGTCGGCGGCAATGTCGTCGTGGATCTCGGTCATGGCGATACGCTCACCCTGGTCAATGTCGATGCCCACGACATCCAGGCCAATCCCGACCACTACTTCACGGTTCACTAAGCGTGAGCCCCGCGCGCCCCGCTTCCTCCCGTGGGGCGCGCCATTCCAATTCAGAGGATAGCGTGTGACGTTCGACGTATCGATAGACGCCACGGGCGATTTCAGGAATGCAGAGATTTTCCGGCTCGGCGCCGACCTCGCCGTCCTCATCTTGGATCTCCCCCCAGCCCTTCCCGCCGCCACAAGGTGCCTGTTGTCCATGGACCAGTCGCCGGTACCGCTGGTCAGCATGACGCTCCCGCTTCGCAACGGACGGCAACGCATGTTCTGGGCAATGAAGCCGGGAAACCAGCCGGCGAGCGTGGACATCTGCACTGAAGACGGCTGCACCATTGATACCATCGTGATGCCACCCGCGCGCACACTTGCGCCACTCGATATTGAGGCATTGTTCGCTGATCTCGCGCCAGATGCTCGCATCAAGTTCGTCAACAACCTCCTGACTGTGTGGCGAAGCGCCTTCCGCATTGCCAGCGACGATCTGTTCAGCATGGTGGTTGAAGACGCCCTTCACCTGCTCGTACCCGAACCGCAACCCGCCAGCATCGTGTGCCAAGTCGTGCAAGGGCGCCATCTGATCGAGACGACCATCAATCCGGATCTGGGCGACATCACAGCAATCTATGCCGTCGGCGCAGCGTCGATCACACGCTTGGCCGTAAGGATCGTCCTGGGGCGGAATGGGAAACACGGCTCTCGGTCGTGCCATTTCATCACTGAGGCGCCGTCCCCCTCCCCTCCGTTTCTCATCGTCCTTCTGAGCAAGAATGGCGTTGCCATCCGCCAGCTCGCCGACAGCAAGTCTCGCTATTCCGGCCTTCAGAGTTGGTGGGATAAAAACCTGCAAGCGGTCGAGTTGCGCGAAATGATTGTCCGTCGGCTCGCCACGTTGCCGGAAGGCGGCGCCGCCACGGCGATCGACCTGCAAGTTCGCGCACCGCTGGCGCCAAGCCGGATCGCCAAGTCATCGATGCATCCGTCAGGAGAGGTCGATCTTGCTCTGGCGCTCGACAGCGGCCTGCTGGCCGGCGGCTGGCTCCATGCGCCGTCAACCGCGTTCGCCGGCATCGATTACGTCAAAGAGGACGGTACGGCCGTGCCCCTCGACGGGAACAGCTACGAATTTCCGGCTTGGGCGCAAGGGGCCGATGAAAAGAGCAAGACCGATGTGACCGGTTTCGTTGCCTGGGTCCCTCTGACGGAATCGCCGGGGCCGCTCCTGCAGCCCCGATTTCAGATGCGCCTCGCTTCCGGAGCAGCAAGGCCTCTCGTGCCGAATCCACAGGCCTTCGAGGCCGCAATGCAACGAAACCACGTCCTGCGCGCCGTGCCCCCACAGCATGCGGTCGACCGCGCCTTCCGTACAATCCTCGCCCCCGCCTTGCAGACCGTCGAGGCCCGATTGGGCAAGTCCATCGAGGTCGACCGCACCAAAGACTACGGCACTCCAAAACGTGCGCCGCTCGTGTCCATCGTAGTCCCTCTGTACCGGGTCCTCGACTTCCTGCGTTTCCAGCTGTCCGGGATGGCGACGGATCCATGGCTCGCCGAGAACGCAGAGATCATCTACGTCCTTGATTCCCCGGAAATTCAGGACGAGACGGAGCACCTGCTGGGTGGCCTGCACCTGTTGCACGGGCTAGCGATGAAGTTCGTGGTGATGAACCGCAACGGCGGCTACGCGCGCGCTTGCAATGCCGGCGCACGTTTTGCACGTGGCGCCATTCTGGTGATGCTCAATTCGGATGTTGTGCCGTCCGCGCCAGGCTGGCTGCAGGTGTTGTCGCGTCCGTTGCTGGAACGCCCAAAACTGGGCGCGATCGGCCCGAAGCTGATCTTCGAAGACGGATCACTGCAGCATGCCGGGCTCTACTTCGGCCGCGACCAGCGCGGGATCTGGCTGAACCACCATTTCCACAAGGGCATGCCGCGCGACTACCCGCCGGCGCAACATGCTCGCGAGGTTCCCGGCGTCACCGGTGCCTGCCTCGTGAGCCGCAGGGACACTTACGAGAGCGTTGGCGGTTACACCGAGGATTACGTGATCGGCGACTATGAAGACAGCGATCTGTGCCTCAAGATCCGTCGCCTCGGGCTCCAGATCGTCTATGAGCCCGCAGCGTGCCTGTATCATTTCGAGCGTCGCTCGATCAGCCGCAGCCAGGACTACATGCGCGGCGTTGCAAGCCAATACAATTCGTGGCTGCATACTCAGCGGTGGGATGATGACATCACCGAGCTGATGGCGAACCAATTTGGCAAAGACCCGGATCAACCCGCCACCGCGGGTGGGAGAATCCGGGAGAGGAACGCGGCATGACGCAAGTGGCACTCATGCATCCCGCGCCGGCGCGGCTGATCGATGAAGACCGTGTTCGCTGGCTCCTCGAATCCATTCGGTGCAATCGTTTTCTGCCGCAACCGGATTCGACCGACGTCGTCGTCGGAGACGGTGATTTTCGCGCGATAGGGTCGGAGTTCCTCGGTTACTTCATTCGCATCGGCGGCCTGCGCGAAGACAGCCGCGTGCTCGACATCGGTTGCGGTATCGGCCGGATGGCCGTGCCGCTCACCCAGTATCTCGATCCGCAAGGGAGCCGCTACGATGGCATCGATCCGGTCGAGGGCGGCATCGGCTGGTGCCAGCGGACGATCACGCCCGTCTACCCCAATTTCGCCTTTCAGCGACTGGATATCGCGCACGAACTCTACAACCCGAACGGCAAGATCAACGGAAGGGCGTTGGCGTTGCCCTTTCCCGATCGTCATTTCGACTTCGTCATCATGACGTCCGTGGTCACTCATTTGCCGCCCGCTGAGGTGCTTGTCTATCTCGCCGAGGTCCGCAGAGTGCTTTCACCCGGGGGGCGCTTGTTCATGACCGCGTTCGTGGTCGACGGCATCGCCGCGGCAAACGAAACCGGACGGCGCGATCCGCGTCTCGCTTTCCGTCGCTATCGCGAAAGCCCATGCTGGTTCGTACCCAACCAGCCACCGCTTGCCGCGATCGGCTTCGAAGATGGCTTTCTGGACAAGGCGCTGGAACGGGCCGGTCTCTCCGTCGCGCTCAAATCGCTTGGCCGTTGGCGCGGCACAAGCGCTGGCCACCATCAGGACTTCATCGTGGCGAAGCGCCGGGGGAATGGTCGATGAGCAAGCGCATCCTAGTGGCCGCCCACAACCATCCGTCCCTCCATCCGGGTGGAACGGAGATATTCGCCCACGACTTGTTTCGCGCCTACCAGCGCGCGGGTAATGAGGCTCTGTTTCTCGGTGCCACGAACCAGATCCATCGCGAGGCGAGGCCGGGCACGAGCTTCCAGGGCATCGGCCCGGCAGGAGATGAGGTCCTGCTATGGTCGGGACACTTCGACCATTTTTTCATGAGCCAGATCGACCTCTATGGCGTCGTGCCCGATATAACTGAGTTGCTGCGCGAGTTCCGGCCGGATGTGGTCCACATCCACCACCTGTTGCTGCTTGGCGCTGAGTTCCCTCACATTATCCGCCGCACCCTGCCCCATTGCCAGATCGTCATGACGCTCCATGACTACTACCCCATTTGCCATCATGACGGCCTAATGGTGCGCACCAGCAGCAAGGAGCTTTGCCATCAAGCCAGCCCGGACCGCTGCCATGGCTGCTTCAAGGACATTCCCCTCGATCGCTTTGTCCTGCGCGAACGACACCTCAAGGCCCTTATGAGCACGATTGACCACTTCGTATCACCAAGCGCCTTTCTGAGGGATCGCTTCGTGCAGTGGGGATTGGACAAAGATGCGGTCAGCGTCATTCCGAATGGCATCCCGATGCGAAAGGCCGGCGCGCAACGAGAGCTGCTCGAAGGCGGGCGGCCTATCTTCGGCTATTTCGGAAATCTCAATCCCTGGAAAGGGGTGACCGTTTTACTCGACGCCGCGCGCCAGCTTCTGGCCGATGGCCACGAATTCGAGCTGCGCGTCCATGGCGGCGCGCCCTTCCAGAGCAAGACCTTCGTCGACGAGGTCGATCGCCGCTTCGCCGAAACGTCGGGATACGTGCAGCCCCGGGGGCCTTATCGACGAGAGGATATCGGCGATCTGGTGGCTGCGGTCGATTGTACCATCGTTCCTTCCGTCTGGTGGGAGAACGCGCCCCTTGTCATTCAGGAAGCTCAGGCCCAGGGGCGTCCGGTCATCGCCAGCAATATCGGGGGCATGGCTGAAATGATCGAGCACGGCGTCAACGGTCTGACTGTGCCACCCAACGATGCGCGAGCACTCGCCGCGGCGATGCGGAGCATATTGGAAAAGCCGAATCTCTTGCGCCAGTTCGCCGAAAACGCTCGCAGGCCCGACGACATCGATACGACCGCCCGCCGCTACCTCAAGCGGATCGAGCCGGCACCGCTTCAGGCATAGGAGAGCTCATGGCCAGTCCCGCTGAACGACCGGATGTCGCATCCGATCAGGACAACGCCAAGCCGGTGAACGGCCGGGTGGACGCCATCGACATGGGGCGGATCTTCGGCTGGGCATTCGACCCAGTGGCGCCGGACCAACGATTGACCATCCGTGTCCTGCTCGATGGCAAGGTAATTGCCGAGACAGTCGCCGATCGCAATCGTCCCGACCTGCGGCGCAACGGTATTGGCGACGGCAATCACGCATTTGAAATAGCACTACCGGATCCCGTCCAGTCGCGCGCGAACGATCTCGTAGTGGTGGCGCGAACCGGAAGCGGTTCCGAGCAGCCCTTGCGCGTTCCCCAACCGGACGAGCAGGCGGCCGAGGCCCTAATCGCCGCGCCGCTAGCGAAAGTGCTCGACAAGCTCGATCTATTGATGGCGTCCCAGCGGCAACTGCAAGTCTCGCAGCGCGCTCTACAGCGCGCACCTGATGTGGACAAGGCTGAGACCGGCCTGACCGACGTCAGAAATGCCGTCGAAAGTCTCTGGGTGAATATCGGCCAACGGCTGAATGATCTCGATGTCCACCTGATGCGGCTGGATGGTGTGGTGGCGGGATTGGAAAAGAACCTGAGCGCGTTGCAGAAGCGCAAGAACGGCGAGTTGAAACCCTTGCTGCTGTTGCTGTTCGCTCTTGTGGGATTTGCCGCGGGCGCCGGCCTCGCGCTGATTGCCAGGATCTAACACGGGGAGTTTAAGGCGTGCTGGTAACGGAACAGTCCCCCGCAGTTGCGAACCCCATGGCGGTCAAGCATGGCGCCAGCAGGACGTTGCGCCCTGGAAAGGTCATTGGCTGCCGCGTAGACGAGACCACCTTGCTGATCATCGGTCTCGGTCGTGTCCTGGCAGGCGAAGCGGTGGCCCGCGAAGTGATAGTCGGCGTCGAAGGGGATCAAGCGGGCACGCGAAGCGCGTTTGTTTCGGAATGGCGACTGGCCGCTCCTTCGCCAAGGGCCAAGCACGGCTTCGCAGCGCTCCTGCCGACCGGGGCCACGGATCGCGCCATCACCACGATCCGGTTCGGCGATGAGGAAACGAGCGCGCGCTACATCTTTACGCCCCGGCTTGTCTCCGCGGAGGAAGCAGCCGCGATCGTGGCCGAAACAGCGGGACCTCAGTCAGACGCCGTCATTGACCGGCTTGTTGACGTTCTGATGGCCGGTAACCTTGACCGCCGTGGGCTTCTGACCATCACCGCGCTTCTGCAGGCAGCCCACCCAAACGATGGTTTCATCGAGTTGATTGGTGAAAGCCATGAGGGCACTACGTTCCTGCAGGGCTGGAGCCGCGGCATAGCGCCCGGTCCTTGCCGGGTGTCGGTGGTCGGCAACGCGACACCCGTCGCCTGGGAGTGCAACATCGCCGTCTTTCCCCGCCCGGATGCGCCCGATGGTGCCGCGGGATTTGTTGGTCTTCTCCCGGCCACCAAGGATGCCCGCGCGCGCGACATCGAAGGTCTTGTCTTTCGGGCGCGCGCTGGCTGGCGGTATGCCGCGGTCCACCCGCGCAAGCGCTTCGTCGGCCCGCTGGAAACGCCCGAACACGTCAGGTCGATCCTGCCGCGCACGCATGGCGCGCCGGACGCGCTCCTATCCCTGCGATCGGCCGCAAACAGCTTCGATGGCAAAGAAACCGTCTCCAGCCTGCCGTTTCCCGTCCGGATGGGCATAGACAATATATTTGAGGCCGATGGAGGAAAACTCCTCGCCTCCGGTTGGCTGTATGATCCCGACGCTCATGTTGCGGAGGTTAGGCTTCGTAGATTTGACGGCTCGGTACGCCTCGACGAACGCTGGACCCGCCTCGATCGCCCTGATGTCACGGACAGCTTCAATGACCAGCAGCACTTCGCGCCGAGCATTCGAGGTGAACTGCGTGCCCATGGGTTCATCGCCCATGCCAAATTGCCGAGTGAAGACCACGGTTCGCCCCTCTACTTCGAACTGACGCTACGCGATTCGCGTCGCGCGTTCTTGCCGGTCAAACCAACGCGGATTTCGGCGCGCCTTGCGGCATTGCGCCAGATCGGTTCCATCGATCCAACGAACAATGCGTTGCCCGCGATCGTCGACGCACAAATTGTACCGTTCCTCGCTAAATCCGAACGGTCGACACCTGTCACCGACGCAGTCCTGGACGTCGGCGCCTTCAATCAGGAAAGTACCCCGCCCATCGTCATCGGCGCTGGGGAGGGCGAGGAGAACATCTCCCCGCTGCTCGCCTTGCTGGCGCTCGATCCGGAGACCCGACGCGCCCCGATCGTGATCGCCATGCCTGCCGATCGCTTTCGCAGACAAGCCGCCCGTCTCAAGGAACTCGCACGGTTCTATGGCCTTTCGGCCAGGTTCGTTTCCGCCAAGGAAGCAGGCGACTTCTACGACATGCTCGAAGCAGGCACTCTGGCACTTTCCTGTGAAACAGTCGTATCGCTCTCCGCCTCACTGGTCCCACGCGGAAGAGGCTGGTACGGCAAGCTCTTGGCCACGGCCGCGACGCTGAAAGGAAGCATGATCTCCCCCGTACTGGCTTACGAGGACCATTCCATTCGCTGGGCGGGAAATTGGATCGATGGTGACGGCGACGACGTGCCAGTTGTGGGTCGCTATGCCGGATATCCGCTCAAAGCCGTTACAGCAATGAAGCTGACCCGTATCGCGGCGGCCTCGCTCGAATGCTGCGTCATGCCCCGCGACGCCCTATCGCGCGCGGGCGGCTTTGCCGGCGGCTATCTGGGCGCGCAGGAAAAAGGTCTGGATCTTGGTCTCCGTCTCAACCGATCCGGCATCAGCTCCTATTTGCTGCCATCGGTGCAGATGTGGGGTTGCGACGATGCACGCGACTGGGACAATCCGGCCACGGCAACTCTGGTGGAAGAGATCGATCGAAAGATCTTCAAGATAGAATGGTCGCCTGTGATTGCAGGTGAAAAACACGCGGAAAAGAGGCCCGCATGAACGAGCAGCTTCGTGTCCTAGTCGTCTCCCATGCGCATCCCACAGTGTCGCTCGGCGGGGCAGAAATCGCATCGCACAACCTGCATCGTGGCCTAAACGCATTGCCGGACGTCCGATCGGTCTACCTGGCTCGGGTCGGCCACCCGGTACCGCGACATGCTGCGTCCGCGCTGATGAGCTTTCGCCTTGCTGAAGATGAGTTGCTATTTCACACGGACGACTACGACCACTTCTTGTTGTCCAATGGCGATACACAGGCGATCACCCGGGACCTCTTGCGCTTCGCGCGCGATCTCAGGCCCCATGTCGTGCATTTCCATCATGTTCTCGGTATTGGTCTAGAAGCGCTCTACGCCCTTAGAGAGGCATTTCCCCATGCGGCCATACTGGTCACGTTCCACGAATACCTTTCGATCTGCCACAATCACGGGCAAATGGTGAAACGACCTGCCGGCCAGCTCTGCGAAACGGCCTCCCCCATTGCCTGCCACGGTTGTTTTCCCGACATCCCCGTCTCAGATTTCCTGAAGCGGGAGTTGTTTGCACGCGGGATGCTTGGCCTTGCCGACGCCTTCGTTTCGCCAAGCCGGTTTCTGGCAGAGCGTTACATCAAATGGGGCGTCGAAGAGGACAAGGTCTGCGTGATCGAAAACGGGATCGCCGTGGAAGCGGCTGCGCCCGCGCGCGAGTTGCAAGGTCCCAAGCAGCGCCGCAACCGCTTTGCCTATTTTGGCCAGATGACCCCATTCAAGGGGGTCGACGTCCTGATTGACGCTATTTTGCGCGTCCCGAAGGACATATGGGGCGACGACTCCTGCCTGATGATCTTCGGCGGCAACCTCGAGCGACAGCCGGTCGAATTCCAGGAACGGATGAAGAAGCTTATTGCAGACGCCGGCCAGCGCGTCCGATTCTATGGCGCTTACCAGAACGCGGACGTGCCGCGCCTGATGCGTTCGGTCGACTGGGTGGTTCTGCCGTCCGTCTGGTGGGAAAATTCGCCCGTTGTGATCCAGGAGGCCCTGCTACATCGCAGGCCGATGATCTGCTCAGACATCGGCGGGATGGCCGAGAAGGTGCGGAATGGACAGGACGGCCTGCACTTCCGCGCAGGAAGCAGCCAGGATCTCGCGGACCGCATCGTTGAAGTATTGGGCGATAACCAAACCTGGGATCGGCTACGCGCGTCCATGCGACAACCCGCCGACCACCTCGGTTGCGCACGCGACCACTTCAAGCTATACCGCACGCTGCTGCGGCAGAAACGCGATGCCGCCATGGCGGAAAATCCTGCGCTTCTCTCGCACCCGCTTTGACCACGCTTGTCGGGTGGCTTGGCATTCCGGTCATGAAAAGGCAGTGCCATCCGCCCTGCGGCTACGTGCAATACGGCCGTCCAGCTCCGCAAGCCGGCCGGCGAAGCCAGCATTTTCCGGCTGACACGCCATGGCGTCCACAAGCATGGTCCGCGCTGTCGCGAGCTCACCGTCGCGAATATGGCGGTTGGCCCGATGATAGAGGAAGTTTGCTCGCTCGACCGGAGAAAACGACGAACCGAAGCGCGCATGAAATCGGTCGGCCCACGCAGGATGGCGGGCTATCGCCGTCACAGCGATCTGATAGGGTCGCATCGGCGCCACCACGCGGGCAGCTCGGGCCAGAGCGCGTAGCCCCCGAAGATCGTCTCCGCGGCAGGCCTCGATCAACGACAGCGCGCGCTCGGTCCCGGTGAAAGCCCGAACGGTGCCATGGCCGGTCATGTGGACCGGCACGAGGTGCGTCCTCTCCTGCAGCGTCGCAATCCGCGCGGCGTGCCGGTGGTCAACGGCGTGGAACGGATCGAAGAAGAGATAGGCGCGCCCAGCCGCGTGATCCGGCGCGATCCCCATATTGGCGTGCAGGTCGGGCGAGAAATGCCGTGTGAACCGCCCGTCGAAGGGAGCGACCTTCGGATCTATCGAAACTTGCGGGCAAAAGGCGATGGCAACGGAGGCGTTGAAGCGCCCACGGTAGCGCAACGCCGCGTAACCGCCCTGCGAGTGCCCGTAAAGTATTCGCTCCGGTGCCGCACGAAGAATGGGCGCGGCCGCTTCGACTGCCTTGACGACGCTTGCCGCCGGAAACCAGTTCGGCCGTCGACTGATGAAGCCCAGCGCCGAAATATTCGCTTTCTCGCAGAACCGCTGCGCCCAGAACCGGCTCCCGTTCGCCTTCATTTCCATCTCATTAAAGGTGACCAGAAGATATGGAGATGATCCTGGACGATGTATCACCTCAAGGTTCTCGTCCGAAAATATGCGCATACCATCCACCCAAACAACTTATCCAAAAAATATACTTCAATATTTGAAATATACTTACGATTCCTACAACTAGACAGAAACTCTATTACGAAATCAACCCGCTTCGTCACCAAAGTGCATGCGGATTTCATCGACAAGATGCGCACCGGCGAGCTCGACACGGAGCAGAAACAAAAAAAGCTCCTCGACGCGAATGCGGAGGAGCTTCGGTGCGAGTCTCCGGAGAGGGAGACTTTACAAGTCCTGGTTTGTTGGTTGCGGGGGCCCGATCGCACGGAGACTTCTACACTTCACCCCCCCCAAAGAGAAACTGATTTCTGCCGTGCGCCAATACCGGACATGGGCTCGATGCATTAGATTGGCATCGAGCCTCATATCAGAGATCTACCCGGTCCATTGAAAGCTCCAGATGGAACGAGAAGTAGGCGCCCCATGGAGCATCATGACCGTGCCTGATGTCTCGCGACTTGGTCGCAGCGAGCGCCTTTACAGCCTTAGATCAGTTGCGGCCAGAGCGGAGATATGCCTATTATAGGTAGTGCTCCTGCGGATGGACAGCGGGTGGACAATGGCATGCTCACCGTTGACGTTATCTTGCTAATTGCTGCTGCAGTGCTCACAGGAGCTCTGTTGCTGCTTTGTGGTTGGCCTCTGCCTATATCTCGCTCATTGACCGGCGCTCTCGCTGTCATCATGGCGGTGGTGGGTTTGGGACTGATGCTGTTAGTTTTCAAAGATGCGTCGATGAAGGTGAATACAGCACTTGAGAGTGCAAGCGAGCCTCGCTATGCCTCGGCTGGTCTCCCACCCCAATCTCGTTAAACAGCGCGAGTGTGAGACTCCGCCTTTTGTAGCAACGACTTGTTTCCCGGGCGGCAGCGGGCGGAACAGATTTACAGGTCCCACCCTTTTGGGCTTTACGACGGCAGACGCGCCTCAAACCCGAGAACCCCAAGACGCGTGACGATTGGCCGTGCGTTCGCCGCCTTCGGCTTCATACCCGACGGGAAACAAATCATTTCCCGCCGTACTTCTTGGCAACGGCATCGCGGAGCTGCGATATATACTCCGTCATTCTCCGCTCGTCGTCCTTAATGCTATTCCCGCGGCAGCCTTCGCCGCCGATCTCACTCTCCGCGTTGTGAGCGGCTTCGTCCAACCGCCTGCCGACCTCAACCATATCGACACCAGGAGCCTTGGCCATTATGCGAAGAATGGTGTCCCTATCGTTGGGAATCTCCCGGCCGCAGTTCCTGTAGTCAACGACCTTCATCCCATAGATATTGGTGACTGCAAAGAACAGGTCGGCCACGTCATCTGCCCTTGCCATGAGGGCCAGACCCAACGAGAGCGCGGATGCAATGATGAAGATTTTCAGTTTCTCCGCCACCTTCTGATTCCAAGCCCGATTGAAAAAGGGCAGTCTTCGCACGCCCGATACCTGAGTTCAGTCATACGATCATCTCGCTTGGCGAGTGGCAGCTCTGGCTCCGCCAGTCTGCCTGTCACCTGAGCATCGTGACCGTTGCACAATAAGCAAAGGCAAGATCCGCCGGCAGACAGCCTGCAACGAAAACCCAACGTTCGCCTTATCCAATTTGCATGGCTATGCGTCTTTGATAGCGGCAATCCTTCCCTCGCGCACGGCAGCCTTGAGCAAAGCATGATCGCGCTCCGTCTGGTCCGCGTAAGCCAACGCGAAACTTCCCATCGCTGTGTCGAATGCATCGTTTGAGGAACCGAGGTAGCCGCTGATCGTTGCCGATATCTCGCTGGCCTTTGCATGAGCCCGAGCGAGCACCCAGCCACACGCCTGGGCATAGGCGTCCAACATCTCGGCATCGAACGTATCCACCAAAGGTTTGATCTTGGCATCGTGCAACTGTCGGACATAGAACTGTCGCCCGTTTGGCGCGGTGACCCAACCGAGGAATATGTCCGAGGCCGGCTGCATCAGGCGCTGTCCCATCACGACGCGCTGCCCGTGATGGTCATATCTGCTCTTCCCGGCATACGCCTCAAGGACGGAGTTCACCGCTTCCTTGAACTGCAAAAACAAGGGGTGGTTCCCCTCGGACATCATCAACGCTATCCAGCATCTCCGGCCAACGCTACCGACGCCAACCACCTTGATGGCGACGTCGACGAGTTGATAGCGATCGAGCAGCATTCGACGATCCTCATCCAGCGATTGGCGGTAAATGTGCAAAAGCTGTTCGAGGGATACCTCCGCTTCGGGAGTGCTGGTCGCCCGCTCATGAAAGATCAGTGGCGGTTGTTCCGTAATTCGGATCTGCCCGCCGACGGAAGCCGCGAGGTTTGGAAAATCAGATTCTGAGCCACTACGGTTCGCTGCCTTGTCGATCCGCTTCCTGGTGCTCCGTTGCATGGCCGTCGGTAACGATTCGATAAAGTCTGAGGCCTCAGTTTTCGCGTACCAAATTGCAAGCGGGCTCATCTTGAAGAATTTGCGCATGTGCTCGCGATATCTGCGCGCGCAATTGACGGCGCTATCCCGGCCCCGGTGATCCGAGATTCCGTTCGATCTGGCTGCAAGAACGATTGATGCGACAAGTCGCTTGACGTCCCACTCCCAAGGGGCTGGCGCCGTTTCATCGAAATCGTTGATGTCAAAGATGATGCTGCGTTCGGGCGTGGCAAACCCACCAAAATTGACAAGATGACAATCGCCGCATGCCTGGACCTTCAGTCCCGTGGCTGGCGTTCGTACCAGGTCGGCGGCCATGACGCCGGCCGCGCCACGATAGAACGCAAAAGGAGATGGCAGCATACGGCCATACCGGATCGGAATGAGCTTCTTCATTCGACCGTCATCCGACTCGCGCAGCAGGTCGATCGGATCTCGCCGTCGCTCGATCTCATTCCATCGCCCTTGCTGCTCGCGCGGGATTTTGTCGCGCAGCACCTTACCCTCCACAAGCCGGGCGTTCGGCGTCACGAAATTCGCGGAATGCCCAGATGCAGACGAGACAGAGGTTTTGATGGCGTCTTCTGCGTGTACCATGTTCAGAAAGCCGACAGTTTCACTGAGGATTGAGAACCAGTCATGATTTCAACTCAGGCTTCGGGGGGACTTTGTTGTTGCCAGGCGCGCACGCCATCCGTTGTGCGTTCGAAGAAGTTTGCCTGGCCTACGGCTGTCTCGATCTCGGCCCGCCGCATTTCGTCACGGACTGAATCGCGCACACGGACAAAGCCAACGGCAATGCCCGCTTCGTGCAACTCCTTGATAAGACCAAGCAGTTCATCGGCTGCGCTGACGTCAATGAAGTCAACAGAACCACAATCAAGAAGGACACACTTGACGTCGGGCCGTGTAGCCAGTGACCCTTTCAAGGCAGAACTAACCTGGCCTATGCTCGCGAAGAAGAGGTTGCCACCTACCCGCCAGATCAGCAACCCAGGAAATGTGGCAGCCTCGGGGTGGTGCTTGACATCACGATACGCCTCGGCACCCGGCAACTGACCGAGCTCGGCCCCTTTTGGATGGCTTGTCAGATAGATCAAGGTTACCAACGACAGCACGACGCCCAGCGCGATTCCCTGCAGCACGCCCAGCGTCAGCTCGCCGGCGATAACAATCATGGTGTTGGCGAATGCCCAGCGATTTCGAGCCAGTAGATCCAGCAAATAGCGCGGCTTGGTCAGATGCAGCATCGCCGCGATGACAATAGCAGCGAGCGCCGGCTGGGGCATGTTTCGAAACAGAGGGGTCAGAAAGATCAGCGTCAAGAAGCTAAAGACGGCCGCAACCACATTGGCGATCTGGCTGCGAGCGCCAGCGGCGGTGGCAACCGAGGTTTTCGATAGGCTGCCGACCACGAGAAAGCCACCGAAAAGTCCGCTCAGAATGTTCGCAGGCCCGTGTGCAACCAGCTCCTGATTAGGATCGATCGTACCGCCGCTCTGTAGAGCGGCAGCCTTTGCCGCCCCGAGCGCCTCTGCGTAGCCAACCATCACGATTGCAAGCGCGCCCGGCACAAGCTCGCTTAGTGTGGAGATTTCCAGATTGGGCAGAGTCAGGTGGGGCAACCCGGAAGGGAGGTGGCCAGCCACATGCACACCAGTCGCCTCTCCGCCAAGCAGTCCGATAATGATTGTCGCAGCGGCCATGACGACGAGGGCCGCAGGTATCTTCGGAGCCAGGTGGCGCAGCAGGAGCATAGCGCCGAGAGATAGAACACCGGTTAAGACCGGCGGCGCCGAAACCTCCGGCAAATGCTGCAAGATGTGCCAAAGCTTGGTGAAGAAGTTGCCCGACGCGCCGCTGATCCCGAGCAGATGAGGCACCTGGCCGATGATGGTGACGTAAACCAGCCCCTCGATGAAGCCACGCATCACGGGCGTTGGGATGAAGCTCGCGACCCACCCCATACGCATGATTCCAAAAGCGAGAAAGAAGAAACCGATCAGCACGGCAAGTGTAGAGGTCAGCGTGTTGAATTCCGCCGTTCCCTGCGACGCAATGGCGCCAATGGTCACCGCGGAGATCAACCCGGTCGCGGTGTCCGGTCCGACCACAAGCTGCCGCGACGTGCCAAGGAGGGCATAGGCGATTAACGCCGGCACGATCGTATAGAGGCCCATGATTGGCGGTACGCCAACGATGCCCGCATAGGCCATGCCCTCAGGCACCATGACCGCCCAGAGCGCGAGGCCGGCAAGAACATCCGGCAATAACCAGTCGGTTTGATAGCCTGGAGCCCAATCCAGAATAGGCAGGTATCTATGAGCTGCAGGTGCCACAGCGGCGTTGGCCATCGTCCGCCCTCCCACGTGTGAATTGTGAAATGCACACGCAAAGCCGAAGACAAATCACTGCATTATCTTTCTCAGCCCCACCCGCTACGCCAACTCAAGGAAGATGAGCCCCAGGTCTCGACGAGGATGGAGCCGATGAACCGAACTGGCGTTCGATTCGAATTGATCAGACGCCAGTTCGGCGGCGTTTCACTGGTACTTCTGGCAGGTGTTTCCCGACCAGCGCAAGCAGCGGCGGTTATGGCGTTTCTCGACTCTGGACTCGCATTTACCATTGACCATTGTCTGGCCCACGCCGCAACCGGCGACGACGGGCGTGATCATGCTCTCTGATTGAATTGGCGAGCGTGGCATTGCCTGCGTCGTCGAAGCGATGGCGAAGACAAGCCCAAGAACAGCAATTACTCTGATCATTGTTCCCTCCTACTGTTGCGCTTCATTCAAACTTGAGAACGTCGATTCAACTCTGGAATCCGGGCGGCCGCAAATCATGCTGCCAAAGAGGCTGTGCACCTACCAGATATCTGGGCCAGCTATTTTGCGAGAGTTTTCCGAAAAAGCGGAAGCACGGCCGATCTCGCATCTATAATGCTTATTTCGGAAGAGCCCTACTTCTCAGATTATGCTCCTAGTTTCGGTCCTTGGCGAGCGAAAATCAACTTTAAGGCCATGTGTATTGCAGCAGGTTGCGGAGGAACCATTGGAAATAACAGGCTCCCAATGGGAGTCTAGATTGCAGTTTGCCACGAGCTCTTCGCAGCAGCCTCCAGAGGGAGATATTTCTGCGTCACTTCGGTCGTGTCGCTGGCGCAACCAATAGTCTCATACCGGATCGGACTCGCCATTGGGTCCGTTCGGAACTAGACTTGGCGGAGTTTGGCAAAACGTCGCAATGTCCTGTTTGTTATCACCGCCGACCTCGGTAAGAAGGCAGGCGCCTTTCCCGGCTCCGCGTGATGACAATTGGCTCGCGCCATCGACCCAGAGTGACCGCATAAGAGGTCGCCTTCCCGATCTGGCGCCGTGCTCCTAGTGCCGATGCTAACGTCGGAGGTGACAATGGCTTACTCGATTCGTAAGCGGCTAGTTGCACCACCTGTCGCAGAGACGGAAAGGATACACGTCCTCGGGCTGCCGAACGCCCGATTCTACCCGGATCGGGAAATCGACGCGATCGTGCAAGAAGGCCTGCTTGCTGTGGATCGAGAACTTGTTCTCCTCGGTTCGGCTCCGGATGGCGTGCTCCCACCCTCAAACCTTCTCGCTCTCTCCGGCGGTGGAGACAAGGGCGCTTTCGGCGCCGGGCTCATGGTGGGATGGACCGCGAGCGGCCAACGTCCCGAGTTCAAGCTGGTGACTGGCGTCTCCACAGGAGCCCTGATCGCTCCCTTTGCCTTTCTCGGTCCCTCCCGCGACGAGCAGCTCCGCAGCGTGTTCACCGGCTTTACGCAAGAGAACATCTTCATTCCGCGGTGGCTCACGTCGCTGCTCTACGATGACGCGCTCGCCGATACTACGCCGCTTTTCAGCCTGATCTCAAAATTCGTGAATGCCGAAATGCTGGGCGACATCGCCCGGGAATATTCCAAGGGGCGGCTTCTGTTCATTGGAACCACCAACATCGACCTTCAACGCCCGGTGATCTGGAACATGGGTGCTATCGCAGCGAGCGGACATCCTGGCGCGTTGGATCTCGTGCGCCGCATCCTCCTCGCCTCCGCGGCCATTCCTGGTGCATTTCCGCCGGTGTTGATCAAGGTCGAGAATGACGGCCAGGTTTATAACGAGATGCACGTCGATGGCGGTGCGATTGCGCAGACTTTCCTCTACCCACCAGCGCTCGAGCTGGAACGCGAGGCAGCCTGCCGGGGAATAGGGCGCGAGCGGAATGCCTACGTTATTCGTAACGGCCGCTTCGACCCGGATTGGGGCACTACGCAGCGCTCCTTCCTCAGCATCACGCAACGCACGATCGACGCGATGATCCACTACAGCGGCATCAGCGACGCAATCCGTATCCACGCGGATGCACAAAGGGATGGCGTGCGCTTCCATCTAGCCTACATCGGCACTGACTTTCAGTTCACGCCGCTCAGGAAATTCGACCAGGCCTACATGCAGGCCCTCTACGACTACGCCTTCCGGAAGGCGCGAGATGGGTACCCCTGGGTAACGTCCATCTCGGACGCTTATGGGCGGCGCGCCGGATAATCGCAAGCTGTACGCGACCAGCGGCGCTAAAGGTGCGCGTTCGCGCGGAAAACCAAAAAATGGCAGTCTTCCGCAGGCCCGCCAATTGTGGCAAATTGAGTGTCTAGGCGCACGCGTTGCCGAATTGTTGAAACGCTGGCCGCCGAGGGGTCCCCTGAGTCGTACGCCAAGAGTTGCTTTCATGGTGGCTGGAAACCACGAGGTGAAGCGATGAACGCCGAACAGATTCGCCTGGAGGAAGCTCATACTCACCGCGCCCCTTGGAAAAAATGGGGCCCGTACCTCAGTGAACGGCAGTGGGGTACTGTTCGGGAGGACTGCAGCGACGACGGTAACGCGTGGGAGTACTTCAGCCACGACCAGGCGCGTTCACGCGCCTACCGGTGGGGCGAAGACGGACTGGCCGGCATCTCCGACGACCAACAGCTCGTCTGCTTTTCACTGGCGCTCTGGAACGGCAAAGACCCGATTCTCAAGGAACGGCTGTTCGGTCTCACCAACGGCCAAGGGAACCACGGTGAGGACGTCAAGGAGTACTACTTCTACCTCGATTCCACGCCGACGCACTCGTATATGAAGTACCTCTACAAGTATCCGCAGGTCGCTTACCCTTATGGGGACCTGATTGAGAAAAACCGGCAACGTGGGCGCCGCGACTTCGAATACGAGTTGATCGATACCGGTGTGTTCAACGACGATCGCTACTTCGATGTGTTCGTAGAGTACGGGAAGGCGTCGGCTGAAGATATACTGATCGAGATTACCATCCACAACCGCGGGCCGGAGGCGGCGGAACTGCACGTGCTGCCAACCCTTTGGTTCCGAAACATCTGGTCGTGGGGAGGCGAAGCTTCGCGACCAGAGCTCCACCAGATTGGCGACCGTACCAGTGCGGTGTCGATCTCGCATCCCGATCTCGGTGAGCGTTATCTTCATGTGGAAGGGACGAGCACGCTGTTGTTCACCGAGAACGACACGAACAACGCGCGCCTTTTTCAGGGGACCAACCAGAGCGCATACGTCAAGGACGGTATCAACGAGTACATCGTCCACGGGAACTCAGAGGCAGTGAACCCGGCCAAGCAGGGAACCAAGGCGTCGGTGCACTACCGCATGACGATTCCGGTGGCGGCATCGCACACGGTTCGTCTGAGGCTGAACGAAACGCCGCCTGCCATGGGATCGGCCAACAAGCGAAGCCGGGGACCGTTCGGGGCCGATTTCGCAGCGTTGATGAACGAGCGCCGTCGCGAGGCTGACGAGTTCTTTGCGACAGTGATCGCTGACGGCCTCGACGAGGATCAGGCACGCGTCACGCGGCAGGCGCTGGCCGGCATGCTCTGGACCAAGCAATTCTTTCACTACGACGTGAACAAGTGGCTAAAGGAGCACGGCTCCGATCCCTTCACGCCGTCACGACGCGCTTCGCGCAACGACCACTGGCACCACATGTACAATGCCGACATCATCTCGATGCCTGACAAATGGGAGTATCCGTGGTACGCCGCGTGGGATCTGGCCTTCCACGTCCTCGCCCTGACAATGGTGGACCCCGACTTCGGCAAACAGCAGCTCGACCTCATGCTGCGTGCACGGTACATGCACCCAAACGGCCAGATTCCCGCCTATGAGTGGAACTTCGGCGACGTCAACCCGCCTGTGCACGCCTGGGCCACGATCTTCACGTACCGCCTCGACAAGGCCGCCAAGGGCCAAGGAGATGAGGAGTGGCTGCAAAGCAGCTTCCAGAAGCTGCTCCTGAACTTCACCTGGTGGGTCAACCGCAAGGACCGGTCCGATCGAAATGCGTTCGAGGGTGGCTTCCTGGGCCTCGACAACATCGGCGTGTTCGACCGCAGCGCGCCGCTGCCCACTGGTGGTTATTTGGAACAGGCCGACGGCACCGCGTGGATGGTTCTTTTCTGCGAGAACATGTTCGAGATCGCGGTCGAACTGGCGCTGAGCAATCCACAATACGCGGATATGGCCCTCAAGTTCGTCGAGCACTTCTACTGGATCGCCACGGCCATGACACATGTGGGTGACGCGGGGATGTGGGACGAGGAGGACGGCTTCTTCTACGACGTGCTCCGGCTGCCCGACGGCAGGGCCCAGCGCTTGAAAGTCAGGTCCATGGTCGGCCTGCTGCCCCTGTGCGCTGCGACGATGTTCCAGGGGAAAATGAGCGCCAAGTACCCGGAGGTGCGAGACCGGATCAATTCGTTTTTCGAAAACCGCGCCGAGATTCGTACGGCCATCCACGACCCGCTCAAGCTGGGTGTGGCCGGCCGCCAACTGGCTTCCATTCTGGATGAGCGCAAGCTGCGGCGAGTGCTGGCGGTCATGCTCGACGAGGACGAGTTCCTGAGTCAGCACGGAATCCGATCGTTGTCTCGATATCATGCCGAGCATCCGTTTACGTTTCGAGTCGGCGACCGGGATTTCGGTGTTGGCTATCTTCCAGGTGAATCCGACAGCGGCATGTTCGGTGGCAACTCCAACTGGCGCGGTCCAATCTGGCTGCCGGTCAATGGTCTGATCATCCGGGCACTGCTCCAATACTACGCGTACTTCGGAGACGACTTCAAAGTCGAATGTCCCACCCGGTCGGGACGACATATGACCTTGTATCAGGTGGCAGAAGAGATCACCAACCGCCTTTCTCGCATCTTCCTTCGCGACACTGAAGGACGGCGGCCGTTGTACGGAGGCACCGAAAAGTTTCAGCAGGACCCTTATTGGCGGGATCTGATCCTGTTCTATGAGTATTTCCACGGTGACAACGGTGCGGGACTGGGTGCGAGTCATCAGACGGGATGGACCGGCATCATCGCGCGCATGATGGACCTGTTTGCCACTACATCGCCTCAGCAGGTGCTGGAAACCGGCAGGTTGGCGGCGACGGCAGATGTAGAGCCCGCGGTAAGCGCGTGACCGGCGGACAATTCGTGAGGTTCGGCCGATGGAGAAGCCACGCTATCCGTGCCTATATCAGATCAACACGCGCGTCTGGCTGACACAACTGTCGCAGACGCTCGGACGGACTGCGACGCTCGACGACATACCGGATGCCGAGCTCGATCGACTGGCCGCGATCGGGTTCGACTGGATTTGGCTGCTCAGTGTGTGGCGAACGGGATCAGCCGCCCAGCAGGTCTCGCGCTTGAATAGCGAGTGGCGACACGAGTTTCAGGAGACGCTCCCAGACCTGCGCGAGGAAGATGTCGCCGGCTCGGGTTTCGCGATCTCCGGCTACACCGTGCATCCAAGCCTTGGGGGCGATACAGCGCTGGCGCGAGTGCGACAGCGCCTACGGGATCGCGGTCTGCGGTTGATGCTCGACTTCGTGCCTAACCACACAGCTCCGGATCATCCCTGGGTGGAGGAACACCCTGAATATTATGTGGCAGGAACCGAGTCAGACCTTGAGCAAGCGCCGCAGAATTACACACGTATCCCCCAGAACGACCGGGTGGTGGCGTTTGGACGCGACCCGTACTTCGCGGGCTGGCCCGACACATTGCAGCTCGACTACAGCAATCCAGCAACGCAACAAGCGATGTGCAGTGAACTCCTCAGGATTGCAAGCCAATGCGACGGCGTCCGGTGTGACATGGCGATGCTGGTCCTGCCGGATGTATTCGAGCGCACCTGGGGCCGTCGCGCTCCGCTGTTCTGGCCGGATATGACGCGGCGAGTGCGCGAACGGGTCCCCGGATTTTGCTTCATGGCGGAAGTGTACTGGGATCTCGAATGGACGATGCAGCAGCAAGGCTTCGATTACGCCTACGACAAACGGCTATACGATCGCTTACGCGATGGCCACGCAAGGCCCGTGCGCGAGCACTTTCGCGCCGGCCTGGACTTCCAGGACAAGGTCGCGCGTTTCATGGAGAACCACGACGAGCCGCGCGCGGCCGCCATCTTCGCGCCGGCGATGCACCAGGCGGCAGCCGTTATCACATACCTGTCACCAGGTCTGCGGTTCTTTCATCAAGGTCAATTCGAAGGACGCAGGAAGCGCATTTCGCCGCACCTCGTGCGCGCGCCGATCGAACCCGTCGATGAAGCCGTCAAGCGGTTCTACGAACGGCTACTCTCAGTGATGCGCAATACAACTGTTCGCGATGGCGATTGGTGCAAGCTCGACTGCGAACCGGCGTGGGGCGGCAACTGGACCTCGGATGGGTTTCTGGCTTTTGGATGGCAGCGAGACACAGCGCGGCTGCTCGTCGTCGTGAACTATGCCAGCAACCAGGGCCAATGTTGCGTGCGACTGCCATACGCCGATCTGGGTGGTGGTACGATCCGCTTCACCGACCTCATGAGTGGCGCTCGTTACGAGCACGCCGGGCGCGACCTTTCGTCGACAGGGCTCTACATCGACTTGCCACCCTGGGGATATCACTTGTTCGAGATGGAAACAGCCTAACCGACGCTCCATTGGTGACGGGGCGATGTGAGAGATGCCGCGTTGCGCACACGACAGCTGCTGTATACTCTCGAGTACGTCGAAGGCAGCAGTTCGGAGCCCGTCGCGCCTGCGCGGGGCGGGTTCCGATCGGGAATAAACCTGGACCCGCCTATCTGCGTCGACCATCCTGAGCAGACGCTCTACTCACATCTGCGCGGCGCCTCAGTAGCTGGCGGGGCCGTCATTCTGTTCGGTCGCGATCCGCTGAGTTGAGCGCCTGCACGCTGACAGCGGCGACCAGTCCAGTCAGGACAATACCTGAAAGGCCAATTACCAAGGCCAATATCCGCGCCACGGCATGCTTGGGTGCAAGATCGCCATAGCCGATTGTAAGCCCCGTGACGAAGGTGAAGTACAGGGTTTCTCCTAGCCGCCAACTCTCGATCTGTCCGACGACAACGCCGGATCCCACCATGACAACAAGGATCCCGGAAAAGATCGGCCACAATATGCGGACCTGCTGGAATAGTGCAGCGAAGAACAGTCGTCTCATTCGCTGCGAATGAGACCTGGAGCTTTTGCTTCCCGCCATGGCCGTCTTCCTTCAATTCAAGCGATAATGCTGGCATGCCTGCAGTGTCTGTAGCTACCTTAGCGTAAGCTGAGTCAACGAAACGCCGCCAGCAATGCATCAGCCGCCATTATTGTCGAGTTCAGAAGGATCAACGACGGCAACCAAGAAGACGCGCCTGTTGTCACCATCAACATGGGCAGTGCGCTCCGGTTCGCCGTATCTCGACCTCCTTCGGTAAGGCTTCCCGCAGGCCGAGACAGACACTGCAGACAGCAATCATATAGTTTTCAAGGAAACGGGCTTCGTTGCCGCCGAGTCCTTCGCCATCCCGCGGGCAAACACGTCCGTCAGGATCGTGCTGAGAACCGATGTAACGACTAACAGCACCAGCACCGCATTAAAAATTTCTTCGGAGAGCAGCCTCTCCCCGGCGGCATTGAGAGTGTTGAAGCCCACCAAAGTGGCCGCGAGCGTGGCCGCGACTTGCGGCAGTGTAAGTGCCCACATCGTCAATCTCGCCGGACGCGAATAGCCAAAGGCGCGACCAGCGATCGCGGCTGCGGCTCCTTTTCCCACGGTCAGAGCTGCAATCATGCTCGCAACCAGCCAAAAGTGGTTGAATATAGTCTGCCCAACCGCATTGGGGACAATGAGGAAGCCCACAACAATGAAGAAGATCGGAATGAAAAAGGACTTACCGAAGAAATCCAATTTCTCCTTCGCCGGGTGTTCGCCGACAGCAGAGTTAACCGCCAATCCAGCCATAAACGCACCAACGATGTCTGGCAGATTGATGAAATTGGCGAGCTCGCCGGCCACCGCCATTATGCCAAGCATAGTGACGAAATAGGCCTCCTGATGATCGCGTAGCTTGTCCAAGATCCAAGCACCGACTCGGCTTACGCCTATCAGGACTAACGGCACAAAGATGGCAACCTCGATAAGCTGCAGCGCAAGTCCCGATACCGAAAAGCCGGTCGTGTAAACTGAAACGCAGATGCCGAAGACGACAAGCGACAGCGTATCCGCTACCAAAGTCGCGCCAATCACGACGACGACCGGCTCAAACCCGAGAACTCCAAGACGCGCAACGATTGGTAGCGCGAGCAAAGTGTGCGATGACAACAGCGAGCCGATGACGATAGCGGGGATCATCCCGTAGCCGAACGCGAGGCCATACGCAGTGCCGAGCAACTGGGGTATTATGGTTGTGACGACACCGAATATCACGCTTCGGGCCTGTGCCTTCCGAAAAAGGTCGATCTCAATCTCCAGCCCCGCCCCGAACATCAGCAGCAGCCTCCCGAGGTCACCGAGGAACTGAACGATCGGGTGGTTCATCGGGGCGACGTCCAGAACATACGGCCCGAGCAGGACTCCGAAGGCTAGCAGTCCCACGATTTCCGGAACTCTGAAGCGACGTGCAAGGGCCGGTGCAACTGCAATAATCGCCATGACGATCGCGAACTTTGTCAGGTTCGGTAGCGCCACGGCGTGGGCTCTAAGGACATCCAGCCATTCCATCGTCATATGCTCCACGACCGCCATGCAATGTTGGCATAGAAACCTGAAACGGCGCGCAGCCACCGCGCCGGATGCGATGACAACAACTGCCGGCCTAGGAAGACTTCGCGGCTAGCCTTACAGGCTTTTGCGCATCACGCCTTGAGCGCGACACGATCGCGCTCGGCCTGATCCACATAGAGCAGAGCAAGTATTGCCATAGTTGCATCGATCGCTCCATTTGAACTATGGAGCTACTCGCTGATCGTCGCGGAGAATTCAGTAGTCTTTGCACAAGCGCGGACGAACAACCGCCTCTCCTAACGCAGCTACTCATCATACTACATCAACCGGTCAGGAGGCTACGTTCGAGATCCGCGACACCCTCTGCTGAGGTTGAGCTATAATGCCATTCCGACGGTATCCTTGAGGGCGCCGTCTGGGCCCTCAGGTGTGGCGTCTGAAGCCAAGGAGGGTAAGCTCATGTTTCTCGATTATTTCGCGCTGGGCGTCCTGATCTTCGTGGTGATAACCCTTTTCTATGGGATCATCGCCATTCACGACATACCCCATCTCATCGCCGAGTCGCGCAATCACCCGCATCAGGATGCAATCCACATCGCAGGCTGGGTAAGCCTGTTCACGCTCCATGCCATCTGGCCGTTCCTCTTTATATGGGCAACGCTCTATCGTGAGGATCGCGGCTGGGGCATCCGCCAAGATGGGAAACTCCCAACTCAAGTCGAAGCCAGTGTCCAAATTGCCCGGCTGCATGCTCGCATCGCCGAGCTTGAAGGGCAAGTGTCAACGAGGGAGGCAGTCTGATGGAACTCCTGCTCATGATGATCTACGCAGCGATCTGCATTGTAATCTTCAAGCTGTTCAGAATTCCGGTCAATCAATGGTCTCTCTCCACAGCGGTGCTTGGCGGCATCTTCATCATTTCCGCCCTCATCCTGGGGATGAGCTACAACCACCCGTTCTCCAGCGACGGCCGCATCTACTTTACCTCATCGCCGGTCATCCCGGCGGTCGGAGGGTTGGTGGTCGACGTACCGGTCCAAGCGAACATGCCGTTGAAGAAGGGCGACGTACTGTTCCAGATTGATCGGCGCCCCTATGAGTTCGCGGTCGACCAGAAGAAGGCGCAACTCGCCGAGGCCAAGCAGACGGTGCTGCAATTGAAGGCCGCGCTGGATGCAGCCCAGTCGGGGGTGGAGGGCGCCATCGCCACGCGCGACCGGACGCAGCAAAGCTACGATCGCATAGTACAGTCGAACGAGAAGGCCAAGGAGGTGGGGCGTGCCGCTGTCTATTCGGAACTCGAAGTCGACAACCGGCGCGGCCAGTATCTGACGGCCGAGGCTGCTGTAGCCACGGCACAAGCGCAGGCCACGCAAGCGCGCCTTGCCTATGAATCGGAAGTCAACGGGGTAAACCCGACCGTTGCCCGTGTCACTGCCGAATTGAACAATGCTCAGTTCGAGCTCGACCAGACGACCGTGCGGGCGCCGAGCGATGGCTATGTCGCCCAGCTCTTTCTGCGTCCGGGCATGATGGCCAACCCGCTTCCCTTGAGGCCGGTCATGGTCTTCATCAACAGCGAAGACAGGCAACTTGCCGCGGCATTTATCCAGAATTCCCTCCAGCGCGTGCGGACGGATGATGAAGCGGAAGTCGCCTTCAAGGCAGTTCCCGGCAAGATCTTCAAGGCAAAGGTGGGGCAGATCATCGATGTCATGGCGCAGGGTCAACTTCAGCCAACTGGCGCCCTCATCGACCCGCAGTCGCCCGAGCGCCTGCAACCCGGCCTGACCTTGGCCCAGATCAACGTCACCGAGGATTTGACCCCGTACCAACTGCCGGGTGGTGTAGTAGCCGAAGTCGCCATCTACACCGAGCACGTGCATCACCTTGCTCTACTCCGTAAGGTCTTGCTGCGCATGAGTAGCTGGATGAACTTCGTGTTCCTCGAGCACTGATGCGGGCGGGCGGCACACCCGCTGGCTGGAAGGGCGATTTTCGCCGGTGTAGATGCGTGAGAGAGAGCGAGGTTTTCCGATCTCGTGGTTCGTCTACAATTGGTCCTTCGCTCTCCCATCGTGGGAGCAATCGAAGGCAGAGCAAGCCGCCTTGCCCTATTTGGTGGCGGCTTCCTTGCGCCGCTAGGTTGCTGTATATTAGGGAGAGCACCTGTGATATTGCGCGCACAACCCGTCAATAGGCAAAGCCGGAGGTCTACCGACCTTGGCCGCGCCGCTTGCGACAATCGCAATTCTTATGCAAGCCGTCCTTTTGAAGAGTTAAGGTTGAGCCGAGAGTCGCAACCGGGCCGTCCAAGCGAGAGCGGACCCAAGTGAGCGCTGTAGGGGCTATTCCATCCCGCGCCGTTGCTTAAACCACGCGGAGTGTCTTCTTACTGTGTCAGCGGAGGAAACACCCATGCGATATCGATCGGAATCCCCGTTTCAAAATGCCAGACTGCTTACCGTTACCTTGGCCCTCGCGGCGCTGGCCGGCGCGACGCCCGGCCACGCCGATGAAAAGCAGGCGAAGGACCTGCTGAAGGCCATGTCGGACTATATGGCGGCGCAAGAGGCAATCTCGTTCGAGTATGACACGAGCCTGGAGGTCGTTACCAAGAAGCACCAAAAGTTGGCACTTGCGAGCTCCGGCGCCGTGACGCTCAACAGGCCCGACAAGATACGCGTTACTCGTCAGGGCGGCTTCGCCAATGTCGAAATGGTATTTGACGGAAAAACGCTGTCGGTGCTCGGCAAGGACGCCAACCTCTTTGCTCAAACCGAAGTGCCGGGAACGATTGATCACCTCATCGACGCATTGCGGGACAAATTCCACAGGCCGTTGCCGGCCGGGGACATCTTGATGTCTCAACCCTACGACGAGCTCATGCCCCATGTCGTCGATGTGAAGGATCTCGGGAGCGGCGTCATTCGGGGTGAGGAATGCGACCACCTCGCTTTTCGCACCGATGATGGGGTGGATTGGCAAATCTGGATTGCCCAGGGTCAGAGCCCGTATCCTTGCCGTTATGTCGTCACCAGCACGAAAGTGGCGGGCTTTCCACAATACACGATTGACATAAGGTCCTGGAAGGCAGGGTCGGACGCGGCGGCAGGCAACTTCAGCTTTAAAGCTCCCGATGGGGCCAAGGAGCGGAAGCTGAGCGACCTTCCCGACACCGACGAACTGCCCGAAATATTCTCCGTAAAATGATCAAACTCGAAGGAGGGACGACATGCTCAACCGGATCGCTTTCATATTGCTGGCTTTGCTCGCAGGCGCTTCATGCATCGAAATTGGCGGCGGCCTCCCGGTCGAATTCAACTTCGTGTCAAACGCCGAGGCCAGAGTCGGGCGTCCGCTGACACCTGTCAGCGTCGCCGGCGTTGCTCGCAGGAGCGCGCGCCGATGCGCAGCTGGGGTCTATTATTGTTAGCTAAGGTGGCAGCCGAAGGCGAACAGCATCCATCTCCTCCTCTTCGGGGAAGCAAACTTCCTTCCTGAGGACGACGCGCTATCAGCCATGCGGAAAACCTTGCATCCAGGCATTTGCTGAAGCTTTGGTTACCTGTCCGGGCCTCCGCGCCACAGGCTGTGCCGCGGTTGACGATGGTGCTCGCTCTCGTTCTCGCCGTATTTCTCGGCGGCTGGTCTACACGGCAAATCGCGAGCCTTCTTAGGCGACAGATTGTCGTTTGTCAGGATTTGCAGCACCGCCGCCTCATCCATCGCCTGGTCATCGAACAGGGTCTTCGCCAGTGCATGGAAGATCGCCTTACGCCTCCTGAGGACCGCCGCCGCCCGGTCGAGCGCAGCCTCCATAGCGTGCAGCGAGAACCGCTCCCGGTGCATCACGTCCCGAACATGTCGCCCCCCTGGTCGGAGAGCAAGGACCAGATCCTCCAACGATAGAAAGCACGACTGACGCCCAGACGAACAACGATGTCAAGGCGGACGTCTTCTGGTGGCCGAATTGCAAAGTTTGGTTGCGGGGGCCTGATGGCACGGAGACTTGCAATGTTTACCGGCAGAGGAAAACCTCACTTATGCGCCCGGAAGCAAGTTTCGCTCTCTTTCGTTTCACTGCGGATTGGGCAGACCGTAGCGGTCGCGTATCGTCTGCCCCTCGTATTGGCGGGGATACACGTTTCGATCCTGAAGGATCGGGATGATCTTGTCTACGAACTCAATGATGTCGTCCGGCGCCCGAGGCGGTTGCAGAGTGTAGCCATCGACCGTGCCGTCTTCCCAAAAGTCTATCATTTCGTTTGCTACCTCCTCCGGAGTGCCGAGCAAAAGCCGATGATGCCCCTCTGAACGACGTATGGCCTGCCGCGCAGTCAATTTCTCGTGGCGCAGCAGGTCGGATAGACCAAGCCCCATTCCCACCGCTTGCTGCCTGTTCGGGTCGGGGACGAAGCGTTCGTAGTCCAACACGGCATCCGGATCGAAACGGTCACGGTCCAAGCCATGCTCGCGCACAAAGCGTTCAAGCAGGCCATCTTCCGATCCGGTGCCGCTGTAAAGCTCATGCTTGCGAAGAGCCTCTTCCCGATTCGGCCCCAGGATGACAACAAGGCCCGGAACGATACGAATCCCGGATGGATCCCTGCCGAGCACAGCAGCTCTGCCGCGCACCTTGTCGCCGAAGGCTTTCCCTGCGGGTTTGGAAAGGATGTTGCAGTAGATGATCTCGCCGTGCCGCGCCGCAAGCTCGATGCCGCCGTCCGATGCGCCGGCCTGGGCAATCACGGGATGTCCCTGCGGTCCGCGCGGCACATTGAGCGGCCCGCGCACCTGAAAGAATTCGTCCTCGTGATTGATCGCGATTGCGCTGGCGCTATCCCAGAAGCGATCGGAGGCAACCTCACTCTCGCGGCGTGGGTCCCAGCTCGACCACAGCTTCTTCGCCACATCGAGAAATTCGGTCGCACGCGCATAGCGCTCGTTGCGTGGCGGAAGCGCCGCGCTGCCGAAATTGGCGGCGACGTTGGGATTGAACGACGAGACGATATTGACGATCAGGCGCCCGCCCGAAACGATATCGAGCGACTGGACGCGCCGCGCGAAGTTATAGGGCGAATTGTAGGTGGAGGAGACCGTGACGACAAAGCCGATATCAGGTACTTGAGCGGCTAGCGCCGTACACAGGATCAACGGATCGATCGTGTGGAAGGGGCGCCCGAGCGGTTCCGTCATCAACGCGGGATGGTCGGAAAAGAACACGGCGTCGAACAGCCCTTGGCGGGCGATTTCGGCCAAGCGCCGGTAATAGGCCGGATCGTTGATATCATGCCGATCACCGCTACGATATTTCCACGCATTCGCGAGATAGCCGGTGGAATTCAGCCCCACGTTTAGGTTCATGCGACGTTTTTCAATGCTCATGCGTCAGTCCGTTCTGCCTCTTCTTCTCTCGCAACTCCCACGCCCGCCTGCGGGCCCGGAACCGTGCCGTTGACGGCGAAATCACCGACAATGCGATCGTGGTAGATACGTGGATTGTGGGACGCGATCGTGCGGGCGTTGCGCCAGTGGCGGTCGAGACCGTGGCCACGCTTGGCGGCGGATGCTCCAAGCGCGTCGAACAGAACCGTGCTTGCGTCAAGGATCAGCGAGGTGACGACGGTCACGGACTGGCTGACCTCGAGTTCGGCATTGCGACCGGCCAGCGCGATCTGCTCCTGA
>Ga0102592_1000674_pt1 | contig 49964 bp, 45 predicted proteins | sample AraplaCol_mMF_r2_FD_76861 | JGI IMG/M metagenome (GOLD analysis project Ga0102592, IMG submission 76861) | Arabidopsis root microbial communities from North Carolina, USA - plate scrape MF_Col_mMF_r2 (SPADES assembly) (version 2) | ecosystem: Host-associated > Plants > Roots > Endosphere...
CCATGATGGCCTCGCGAGTCCCCGAAGAAGCCGCTGCGCTCAACCGCATCAGCCTGCTGGATCCGCTTGTTGTGCGGACCTGGTGCGCTGAATTGAAATGCACCGAGCATGAATTGCGCGCGGCCGTCTATGCGGTGGGGAGCGAGCCCGAGCAGATCCGCCGCTACTTTGATCGCGGCAGCGAAACACCCGAAATGGTTCCGGGCTGAGTAACTGGTGCCGCGTCGACTGTCCAAAGGGTTTCTCTGTAGGGTTTCCACCGCGACAGAAAAGGGTCCCACGCCGACACGGCAGCTCCTCTTGTGCTGCGGATGATGCAGCATGAATACCCTGTTCCACCCCCCTGTGATCGAGGCCCCCGCACCCGGGGAAGAGCAAGAAGCCTCCAGCGCCGCCGAACTCCTGCTCGGCCTGGCGTTCGGTGCCTGCGCACTCGCCGCGGTGCACCTGGCGGGCTACGTGGTGCTTGCCGTGACGCAGCTGCTCAGGCAGTTCTTTGACCCCAGCTGAGGCGGCCGCGATGCATAAAAGCAGACTCGCCACCCTCGTCATCGACTGCCAGACCGAGGCACTGGACCAGGCGGCCGACTTCTGGTCGCAGGCACTGGGTTGGCCGGCGGAAAAACTTTCGGACCCCGAGAACGCGAACTACCGGCAACTGGACACCCCACCGGGCGAGGTGACCGTGCTGGTGCAATCCGTCACTCATCCCAGCCGCGTGCACATCGACATCGAGACCGACGACATCGAGGCCGAAGTCAAGCGCCTGGAAGCCCTGGGTGCGCGCCGTGTGGCGCACATCAAGCGATGGTGGGTGATGGAGGCGCCGACGGGCCAGCGCTTTTGCGTGGTGCGGCCGCAGCGGAGCGACTTCGAGGCTCGCGCCAATGTCTGGGATGCTTAACGCGAAAGCGGCGGGATGGCCTCGCGCAGGTGTTTTTCCAGGGCCATGACGACGGGCTGGCGCGACCCCGGGCCTTTGCGCAGGATGCCGATCTCGCGGTAAAAGGTCTTGTCGCCCAGCGAAATAGCCCGCACCCCGGACGGCAGGGGCAGGTAGGCCTCCACCATGGGCACCAGCGCCACCCCCAGGCCCTCGGCCACCAGCTTCATCAGGCCCGCGATCTCGTCGAGTTCGATGGCGTCCTGCACCGCGAGCTTGTTGTCGCGCAGGAAACGGGTCACCAGGCGCCCGCCGAACGAGGTGCGCTCGTAGCGCAGAAAGGGCTGAGATTCGAGCAGTTTGCGCCAGTCCCGTCCTTTGTTGTCTTTGGGCACCAGCAGCTTGAAGGGCTCCTGCATCAAGGTTTGCCAGCTCATCTCGGGCAGGATGCCGAAGGGCGGCCGGATCATGATGGCCGCGTCGATTTCGGCGCTGTCGAGCTGATCCATGAGCTTCATGGAAACGCCGGGAAGGATGTTGACGAGAAGCCTGGGGTTCTCCTTCCTCAAGGCCGCCAGCGCGCGCGGAAGCACCGATGACTGGACCGAGGCAATGGCCCCGATGCGCAAGGTGCCGGCGAGCTCATCACTGGTGTCCGCATCACCGAGTTTGGCGTACAGCGCAACAATTTCCTCAGCCCGTGCCAGCACCCTGGCGCCGTTTTCATTGAGCGCGGCGGAACGCCGTGTGCGGTCGAAGAGCGCGAAACCGAGCGATTCTTCCAGGCGCTGGATCTGGCTGCTCACGGCGGACTGGGTCAGGCCTATCTGCTCGCCTGCGGCGGAAAAGCCGCCGTAACGCACGACCGCGATCAGGGTTTTGAGCTCGGTCATCATGGAGGGCCGCCTTGATTCATCGAATTTATTGATACTCAGTTTGAATATATATCGTTTTTCAAAGTGACTGAATCCGCCTAAAGTGTGGGCTTCCCTGATTTCACGGCTCCGCGCCCCTACGATTCAACAAGGTTCAAGAAGGCTCCCGACCACCATGTCAAACACCGCAGCAACCCCGGCCAAGACGCTTCCTCCGTTCCACCTCGCATTCCCCGTCCATGACCTGGCCGTGGCACGCCAGTTTTACGGTGAACTCCTGGGCTGCTCCGAAGGCCGCAGCTCCAATGAATGGGTGGATTTCAATTTCTACGGCCACCAGATCGTGGCGCACCTGGCGCCCGAGGAGTGCGGCCACCGCCAGACCAGCGCCGTGGACGGCCACAACGTTCCCGTTCGCCACTTCGGCGCCATCCTGTCGCTGCCTGAATGGGATGCCCTGGCCGCTCGCTTGAAAGCTGCCGGTACGAAGTTCGTCATTGAGCCTTACGTCCGCTTCAAGGGCGAGCCGGGCGAGCAGGCCACCATGTTTTTCCTGGACCCGTCCGGCAACGCCATCGAGTTCAAGGCCTTCGCTTCACTCGACAACCTGTTTGCCAAGTGAGCCGCCTTGGGCATCTGGAACTTCTGGTAACTCATCACCGCTAGCCCCGTCTTGTGTTTTCAGGGGCGGATGGCAAACTGAAACCACACGCCACTGCCTGGAGGGCCGATATGCGGGTTCATGGAAGCTGCCACTGCGGAAACGTTCGCTTCGACGCCGAAGTTGATCCGGAACAGACCACGATCTGCCATTGCACGGATTGCCAGAAGCTTACGGGTTCGGCCTACCGTGTCTCCGTGCCGGCACAGGAAGGCTCATTCCGGGTTACCGCGGGCGAACCCAGAATCTATGTCAAAACCGGCGACAACGGCGCGCGGCGTGCCCAGGCCTTTTGCCCGAACTGCGGATCGCCGCTCTACACCTACGCGGCGGACGACCCGCGTATCTTCGGGCTCAGGGTGGGTGGCATCATCGAGCGCGAAGCGCTCGTTCCGAAAAGACAAAAGTGGTGCCGTTCAGCGCTGCGGTGGACGGCGGACATCTCGGGCTTGCCGGGTGAGCAGAAAGACTGAGGCAGCATTCGCGCCGCACGCGGCATGGCGATAAAAAAGGGGCCTCAGGCCCCTTTTTGATTGCAGCGGCAAGCGCCGCATCATGGGACATCGTGGACATCATCACACGTGGGCCAGATGGTCGTCACCACCCTGGCGCTTTGCCTGCAGGTAGCCGCGGACGGCCGCGATTTCCGGGCCCGCGACGGCAACGGCCGAGCGCAGGTCCTGCTCGGTGCAGCGCAGCTGGCGTGTCCAGTAATGGACTTCCCAGCCATCGGAGACATTGATTTTTTGCCTTTCGGGGCTGCTTTCCTTCAGTCGGGCTTGCGTCATGTTTTTGCTCCCATAAGGAAGCCAAGTTACTGCCGCGCCAGGCTATTTTTTGTAGGACTGCACCGTGTTTGTTACCAAGCTTTTCAATGTCCCGGAATTTCGCTACACCGGTTGAAACAGCAGTGCCACGGGCGCTCGCGCAAACACCGCGGCGGCCGCGAGTCCGCCTTGGTCGGCGGCATGGATTTGATTGCTGAAGATGTCCGACCAATGTCCAGGCTCTGCGCCGGCCGGCAGTTCAATGCGTGTGTCCGCCCAGCCCGCATCGTCACCGCCCAGGGCCAGGCGCGCTGAATGCCGCAGCACGGCGGTGATCACCGCGACACCTGCGGCCTGCCGCGCAAAGGCCAGCACATGGCCGGCCGCGGGGCCCACCACATCCAGCGGCAGGTAGTGGCCACCGCAGAAGACTGCCGGGTAACGCCGGCGCAATTCCAGGGCCCGGCGTATCAGCACCTGCTTGCCGCGCAGCTGCGTATCGGCCTGCGAGCCCGGCACAGGCGGCCAGGGCAGGGCCAGCGCCGACCGCCGCGCTGCCATGTCGACGGGGCGGCGGTTGTCCGGGTCGACCAGGCTGAAATCGGCGAGTTCGCAGCCCTGGTAGAGGTCGGGCACGCCGGGGCAGGTCAGGCGCAACAGGGTTTGCGCCAGGCTGTTGCAATGCGCCGCCGGCGCGAGTACCTCGAGCAAACCCGTCAGCTGTTCGAGAAATGCCCGGCTGGCCTCGCCTTGCAGCAATGCCTTCAGAAAACGCTGGCAGGCATCCTCGTAGTCGGCCTGGGGCAGCATCCAGCTGCTGTGCAGTTTGGCCTCGCGCAGGGCTTTTTGCTGCCAGCCCGTTACGCGCTCGGCAAACGCGGCCACGCCTTCATGATCGTCGGCGACCAGGCCGGGCGGCCAAGCGCCGACCAGGGTCTGGTACAGCATGATCTGGTCGGCCGGGGTGGGCGCGAGCAAGGCTTGCTGCCCGGGCCGGGGAAGCAGGGTGCGCAGCGGCGCATGCGCTTCCAGCCAGCCGCGCAGCGTGCGCGACCAGAGTTCGGGCAACTCGCTGAGCACGGCGAGCCGCGCCCGCGCGTCCTCGCCGCGCTTGTGGTCATGGGTCGCGGTGGCCAGCATGGCGCGCGGCATGTCGCGCGCGCGCTGCCGCATGGCCGCGTGGAAAGCTGCAGCGCCGGGCGCGGGCTGGTCCGGGTAGGAGCCCACCTCGTTGCGCGAGAGCAGGGGGCCGTAGCGGTAAAACGCCGTGTCTTCGACCGACTTGGCAGCCAGCGGCGGTGTGAGCTGGCGAAAGCGCCGCAGGGCCAACGTGTGCAGTTCCGTATCGATCTTTCCAGCGCCGTCATCAGCCGGAGAGAGCTCCAGACGGTGCGCCAGTTCATCGAGCAGCGCATGGTCGGGCGCCGGCAGGGCGGCGCGCGCGGCCTGCAGCGCGCCTGCCGCGGCATCGGCGTCTTCCGGTCCATAGCTGCGGTAACGCCGCAAGGCGCCCAGCAAGGCTTTCAGCACGCGGCGTATCGCATGGGGTGAAATATCGCGCCCACCCAGCGGGCCGCTTCTCGCGCAGGCATGCACGGCGCGCACCAGGCCCGCGAATTCACCGCCGAAGTTGTGCGACAGCAGTTGCAGCCGTGCTGCCCGCACATGACCGTCGAAGCCCAGCATGTCGCCCGTCAGTTCAGCCCATAGCGCGCGCAGCGCAGCCTCGCCTTCGCCGTCATGCAGGAGCGCACCCACCTGGCCCATGAAGTCGTAGCCGGTGCTGCCGTCGGTTTCCCAATGGGCGGGTAGGGCTTCGCCGGGCGAGAGGATTTTTTCGGCGACGATCCAGGCCGGCTCGGCGTCCAGCGGTGCGGGCCGCCTGGGTTGCAGCTCAGCGAGGCGGCGGCGCAGCTTGCGGGCGTAGGCACCGGGTTCGGCCAAGCCGTCGATATGGTCTATGCGCACGCCGTCGATGAGGCCCTGCTCATAAAGCCTGAAGAGCAGCGCATGCGTGGCTTCGAAAACCGCATCGACTTCTACGCGCACGCCGGCCAGTTCCGCCACTTCGAAAAAACGCCGCCAGTTGATCTCTTCGGCGGCATTGCGCCACCAGCTGAGCCGGTAGTGCTGGCGCGCGAGCAGGGCCTGTAGCCGCTGGCGGCTGGCGGAGTCTTTGCCGTTGCAGCCGGCCAGCAGGCTGTCCATCGCGCCGCGGCCCGGCGCTTCAGCGGCCAAGCGCGCGAGCTCGGCATACAGCGGCGGCGCTGTCTCGGCTGTGGCGGCCGCGAGGGCCGCCGCCACGCCGGCAAACACCGGAATGGGCGCCAGCAGCGCCGCCTGGCTTGCCGCGCAGAGCGGGAAGCGCGCGCTGTCCTGGTAGGCCAGAACCAGGCCTTGCGGGCCGCCGTCGAAGCGCAGCGCAAAGTGGCCGGCCGCCAGGGCTTCATCGCAGGGCTCGCCCAATACGGGCCACAGCAGCTTGCCGCGCAGCCGCGGGTCGGGCACCTCCCAGTCGATGTCGAACCATCCGGCCCAGGGGCTGCGGCCGCCCCAGGCCAGCAGGCTTTCCCAGTAGTGGTTGGCGCCGGCCGCGATGCCCATGTGGTTGGGCACCAGGTCGACCACCAGGCCCATGTCGTGCCGGCGCAGGGCCTGGACCAGATGCAGGAGTCCCTCCTCACCACCCAGCTCGGGGTTGATGCGCGCCGGGTCCACTACGTCGTAGCCGTGCAGGGACCCGGGCCGGGCCGCCCAGATCGGCGAGAGGTAGTAATGGCTGATGCCGAGCTGGGCGTAGTAGTCCACGCAGGCCGCCGCCGCGTCGAAGCCGAAGTCGCGGTGCAGCTGCAGCCGCACCGTGGCGCGCGGCAGGCTCATGCGGCGGCCGCCTTGCGCCGTGCCGCGGCCAGCTGCGCGATCCGCTGCCTGGCCTCGGGCGTATCGAGCAGTTCGGCTGCATCGCGCGGCAGGCGCTGGCGCCAGTTCGGGTGGCCTTCCACCGTGCCGGGCAGGTTGGGTTGCTCTACCACGCCAAGTACGTCTTCGAGCGGCGCCAGCACCAGCGGCGCCGGTGTCGCGCCCACATAGGCCAGCACCGCGCCCAGCGGAGCGTCCTCGGGCCGGCCCGCCATTACGGCAGCCGCCTTCAGCGCTGTGTGCAAAGCGGCCTTGCCGGCTTCGCGTTCATGGCGCGCGACCTCGGCCGCATCGGCCTGTGGTGCCAGCAGGCCCAGCGCGTCCCGCCGTTCTATGTCGCGGCCGGCCCACCAGCCGGCGACGGTGCACAGATCGTGTGTGGAAGTGGTGGCCACGGCCGATGCCGGCCATGCCCGCGGCGGCAAAAAAGCCTGGCCCTCGCGCTGGAACCACAGTGCGCGTATGCCCAGCACGCCGGCCTTTGTCAGTTGCCCGGAGAAACCCGGCGGCACGGTGCCCAGGTCCTCGCCGATCACGATGGCCTGGTGGCGCAGGCTTTCGAGCGCCGTCAGCCGCAGCAGGTCCTGCAAGGGAAATTGCAGGTAGGCGCCGGCGGAAGAGGGCGCGCCTTCAGGCACCAGCCACAGGCGGCGCAAGCCGAGCACATGGTCTATGCGTATGCCGCCGCTGTGCGCCATGTTGGCGCGCAGCATCGCCAGCCAGGGCGCAAAGCCCTGCAGGCGCAAGGCGCGCGGCGACAGCGCGCCCAGTCCCCAGTCCTGGCCTTGAGGTGCGAGCAGGTCGGGCGGCGCGCCCACCGTCAGGCCGCGCAGCATGGCCGATTGCAGGCCCCAGGCCTGGCTGCCGCCGGGGTCGGCCCCGACCGCGAGGTCGGCGATGACGCCCAGGGCCATGCCGGCTTGGCGTGCCTGGCGTTGCACACGCTCGCGGCCCAGGCTGGCCTGCCATTGCAGGAAACGGTGGAAGTCCACGGCCCGGGCCTGGTCCCGCGCGAAATCGCGCACGGCCGGGCCGTGCGGGTCTTGCAGGGCCTGCGGCCAGCGCCGCCAGTCGCTGCCGGCAAGGCCCGGCTGCTGCTGGCGCAGCCACGCGTCCAGGGCCTCGAAGCGCGCATGGTCCAGCAGGTCCTGCCCGCCGTGCTCGCAAAAGCGTTGAAAGCTTTCGTGTTCCTGCCTGGCCGTGTGCGTGTGTTGCCAGCGTTCAAACAGGGCGCGCAACAGGCGCAGCCGCCAGGCCGCGGCTTGGGGCCAATCCACGAGCTCGGCCGCCTCGAGTTTTTCCAGGGCCACGGCGCAGCCGGGCAGTTCATCCATGGCCTCGCGCAAGGCGGCCTCACCGAGCACACGGGCGGGGTTGATGTGCAGCACATTGGAGAACAGGCGGCTCGAAGGCGCATAAGGACTGAAGCGTTCGGGCGCCGCGGAAAACATCGCGTGCAGCGGGCTCAGCGCGATCGCCGAGGCGCCCTGGCGCGCGGCCGCCTGTGCGAGCGACTCGACCGCGCTAAAGTCTGCCAGGCCGCCGTCGCCCGCGCGGCGCAGGCCGTAAACCTGGGCGGCCAGGCCCCAGGGCAGGCTGTCCGAAGATGATTCGCTCCATGCCATGGCATCGGCCATACCAAAGCAGCGCCGCGGCGCAATGGCCATCACGCAGCGTTGGCTTGCAGCCTCCAGCATGTGGTAGCCGGGGACCTGCTGCGCGGGCAGGCAGGCGCCGTCGCTGCCACTATCGCCCGCTTCCAGCCGGCCTTGCTCCAGGCGGCCGCTTTCAAGCCGCAACTGGTAAGGCGTGCCGGCGGCAAGCCGACCGGGAAGCGGGGTGGGCTCGCCCTCGACGCCAGTGAGCAAGGGTGGCCACTGTTCGCCACCGGCCTGGGTGCGCAGCAGGGCCAGGCTTTCCTCGCACTGCCGCGCATTGCCGGCGGGAAGCTGCAAGGCGGCAAGCATGGCATGCAGGGTGTCGTCATTCACCTGCTGTTCCCGGTCGAAAGCGTCGGTCCATTGCACGGCAATGCCGGCCTCCGCGGCCAGTGTGCGAAGCGCGGCCCCGCTCATGCGGGCTCCAGCAGTGCGACAAAACCGTGCCCCGGCACTTTGCCGCCAGCCAGCGCCTCGCGCATGCCGCCGGTGTCGAACAGCGTGTCGGCCTGTGGGTGCAGTGCCAGCGCTGGCGCATCCACTGCCTCAGGCGCCAGGTTGCAGACAAAGACCAGCACGCGCGGCCCGAGCTGCCACCGCGCGGCCACGGCCGCCTGGCCCAGGGCCTGCGCGCCCAGCGCCTGGCAGCGCGGCAGCTGCGGCACGATGTGGCGCTGCCGCAGCGCCAGCAGTTCGCGCACCTCAGCCGTCGAGGGGTGGCCCTGCTCGCCGATGTGCGGCGGGATGGAGCGCGCAAACGTGGTTTCGTCGTTGGGGTCGGGGAGGGGCTGGCCGCTCTCGGCACCGTTGGCACCATCGTCGGAAAAAGACCCAAAGGCCGCGAACTCGGCGCGCCGGCCCTGGCGTACGGCTTCGGCCAGCTCGGGCGTGCGGTGGCTGGTGAAGTAGAAAAAGGGTTCGCCGCAGCCGCATTCTTCGCCCATGAAGAGCAGCGGGATTTGCGGTGCCAGCAGTTGCAGGGCCTGCGCCGCCCTGAGCGCGGCCGGCGCCGCCAGCGCCGTGAGCCTCTCGCCGTGGGCGCGATTGCCGGTCTGGTCGTGGTTTTGCAGGAAGAGCACAAAGCATGTGGGGGCCAGGCCGGCGCTGGGCTCGCCGCGCGATGCGCCGCCGCGGTGCGGCGAAGCCTCGCCCTGGTAGGCAAAGCCTTCGGCCAGGCAGCGCGCGAGCCGGGCCGCGGGCGCATCGGCATAGTCGCCGTAGTAGCCATTGGTCTCGCCGGTCAGCAGCACATGCAGCGCATGGTGCGCATCGTCGTTCCACTGCGCGTCAAAGCCATGGCGCAGCAGGCCGGCGGCATTGCCATCGTGTTCCAGCACCAGGTGCACCCGGCGCCCCGGCGGCGTATGCGTACGCACGGCCGAGGCCATTTCGGCCAGCCAGCCCTGCTCGGCAATCGCATGGGCCGCGTCTATGCGCAGGCCGTCGAAGCGGTATTCCTCCAGCCAGTAGCGCGCATTGCTGGTGAAAAAGCTGCGCACCTCGACCTGGGCGAAATCGATGGCGCCGCCCCAGGCGGTCGCCTCGCCGGCCTTGAAGAAGCCGGGCGCGTAGTCGTGCAGGTAGTTGCCGTCGGGGCCGAAGTGGTTGTAGACCACGTCGAGCAGCACCATCAGGCCCAGGCCGTGGGCGGTGTCGATGAGGCGCTTGAGGTCTGACGGCGTGCCGTAGGCGCTGTCGGGCGCGAAGGGCAGCACGCCGTCATAACCCCAGTTCCGTGGCCCCGGAAAGTCGGCCACCGGCATGAGTTCGACGGCGGTGATGCCCAGCACGGCCAATGCGGGCAGTTTGGCCGCCACCGCGCCAAAGCCGCCCAGCGCGCCCACGTGCAGCTCATAGACCACGGCCTCATACCAGGGCCGGCCCAGCCATTCGGGATGTTGCCAGCGGTACTCGCCGGGATCCACCACCAGGCTGTCGCTGTCCACGTCGCCTTGCTGCGCGCGTGAGGCCGGGTCGGCGACGGAAAGCGTTCGTCCGTTCGCCAGCGTGAGCTCAAAGCGGTAAGGCATGCCGGGCGCGCAGCCCGCCTGCGCCTGCCAGCGCCCGCCGCCGCAGTCCGCCATGGCGACGCGGCGCGAACCTTCCAGCAGCACCGAAGCGGCCGATGCCGCGGGCGCCCACAGCGCAAAAGCGGCGTGGCCGCCGCCCAGCCATTGCGCGCCCCAGGGCATGGTGAAAGCGGCTTCAGCCATGGCCATCTCCCAGCGCCCGGTTGGCGAAGAGCACCAGGCTTTTGCCCTCGACCACCAGTTCATCGTTTTCGACAGGCCTGCAGGCCTGGCCCGGCCTGGCGCTGTCGAGCAGGCAGTGCCAGCCGGTGGCCGGCGGCGGCAGCTTGCAGGAGATGGGGTTGAGGTCACCGTTGAGAAAGAGCAGGGTGATTTCCGCCTCCTGCGCCGGCTCCAGCGCGACGCCCTGGCCGTCTTGCGTGCCGCCCTGGGCTGCCAGGCGGCGCGCGCGCCGCATGATGAGCGCGCGGCCCTCGGGGTTTTGCCAGTCGTCGGGCAGCAGCGGCTGGCCGCGCTCGTCGAACCAGTCGACCTCGTGCACGCCTTCCAGCACTTCGGTGTCGCCGTTGAGGAAGCGGCTGGCCTGCAGCGTGACGAAGTCGCGGCGCACGCGCGCAAGATGGCACACGAAGTCGCGCAGTTCGCGGCCCTCGGATGTCTCCAGCAGCTTCCAGTCCAGCCAGGATATTTCGTTGTCCTGGCAATAGGCATTGTTGTTGCCGAGCTGGGTGCGGCCGAATTCGTCGCCGCCCAGCAGCATGGGCGTGCCTTGCGCGAGGAACAGCGTGGCCAGCATGGCGCGGCTGACCTTGCCGCGCACGGCCTTGATGTCCGGGTCGTCGCTGGGCCCTTCGATACCCCAGTTGGCGCTGTAGTTCTCCGAATGGCCGTCGTTGCCGTTTTCCTTGTTGGCCTCGTTGTGCTTTTCGGCGTAGCTCACGATGTCGTTCAGGGTGAAGCCGTCATGCGAGGCCACGAAGTTGATGGAGGCCCAGGGCTTGCGCCAGCGGTGGTTGAAGAGTTCGGCCGAGCCCGACAGCCGGGCGGCCAGTGCGCTGCGCCGGGCCACGTCGCCGCGCCAGAAACGGCGCACGTCGTCGCGGAACTGGTCGTTCCATTCGGCGAACGGCGGCGGGTGCTTGCCCAGCTGGTAGCCGCCGGGGCCCAGGTCCCAGGGCTCGGAGATCAGCTTGAGCTGCGACAGCAGCGGGTCCTGCAGGATGGCGTCGAAAAATCCCGATCCCGGATCGAACCCCGTGCCTTCGCGGCCCAGCGTCACGCCCAGGTCGAAGCGAAAGCCGTCCACGCGGTAGGAGGTGGCCCAGTAGCGCAGCGAGTCCAGCACCAGCTGCAGCACGCGAGGGTGCGAGACGTTGAGCGTGTTGCCGCAGCCGGTGTCGTTGATGTAGTAGCGCTCCTGGCCCGGCAGCAGGCGGAAGTAGCTCGCGTTGTCCATGCCGCGCAGCGAGATGGTCGGCCCCAGTTCGTTGCCGCCGGCCGTGTGGTTGAACACGACGTCGAGGATGACCTCTATGCCGGCCGCGTGCAGCCGGCGCACGGCGTTGCGCACTTCATCCCCGTTGTCACCGGGCTGGCCCGACAGGTAGGAAGGCTCGGGCGCGAAGAAGGACAGCGTGCTGTAGCCCCAGTAATTGCGCAGGCCGCGCTCCAGCAGGAAGCGGTCCTGCACGAACGCGTGGATGGGCAGCAGCTCCAGCGTGGTGACGCCCAGCTCTTTGAGATGGGCGATGAACTGCGGGTCGCTGAGCGCGCTGAAGGTGCCGCGCTGGTGCGGGCGTATGTCCTGGCGCCGTATGCTGACGCCGCGCACATGGGTTTCGTAAATCACCGTGCGCGACCAGGGCACCTTGGGCCGCACATCGCCGGCCCAGTTGAAGCGGTCTTCGGTCACGATGGCGCGCGGCATGGCCGGGGCGCTGTCGCGCCGGTCAAAGCTCAGGTCCGAACGCGGCGCGTTGAGCCGGTAGCCGAACAGCGCGTCGCTCCAGCGCAGCGGGCCCGACAAGGCGCGGGCATAAGGGTCCAGCAGCAGCTTGTGCGGGTTGAAGCGCTGGCCGCGCTCGGGTGCATAGGGCCCGTGGGCACGGTAGCCGTAGTGCAGGCCCGGCCCGGCATCGGGCAGGTAGCCGTGCCAGACCTCGTTGGTGCACTCGGGCAGCGGCAGGCGCGCGATCTCCTTGCGGCCCCCGTCATCAAACAGGCACAGCTCGACGCGCGTGGCATTGGCGGAAAACACCGCGAAGTTGACACCCAGGCCGTCTGGCGTGGCGCCCAGCGGGTAGGGGGAGCCGGGCAGCAGTCGTTCAGGCCGGGCAAACAACATGGGCGTGTCCTTGCAGGTTCAAACCAGGCCGGCCGCAGCACGCGAAGCACCCGGAGCGCCTGGTGCAGGGGCCGTATCGGGCACCAGGATCAGCGTGGCCAGCGGCGGCAGGGTCAGCAGCAGCGAATGCGCATGGCCGTGGCTGGGCTCGGGTTGCGCCGCCACGCAGCCGCCGTTGCCCATGCCCGAGCCGCCATAAGCGCCGGCGTCGGTGTTGACCAGTTCGCGCCAGGTGCGCGCCGGGCCGGGCACGCCGACCCGGTAATGCTGGCGCGGCGCAGGCGTCAGGTTGCAGACCACCAGCGCCTCGGCTGCGGCGCCTTCGGCCGGGCCGCCGGCGCGGCGCAGCAGGGCGAACACGCTGTTGTCCACGTCGTCACCTATGACCCAGGCAAAACCTTCCGGCGCCGCGTCGAGCCGGTGCAGCGCGGGCTGCGAGGTGTAGGCGCGGTTGAGGTCGCGCACCAGGCGCTGCACGCCGCGGTGCTGCGGCCGGTCCAGCAGGTCCCAGGCCGGCGAGGCGTCGTGGTTCCATTCAGTGGGCTGGGCGAACTCGCAACCCATGAAGAGCAGCTTCTTGCCGGGATGCGCCCACATCCAGCCGAGGTAGGCGCGCAGGTTGGCCAGCTTCTGCCACGCATCACCCGGCATCTTGCCGAGCAGCGAACCCTTGCCATGCACCACCTCGTCGTGCGAGATCGGCAGCACGAAGCGTTCGGAAAACGCGTAGATGAAGCCGAAGGTCATGTCGTGGTGGTGAAAGCGCCTGTGCACCGGGTCGCGCGCCATGTACTGCAGGCTGTCGTGCATCCAGCCCATGTTCCACTTGTAGCTGAAGCCCAGGCCGCCGCCGGCCACCGGCGCGGTCACGCCCGGCCAGGCGGTGGACTCCTCGGCGATCACCATCGCGTCGGGGCAGCGCTCGGCGACGGTGCTGTTGAGCTCGCGCAGAAAAGCCGTGGCCTCGAGGTTTTCACGGCCGCCGTGGATGTTGGGTATCCAGTCGCCGGCATTGCGGCTGTAGTCGCGATAGAGCATGGAAGCCACCGCGTCCACGCGCAGCCCGTCAACGTGGTAGCGCTCCAGCCACTCCAGTGCGCTGGCGATCAGGAAGCCGCGCACCTCATGGCGGCCGAAGTTGTAGATCAGCGTGTTCCAGTCCCTGTGGAAACCTTCGCGCGGGTCGGCGTGCTCATACAGGTGGGTGCCGTCAAAGCGCCCCAACCCGTGTTCGTCGGAAGGGAAGTGCGCCGGCACCCAGTCGAGGATGACGCCCAGCCCGGCCTGGTGGCAGCGGTCCACAAAGGCCGCGAAGCCCTCGGGCGTGCCGAAGCGGGCGCTGGGCGCGAACTGCGACAGCGGCTGGTAACCCCAGGAGCCGCCAAAGGGATGCTCCATGATGGGCAGCAGCTCGAGGTGGGTGAATCCCATGCGCACGGCATAGGGGATCAGCCGCTCGGCCAGCTCCCGCCAGTCCAGGCCGCGCCCGCCTTCTTCCAGGATGCGCAGCCAGGAGCCGGCATGCACCTCGTAGATCGAAATCGGCGCGGCGGCATCGTGGCGCGCCTTGCGCGTGCGCATCCAGTCGGCGTCATGCCAGGCAAACGGCTCCGAAGCCGCGATGCGCGAGGCCGTGCCGGGCGGGTGCTCGGTGGCGCGCGCCACCGGGTCGGCCTTGTCGGGCAGGCGCTGGCCGTCCGGGCTCCAGACCGCGAATTTGTAGAGCTGGCCGACACGCGCCTCGGGCACAAAGGCTTCCCAGACGCCGCTGACGCCGCGTGAGTGCAGGGGGTGTTTTCCCGCATCCCAGTGGTTGAACTCGCCGATCACCGCAACATGGCGCGCATTCGGTGCCCAGACCGCGAAACGCGTGCCGCCCTGGCCGTCGGCCCGCAAGGGCTGCGCGCCCAGGCAACGGCCGAGCTCGCGGTGCCGGCCTTCGGCGATCAGGTGCAGGTCGAGCTCCCCGAGCTCTGGCGTCACGGCGGCCTTGAGGTCGTTTTTCATGCGGCCTCCGTCGGCGAGCCCGCCAGCAGCGCCTCGGCCAGCCGGGCCAGCCCCTGCAGCGGCACCTCCAGCCAGGCCGGGCGGTTGGCGGCTTCATAACAAAGCTCGTACGCGGCCTTTTCCAGCATGAACAACTTCAGCAAGGCCTCGTCACCGACCTCGGCGCCGGCCGGCGCGTATTCCCGGTAGGCGCGCAAAAAAGCCTGCGACGAGATGGCGTGGTACTCGCCAAGCAGGCGTTCGTCGGGCGCCACGGCGCCTTCCTTGCCGCGCACCGAGAAGGCGGCCGCGTAGTCGAAGGAGCGCAGCAGGCCGGCGACATCGCGCCAGGGACTGGCCTTGGCGCGGCGCTGCTCCATCGGCTTGCTGGGCTCGCCCTCGAAGTCCACGATCCAGGCGTCGCCGGAGGACACCAGCACCTGGCCCAGGTGGAAGTCGCCGTGAATGCGGATGGCCAGCGCGCCGCCGGCGCCGGCGGCCAGGCGCTTCACCGCATCGCGCAAGGCCTTGCGCTGGCCCAGCAATGCCTCCGCCTGGGCAGCCGCTTCGGCGCTGAACTCATGCGCGTCCTGCAGCACCTTGAAGGCCGCGTCAAGCTGGGCGATGGCTTGCTTGCACCAGCGCGCCAGCATGGCGGCGTCGGCCGCTTCAGGCGCGAAAGCCGCGTCGCTGCCGGACCGGGCCAGCACGCTGTGCATTTCGCCGAGCCGGCGGCCCAGCGTGCCAACAAAAGCCTCGAACTCATTCATGGGGGTCACCGTGCCGGAGGCGTCCAGCACCGGCAGGCTGCTGCCGTGCTGGGCGGCGCGTTCCAGCGTGCTCAGTGTCCATTGCCAGCCGTCGCCCTGGTTGTGCAGAAAACGCTGCATCAGCATCAACGTGTAATGCTGGCCGTCATCGCCCTGGCGCGAGACCTCGCCCAGCATGGCGGGCGTATTGGCAAAGCCGTTGAGAGTCAGGAAGCGCCCCATCTCCGCCTCGGGATGCAGGCCGCCCGCAACTTTGCGGATGACCTTGAGCACGATGGTGTCGCCTATGACCACCGAGCTGTTGGACTGGTCGGCCGAGATGCGGCGTATCTCCGGCGCCGCCGGCAGTGGGGCTTCGGCCAGCGCCGGCGTGGGGTCAAAGCGTATCTCGCCGTCGAGCGCCGGCACGCGGGCCCGGCTGTGCATCAGCGCCACCATCTGCAGCGCGAAACGGTCCAGCGCGAACGCGTCGGTGATGAAGCCGACTTCCTTGCCGCGCCGCACGCGCGCCAGCGCCAGCTGTTGCTGCAGGCCGGCCACCGGGTCGTCCTCGCCGACGAACCCCACGGGAATCAGGTAACGGCTGCGGTCGCCGGCCGTGATGGCCGTCACTTCGGCCAGCACCAGCACATGGCCGGGTTGCGCGTCGGCCGGCTCGGGCATGCGGCTGGCGGTTTCTATGCGCACGGCAGGCGGCCCGTACTGCTTGGCGGCGTACCAGCGGCGCTTCACGAGGTATTGCGGCAAAGCCTCGTTTTCCAGTACCGCGCGCGAGCGGCCGACCAGCAGCTCCTCGATGCCGCCGCGCAGCACCAGGGTGGCGAACTCGGGCAAGGGCTCGGGCGCGGGGGTGTGCCAGGACGGCATGTTGCTGTTGCTTGCCAGCACGAACCAGTTAAAGCCGTAGGGCGGCAGCGTCAGCAGGTAGGTCAGCTGGCCTATGGGCGGGAAGGCTACGCCGCCCAGCATTTCCACCGGCACGCGGCCCTCGAATTCGGAGAGTTCAAGCTCGACCGCCTGCGAGGTGGAGGACACGTTGGTGACGCAGAGTATGGTTTGCGGGCCGGTGTCGGGGTGGTGGTATTCACGCAGGTAGGCGAACACCTTGCGGTTGTTGGGATAGAGCAGCCGCAGGCTGCCGCGCCCGAAAGCCGGGTGCTTGCCGCGCACCTGCAGCAGGCGCCGCATCCAGTTGAGCAGCGAGTGCGCGTCGATGTCCTGGGCCTCGACATTGATGGCCTGGAAGCCGTAGACCGGATCCATGATGGGCGGCAGCACCAGCCTGGCGGGGTCGGCGCGCGAGAACCCCGCGTTGCGGTCCGAGGTCCATTGCATGGGTGTACGCACGCCGTCGCGGTCGCCCAGGTGGATGTTGTCGCCCATGCCGATTTCGTCGCCGTAGTAGATCACCGGCGTGCCCGGCATGGACAGCAGGAAGCTGTTGAGCAGCTCGATGCGGCGCCGGTCGCGCTTGAGCAGCGGCGCCAGCCTCCGGCGTATGCCCAGGTTGATGCGGGCGCGGCGGTCCTCGGCATAGAAATTCCAGAGGTAGTCGCGTTCGCGGCTGGTCACCATCTCCAGCGTCAGCTCGTCGTGGTTGCGCAGGAAGATGCTCCACTGGCAGTTGGCCGGAATCTCCGGCGTCTGGCGCAGGATGTCGGTCAGCGGGAAGCGGTCTTCCTGGGCCAGCGCCATGTACATGCGCGGCATCAGCGGGAAGTGGAACGCCATGTGGCATTCGTTGCCGTCGCCGAAATAGGGCTGCACGTCCTCGGGCCACATATTGGCCTCGGCCAGCAGCATGCGGCCGGGGAAGGAGCGGTCCAATTCGGCGCGTATGCGCTTGAGGATGACATGGGTTTCGGCCAGGTTTTCGTTGCTGGTGCCTTCGCGCTCTATCAGGTAGGGCACGGCATCCAGCCGCAGGCCGTCTATGCCCAGCTCCAGCCAGAACTTCATGACCTTGAGCACTTCCTTGAGCACCAGCGGGTTGTCGAAGTTGAGGTCGGGCTGGTGCGAATAAAAGCGGTGCCAGAAGAAGGCGTTGGCCACCGGATCCCAGGTCCAGTTGGATTTTTCGGTGTCCAGGAAAATGATGCGCGTGCCGCTGTAGGCCTGGTCGTTGTCCGACCAGACGTAGAAATTGCGCGCCGCCGAGCCCGGCCTGGCCTTGCGCGCGCGCTGGAACCAGGGATGCTGGTCGGAGGTGTGGTTGATCACGAGTTCGCTGATCACGCGCAGGCCGCGCCTGTGCGCCTCCTGCACGAAGCGCCGCACGTCGGCCAGGGTGCCGTAGTCGGGGTGCACGCCGCGGTACTCGGCGATGTCGTAGCCGTCGTCGCGGCGCGGCGAGGGGTAAAACGGCAGCAGCCAGATGCAGGTCACGCCCAGGCCGGCGATGTAGTCGAGCTTGGCGATCAGGCCGGCGAAGTCGCCCACGCCGTCATTGTTGGCGTCGAAGAAGGACTTGACGTGCACCTGGTAGATGACCGCGTCCTTGTACCAGAGCGGGTCCTGCGCCGCGGCCGCGGGTTTCCCCAGCATTTGCGAGATGGCTTTGTCGTTGGCACCCATGCTTGGCTCCGGTTAGGGCGGGTCCAGCCGCCAGAGGGAAAAGGCCAGCTCGCCCGGGTCCAGCCGCAGCGTGTGGTGCCGGCCATGCAGCGTGAAGCGCTTGCCGTGCACCAGGTCCTCGGCCGCGACGGCCGCGTCTTCGGGCAGGCCCCAGTCCTCCAGCGGCAGCTCGAAGTCGCAGCCGTGCGCGGCATGCGGGTCCAGGCAGATGGCGACGAAGACGATGTTGCGGCCGCCGCCGGGCAGGGTGGGTGCGGTCTTGGTGAAGCACAGCACCTGGTCGCCCGAGGAGCGGCAGAACCTCAGGCCCAGGTGGCTTTGCAGCGCCGGGTTGGCGCGCCGCGCGGCGTTGAGCAGCGTGACCTCGCGCACGATGTTCCCGGGCTGGCTCCAGTCGCGCCGGCGCAGCTGGTATTTTTCGGAATCGAGGTATTCCTCCTTGCCGGGCACCGGCTCGGCCTCGCAGAGCTCGAAGCCGCTGTAAAGGCCCCAGAGGCCCGACAGCGTGGCCGCCAGCGCGGCACGAATCACAAAGCCGGCGCGGCCCGAGCGCTGCAGGAAGTAGGGATTGATGTCGGGCGTGTTGACGAAAAAATGCGGGCGGAAGAAATCACGCGGCTCGCCCTGCGTGAGCTCGGTGAGGTAGTCGGTGAACTCCTGCTTGCTGTGGCGCCAGGTGAAATAGCTGTAGGACTGCGAGAAGCCCAGCTTGGCCAGCCGGTACATGGGCTTGGGCCGCGTAAACGCTTCGGACAGGAAGATCACCTCGGGCGAGCGTGAACGGACCTCCTCGATCAGCCACTCCCAGAACGGCAGGGGTTTGGTGTGCGGGTTGTCCACGCGGAACACCTTCACGCCTTCGGCCACCCAGAACAGCACGATGTCGCGCAGCGCCAGCCAGAGCTTGGGCAAGGCCCCCGGCGCGTAGAAGTCGACGTTGACGATGTCCTGGTATTTTTTGGGCGGGTTCTCGGCGTAGCGGATGCTGCCGTCGGGCCGCCAGCGGAACCAGTCGGGGTGCAAACGCAGCCAGGGATGGTCGGGCGAACACTGGATCGCGAAGTCCAGCGCCAGCTCCAGCCCTTGCGCCTTCGCGGCGCGGGCCAGCGCGCGGAAGTCTTCCAGCGTGCCGAGTTCGGGGTGGATGGTGTCATGGCCGCCTTCGGCCGAGCCTATGGCATAGGGGCTGCCGGGGTCGGCCGGCCCGGCCTGCAGCGTGTTGTTCGGGCCCTTGCGGTACTTGCGGCCTATGGGGTGTATGGGCGGGAAGTAGAGCGTGTCGAAGCCCATGGCCGCGATGGCGGGCAGGCGGGCCACCACGTCCAGCAAGGTGCCGTGGGTGGCGGCATCCGGGCCCAGCGAACGCGGAAAGAGTTCATACCAGCTTGAGAAGCCGGCCGCACGGCGCTCCGCATCGACCTTGAGCACCGGGCTGAGCACGCTGAAGGCGCGTGGGTCGGCGCGCTCCATCAACTGCCGCACTTCGTCCGACAGCAATTGCCCGGTTTGCGCGGGCTGGCTCCGGTCGGCGCCCAGTTGCGCTATCGCGCGTTTGAGCCCGCGCCCGAGCTCCTCCCGCTCTTCCTGCTCCGCGCGCTCCAGGGCCGCTTCGAGCAGCAGCCGGCCTTCGCTGAGCTCCAGCGCGATGTCCTGCCCCGCGGCGGACTTTTTCTGGATCTCGTCACGGTAGGCGCCGAACACATCGGGCCAGGCCTGGATGCGGTATTCGTAGCGGCCCAGCCGGTTGAGCGGCAGCCCGGCGCGCCAGCGGTCGTTGACCAGCAGGCGCAGCGGCTCTTCCCGCCAGGCTTCTTCGCCGGCCATGCGCCACTGCAGGCAGGCCGCCAGCAGGTCATGGCCTTCACCGAAGATGTCGGCCTCCACGGTAAGGCGGTCGCCGACGCAACGCTTGGCGAGAAAACGCCCGCCGTCCACCGACGGGCTGATGCGCTCTATCGCGACGCGGGGCGCCTGCAACGCGGTGCGCAGGGCGCGCCGCACGTCCCGCGGCCCCAGGCTTGTGCTGCTGCCGGCCACCGCGGCGAACACTCGGGTTTCGGCGGGCGCCAGATCCAGCAGGCCTTGCGGTGCCTCGCCGGCAGGCCAGAGTGATCGCGCGGCAGCCAGCCCGTCAAAACGCGCGAGTGCGGCGGCCAGGTCCAGCGCCTGGGGCGTTTCGCCCGCATTGGCCACCAGCACCCAGCGGCCGGCTTCGTCGTGCGGCACAGCCGCCGCCTCGAGGATGGCGACAGGCGCGCCGGGCGCGGACAGCATGTGCCACGGCACGCCACCGCTGCCCGCAGGCGCGGCGGGCCGCGAGGCGCAGAGCGCGAGAGCCGGCTTCAGCGCGGCGGGCAGGCTTTCCGCGACCGCTTCGCCATCCGCGGGCGCCAGGGCTTCGCGCGAGACCAGCAGGCCGTCGCCGGTGAGGGCAGCCAGCCACAGCCGGCTTTCAAAGCGCAAGCCCTGGTCGTCAAGGCGCGAACCCGGCCAAGGCGTGGCGCGGTCTTCGCTTGCGACGGCCACGGAGGCGATCAGGGAGCCGAAAGGCCGCAGGCGCAGTGCCTCCTCAGCCAGCCACGCCGCGCGAAAGTCCCACCAGGCGCCGGAACTGAAGGCGGCATCAAAACCGCAATCGGCGAGTGATGCCAGGCGGTCGGCCGCGACACCCGGTGTCCAGGCCAGGAATTTGCAGTCGGGCAGCGCGGACTTGACCGCGGCGATCACAGCCTTGAACAGCGCGGGCGGCTCGGAGCCGTCCAGGCCCAGGCAGATGCCGGCCCAGCCCTGCGCTCGCACGGCCTCAGTCAGGCGGGCAGCGCAGTCTTGCTGCGCGCGCAGCTGGGCACTGGCATCGTGGAATGCGGCCTGCGCCTGCGGCCGGGTTGCCCTGGCAAAGCGGGGGTCGGGCAGTTCATCGGCCGCCAGGACCACCGAGGCGGACTCGCGCTCCGGCACCAAGGACGGCAATTGCAGCAGCGGCGCCATGCCCGCGGCTTTGGCGATGGCCAAAGCGCCGGCGGCCGCCGTATCGGCATCGCACAGCAGGTGGTCAAAGCCCGCTGCGGCGGCGGCGCGGATGTCGCTTTCCAGGTTGGCCGACAAACCGCCGGCCTCCGGTCCGGCGATGCGTTCGTAAGCGTCGAGCTGGTAAATGCAAGGCCGGAAGAGGGGCATGGCTGAAGGGCGACGGTTGTTGTTGTGCCGGTGGGGCCGGACGTTGATCGGAACTCGGAACTGACAACTTAATCCGCCCGCCGCCGCGCCGTGGTGTGCGTGTGGCGCGACATACTGTGGGAGAAGGCTTACGCCGCCGACGTGCGAAGGCAAAAAAGTCCGGCTGGAGCCGGATGGAAGGTCACCGGACCGCTGCGGGCTGACGCCCGCTGATGCCGTTCAAACCAGCGCCGGTGCGCGCGCGAGTTCGGTGCCCGATGTCCAGCTGTAGGTGTCCGAGACGATGGTGGACGGCGAGCCATCCTTGTTGACGGCCTCGCGGTACACGATGGAGGAGCCGCCTTCGTCCGCCTCATCGACGAACTGCGTGAGGTTTTTGCGCATCTGCGTTTCCTCGGCCACCACCTTGCGCACGAATTCGCGCTGGCTCTGGAAGCGGATGAAGGCCGGCAGCCTTCCGTCACCCAGGACTTCGGCCGGGTCGCGCCGTTCGATGTCCTTGAAGAGGCTCATCGCGACCTGCAGGTGGCCCAGTTCGTAGTCCAGGAAACGTTCCCAGATGGCCTTGATGCGCGGGTTGGTCTCCTGCTCGAAGCAGGCCGCGTAGTTCCATACCTCACAGGCTTCGGCCAGCAGCAGCTTTTCGAGCGGCGTCTCATTGGGATTGAGCATCGAGCCGTAGTGCGTGATGTGCTGCGCCTCGACCGAGGCGATTTCGGCGTAGAGCTGGCGGGCCAGCGGGTCGGCGAACAGCGGGCCTATGTTCATGTAGTAGTCGTGCGTCTGGTACTCGCCGCCGGTCAGCGTCAGCGCGTGCAGCTTGGTGGCCAGCGCGGCGCCGGGCTGGTAGGGCTCGAGCAGGTCGTGCTCGGGCGCGCGGTGGTGCACCAGGGTGGGCCGGGCCGGCACGATGTCCGTATAGCCCTGCGTGATGTTGTTGGCATCCTTGCCCTCCAGGCGGTCGAGCAGGGCGGTGTAGCGGTAGAGGTGGTCGAAGTCCTCCAGCAGGGCGTAGCGGTAGCCCTGGGCCAGGTAGGCGTCCGGCTCCAGCTGGGCCACTGAAGCGGTGACCTCGATGGCGGTCTGCTCATAGCCTATGGTGGTCTCAATCGGGGAGTGGTCTGCGCCTATCAGCCAGTTGATGGCCGTGGCCTGGTGCTGTTCCGCACGCATCAGCTGGGCCAGCTGCACGCGCGCATCGGCATTGCAGCGCAGCGCCACCTGCTTGGTGCGCAACGAGTCAAGCTCCAGGCCGTTCATGAGGATGATGCGTACCCGTGTGAACGCGTCATCGTCAAGCTTGCTGATGGGTTTGCCCACCATGTCTTTCCATGAAAGGCTTTGCCGCTGGAGGGGCACGCCCTTGTCCTGCAATAGATTGATTGCCATGTTGTGCTCCTGTATAGGTGAGGAAGAAGAGATGGGGGCGGCATCAGACCGCCGGCGTGCCGGCGCGTTCGGACACCAGGGTGGCGAGCCAGGCCTTGACGATGCGCAGGTGTTCCTGCTCCTGGCTCAGAGCGCCCAAGAACTTGCCGGTGAGTTCAGCCTCGCCGGCCTCCTCAGCCAGCTGTGCCAGCAATTCCCAGCCCGCGTTGTCGGTCAGCTCCGCCGTGAGCATGGCGTTCAGCGATTGCGCCAGCGTGGTCCGCGGATCGGTGAGTACCTGTATCAGGCCCATGGACGCGGTAGCCGTGACGTCAGCGCAAGGGGTTTGCGCGGTGGGGTCGCCGCCCAGCTGCTCCATGGCCTGCACCAGCATCTGGAAGTGCTCCAGCTCCTCGGCGCGTATGCGCTCCAGCGTCTGCTGGGCCGATTCACCGGCGGCGGCACCGGGCGCCGCCCCTTCCTCCTGCAGCGCGAGCGCCTCTTCGGCCGGCATCAGCGCCGCGCCTTCCTGGCCCGCCAGCGCGGTGTACTTGGTGATCAGCGCTTCATAGAGCCGGGTGCCGCCGCGCTCGAAGGCGATGCGCTCGCCGATCTTGTCCATGAAGATGCCGGGGCTGCCGCCCTTGAGCCTGGAAATGCCGGACTTGACCATGCCCTTGAGCGAGGGTGGCGGCGGGACGGAGCCGACGGCATCCGCTTCGTTGATGTAGCTGACATGGAAGGCCTGGCTGCCGCTCATGTCGATCTCGGTGGGCGGCGAAAGCTCGGCCACCGCCTCGGCCATCGCCTCCGCTCCCGCCGGCGAGGCGGCCGCGCCCGTTCGATTGACGCCTAGAGTTGTTGCTTCCATGTGGGCTCCTGAAGAATGTGGGTTGAAACCACTGATTCTTCGCAGGCCTTGCGCGCGCCCTGTAAGACGGAACCGCGTGCCTATGGAGGTGGAGCATGGGACAGGAAAAAAATCCCGCAGCGGCATGCGGGATCAAGTTGTCGCAGGCAACCAGCTGACCGGCCTGGAGCCGAATATTGATGTCGCGCTGGCCGCCTTGGTCGCCCACCACCAGTTGCACGTCGATGCGGCCTTCGCCCTGTTCGTGACCGCCCGCAGCGTGGGCCTGCTGGCGCACAGCCGGAGCAATTGAGTGTTGCGCAGATGATTCGCCCGCGCGGGCGTTATGCGGGGCTGACGACCCGCAGGGTGCTCGCGCTTGAGCCTCCGCAGGCCAGTCATTCCATGGCCCCTTGGGGCCGGGGGGCTTAAAAACTCAGTTCCTTCTCGATGTCCTGCATCTTGCGCCGGGCGATGGCCAGGTTGGATTTGGCCTTGTCCAGCACGAAGTAGATGAACACGCCTTCCTTGCGCGACAGCGGGCGGATCAGGTGGTATTGCTTGCCCAGTGTGATGAGGATGTCCTCGATCACGTCGTTCAGGCCCAGGGAGCGCATGGTCTTGAGCTTGGCGCGCATGACTTCGGTGTTGCCGGCGGCGGCTACTTCCAGGTCCACCCCTGTGCCGGCAAAACCCAGCATCATGCCGCTGGAGGAGTCGACGACGGCGGCACACAGCGCACCGTCCAGGGTGAGAAGTTCATCGAGAGATTGTTTGATGGTGGCCATTTTGTGAAGTCCTCGCGCGCATGTTCTTGAGGGGACACGGGGAAGGCATGCGCGCCACCTTCCCCGCACCCGTGAAATCATCCCTGCCGTATCAACCGCCCCAAACGGCCGACTCTCTGGAACCAGGCGCCCATGTCCAGCGCCATTCGCTCCGACAAAGTGGCCATCACCATGCCCTCGGCGCATGGCATCAGGCTCAGCACGCCGTCGCGATGGATCATGGAGATGGCCTGCAGGGGCCCCAGGTCGGCGAAAGGCGTGCCGCTGCGTGCGTGCAGGCGCCAGTAATCGGTTGCCGCCTCGGCAATCAGGTCGATGCGGGGGTGGTCGCCCGCGGACAGGTAAACCATGCCGGTGGCTGAATCGACGAGTGCGCAGGCGCTGACGTCCGGCGTCTGCGCCATGTTCGCCAGTTCGGCCGCCACGTGCTGCGTGTTCAAGCCGCCTCCAATGCCTTGACGCACGCGTTCGAACGGTAGGCCACCTGCCCGAGGATGGCGTGTTCATTCGCGATCACGTTCACCACGAGATTGACGTCCGTGCGGTTGATCGCGCTCAGGAAGGCAAAGCCCGCGTCCGTGTTGATGGTGACGCTACGGCTGCGGCCCAGCTGGGCTTCCTGGGACACCACGGCCCCGATGGCGGAGATCGAACTCGCCAGCGCGGCCACGCGCACCGGGTCGATATCGCGTGTGACGGCGCTGGCGATGTCGAAGCCGTCGGTTGTGGCGACGACCACGGCCATGATGCCGCTGACTTCTTCAAGCATCCTGCGCGCCTCGTCCTGGGCTGCCTTGCGCACCGCTTCGTTGAGCATGGTCATGTTGTTTCGCTCCCCGTCATGAAAGATTCCATTTGCGACAGCAAGGTGTCGATCAGCAGCGCGACGTCCTCGCGCCGGCGCACGTCCACCGCCAGCACCGGCAGCACCAGCCCGTGCTGTTCCAGCCGGGTCGAATAGGCATCCAGGCCGGGTTGCGTGTGCGCGTCCGTTCGCCCGACGCCGATGGTGCAGGGGGTATGCGCCAGCACCTCGGCAAATCCCTGGAGATAGGCATCCAGGTCGGCCAGGGGATCGGGCCTGGAGTTGTCCACCAAAATAATGATGCCCAGCGCGTTCTGCGCCAGGATGCGCCACATGAAATCGAAGCGGGCCTGGCCTGGCGTCCCGAACAGGCGCAGCCGGTCTCCGGTGTCCAGCGTCAGCTGCCCGAAATCCAACCCCACCGTCGTTCTCGCCTTGGCGAGTGACGCATCGTTATTGGCCACATCGGTGACCACCGGGGGCGTCTCGCTGATGGCCGCGATCGCCGTGGTTTTGCCCGCACCCATGGTGCCGGTGAAAACAATCTTGTATTCCTTCATCCGGCGCTCCGGCTGTTCCAGCTCAGGCCCAAGCGGCGCCGGATGCTGCCCAACAAACCAGTTGTATTGGGGCGCTCGCTTGTATTGATCGTGGAAGCGGGCAGAGTGGGGACGGGCTGGCGAGCAGGTTCCGACCCGCCGGGCACTTCCCAGCTCAGCAAGTCATGCTTTTCAAGTTCCTGCATGAAGGCGCTGCACTGCGACTCGGGATAGCCGGCCAAGGCGCTTAGCTCACTGGCTGAGCGCGAGCGCCGCGACAGCAGGGTCGCCAGCTGAAGGCGTTCGCGGCTGGATCCCATCAACTGGGAGGGCGGCCAGCGCTTCAAACGGCCGCGCCTGCCGGCGGGAGCCGGGGCCGCCTCGACCGGGCGCGCCGCTGGTGAGCCCCCATTCAATGCCGGCGCCAGGCGGCCCAGAAGGGCGACAAAATCCTCCGCCCTGAAAGGCCGTTCAAGAAACTCTCCACCTGTGCTGTCTCCACGCCGCACGACAGGCACCACGATTCTGGCTTGGGGGTCTTCATGGATGCTCTCCGGCTTCCTGGCATTGGCCGTCAACAGGACATCGTATGGACCTTGCTCAGTCAAACTCCAGTCGGCCTCCAGCTTCGTACTGAGCTTCAGAATGGTCCGCAGCAAATTCACTTCCGCTGTGGACAAGCCCTCCACACCAACCACCAGGGACAGGAGAACTGGGTGTACCTGCAACTCGCTTGGGATCGCCATATTTGTAAAAATGTGTTTCAACTACTGTAGTTGAAGCATCTTTACGCGGGAATAATTAGCTATTTATTCTTAGTTTTTCCGTGAAATAGATCACAAATAATTACTTCTCGCTTACAGCGCCAGTGAGTGCCAGTGCGAGCCTCATCACCTCAGATTCAGGATGCCGCAGGGCAGGGTGTATTAGTTCAACAGCTTCACAAGGGCCCGCACCCCCGCAACCACCTCTTCATCGCCGATCAGCCCCAGGCCAAAGGTCAGGCCGTTGTAGCGCAGCCGCCGCCGGCCGGACCGGTCCAGCGCTTCCACGGCGATGCCCGCCTCGGCGGCCCTGCGCGCCACCGCATACGCTTCGAACTGCGGCGCCAGCATGGCGCTCACATGCAGGCCGGCCTCTGACGGCAGCGGGATCAACAAGCCTTCCGCATGCTGCTCGATGGCCTGCAACAGGGCATTACGCCGCCGCGCATAGACACGGCGCATGCGCCGCACGTGCCGCGCGAGGTGCCCTTCACGGATGAAGGCGGCCAGTGCCAGCTGCGTGAGCAAAGGCGGCGCGCCGTGGGTGGCGTGCAGCACCGCCGCGAGCCGCTCCCGCGCCCAGGCCGGCGCCACCATAAAGCCAACGCGCAGGGCAGGGAACAGCACCTTCGAAAAAGTGCCGACGTAAAACACCAGGCCGCTGTTGTCCAGCGAATGCAGCGCGTCGAGCGGGCGCGTGCCGTAACGAAACTCGCCGTCATAGTCGTCCTCGATGACGACGGCCTGGCGTTGCCGCGCGAATTCGAGCAGTTGCGCGCGGCGGCTTAAAGACATCGCAGCGCCGGCCGGAAACTGGTGGGACGGCGTCACGCAGACCATCTTGGCCTCCGGCGGCAGGCGGTCGACGCGCAGGCCTTCCTTATCTAGCGGCACGCGGCGCAACTGCGCGCCGCGAAACGCCATGGCCGCGTGCAAGGGCGCATAGCCCGGGTCTTCGACGGCCACCACCGTGGCCTGCGGCGTGACGAGCACCTCGGCCAGCAGGGCGAAGGCATGCTGGGCGCCTGAAGTGATGAACACGTCTTCCGCGCTGCAGGCTACCGCCCGCGACAGGGAGACGTGGCCGGCAATCGCTTCGCGCAGCGGGAGGTCGCCGGCAGGGTCGGTGTAAGCCCTGGGGGAGCGCGCGAAGTCGCGAAGGGCGCGGCCGCACAGGCGGTGCCAGGTATCCCAGGGCAGCTGGGTGTGGTCCGGCAAGCCCACCCGGAAGTCATACCGCGGCCCGGCCGGCATGGCTTCGCCGGACCAGGGGGCCACATTTGCCCACGCCTCGGGCAACCCGGCGGGGAGCGGGGTGGGGGCGGGTGATGGCAGGGGGGCGGGGCCGCGCGATGGGATGGTGCTTGCGACAAAAGTGCCCGCGCGTTGGCGGGGCAGCAAATAGCCTTCGGCCACCAGGTGTTCATAGGCGGCGAGCACGGTATTGCGCGACACGCCCAGCCTGAGCGCGAGTTCGCGCGTGGTCGGTAGCCGTACGCCCGCGGCGAGGCGCCCGTCAATGATCGCCGCCCGGATCTGGCGGTGCAGGGCGGCGAAGCGCTCCCGCGAGCCGGCCGCGGGCATGTCGATATGAAATTCCATCCTTGTTTCTGGCCCTTATGAATTAGCAGATTGTGGAGCTTCAAAGGTACCAGATGGCGTGCCATCCTCCGTGCTGAAACATAAACCCAAAGATGAAACAAAGGAGGATGCCCAAATGGATACCGCGCTCGTCCTGCTCTCGCTGTTCCTGATCGATAGCCTCGCCATCGTCAGCCCGGGGCCCAATATTCTCCTGGTGGTACATGCGGCCGCCGAGCGCGACCGGCGCGGCGCCTTGCTGATCGCCGCAGGGCTGGCCGCGGCGGGCGCCATGTGGGCCTTGATCGCGGTCAGCGGCCTGACGGCGGTTTTTGAGCTGATGCCTTCCTTGCAGACGGCGATTCGGGTGGCCGGCGCGACCTATCTTTTGTATATTGCCGTGCGCCTGTGGCGTTCACACGCGGGGCCCAAGCCCTCGGTGGCCATTTCCGGCCAGGCCGCGCAGCCGGCGCGCCAGGCGCTGCTGCGCGGCCTGGCCACGGGACTGCTGAACCCGAAGGCACTGGCTTATTTCGGAAGCATTTTTGTGCTGTTGGTGCCGGCGGACGCCGGCTGGCCACTTCGCGCCGCGGCGGTCGGACTGGTGCTTTTTGATGCGCTGCTCTGGTACGGCCTCGCCGCGTTCCTGTTTTCGACGCCGCGTGTGATCGAAGGCTATATGACGCTGCGCCGGCCCATAGACCGTGCTTGCGCGGCATTGATGGCGGCGTTTGGGGTGAAGCTGATGCTGTGAGTGCGAGTAGAGGGCTGGACTCTTGTTGGAGGTGAGTCTTTTCAGGGGCTCCGCTTCACGCAAATATTACTTAACATAATATACATCGTGGAATTAAATTCGCAACCCCAAGATTTTCGCTAAGGCCAATACAGCGAGATCATCGTGCGAACAACATCAACCACTAAGGAACCGAACGCGTAAAGCGACGGGACAAAAAAAATAACGCACACAATGATCACCGCTATGTTGCGGCCTATCTGAGTTCGCTTCTTGGGGGTATTCATTCAGCGATTAGACTTGATTGCTCTGCCCATTGCGATTTCGTCGGCAATGAATCGAATAGCTTGGCGCCGCTCTCAGCCAGGCCAGGCGCTAGCTGCTTGCGATCACCACTGCCCAGCCGGCCGCTTGGCCCGGATGGCGGCCGCTATCAACTCCGTGGAGTCCGGTCGGTTGGCGCGCTCGGCGAACTGCAGAGCGGTCAAGCCCTGCTGGTTTTTGAGCTGGGGGTCGGCGCCTTCGTCCAGCAGCAGCTTGACGGCCGCCGGTGTGCCGTACATGGCGGCCATCATGAGCGGCGTGGTGCCATTGGGTGACTCGGCGTCTATGTAGGCGCTGTTCTCAAGCAACAGGCTCATGATGGCCACGTGGCCGTTGCTGGCGGCGTAATGCAGCGGCGTCCAGCCGGTCTTGTTGACGTCGGCGCCTTTTTTGATGAGCTTTTCGGCCAGCGCCTGGTGGCCTTTGAGCGCGGCCAGCATCAGCGCGCTTTCATCCTTGCTGTTCAGGATGTTGACGTTGGTTTTGGGCCAGTCGACCAGCGCTTCGGCAGCCTTGAGGGAAGGCTCGCGCAAGGCCAGAAACAAGCCGGTCTGGCCGTTTGGGTCCCGGGTATCGGGGTCGAACCCGCGCCGCAGCAGGTTAAGGATCACTGCGGGCTGGTCCTGCCGGATGGCCTGGAAAAAATCCTCGTAGGAACCGGCGTTTGCAGAAGAAATTCCAGTAATAACAATAAGAAAAATGACTTTCTTAAAGTAATAGATGAGGTTTTTCATGAGGATTTTACCCCGGTGAAAAGGCGTTCAAAATTGCGGCTGGTGGCTTCGGCGATGGCCTGCAAAGGTTGCTGCGTCAGCTCGGCAATCTGCTTGGCCACCAGCGGTACATAAGACGGATTGTTGGTTTTACCGCGGTAAGGCATGGGGGCCAAGTAGGGACTGTCGGTTTCTATCAGCATGCGGTCCAGCGGCACGAAGCGCGCCACTTCACGCAAATCGGCCGCATTCTTGAAGGTCAGGATGCCGGAAAACGAGATGTAAAAGCCAAGGTCCAGCGCCGCGCGGGCCACAGCCTGGGTTTCGGTGAAGCAGTGGAAAACGCCGGTGGCGGCGTCGCCCTGCCCCGCATTGCCGCCCTCTTCCTTGAGGATGGCAATCGTGTCGTCGGAGGCGCTACGGGTATGGATGACCAGCGGCTTGCTGGTCTGGCGCGCCGCGCGTATATGCACGCGAAAGCGTTCGCGCTGCCATTCCATGTCGGCCACGGTGCGCTCGCCCAGGCGGTAGTAGTCGAGCCCGGTTTCGCCGATGCCGACCACCTTGGGCAGGGCGGCGCGCTGCAGCAGGTCGTCCAGGCTGGGCTCCAGAACATCCTCGTTGTCGGGGTGCACGCCCACGGTGGCCCAGAAGTTGTCATAGCCTGTGGCCAGGCCGTGGACGGTTTCGAACTCTTCCAGGGTGGTGCAGATGCACAGGGCCCGGTCGACCTTGGCATCCTGCATGGCCTGGCGGATCTGCGGCAATTGGGCCTGGAGCTCGGGAAAACTTAAATGGCAGTGGGAATCGGTGAACATGGCACAAGGATTTCTGGATAGGCGCTGCTGCCCCGCCAGATATAGAGGGGCAAGAAGGCAAAAAGCATGGAAACAGGGCGGCCGGCCGGCCGCCGGCAGGCTTAAATCGTCTGCGTGGGCCGGTCGGAGGCCAGATGCGCGCCGAGGATTTCCTCGATCTTGATCTTGAGCAGGCGAGATTTCTCGTCGGACGGGAAACGCACGCCCACGCCCTGGGTACGGTTGCCGGCCGCCCTGCCCGGCGTGACCCAGGCGACCTTGCCGGCGACCGGGTAGCGCTGCGTGTCTTCGGGCAGCGTGAGCAGCACATAGACGTCGTCGCCGAGCTTGTAGTCGCGTGCCGTGGGGATGAAGACCCCGCCTTCCTTGAACAGCGGGATGTAGGCGGCATAGAGCGCTGCTTTTTCCTTGATGGCCAGCTGGACGACACTGGGGCGCGCGCCGGCGGCTGCGGGGGAACTGGCTGGGGGCGTTGTGCTCATGGCGCTAGTTTATCGGTTTGGCGAGGGGCGGTGTTCGCAATCGTGAGATGACATCACACGCTTTATCTGGCATTGAGCGCCGCCCGGGCGCGGCTGACCAGCGACTCCAGCATCAGGCCGGGGTTGTAGGGGTGCTCGACGGTGCGGGCGATGGCCGCCAGTTCGCGTGACCAGCTGGCCAGTGCATAAAGCCCGGCGCCCGCCTTGCCGGCCGCGGCGGACAGGTCGGCCGCGCTGAAAAACCGTGGCGCGGCGCCCATGCGCATCGCCAGCACGTCGTGGCAAAGCTTTTGCAGCGCATCGACGGCCTGCGCCGGCGCCCAGTCCGACAGGGCGCTCACGTCGCCGCGCGCCATGGCTTTGGGGAGGGCCTGCCAATGCTGGGCCGCTTCGGCGGGTGGCGCATCCTGGGCCCAGGCCAGCGCGTCGGCCGGGCGCCCGCCGGCGGCGACCAGCAGGGTCTGCAGGTCGGCGGGTTTTGCGGCTGCGGATTTTTTAGCCGCGGCGCCCTCGCCCGGCTGGCTGATTTCCCGCTGCAGCCAACCCAGCGCCTGCTCAAAATCGGGCCAGACCATGGTGTGGCCCAGGCAGCGGCTGCGTATGGTGGGCAGCAACTGGTGGGCTGCGTCGGTGGCCAGGATGAACTTGACGGCACCGGGCGGCTCCTCCAGCGTTTTGAGCAGGGTATTGGCCGTGATGTTGTTCATGCGCTCGGCCGGGAACACCAGCACGACCTTGGTGGAGCCGCGCGAGCGGGTGAACTGGGTGAAGGAGACGGCTTCGCGGGCTGCGTCGACCTTGATTTCCTTGCTGGGCTTGCGTTTCTTGCTGTCGAGCTCGTCCTGGGTCTTTTCATCCAGCGGCCAGCCCAGGGCCAGCGACAGGGTCTCGGGCATCAGCATGCAGAGGTCGGCATGGGTGTGAACGTCTATCGCATGGCAACTGCCGCAATGGCCGCAGGCGCCGTGCGGCGTGGGCTCTTCGCAAAGCCAGGCGCGGGCCAGCGCCAGGGCCAGCTCAAACTGGCCCAGGCCGGAGGGCCCGCTGAGCAGCCAGGCGTGGCCGCGCTGGGCCAGCAGGCTTTCAAGCTGCGACTGCAGCCAGGGCGCCAGCGGCGGGTTGTTCGATTCGGCCTTGTTGATGCCGTCGGTATCGTTCATGGCAGCCAGCCTTTGGCCATAAAGACCTGGCGCACTGCCTGCCAGACCTCGTCGCGGGTTTTGGAAGCGTCGATGCGGGCAAAGCGCTCGGGGTGATTTTTCTGCCGGTCGGCATAGCCTTGCGCCACACGGCGAAAAAACTCGACCGGCTGGGCTTCAAATTTGTCAGGCACGCGCGCGCCGGCCAGGCGCTGGGCGGCTTCTTCGGGCGCCAGGTCGAACCAGACCGTCAGGTGCGGCTCGATCACGGTTTCGACCTCGGGCTTCATGGGCGAATTGCCGGCAGGGTCGCCCAGCAGGCCTTCGTCCGACTGCACCCATTGCTCCAGCGTGGCCAGCAGCTTCAGGTCAAAGCCGCGGCCGGCGCCCTGGTAGGCAAAAGTAGCGTCGGTGAAACGGTCGCACAGCACCACATCGCCGCGCAGCAGCGCCGGGGCGATCACGTTGACGATGTGGTCGCGCCGGGCCGCGAAGATCAGCAGCGCTTCGGTCAGCGGGTCCATGGCGTCGTTGAGCACCATGGCGCGCAGTTTTTCGGCGAGCGGCGTGCCGCCGGGCTCGCGGGTCAGCGTCACCGCCCTGCCCTCAGCCTTGAAAGCCTCGGCCAGGCCGGCGATGTGCGTGGACTTACCGGCGCCGTCTATGCCTTCGAAGCTGATAAAGAGGCCGTGCATGGGGTGCCTGGAATGCATGGCTACTGACCTCTTATGTATTTGTTGACCGCACGGTTGTGCTCATCGAGGCTGCTGCTGAAATGGCTGCTGCCGTCGCCGCGCGCCACAAAGTAGATGGCCTTGGTGGGCGCTGGCTGCACGGCGGCCAGCAGCGCAGCCCGGCCAGGCATGGCGATCGGCGTGGGCGGCAGGCCGGCGCGGGTGTAGGTGTTGTAGGGGGTGTCGGCCAGCAGGTCGCGCTTGCGCAGGTTGCCGTCAAACTTGCTGCCCAGGCCGTAGATCACGGTCGGGTCGGTCTGCAGCATCATGCCCAGGCGCAGCCGGTTGCTGAAAACGCCGCCAATTTGCGCCCGATCCGAAGGCTTGCCGGTTTCTTTTTCCACGATGCTGGCCAGGATCAGGGCTTCGTCGGGGGTTTTGAGGGGCGTGTCTGGGTTGCGCAGCGCCCAGGCGGCTTCCAGGCGTTTGTCCATGGCGCGCGCCGCGCGCTTGAGCACGGCCAGGTCGCTGGAGCCCTTGGCATAGGTGTAGGTGTCGGGAAAGAAGCGGCCCTCAGGATGCACGCCCGGCCTGCCCAGTTTTTCCATGATGGCTTCGGGGGCCAGGTTGAGTGTGTCGGGTGACAGTTGCTCGGCTTTTTGCAGGGCCGCACGCACCTGGTTGAAGGTCCAGCCCTCGACCAGCGTGATGCTTTTAAGCGTTTCCTCGCCGCGCACCAGCATGCTGAGCAGCTTGCGCGGCGTGGTGCCGGGCACCAGTTCGTAGCTGCCGGCCTTGATCATGCGTGCCTGGCCGGAAAAGCGGAACCAGGCATGGAGCAAGACCGCCGGCACGTCTGCGCCGCTGGCCACGATGACCTCGGCCACGCCGCTGGCGGGGGTGCCAGGCTCGATTTCCAGGTCCACCACCTGGCTGCCGGGCGCCAGGCGCAAGGGGATCGGCTGCTGCAGCCACCACAAGCCCGCGCCAAAGAACAGCAAGGCGCCGATAAATACCAGGATCAACAGACTTGTAAAGACACGACGCACAACCCAGCTACCTTTTCTGTACGGAACGCAAAAGCCGAGGCCTATGATAATTCAGCCATCTTCTCCATTGACCGCCAGGACCCCATGACCCTCCCCCCGATTTCCGGTATTGCTGAACTGGCCCATCTGGGCGTAATCCGTGCGACGGGCGACGATGCCGTCACCTTTTTGCAGGGCCAGCTCACACAGGATGTGGCGCTGATGAACGGCAATGAGGCGCGCCTGGCGGCCTTTTGCAATGCCAAGGGCCGCATGCAGGCCAGTTTTGTGGTTTTCAGGCAGGGCGCGGACCTGCTGCTGGTCTGCAGCCGTGACATCCTGCCCGCCACGCTCAAGCGCTTGTCGATGTTTGTGCTGCGTGCCAAGGCCAAGCTCAGTGATGCGAGCGCGGAGTTCGCCTTGTATGGCATCGCCGGGGCGGCCGTGGCGCAAGTAGCGGGCCGCACCGGTGCCCTGTGGGAAAAAGCGGAAATTGGCGATGCCAGCGTGGTGTTTTTGCACCCAGGCGCCGGCCAGGCGCGCGCGCTGTGCTGCGTGCCGGCCGGCTCGCCCGCGCCCCAAAGCCCTCCTATCAACCTGGCCGACTGGCAATGGCTGAGCGTGCGCTCGGGTATTGCCATGATCACCCAGCCCATCTTTGAGGCCTTTGTGCCGCAGATGCTCAATTACGAATCCGTGGGCGGCGTGAGCTTCAAGAAGGGCTGCTATCCCGGCCAGGAAATCGTGGCGCGCAGCCAGTTCCGCGGCACGCTCAAGCGGCGCGCCTATGTGGCCCACACCGCCGGAGCGCCGGCCGTCGGCCAGGAAGTCTTCCATGCTTCCGATGCGGCACAGCCCTGCGGCCTGGTCGCCGCGGCGGCGCCCAACCCGGCCGGCGGTTTCGACGCCATTGTGTCCATGCAAACCTCCGCAGCGGCCGATGCCGGGGACGGCCGTTTGACCTTGGGCAGCGCCTCGGGTGAGGTGCTCAGCCTGCTCCCCCTGCCCTACGCGCTGCTCGAAGACATCTGATGTGCCTGGTTGCGTTTGCTGTCGGCGCTTCCGAAGGCTGGCCGCTGGTGATCGCGGCCAACCGCGATGAATTCCTGGAGCGGCCCACGTTGCCGCTGTCGCGCTGGAAGACCGGCGCCGGCCAGGAAATCATCTCGGGCCGCGACCTGCGCGCCGGCGGCACCTGGATGGGCATCACGCCGGCCGGCCGCATCGCCTTTCTGACCAATGTGCGCCAGGCCCAGCCTGAAGCCGCGCCGCGCTCGCGTGGTGAGCTGGTCACGCGCTGGCTTGCGGGTAGCGGCGACGCGGCGGGTTTCGTGGCCGCACTCGAACACCACGGCGCGGCCTTTGGCGGCTTTAACCTGGTGCTGGGCGATTTGCGGCAACAGGCCTGGACCTGGGTCACCAACAGATACGGTGGCTCCTCCGAGTTGCATGCTCGAGCCATAGGGCCGGGCCTCTACGGGCTTTCCAACGCCGGGCTGGACACACCCTGGCCCAAAACGGTTGAGCTCAAACGCGTGCTGGCGGCGGCCTTGCAAACCGGCGACGGCGACGAAGGCTTGAAGAAGCTGCTGTGGATGGCGCTGGGAAACCGTCAGCGCGCCTTGCCGGCGGACCTCCCTCACACCGGCGTGCCGCCCGAGCTTGAAGAAGCGCTCTCAAGCGCCTTTGTGGAAGTGCCGGAACGCGCCTACGGCACGCGCTGCAGCACCGTGCTGCTGGCGACAGCGGCCGGCCTTGAATGGCAGATTGAGCTGGAAGAGCGCACCTTTGGGCACAACGGCCTGACCACCGGCGCTCCCCACCGCGAGCAGTTCAGCTGGTTGCCTTGACCATCTCTATGTGCGGGATGCCTGCTTCCTCAAACGGTTCTCCTCGCGTTTTGAAACCCAGGCGCTGGTAAAAGCCCTCGGCGCTGCGCTGGGCATAGAGCATGACTTCCCGGTCACCGCGCTCACGCGCCGCATCCATCAGCGCCTGCAGGATCCCGCTGCCCACGCTTGAGCCGCGCAGCGCGCGGTGCACCGCCATGCGTCCTATCTTGCCTACGCCCTCCGCCTGGCGCACCAACCGGCCCGTCCCGACGCCTTGGCCCAGGCCGTTGTAGGCCACGGCATGCAGGGCCGTGCTGTCGGCCTCGTCCCATTCCATGTCCATGGGAATGCCCTGCTCCTGCACAAACACGGCGGTGCGCACCTTGCCGGCGTCGGTGCCCAGCGCGGCCCAGCCGCCGGTTTTGACCTGGAGCATGGGCTCGCCGGCTTCATAGGCCGTGAGCACGCGACGCAAGGCTTCGGGCACCGGTTTGGAGGTCTGCGAGGCCGGGTCGGCGAATACATAAACGAGTTCGCAGCTGATCAGCAGCGCGTCGCCGCGAAAGATGGCGCCGGCGAATGTCATTGATGAATTGCCGATGCGCGCGCACTTGAGCGCCACGTCGATCCGGTCGTCAAAGCGCGCCGAGCCGTGGTATTCCACCGTCGCCTTCTTGACGTAAAGGTCGCCGCCCAGTTGCACCATGGCCTCCTCATACGGCAGGGCCAGCGCGCGCCAGTAGTCGGTGATGGCCGTGTCGAAGTACATCAGGTAGTGCGCGTTGAACACGATTTTTTGCATGTCCACCTCGGCCCAGCGCACGCGCAGGCGGTGGAAAAAGCGGAAGTCCTGTCGTTTCATGCTTGCCCTCCAGTCATGGATCCAGCCCGAAGGCGCCGCGCAGCGCCGCCGCCGCATCGGCATGGGCGCGCCTGGCCTCGGGAATGATGCGGCCCATCTTGATGAACTCATGGGTCACGCCGCGGTAAATCTCCAGTTCCACAGGGACGCCGGCCATGCGCAGCTTGTCGGCGTACATCACGCCTTCGTCCACCAGCGGGTCGCACTCGGCCAGGCCCAGCCAGGCCGGCGCCACGTCGTCCACGTCGGGCGCATTCAGCGGCGCGAAACGCCAGTCCTCGCGATCCGCCGGGCTGCGCACGTACTGGCTGAAGAACCATGTGACGTCGGCCTCGCCGAGCACAAAGCCCTCGGAAAAAGTCTTGTGCGAAGGCGTGTCCTGGTGGGCAGCACAGCCCGGGTAGAAGAGCAGTTGCAGGGCCAGCGGCAGGCCGGCGTCGCGCGCGAGCACCGCGCACATGGCGGCCAGGGTGCCGCCCGCGCTGTCGCCTCCCACGGCGATGCGCGAGGCGTCCAGGCCCTGGTTGGCGCCGTTGGCGGCCAGCCATTGCAGCGCGTCCCAGGCATCATTCGCCGCTGTCGGAAACTTGTGCGCAGGCGCCAGGCGGTAATCGACGGACACCACCGCGATACCGGCCAGCAGGCTCAACTGGCGGCACAGGATGTCGTGCGTGGCGACGCTGCCCACCGTGAAGCCGCCGCCATGGAAAAACAGCAGCACCGGCAGCACCTGGTCCGAAGGCGCATAAAGCCGCGCCCCCAGCAACTCGCCGTCGCGCGCGGGAATGCGCAGGTCCTGCACGCGGGCCAATGCTGGCTTGGGAATTTCCAGCACGCCGGCGCCGGCCTCGTAGGCGGCGCGGGCCTGGTCGGGGGTCAATGTATGGAAGGCCGGGCGATTGGCGCGCGCGATGCGGCTGAGCACATCACGCATGGCGGGGGTCAACAGGGTTTGCGGATCAGGCGGCATCAACGAAAGCTTTGGACTGTGGCGCGGGCGCTATCGCCGAGGTGACGGCCAAGCGACAGAAACAGGGGTCGGCGTGCGGGGGATTCGGGCGGAATGCCTTGAAAGCCATTAAAGTCAGCGCAAGGATTCGCATAGCCCCCACATCGTACAACGCAGAAAGACAGCCCGCATGGCCTTCATCTACTACGTCACCCAGGTCCAGTTCGAGTTCGGCGCCGTGAAACTGCTCAAGCAGGAATGCGAGCGCGTGGGCATCACCCACCCGCTCATCGTCACCGACCCCGGCGTCAAGGCAGCGGGCGTCCTGCAAAAAGCGCTGGACGCCCTGCCCGGCATGAAGGTCACGGTGTTCGACCAGACGCCCTCCAACCCGACCGAAGCCGCCGTGCGCGCCGCCGCCGATCTCTACAAGGCCGGCGGCTGCGACGGCCTGATCGCCGTGGGCGGCGGCTCGGCGATCGACTGCGCCAAGGGTGTGGCGATCGCCGCCACGCATGAAGGCCCTCTGACCACCTATGCCACCATCGAAGGCGGCTCACCCAGGATCACCGAACGCGCCGCGCCGCTGATCGCGGTGCCCACCACCAGCGGCACCGGCAGCGAGGTTGCGCGCGGTGCCATCATCATCGTGGACGACCATCGCAAGCTGGGTTTCCATTCCTGGCACCTGGTGCCCAAGACGGCCATCTGCGACCCCGAGCTCACGCTGGGCCTGCCCGCCAGGCTCACGGCTGCCACCGGCATGGACGCCATCGCCCACTGCATGGAAACCTATATGTCGGCCGCCTTCAACCCACCGGCCGACGGCATTGCGCTGGACGGCCTGGAGCGCGGCTGGGCCCATATCGAACGCGCCACGCGGGACGGCAGCGACCGCGAAGCGCGTTTCAACCTGATGAGCGCCTCCATGCAGGGTGCCATGGCTTTCCAGAAAGGGCTGGGCTGCGTGCACAGCCTGAGCCACAGCCTGGGCGGCGTGGACCCGCGCCTGCACCACGGCACGCTGAACGCGATGTTCCTGCCCGCAGTGGTGCGCTTTAACGCCGAAGCCGGGTCGGTGCAAAAAGACAGGCGCCTGGACCGCATGGCGCGCGCCATGGGCCTGGCCTCGGGCGGCGATATCCCCGAAGCCATCCGCGACATGAACGCCCGCCTGGGCTTGCCCACCGGGCTGGCGGCCATGGGCGTCGAGCGCGCGCAGTTCGGCCGGATCATCACCGGCGCGCTGGCCGATCATTGCCACAAGACCAACCCGCGCATTGCCAGCGCGGGCGAATACGAAGAGATGCTGGCGGCTTCGCTCTAGCCATCTAGCTTCCCCACCCGCCCGGTTCCGCCGGGCGACCGGCCTTCTTTAGAGTTCACCCTCCCCGCCCACGCCGTCGCCGGGCGGCGATTCTTCGCGCATGCCACAGCGACCTGCCACCTCCGGCAATCAGCGCGCCAGAAGGGGCCGAAAAACCTTCAAGCTGGAATATGGTTACTTTTCATAACCATAAATTGCCGACTTGGCAAGAGTCTATTTACTTATTATTTATAACCAAAATCCCGGTACGCTTCGTCCGTGGTTAACGATTTCCAAGCAACCGGCTGCGGGCCGGTCGCGGGCGCATGGCCCCGGCGGGGGAGCCAGTCGCTAAGCACGCCATATCAACAACATCAGGAGACATCATGAAAACCCAATTGTTCGCACTTTCGGTGCTGTCGGCGGCCTGCTGCGCGGCCCAGGCCCAGAGTTCCGTCACGGTGTATGGCGTGCTCGATTCCTATCTTGAACTCGCTTCCGCCGGCAACGGCACGGTGACGCGGATTTCCAGCGGCGGCGCCATGGGCTCGCGCTTCGGTTTTCGCGGCACGGAAGACCTGGGCGGCAACCTGAAGGCGAACTTCGTCCTGGAAGCCGGCATCCTGATGGACACCGGCGCCAGCACCGGCACCGCCACCATCCCGACCAGCACCGTCCCGACGGGCGCCGCCTATATCTTCCAGCGTCTGGCCACGGTAGGCCTGAGCGGTGATTTCGGAGCGGTCAACATCGGCCGCCAGTACACCCCGCACTTCGGCACCATGGCGGCTTTTGACCCGGCCGGCTTCACCATGTCGGGCGCATTGAACTACTACGCCGGTCCCGGCGTGGGCATCAACGGCGGGTCGCTCTCCGACGCCACTACGCGCCGCGACAACTCCATTCAGTACACCACGCCGACCTGGAGCGGCTTCAAGGCCAATGTGTTCTACGCCTTCGGCGAATCGACCGGTGCGGGGGGGCAGCCCAAGTCCACCGGCAACACACTGAATATCGCGGCCGGCTACAGCAGCAGCACGCTGTCGGCGCAAGCCAGCTACATGACGGAGAAAACCATTTACATCGTCGGCAACACCGACAAGTACACCACCCTGGCCGCCTCCTACGATTTCGGCGTGATCAAGCCCTCGGCCATTTTTGTGCGCCGCCGCGGCGACAGCGTGGGTGCGCCCGCGCTCGATGCCTACCAGATCGGCGCCTCGGCGCCCGTGGGCGTCGGCAAGCTGATCGCCACCTACGGCCAGCTGAAAAACAAGACCACAGCGAACTCGGACTCCAAGGCGATCGGCGTGCGCTATGACTACCCGCTGTCCAAACGGACCACGATTTACGGCGGTGCGACCAAGATCAGCAACCAGTCCGCGGCCGGCTACACCATCAGCGGTGGTGGCGGCAGCTCTCCGGGCCTGGCGCTCTCGGCCGTCGGCCAGAGCCCGAAGTCGGTGTACGCGGGTATCGCGCACATGTTCTAAGCTGCGGCGCGCTTTCAGCGCCTAAAGCGCGCCCAGCTGTCCCAGGTCCGGCCGCGCCAGCCACGCCTGCAACTCCTCGGCCAGCTGCGCGCTGGCTGCGGTGGCCGCACTCCAGGCCTTCACCCTGGCCTGCATATCCGGCCCGTAACGCACAAAGTCCGTGCGGTCGGGCAGTTTGGCGTTGGGCAGGGTTTTGACCCACTCCGGGTCGGGCGCCAGCAACACCATCTTGTCCAGGAAGTGTGTGGCCTTGTGCCGCCACTTGAGGCCTTTGTCCAGCCAGCCGGGCACCACGGATTTCTGGAAATGTGGATACAGCACCAGGCCCGCGCCGCCCCCCGCCTCGGCGTCTTTGGCGCCGTAGTTCAGGTGCAGGTGGTAATCGGTGATGCCGCCATCCCAGTATGCGCCCGGCGGGCCGCCCGGCACGTTGTGCACCGAACGCAGCACAAAAGGAATCGAGCAGCTGGCCTGCAGCGCGAGCTTGAAGTTGTCTTCACTCAGGTCCACCTGGCGTGTGCGGTAATCGCTGGTCGCAAAGGGCAAGGCCGTACCGGGCGTGGAGAACACCACGCGCTCCAGCCAGGCGCCCATGGCCTTGCGGTGCAGGCTGTTGGTCAGGAAGGCGCCCAGGTAACCCAGCGGGGTGGCCAGCTTGTGCTCGCGGCCCAGCATGTGGCGGCCGCGTGAGGTGACGATGTGCAGCCTGTAGCGCGGGTGTCGCAGCACCTCGTGCACGCGTCCGCCGTAAAACTCCTTGAGGCTTTGGCCGAACTGCTCGCTCACCACGTCGGCGGTCGGCCGCTTCTGGCCGGGCTGCAGCTCGTAATGCTGGTGGATGTAGTCGCTTTCCAGCCGCGAGAAACCGGCCGCCGGGTCGTTGAGGCAAGCCGTTGCCATGCGCCACGCACCTATCGAAGCGCCGACCAGATGAACCGGATGGTTGGTTTGCGCGAGCCAGTCGCCGAAGATAAACCGGTCCAGCGCGCCGAGGATCAGGCCCTTGGGCCCGCCGGCCGCGCCCGGCACCACGCCGATGTCCCGCGGCCGCAGGCCGTGCTGTTCAATATGCCGGCGTGCCTGGGGTCCGGCGTAGATGCGGAGGGCTTTCATGAAGGGTCGGTTCAGCTGCTGGCGTATTGGAGCATCGGGCGCTGGGCGGGGCTGTCCTCTGCGGGACGCGCCCTGCGCCCTTATTTTTTGAGCGCGGCCAGCTTGCTGAAGGCCGATTCCATGGCCGTGGCCACCGGTTGCGCCGCGCCACCACGGCCGCCGCCGTAATTGCCGCCATAGCCACCGCCACGGTTCTGGCCGCCGGTGCGCGCGCTTTCAAAACGGTTGTCGCGCGGGCCGTCCCGGCGCGCCGGCGCGGCGTCCAGCTTCATGGTGAGGCCGATGCGCTTGCGCGCCACGTCGACTTCGGTCACGCGCACTTTCACGATGTCGCCGGTCTTCACGACTTCACGCGCATCGTTCACGAACTTGTTGGCCAGCTGGCTCACATGGACCAGGCCGTCCTGGTGCACGCCAATGTCGACAAAAGCGCCAAAGGCCGCCACATTGCTGACCGTGCCTTCCAGCGTCATGCCTTCTTTCAGGTCCTTGATGTCCTCCACGCCTTCGTTGAAGCGCGCCACCTTGAAGTCGGGGCGCGGGTCGCGGCCGGGTTTCTCCAGCTCGGCCAGGATGTCCTTGACGGTGATCACGCCGAACTGCTCGTTGGCGAACAGCTCGGGCTTCAGGGTCTTGAGCATCTCGGCGCGGCCCATGAGTTCGGCCACCGGCTTGCCGGTGTGGGCCATGATTTTTTCGACCACCGGGTAGGTTTCCGGGTGCACGCCCGTCATGTCCAGCGGGTTGCTACCCCCGCGCAGGCGCAAAAAGCCGGCGCTCTGCTCAAAGGTCTTGGCGCCCAGGCCGGTGACCTTGAGCAGGTCGGCACGGCTGGCAAAAGCGCCGTTGGCATCGCGCCAGCGCACCACCGACTTGGCCACGGTTTGCGACAGGCCCGATACGCGCGCCAGCAACGGTACGCTGGCGGTGTTCAGGTCCACGCCCACGCTGTTCACGCAATCCTCGACCACGGTGTCCAGGCTGCGCGCCAGGTCGCTCTGGTTCACGTCGTGCTGGTACTGGCCCACGCCGATGGATTTGGGATCTATCTTGACGAGTTCGGCCAGCGGATCCTGCAGGCGGCGCGCGATGCTGGCCGCGCCGCGCAGGCTCACATCCACGTCGGGCATTTCCTGCGAGGCGAATTCGCTGGCCGAGTAGACCGAAGCGCCGGCCTCACTGACCACGACTTTTTCAATCGCCTGCCCGGCCTTGGCCATGCCCTTGATCAGGTCTCCGGCCAGCTTGTCGGTTTCACGGCTGGCCGTGCCGTTGCCGATGGCGATCAGGTTGACACCGTGCTTTTCGCAGAGCTTGGCCAGGGTGTGCAGCGAGCCTTCCCAGTCCTTGCGAGGCTCATGCGGATAAACCGTAGCGGTTTCCACCAGCTTGCCTGTGGCGTCGACCACAGCCACCTTGACGCCGGTGCGTATGCCCGGGTCCAGGCCCATCACCACGCGCGGGCCGGCAGGCGCCGCCAGCAGCAGGTCGCGCAGGTTGTCGGCGAACACCTTGATCGCGATTTTTTCGGCCTCCTCGCGCAGGCGGGTGAAAAGGTCGCGCTCCAGCGAGAGGCTGAGCTTGACGCGCCAGGTCCAGGCCACGGCTTTGCGGATCAGATCATCGGCCGGACGCGCCTTGTGGCTCCAGCCCAAGTGCAGCGCGATCTTGCCTTCCGCGATGCTGGGCTTGCCGGGCTCGGCCTGCTCGGGCAGCAGCAGCTTGGCATCCAGGATCTCCAGCGCGCGGCCGCGGAACACGGCGAGCGCGCGGTGCGAAGGTACACGGCCAATGGGCTCGTCGTATTCGAAGTAATCACGGAACTTGGCGTTATCGGCATTGTTCTCGTCCTTGCCGGCCACCAGCTTGGAACTGAACAGGCCTTCGCTCCACAGCCAGTTGCGCAGCGACTGCACCAGGCCCGCATCCTCGGCCCAGCGTTCGGAGAGGATGTCGCGCACGCCGTCGAGCACCGCCTGCACGGTGGTGAAATCGTCGCCGCTTTCGTTTTTCTCGGCCTTCACAAAGGCCATGGCCTCGTCGGCCGGCACCAGCGACGGGTCGGCGAACAGCTTGTCGGCCAGCGGCTCTATGCCGGCCTCGCGCGCGATCTGGCCCTTGGTGCGGCGCTTGGGTTTGTAGGGCAGATACAGGTCTTCCAGGTCCTGCTTGGTGGCGGCGAGCTCGATCGCCGCGCGCAGCTCGGGCGTGAGCTTGCCCTGCTCCTCGATGCTTTTGAGCACCGCTTCGCGGCGCTCCTCAAGCTCACGCAGGTAGCCGAGCCGGTATTCAAGCTCGCGCAACTGGATGTCGTCCAGCCCACCGGTGACCTCCTTTCGGTAGCGCGCGATAAAGGGCACTGTGGCGCCCCCGTCGAGCAGCTCGACGGCTGCCTTGATCTGGTGTTCCTGGACTTTGATTTCTGCCGCGATCTGGCGGATGATTTTTTGCATATCGGAAAGAAGGGGCTGAGAAAAGCTGGGGGTAAAACTGAAACAGGAATGGGGGCCCAAAAACGAGGGGCTCGCGAACCCACAAACTGACGCCAAGGGTCGGCATTGTCCCACAGGAAAACCAGGGCCTTCTTCCCAATAATTGAGGGGCGCCGATAGCAATTTCTTACATTTATTCCAGGGGAGATGGATATGCGAATCCGAACGATTTTGCTGGTGGTGGGCATCCTGCTGCTGGCGGGCTTTGTCACCCTGAACCTCGATGAGTTCACGCGCGTGAGCATCCTCAGCCTGGGCTTTACCACCGTTCAGGTGTCGCTGGGCCTGGTCATGTTGCTTCTGCTGGTGATCGCCACCGTGGTCTTCCTGGCCAGCACGCTCTACATCCAAAGCACCCACCTGCTGGAAAGCCGGCAGCAGGCGCGTGAACTTAACGCGCAGCGCGAACTCGCCGACAAGGCCGAGGCCTCGCGCTTTACCGAATTGCGCAGCTACCTCGAAGTGCAGGCGCTGGCCGCGCAGCACCGCGAAGCCGCGGCGGCCACCGTGCTCGCCGAACGTTTCGCCCAGCAACAGCAGGCCCTGCTGGCGCGGCTGGAGCAGATCGACAACAGCATGGCCGCCTACATGGGCCAATTGGAAGATCGCCTTGAACGGCGCAACGGCATCAGCAACCTGCAAAAAGACCACCTGACCATGCCTCTGGTGTAAGAAGTCCCTGGCATCGGCGACCAAGGGTTTCAACACCTTGGAGACGCCCATGCCCAGCCTTTCAAAACCACGGATCGCCTTGATCGCCACCGCCTTGCTGTCGCAGGCCGGCGGCGCGTTCGCGGCGCAAAACGCCTGCGTAGCCACCTCGGGGCCGGCGATCACCCCGGTGATGGAGCTCTACACCTCCGAAGGCTGCAGCTCCTGTCCGCCCGCCGACAAATGGGTGTCATCGCTCAAAGGCTCAGGCATGGTGGTGCAGGCCTTTCATGTCAGCTATTGGGACTACATCGGCTGGGTGGACCGCTTTGCCGCGCCGGCCTATACCCGGCGCCAGCACGAGCTGGCTGCCCGCAACGGCCTGCGCAGCGTTTACACGCCGCAGGCGGTGCTCAACGGCAAGGACCTGCCGGCCTGGGGGCCCAGGCCTCCCGGCGGCAAGGAGCCGGCGCGCGCGGCCATCGTGCTGACGCAGCTGGGCGCCGACCAGTTTGAAGCCGTGGTGACACCGGTGGCCGACCGGCAGCTTTCGCCTTCATGGTCGGCGTACTGGACGGTCACCGAACACGGCCACAACTCCAAGGTGCAGGCCGGCGAGAATGCCGGTGCCTTTCTCAAGCACGACTTCGTGGTGCGCCAATACACCCAGGCGGGCGAATATCCCAGCCAGGGCGCCTCGCCGCAAAAGCTCGGCTTTCGCAGTATCGCCGCCACCCCCGGCCACGAACGCCAGATCAACCTCGTGGTGTTTGATCCCAAAACCGGCAGGACGCTGCAGGCCTTGAGCCTGCAATGCGCGGCCTGAGAACGGGGTCAAGACCGGTTGAGCGCCTTTTCAGGCGCCGGGGCTTGCCGCACAATGGCGCGATGGAGCCTCGGCCCGCCCTCTCCTCCTCTCCCTTGCCGCCCCCCGGCCTGCGCGCGCCGGAGGCCGCCGACTACCTGGCGCTGGCCGGCTGGGTCCGCGACGCCGACACCTGCCTGCGCTGGGCCGGCCCCAAGCTGAAATACCCGTTCAAGCCGGCGCGGCTTTCACATTTGCTGGCTGAGCCAGGTGCCAACAGCCGCGTGATGAGCCAAGGCGAGGCAGGCCCCGCGTTGGGCTTCGGCCAATTCTGGGTGCGTGATGCTGGTGTGGCGCACCTGGCCCGCATCATCCTCGCGCCCACCGCGCGCGGCCAGGGCCTGGGCACCACGCTGTGCGAGTTGTTGATGGCCGAGGCGGTGCGCGTGACCGGCGCCACCGCCTTCACATTGCGCGTCTACCGCGACAACGACCCGGCCCTGGCCATCTACGAACGCCTGGGGTTCACCGTGGTACCAGCCTTGTCGGACGAGCGGGTCTTCGCCATGCGCAAAGAGGGCTAGGGCCCGGCAAGGGCTTCGCTAAACTGCGGTGCATGCCTTCTTCCCCGCTCGCGCGCCTGACCCTCGCATGATCTCCCTGTTTCTTAAATGCCTGCTGGGCGCAGTCGCCGTGCTGCTGATCGCCCTGTTCTCCCGCTCGCGCAACTTTGTCATCGCCGGCCTGGTGCCGCTGTTTCCCACCTTCGCGCTGATCGCGCATTACATGGTGGGCAGCGAACGCGGCGGCGCCGACCTGCGCGCCACCGCCTTGTTCGGCTTATGGTCCCTGCTGCCCTATGCGGCCTATCTGCTGGCGGTGTACTGGCTCAGCGTCCGCGCCTCGCTGACGGTGACACTGGCCTGCGCCACCCTGGCCTGGGCGGTGGCGGCCGGTGCGCTGCTGCTGGGCTGGAGCCGTGCCTATCCCACGGCGCTTTGACCGGAGGCGGCTTGGATACTTTCAAGAAAATCCTGCGAAACCTGCTGCTGGCCCCTGTGGCCCTGTTCCTGCTGTTCGAGGAATGGGGCTGGGAGCCGCTGGCCGCCGCCTTCGCGGCGCTGGGCCGCCTGCCATTGTGGGGGCGGCTGGAGCGTTTCATCAGCCGCCTGCCGCCCTGGGCCGCATTGCTGGCCTTCGGCGTGCCTGTGCTCGCGCTCATCCCCATCAAGCTGCTGGCGCTTTACCTCTTCGGCCGGGGCCACATCACCGTCGGGCTGGGTCTGATCCTGGCCGCCAAGCTTGCCGGGACGGCAATGGCCGCCCGCCTGTTCCAGCTGACCCAGCCCGCGCTCATGCGCATGGCATGGTTCGCGCGCCTTTACACGCCCTGGAAGGCCTGGAAGGACAAGGTCATGGCGCAGGCCAGGGCTTCCTGGGCCTGGCGCGTCGCGCGCCGCCTCAAGACGCGGGTCAAGGTTGCCGGAGCCAGGTTGCTCGCGGCGCTCAAAGCCGCCCTGTCATAAGACTCACTCCCACGAAGGTTTTTCGCACCATGCTCGACCTCTTCAAATCCCCCTTGTACATACGCCTGTCGCCTTCCCGGCTGACCGTGCGCAATGTCAAGACCGGCGCCTTTGTTTCAGAGGTTCCTGAAATCGCAGTCTCGCTCGGCCCCAAGCCCACCGTGCTGGGCGCTGGAGAAGAGGCGACCCCGCACAAATCCAATCCCTCGGCGCAGGTGCTCAACCCTTTCAGCCATCCACGCTCCCTGGTGTCCGACTTCACGCTGGGCCAGCAAGTGCTCAAGACCTTTGTGAAGAAGCTGCCCAAAAGCCACGGCCTGGCGGCGGCGCCCCGCGTGGTCTTTCACCCCCAGGGCGATCCGGCCGGCGGCTTCACGCAGGTCGAGATACGCGCCCTGCACGAGATGGCCCTGGGCGCTGGTGCTTCGGAAGTCACGATCTGGCAGGGCCCTGACCTCACGGATGAGCAGGTGCTGTCGCGCAACTACCCGGCCACGGGCCGGGTGCTCGAATGACGCAGTGCAGCATGGGTATTTGCCATGCGTCATACTGGCTGGCCATTGACTCCACACTGGCCTGCCTCCATGAACAAAACCTCGGTCGACAAGCACAAGATCAAATTCCTGCTGCTGGAGGGCATACACCCTTCCGCAGTGCAGGTTCTCAAGGCCGCGGGTTATTCCAATATTGAAACCCTGCCGGGCGCCCTGCCTGACGATGAGCTCAAGGCCAAAATTGCCGACGTGCATTTTGTCGGCATTCGTTCGCGCACCCAGCTCACGGCCGAGGTGTTCGCCCAGGCGGCCAAGCTCGCGGCTGTCGGCTGTTTTTGCATAGGCACCAACCAGGTCGACCTGGTCGCAGCCCGCGAGCGCGGCATCGCGGTATTTAACGCGCCCTACTCCAACACCCGCTCGGTGGCCGAACTGGTGCTGGCCGAGGCGATTTTGCTGCTGCGCGGCGTGCCCGAAAAAAGTGCTGTCGCGCACCGCGGCGGCTGGCTCAAGTCGGCCGAAAATGCCTATGAGATACGCGGCAAGACCCTGGGCATCATCGGCTACGGCTCCATTGGCACGCAGCTTTCGGTGCTGGCCGAGGCATTGGGCATGCACGTGGTGTTCTTCGACGTTGTCACCAAGCTGCCGCTGGGCAATGCCCGGCAGGTGCCCCAGCTCAAGGATTTGCTGGCGCAGTCCGACGTGGTGAGCTTGCATGTGCCCGAAACCCAAGCCACGCAATGGATGATAGGCGCGGCCGAGATCGCGGCCATCAAGCCCGGCGGCGTTTTGATCAACGCCTCGCGCGGCACTGTGGTGGAGATCGAGCCTTTGGCTGAGGCTCTGAAAAGCAAAAAACTGCTGGGCGCCGCCATCGACGTTTTCCCCGTGGAGCCGCGCAGCAACAAGGATGTGTTCGAGTCACCCCTGCGCGGCCTGGACAATGTGATCCTGACACCGCATGTGGGCGGGTCCACCATGGAGGCGCAGGAGAACATCGGCATCGAGGTCGCCGAAAAACTCGTGAAATACAGCGACAACGGCACCTCGACCTCGTCCGTCAATTTCCCCGAAGTCGCGCTGCCCGCCCACCCCGGCAAGCACCGCCTGCTGCACATTCACCGCAATGTGCCGGGCGTGCTCTCGGACATCAACAAGGTGTTCGCCGGCAACGGCATCAATATCGCGTCGCAATACCTGCAGACCAATGAGGCTGTCGGTTATGTCGTGATTGACATCGATGCGGCGCACTCCGACATCGCGCTGGCCAGGCTGGCCGAGGTGCCGGGCACGATTCGCAGCCGCGTGTTGTTTTAGGCCAAGGCCGAGACATTCCTCACCCCTTCCCCGCCCGCACAAACTCTCTCCGTCTGAGAAAGGGTTGGGGGTGAGAGCCATCCCAAGGCATGGCGCTGCGGCGCACCAACGGCCCGGCCTCATTCTCTCGCCTGTGGATGCCACAGCGTCTCCGTAAACTGCCGGCCCAGCTGCGCAGCGAGGTTTCCCACGCTCATTGCGGAAGGCTCTACCGACAGGGTGGGCCCGACAAAACACCAGGCAGTCCCGCGAGGGCGCAGCGCGGCACGGCGTCCTCAGTGCCTTGCAAAGCGCGCATGAGGCGGCGATGGCCTTGTGGTTTTGCGGGTCGTGGTGCCGCGATCAGGGAAGCAACGGTAGGAGCGCGCCGCACAGGGCCGGGGCACATGCTTTTTCATTTCCCCTCACACAGCGGATAAATCAAACGGCTGACGCCATTGTCTTTCTGCGGACAAAGATGTGGCGATTGTTGGATTAAGGTGCTGCGGCGCCCACGAGTTGCGCACTTTGACCTGTACGCTCCGTGCATTGTTTTCCGCGTAGGTTTTGCGCGGGTTGGCCGAACGAATCATTTCGAATGACGCCTCTGTGTTCATTCGTCCCGCTAGGAATATGTATGCGCAAATGTTTAAACGCTATTGGTGTATTTACCCGCATCTCTTTACAGTCCGGCGACTGATGCATTGCAAGGGCAACGGCGATGAAGACTTCTTCTTGATAGAGAGATAGAGAGGTGCCATGGAGCGTTTTGTTCCGGGTATGCGGATCATGCTCCTGCTTCTTGCACTCATGGCCGTTGAGTTCCTCGTCTTCCGGAAAGCTGAGCCCTGGTTTCGTCTCTTGTTTTGGATCATCGATGGCTTTGCTTCTGTGTGCTTGTTTTTTGGGGTGCCTGACATGGTCATAAAGAGTTTTGTCATTTAGGCGTGGGCGAGCTATTTGCTCGCGGGGAATTTTTCTGAAGTTTTAAGTTATTCAAAGTGAAAGTGATAGGGCCTTAGAAATGAATATTTTTGACAGCAAGAATTTCAATAAAAGAAATGGGTATTTGGCGGTTTCTCTCATCCTTTTAATCATGACTATTTCCAGCGCTATCAGTCCGCCACAGGTGCGACCTACTGGTGGCCGATGGGAGTGGTTCTTCGGACTTATGTGGGATCACCTAGGGCAACTTGGGGAGTTCTATTACTGGTTGACATGGACAGCCGTTTGCTTTGCGTGCTTTTTGAGGGGTAAAGAATGAGCTATACAGTGTTTTTTTTAAAGGCGGCATTAAGGTTGTGGATGGAGCTGCACTAGTAAATTCGGAAAATGCGAATGCGCTCGTTACGATGGCACGGAATGGGGCGAACAATTCAGCGCCCGTCGTAGGAGGAGTCCCGGATGCGCAGCTATTGGGAGAACTGCTGACGAGCGCGGCAGCCACCGACATCAATGCGTTCACGCGAGATTCTTTTGCTGCAGTTCTCGGAACCTTGGCCGGAATTCTTTCTTTGCCGCTCGGTCCCGCACTAGCGCTCGTCGTTGATCAGGCAATGTCCGAAGCTTTCAAAAGAGGCTACGACTCGGTGAGTAAATGGTCTTCAGATCGCGATTGGTCACCATTTTTTGATTTGATTGATGATGTACGAAGCGGAAACGATGGCACTTATGACATGAACGACGTCCAGTATGACCCCTTAGGAAACACCATTGGCATAGACCCCACCGTCGCCCGACTCTTCATCGATGCCCGCAAATTCCGCTATGACCCTCTGGTGCTGGACCTCGACGGAGACGGCCTCGAACTGAGCGCCGCTGGCAGCAAAATTCTCTTCGACCATAACGCTGATGGCATCAAGACCGGAACAGGCTGGGTGAATGCGGATGAC
>Ga0102592_1000676_pt1 | contig 49870 bp, 36 predicted proteins | sample AraplaCol_mMF_r2_FD_76861 | JGI IMG/M metagenome (GOLD analysis project Ga0102592, IMG submission 76861) | Arabidopsis root microbial communities from North Carolina, USA - plate scrape MF_Col_mMF_r2 (SPADES assembly) (version 2) | ecosystem: Host-associated > Plants > Roots > Endosphere...
GCTCGGTCATGCCGCCGCACCAGCCGACGTCGGGCTGGATGATGTCGCAGCACTCCATCTCCAGCAGCATGCGGAAGCCCCAGCGGGTGGCCTCGTGCTCGCCGGTGGTGACCAGCATGCCCTTGGGCGCGTTCTTCTTCAGGTCGCGATAGCCCCAGTAGTCGTCGGGGCTCAGCGCCTCCTCGATCCACTTCAGGCCGTACTCGTGCGCCTTGTGGGCCAGCCTCGTGGCGTAGTTCAGGTCCAGCGCCATCCAGCAGTCGAACATCAGACAGAAGTCCTCGCCCACGCGCTCGCGCATGGTCGCCAGTTCCTCCAGGTTCTTGCGCAGGCCTTCCTCGCCCTCGGCCGGGCCGTGGTGCAGGGGCATCTTGCCGCCGATGAAGCCCATCTGCTGGGCCAGATCCGGCCGTGCGCCGGTGGCGTAGAAGGTCAGCTCGTCGCGGACCTTGCCGCCCAGCAGGTGGTGGACCGGCTCGCCGCGCAGCTTGCCCAGCAGATCCCACAGCGCCAGGTCGACGCCCGACAGGGCGTTCACCACCAGGCCCTTGCGGCCGTAATACTGGGTGGAGAAGTACATCTGGTCCCAGATCTTTTCGATCTCCGTCGGGTCGCGGCCTTCCAGGAAGCGGGCCAGGTGCTTTTCGACGATGTAGGCGGCGGGTTCGCCGCCGGTGGTCACCGCGAAGCCGATCGTGCCGTCGGCGGCCTCGATCTCGACCACCAGCGTGCCCAGCACGTTGATGCCGAAGCTCTGGCGGCTCTGGCGGTACTCCGGATAGCGCGACATCGGCGTGGCGATGTGGTCGTCGATCCAGTGACCTTCGCCCTGGTCGTGATAATCGGCGCCGCCGCCGCGCACGACATAGGCCCGAACCTGCCGGATGAGGGGAAACGGCATGGGAAAAACCAGCTCCAGCCCAACACTTCCTGAAAGGAAGCGATCAACTTAAAGGAAGGGAAGGGCGTATCGCGAGGCAAAGGCCTCCGACATGCTTGGCGAGACCTTCAAAGGTCGCGCCTACCTCCCCGGGACGTCCTATGACACGGTGGCGCGCCCTGACTTTCGGAGACCGGATCGTCGCCTTCGCCGCTTGCGTTAGGTACCATATTATGAGAGAGAGTGCTACAAAATGAAACGTGACGCGTCAAGGGGAGCCTCAGTGGCGGGCAAGGAAGACAGCTCCGGCGGTAAGGCGCCCAGCGGCAGCCAGACCTTGTTTCGCGGCCTGGATCTGCTCGACGTGGTCGCCGATTCCGGCACGATCGGCCTGCCGGCCCTGGCCCAGCGCCTGGGCCTGACGCGCAGCACCACGCACCGCCTGGCCACCGCCCTGGTCGAGCGCCGGCTGCTGACCCAGACCCCGCGCGAAGGCTACAGCCTGGGCTCCAAGCTGCTGGAGCTGGGCTATCTGGCCGGCCAGCAGATGGACCTGCCGCGCCTGGCCCGCCCGCATATCGAGAAACTGTGGGACCAGTCCGAAGACACCGTTCACCTGGGCGTGCTGGAAGGCGATCGCGCCCACTATCTGGACAAGCTGACCGGCCGCCGCCGGATCAACATCAGCTCGCGGGTCGGCGACCGCCAGCCGATCCGCTCGACCGGCCTGGGCAAGGCGCTGGTGCTGGACGAGACCGAGGCGCGCTGGCGCGAGCTGTATCGCAAGGAAGGTCCGCGCTCGGCGCATGGCCCGGACGAAGAGCAGTGGATCGCCTGGATGCGCGACTACGCCAAGCGCGGCGTGGCCTATGACCTCGAAGAGAACGAGGACCGCATCCGCTGCGTCGCCGCGCCGATTCGCGGTCCCAGCGGCGCGATCGTCGCGGCCATCAGCGTTTCGGGCGCGGCCCAGTACATGGACGACGCGCGCATGACCGACCTGACCGAGACGGTGCGCCAGTGCGCCAACGCCATCGCCGTCGAGCTGGGCTGGAACGAGAAGAGGACGCCCGCCAAGCGGTAGGCCGTCGCCAGGGTGCAGTGGAGGAACGATGCTTCTGAAGGACAAGGTGGTGCTGGTGACCGGCGCCTCGCAGGGGATCGGCAAGGCGGCCGCCATCGGCTGCGCCCGGCACGGCGCGGACGTGGCGATCAACTACCATTCCGATGAGGCCGGCGCGGCCGACGCCGTGCGCGAGATCGAGGCCCTGGGTCGCCGCGCCATCGCCGTGAAGGGCGACGTGGCCGAGGGCGCCACCGCGACGTCCTTCATTGAGGCCGCCGTTGACGCGTTCGGCAAGGTCGACGTGTTCGTCAACAACGCCGGCATCTGTCCGTTCCACGCCTTCCTCGACATGCCGCCCGAGGTGATGGAGCGGACGATGAAGGTCAACCTGTTCGGCGCTTACTACATGGTGCAGGCGGCGGCCAACCAGATGGTCCGCCAAGGCCATGGCGGCGCGATCATCGCCGTCAGCTCGATCAGCGCCCTGGTCGGCGGCGGCATGCAGACCCACTACACCCCGACCAAGGCCGGCGTGCACAGCCTCATGCAATCGACGGCCATCGCGCTGGGAAAGTACGGCATTCGCTGCAACTCGGTGCTGCCGGGCACCATCGAGACCGCCATCAACAAGGAAGACCTGGCCGATGCCGCCAAGCGCGAGTATATGAGCGGCCGCATTCCGCTGGGGCGCCTGGGTGAGCCCGACGACCTGGCCGGGCCGATCGTCTTCCTGGCGTCGGATCTGGCCAAGTACGTCACCGGCGCGGCCCTGCTGGTCGACGGCGGCGCGTTCGTGAACCTGCAGTAGCCCGGTGACCGTCTCCCGATGATCGTTTCCTCCACCACCGACTTCCGCGAGGCGGCCCGGCGCAAGCTGCCGCGTTTCCTGTTCGACTATATCGACGGCGGCGCCTATGCCGAGCGGACCCTGGCGCGCAACGTCTCCGACCTGGCCGACCTCAGCCTGCGCCAGCGGGTGCTGAAGGACGTCTCCCAGGTCGACCTGTCGACCACCCTGTTCGGTCATTATCAGGCCCTGCCGGTCGCCCTGGCCCCGGTGGGGCTGACGGGCATGTACGCCCGGCGCGGCGAATGCCAGGCGGCCAAAGCCGCGGCCGCCAAGGGCGTGCCGTTCTGCCTGTCGACGGTCTCGGTCTGCGACCTGGCCGAGGTGTCCAAGGCCAGCCCCGCGCCGATCTGGTTCCAGCTCTACGTGCTGCGCGACCGGGCCTTCATGCGCGACCTGCTGGCCCGGGCGGCCGACGCCGGGGCCACCGCCCTGGTCTTCACTGTCGACATGCCGGTGCCCGGCGCCCGCTATCGCGACGCCCATTCGGGCATGAGCGGTCCCAACGCGGCGGCCCGGCGGCTGATGCAGGCGGTGTTCAAGCCCAGCTGGGCTTGGGACGTGGGCGTGATGGGCCGACCCCACACCCTGGGCAACGTCGCCCCGGTGCTGGGCGCCAATTCCGGCCTCGAGGACTTCATGGGCTGGCTGGGGGCCAATTTCGACCCCTCGATCCAGTGGAAGGACCTCGACTGGATCCGCGACCAGTGGAAGGGCCCGCTGATCATCAAGGGCGTGCTGGATCCCGAGGACGCCAGGGCCGCGGCGGATGTCGGCGCCGACGGCGTCGTGGTCTCCAACCACGGCGGCCGGCAGCTGGACGGGGTGCTGTCCTCGGCCCGCGCCTTGCCCGACATCGCCGAGGCGGTGGGCGACAGGCTGACCGTGCTGGCCGACAGCGGCGTGCGCTCCGGCCTGGACGTGGTGCGGATGCTGGCTCTAGGCGCCAAGGGCGTCCTGCTGGGCAGGGCCTTCATCTACGCCCTGGCCGCGCGCGGCGGGCCGGGGGTCAGCCAGCTGCTGGACCTGATCGAGAAGGAGATGCGGGTGGCCATGGCCCTGACCGGCGTCAACACGCTGGCGGAGATCGACCGCTCCATCCTGGCCAAGGTCGACCGGTGAGCCTGGCGTCGCTGGTCGCCGCCCTGGCGCTGGTCCAGGCCGCGCCGGGCGCGCCCAGACCTGACCTGACCGACGTGCCGCCGCCGCCAGCCATGGAAGCGCCGGTCGCGCGCATCCTGATCGCCAGCGACTCCACCGCCGCCAACTACGGCGCCTCGGCCTATCCGCAGATGGGCTGGGGCATGGTGCTGAAATGCTCGCTGGATCCCCGCGTCGAGGTGGTGAACCTGGCGCGCGGTGGCCGCTCGACCAAGACCTTCATCGAGGAGGGCCTTTGGACGGGGCTGCTGGAAAAGCTCCGGCCCGGCGACACCGTGCTGATCCAGTTCGGCCACAACGACGCCGACCGGGTGAAGATCGTTCGCTTCACCGACCCCAAGGGCGCCTACACCGACAACCTGACCCGCTTCGTCGCCGACGTCCGGGCCAAGGGCGGCCAGCCGGTGCTGATGACCCCGATCGCCAAGCACGTGTTCGTCGGCGACCGGGTGCAGGAAACCCACGGTCCCTACGCCCAGGCCGTCCGGGCCGTGGCCCGGGCCATGGGCGCGCCGCTGATCGACCTGGACGCCGACATGATGGGCGCCCAGCAGGCGCGGGGCGAGGCGGGGTCGCGCGGCTTCTACCTGATTTACACGCCGCAGGACGGCGTCGCCCGCTATCCGAACGGCAACAGCGACACGACCCATATCAACGAGGGCGGGGCGCGGCTGGCGGCGTCGCTAGTGGCCGGCCGCCTGGCGTTCCTGAAGCTGCCGGTCTCGGCTTATGTGCACCCGGCCTCGACCGGCGACCAGCCTACCCTCGGCGGTCCGCGCTGCCCGGGGCGGTAGGGGCAAAAAGAAAAGCGGAGCGTTTCGAGGCGCTCCGCTGGCCCGGTTGGGGGAACGGGCGAGTCGCGTGTGAGAAGGAATGGACAGGAGTTCAAGTCCTATGTCCGATTTTCCACAATGTGGAACATCATTCGATATAGTGAGAATGTCTTGACAGGCGCCCGGATGTCAAGCCACAGGTGGCGAAAGGCCTGAAGTGGTCTGGCCAATTTGGGGCGGCACGATGCTACGCATCCTTTGGGGTTCGGTCCTGGCCTGGCTGTGCGTACTGTCCCTGGGTCTGGCGAGCCCGGCGGCCGCCGCTTCCCGGATCGACCGGCCCTTCAACGACGGCTGGCGGATGGCGATCGGCGAGATCGCCGGGGCCGAGACGCCCGAGTTCGACGACGCTGGCTGGAAGCCCGTAACCCTGCCGCGCGCGTGGAACGAGGACGAGGCTTTCAAGGTCGACATCCACGACCTGAAGGGCGGGATCACCTGGTATCGCAAGCGCTTCGTCCTGCCGTCCGACATCGGGCCGGCGACGGGCGGCAAGGCCTTCATCGAGTTCGAGGGCGTACGCCAAGCCGGCGACGTCTATGTCAACGGCGTCCTGGTCGGCGGTCACGAGAACGGGGTCACGGCCTTCGGCGTCGACGCCACGAAAGCCCTCAGGCCCGCGCCGTTCGTCAATATCGTGGCCGTGCGGGTCGACAGCGACTGGAAGTACAAGGAGCGCGCCACCGGCAGCGCCTTCCAGTGGAACAACAACAACTTCAACGTCAATTACGGCGGGATCCACCGAGCGGTGCGGCTGCACCTGACCGGAGCCCTGCATCAGACCCTGCCGCTCTATTCCAGCCTGGGCACGACCGGCGTCTATGTCTGGGCCGACCAGTTCGACATCAGGGGCGGGGCCGCGAGCGTCCATGCCGAGTCGCAGGTGCGCAATGCATCCGACCGGCCGCGCACCTTCCGCTACCGCGTGAGCCTGCGCGACGTCGACGGCAAGCCGGCCGGAGCCTTCGACGGCCCCGCCGTCACCCTGGTGCCCGGGGAGACCCGCACGGTCTCGGCCCAGGCCCGGCTGAAGGGCCTGCATTTCTGGAGCTGGGGCTATGGTTATCTCTATGCGGTGACCACCGAGCTGATGGAAGACGGCGCCAGCGTCGACGCCGTCGTCACCCGCACGGGCTTTCGCAAGACCGCGTTCAACAACGGCATGATCTTCCTCAACGACCGGGTCATGCAGGTGCACGGCTACGCCCAGCGCACCAGCAACGAGTGGCCAGCCCTGGGGACCGACATTCCGCCGTGGATCAGCGACTTCTCCAACGCCCTGATGGTCGAGAGCGGCGGCAACCTGGTGCGCTGGATGCACATCGCCCCGGCCGCCCAGGACGTGGAATCGGCCGACCGCGTGGGCCTGCTCCAGGCCATGCCGGCCGGCGACGCCGAGAGCGACGTCACGAGCCGCCGCTGGGAGCAGCGGGTCGAGGTGATGCGCGACGCCATCGTCCGCTTCCGCAACAACCCCTCGATCCTGTTCTACGAGGGCGGCAACGAGAACATCAGCGACGCGCACATGGCCGAATTGAAAGCGGTCCGCGACCAGTTCGATCCGCACGGCGGCCGCGCCATCGGCTCGCGCGAGATGCTGTCCAGCAAGGTCGCCGAGTACGGCGGCGAGATGCTGTACATCAACAAGAGCGCGTCCAAGCCGGTCTGGGCCATGGAATATTCCCGCGACGAGGCGGCGCGGAAGTTCCAGGACGACTTCACCCCGCCGTTCCACATCGACAGCCCCGACTACAATCGCAACCAGGACAGCCACGCGGCCGAGGACGTGCGCCGCTGGTTCGACTACTGGCGCGAACGGCCTGGGGGCGGGGACCGCGTCAGCTCGGGCGGGGTCAACATCATCTTCTCCGACAGCAACACCCACTTCCGCGGCGACAACAACTACCGCCGCAGCGGCGAGGTCGACGCCATGCGCCTGCCCAAGGAGGGGTTCTACGCGCACCAGGTGATATGGGACGGCTGGGTCGACGTCGAGCATCCGCGCAGCCACATCATCGGCCACTGGAACTACTCGCCGGGCGTGATCAAGGACGTGCTGGTGGTCTCCAGCGCTGACAGCGTCGAGCTGGTGCTGAACGGCCGATCGCTGGGGCGGGGCGTGAGGTCCGAGGGCTTCCTGTTCACCTTCAAGGCCGTGGCCTGGGCGCCGGGGACCCTGCGCGCGGTCGGCCGCGACGCCGCCGGCAAGGTCGTCTCGTCGGACGAGCGGGTCACCACTGGCCCGGCCATGGCCCTGCGCCTGACGCCGCATGTCGGCCCGGCCGGCTGGCGGGCCGACGGGGCCGACCTCGCCCTGGTCGACGTCGAGGCGGTCGACGCCCAGGGCCGGCGCGCTCCCGCCGCCCTGGACCTGGTGATCTTCGACGTCGCCGGCCCGGCCGAATGGCGCGGCGGCATCGCCCAGGGCGACTCCGGGGGCGGGGCCAAGCCGACCGAGGCCCCGGCCTCGCCGACGGGCGATGTCGTCACCGGGGCGCATACGGTGGACGGGGTGACCTCGTACGCCGGCGCTTCGCGGGGCGACGATAACTACATCCTGTCCCGGACCCTGCCGGTCGAAGCGGGGATCAATCGCGTGGCCCTGCGCTCGACCCTGGCGACGGGCAAGGTCACCGTGACGGCGCGGGCCGAGGGGCTGAAGCCCGCGACCGTGACGCTGGACGTCGCGCCGCCGTCGGCCGTCGAGGCCCTGCCGCCCGTCAGCCTGGCGCGCGGTCCGACGCCGGCGACCCCGTCGTTCAAGGTCCGTCGCGTCGCCCTCAAGCCCGTCGCCACCCTGGCCGGCTCCAATCCCGCCACGGTCGGCCTGGCTCGCGACGACGACGAGACGACCCACTGGGCCAGCGACGGCCAGTTGGCCAACGCCTGGATCGAGTACCAACTGGACGAGCCCCAGGTGATCAACGAGGTGGTGCTGAAGCTGATCGGCTGGCGCCTGCGCTCGTACCCGCTGCGCATCACGATGGACGGCGTCACCGTTTACGAGGGCGTACCGGCCAAGAGCCTTGGCTACGTGACCCTGCCGCTGAAGTCGGTGAAGGGCCGCAAGCTGCGCATCGCCCTGACTGGCCCCACCGTCGACCGCGACGCCTTCGGCAAGATCGTCGAGATCACCGGCGCCCGGGCGGGGCTGGATACGGGCGCCGAGAAGGTGGCGGCCGGCGGGGGGCTGGGGATCATCGAGGCGGAGCTGTATCGGCGGCCATGATTGGCGCGATCCATACTTGCCCCCACCCGACCGCTTCGCGGTCTGTCCGCCCCCATGGGGGGGCGGAGCCTTCGCGCTTGAGGCTCTTCCCCCTCTGGGGGAGGAGGGCCGCAGGCCCGGAGGGAGCAAGTATTGACGGGACCTGCGCTACCGCTCGGCCTTGGCCACCTCCACCGCATACACGTGGTTGGCTCCGTGCATGTTGGAGCGGAACACGATCCACCTGGCGTCGGGCGTGAAGTTGACGTTCGGCTCGAGTCGGTAGTCGTGGTCTTTCATGTTCACCAGCCGCTCGGTGTCCAGCACGCCCGGCTGGATCAGCGCCTCGGACCCTGGAGCGTGGATGCCGGCGACGTCGGGGATGGCGCGGGGGCGCATCAGGTACAGCCACTTGCCGTCGGGCGCGTGGGCGACCATCTCGCTGTCGCCGCCGTCGCCGGCGAACAGCTTGCCGTCCGGCGAGGTGTTGAAGTGCACCGACCAGGCGTTGCGGTCCAGGTGCAGCCAGGTGCGCCTGCCGGTGGCGATCTCATAGCCGGCCACCCAGAAGTCCTCACCGCGCGGGGTCTGCAGATCGTACCAGACGGTCCTACCGTCGGCGCTGAACCATTCATGGCCGGCGATCTCCATGTTCATGGTCCGGGTATGGACCTTGACCGGCGGATCGGCCTTGTCGGTGCGGACCAGCCACAGGCGGTCGACCTTATGCCAGGGCCCCTCGTGGCAGAACATCAGCAGGTGCGGGTCGGTGGGCGAGAACTGCAGGTGGTTCAGCCAGTCGGTCGCCTGGTGCACGACCTTGCGCGCGCCGGTGGCCGTGTCGATCGTGAAGATCTCCATCGGGATGCGGCTGTCCAGGCGGGCGTTCAGCTGCACCTCGCGACCCTCGGCGTAGGACAGCGCGCGACCGTCCGGACCCTTCACGTCGTCGGGATTGCGGGGCAGGGCGTCGGCCAGGTTGGGCGGGATCGGGACGTCGGTGCGGTTGGCCACCCCGGCCAGCAGGGTCTCGTCGGCGTTGATCGTCTGGACGCCCACGCCCTTGGCCAGCCGGGCGACCTGGCGCACCGCCCGAGTCTTCGGATCGACCGCCTCGACCACGCCGGTCCCGTCCTGCGCCAGGCGCTGGTAGTAGACCTGGCCGGTCTTGCGGCCGACGAACAGCAGCCGAACCTTGCCCTCGACCAGCGGGCGCAGGGCGTGGGTCTTCAGGTCGACGCCGGAGATCCCGTCGGGCGTGCTGATAGCCAGGGTCGTCCCGTCGGGCGTGTAGCCGTTGAAATTGAAATAGAGGCTGCCGCTGCCGGCCTTGTCGGACAAGCGGATCACCCGGTGGCCGGTGTCCTTGTCGATCCATTCGCGCGGCGGCTCGGCCGCGCCGGGCCTGGGCTGGGTGACGACGTCCTGGGCGTGGGCGGACGGCGTCAGCACCGTCAGGGCAAACGCCAAGGCGAAGAGAAGGGGAGCTTTCATCGGCGGTCTCACCGGGTGCGGATGTGGGGACGGGGCGGGGCCTTCATGCCCTCGCCGAGATAGAAGCTGGTGTGCGGCGGCTGGTTGTAGGCGGTGTTCTGCCAGGCGATCGACAGCCGATACTGCGGATCGTGCATCAGCGTGACCAGCCGTCTTTGGGTAAAGTACGGCGTGGCGTAGATCCGCAGGGAGCGGTTGTCCTCGGCCCGCCAGATCACCTCTTCGCGCCAGTCGCCCAGGATGTCGGCCGACAGGACCGGGGTCGCCTTTGTGCCGTTGTTTGAGGCCGCGCCGGCGGCCGTCAGCAGCGGAACCGCCTGTCCGGTCTTCCAGTCCCACTTGCTGATCTGGGTCTTGTCCAGCAGCTCGCGCAGGTCGTCGCCGTCCCACCAGATGGCGAAGTTGGTCTGGCGCGGATGCTGGACGCCGTCGATCGGCCTGCCCTGGGCGGTGTAGAGCCGGTCGCTGTTGGTCCCCCAGGCCTCGACGCCGGGGAAGCGCGGGTCGATGTCGGCCGCCAGGCCCCGGCCGGTGTCGTGGTCGGTGGGCGTGCTCCACAGCACCTTGCCGGTGCGGGCGTCGAGCATGGCCGCGCCAATCCCGCCGTTCCGGCCGGGACTCTCGTGAACGCCGAACTTCTCGAGGCCGGGATGGGCGGGATCCAGGTCCGACACGTGCATGGCGTCGCCGTGGAACAGCTGGGCGCTCCACAGGCCCTTGCCGTCGTCGTCTACGGCCATCGAGCCGTAGACGATCTCGTCGCGTCCGTCGCCATCGACATCGGCGACGCTGAGCTGGTGATTGCCCTGGCCGCCGAATCTTTCATTGCCGGGCGCGGCGCTGTCGAACAGCCAGCGCCGAGTCAGCTTGCCGTCCCGGAAGTCCCAGGCCGCCAGGGTGGTGCGGCCGTAGTAGCCGCGGGCGAAGACCAGGCTGGGCCGCCGGCCGTCCAGATAGGCGGTGCCGGCCAGGAAGCGGTCGGAGCGGTTGCCGTAGCCGTCGCCCCAGACCTGCGTCATCTCCTCGATGCTCGGGGCGTTGGTGCGCGGGTCGCGTGGCGGCGAATAGGGCGCGCTGGCCAGGGCCTTGCCGGTCCGGCCATCGAACACGGTCAGGTACTCGGGACCCTTGAGGATGCGACCCTGCACCCGGGCCACCTTCGTGCCGTCGGTCAGGACGGTGGCGCCGGTCTTGTCGGCTTGGGGCCGCTCGCCGCCGCGCTCGCGCCAGTCGGCGTTGGGATCGCCCAGCACCCGGCCGGTCCCGTCGATCGTACCGTCGCTAGTGCGCAGGGCCACCTCGGCCCGGCCGTCGCCGTCATAGTCATAGACCTGGAACTGGGTGTAGTGGGCGCCGGCCCGGATGTTGCGGCCCAGGTCGATGCGCCACAGGCGCCGGCCCTCCAATGTGTAGGCGTCGAGGAAGACCGGCCCGGTATAGCCGCCGAAGGCGTTGTCCTTGGAATTGGTCGGGTCCCACTTGAGGACGATCTCGTAGCGGCCGTCGCCGTCCAGGTCGCCGACACTGGCGTCGTTGGCGGTGTACGAATAGGCCTCGCCCGCGGGTGTGACGCCGTCGGCGGGGGGCTGGATCGGGACGCTCAGATAGCCGTCGGCCCAGACCCCGGCGGGCTTGCCGGCCGGAGCCTCCCTGCCGCCGACCACGGCGCGCACGGTATAGGCGGCGGACGAAACGCCGGTCTTGTCGACGAAGTCGGTGGGCCCCGCCAGGGGCGCGGCGTTCAGCTTCGCGCCGTCGCGATAGAGGTTGAAGGCGGTCCTGGCCGGCTCGTCGCCCAGCAGCCGCCAGCTGACCAGCACGCCGCCGGCGGCGGCCGGCACGGCGACCAGGCCGCGGTCCAGGGCTTCCATCCGACGAGGCGCCGAGAAGGCCGATCCACCCACGGAGGACAGCACCGTCGCGCACAGCAGGGCCGCCGCCGCGACCCGCGCGCCTCGGTTTTCACCGCGCTGACTCATGCGTCGCAATCCCTTTGGTTTCCCCGTTCCGGCTCGTGACGACCCTTCTTCGCGGCCTTCGGATCGGCGCCTGGGCCGCCTCGCGAGCGTTGCAACACGCTTACATCATGGAACAATGCGGCTGTCTTCCCATAAATTGCATTGACATCTCAATATATGGAATTATCCATTGTATGAGAAATGCGCCGCCGAGCGCGCCGCGAGCTGTCCGAGCAAGGGCGGCCGCAGGGGTCGGTAAGGCGTCCGGGGACCTTCGTCAGGAGGCCCAGGCCTGGTTAGAGGGAGGGAACCCAATGCTTGCATCCACTCGCGGCCGTCGCGCGGCCGTCGCCACCACGTCCTTGCTGGCCTTGGCGGCCAGCCTGGCCTTCGCCGGCGGCGCGTACGCCCAGAGCGCGGCCCCTGGCTCGAACGTCGAGGACAAAGCCAACACCATCGACGAGGTGGTCGTGGTCGGCACCCGCGCCAGCCTGCAGTCGGCGATGAACCGCAAGAAGCGCAACGGCACGATCTCCGACTCGATCGTCGCCGAGGACATCAGCCAGTTCCCCGACAAGAACGTCGGCGAGGCGCTGGGCCGCATCACCGGCGTGCAGCTGGCCCGCGACTTCGGCGAAGGCAACGCGGTGTCGATCCGCGGCGTCGAGCCCGACCTCAACCGCGTCGAGATCAACGGCATGAGCACGCTGTCGACGGCCGGCAACCTGCAGGTCTACGGCGGTGGCGGCCGGTCCAACGACTTCCGCGAACTGGCCTCGGAGCTGGTCCAGTCGATCGACGTGTTCAAGGGCTTCACCGCCGATATGACCGAGGGCGGCGTCGGCGGCACGGTCTCGGTGAAGACCCGCAAGCCGCTGGACTTCAAGAAGCCGACCCTGTCGCTGACCGCCTCGGCCCAGAACCTCGACACCGCCGACACCTGGAAACCGCGCGGCAACCTGTTCGCCGCCACCACCCTGTTCGACGGCCGGTTGGGCCTGATGGCCAACGTCACCTACGACAATGTCGACACCCGCGGCGACTATGTCCGCAACTCGTCGTGGGGCCGGTTCGCCGACTTCGACGCCTCGGCCGACAAGACGGTTCCCTACTACAGCAGCGCCTACAATTCCCAGATCAACGACCTGGCGCGCAACGTTACGACCGCGGCCGGCTGCTCGGGCCTGACCACGCCGGACGCGACCCAGATCTCGACCACCAACCTGCGCAACGCCTGTCTGTCGCAATGGTACGACTACGCGCCTCGCACCGCCCGCTACGGTGTCTGGACCCGCAACGACGAGCGCATCTCGGCCGAATTCACGGCCCAGTACCGCTTCACCGACAAGATCGACGCCTGGGTCAGCTATAACCGCAACGAGCGCTCGCAGACGCTCAACGACATCAACTACGGCACCGACTTCACCACGACGACCCGGCTGCGCAACACGGCCACCGCCACCACCTGCTCGTCGACGAACACCACGGCCGGCGCAGTCAAGGTCGACGCCAACCACAACGTCATCGGCTATACGCTGGGCAATTGCGTGAACACCACCGGGGCCGGCGGCAACAACGGCTTCGGCATCAGCGCCCGCGACTTCAAGTACGACACGACAAGCAATTACTACAACTTCGGCGCCAACTATCGCGGCGACCGCCTGCAGATCGAGTTCCAGGGCTCGAAGGCCGACACCAGCACGGTGTCACAGACCAACAATGTCAGCGTCAGCTTCGACACGCCCGGCATGTCCGTGACGCTGGATCCGGCGACCGGCAATCCGTCGTTCGCCTTCGCCAGCGGCTTCAGCCCCAGCGACGCCGCGGCGATCCGCCAGTGGCAGATCCAGTATCGCCCCTCGAACTCCGGCTCGAAGGAACAGCAGTACAAGCTGGACTTCGACTATGAGACCAACCTGCCGTTCATCAAGAAGATCGAGTTCGGCGGTCGCGCCACCGACTTCTCGACCAAGGGCTACGGCTACGGCGGCTTCATCCTCAGCGGCGGCTCCAACCCCTCTTCGACCACCGACGACACCGTGATCTACTCCAACGCCGTCAATTCGACGGCGGTGGTCTCCAACACCCAGACGGCCGACCAGACCGATCCGGCCTATGGGGCGACCTACGGCACCGGCTACTGGACCACGACGGAAAGCTGGTCGCGCGGCTTCTCCAACGCCCTGTTCGCCTCGGCGATGAGCCCGCTGCCCAGCGACTTCTACTGGGGCGGCGGCTCGATCCCGTCGACCTGGAATTTTCCGGACTTCAACAAGGTCTCGCAGAACCTCGACACCTCGCACTTCAACCTGAACAACCTGGAGAAAACGGTCGGCAGCGACGGCAAGCCCTACCGGCAGTTCCCGTACATCATCTCGGAAAAGACCGACGCCCTGTACCTGAAGTTTGACTACAACTTCCCGCTCGGCAGCTACGATGTTGACGGCAACTTCGGCTGGCGCCGGGTCCACACCCAGACGACCGGCGAGGGCGTTTCGAGCCGCAGCGCGACCTACGGGACGACGACCTACGTGCTGAGCAACTCGCTGGGCAAGATGACCAAGGACTATACGGTCTGGCTGCCCAGCTTCAACGTCGGCCTGTGGTTCATTCCCAACAAGCTGTCCGCCCGCGCCGGCTTCGCCGACCTGATGGCCCGTCCGCGCATGGATTTCCTGATGCCGACCGTGGCCTGCACCACCGACGCCTCGCCGGACGCCAACGGCGAATTCGACGAACCAAGCTGCAACGCCGGCAACCCGGAGTTGAAGCCCTACCGCGCCAAGCAGTACGACCTGAGCTTCGAATACTACCCCAACCAGGACACCCAGGTGTCAGTCGGCCTGTTCAAGAAGGACATCGAGTCGTTCTACGTGTCGTCGCGCACCCTGATCGGCAAGCGCGACGTCTACGGGGACGGCCAGCTCTACAACTACAACACCTACATCAACGGCACGGGCGCCAAGATCGAGGGCGTGGAGATCACGGCCAAGACCGCCTTCACCTTCCTGCCGGGTTTCCTGTCGGGCTTCGGCGTCGACGTCAACTACACCTACCAGAAGGCCAAGAACGTCAAGTTGTTCTCGCAGTTGGACGGCTCGCCGCTGCCGTTCCCGGGTCTGTCCTCGGACAGCGCCAACCTGACCCTGTGGTACGACAAGGGCCCGCTCAACGCCCGCCTGGCCTACAACTACCGCTCCAGGTACCTGGTCTCGGCCGCCGACAACTCGCTCCAGCCCGTCTATCGCGACTCGACGGGCTATCTCGACGGCAAGGTCACCGTGAAACCCGGCTTCAGCTGGGCGCCGGGCCTGTCGTTCTTCGTCGAGGGCAAGAACCTGACCAAGGAAGACGAGCGTTCGACCGCGGGCGACATCCGCCTGACCGAACTGGGCTATTTCGGCCGCCGCTTCTTCGTCGGCGTGACGGCGAAGTTCTAGGGCAGGGCGATCTTCCTTCTCCCCTTGCGGGAGAAGGTGTCAGCGAAGCTGACGGATGAGGGGGGGGGCTCTACGACAAAAGCCGCGACCGGCCTTTCGGCTTGTCGCGGCTTTTTTGTTTCTCGGCCCCGACCGCCTTCGGCCATCGCCCTCTCCGGCAAAGGGAGGGCTATCGCATATGCCCAAATACGACTGTCATCCCGGACGAGCGCGCAGCGCGAAGATCCGGGACCGGGGCGTGAACGCATGCGCTTGCGGCGGTCCCGGATCTGCGCCCGGCTACGCCGGGCTTGTCCGGGATGACAGCTCTTATCTCAGCAAATCCATATGCGATTGCCCCGCCCCAAAGGGAGAGGGACTATGCCAGGGCGAACACCCCGAACCGCCGCACCCGCAGGTGGCTGAACGTCGTGCGCAGGCCGAACCAGCCGCGGGCGTAGGGCTGGGCGTCGTCCAGTTCGAACAGCTTGCGGCCGTCGTTCCAGTACTGGATCAGCCCGCCATCGGCGACCAGCCGCACCGTTCGCCAGCGGTTGGCGACCAGCATCTCGTCGGCCGCCGTATGGTCGTGCTGCGGCAGCAGCGGCCGGTCGCCTGGCCGGCCGACATAGCGCCGGAAGCGGGTCGAGGTGTTCCCGTTGCCGCCCTGGCCGACATAGTAGGTCTTCAGCGTGTCGTAGTCGGCGAAGGCGCCTGTTCGTGGTGTAGCGAGTGGGCTGCCTCCACCCGCGTCGCGAGCCATCCAGAAGGCGTTCAGGTCGCTGACCCGGTCGTTGGGGCCGCCCGCCGAAATCGCCTGGGCCTGGTACCGGATCATCACCGGACTGATCAGCTCGGGCCGGAACCACAGGGTCAGGCCGGCGGGGGCGTCGATGTCCAGCACGCCGTCCTGGACGGTCACCTTGGCCGGCTTCTCGGCCTCGAGCGCCCACTGGTCCAGGCCGTGGCGGAAGTCGTCGGCGTGCACGCGCGACCCGGACCGAGGAGGCCGCGCCGAGGCGGCGAAGGCCGGGCCGGCGGCCAGGGCGGCCAGGCCGCCGAGCATCGCGCGGCGCCTCATCGCTCGTCTCCATCGACGGTCGCCAGCCCCACCCGCAAGGGCGGGTCGATGACCAGGCCGGAAACGTCTTCGCCGACGATGGGCTTCACGCCCTCCGGCCAAGCCAGGCCCAGCCGGCCGAACCGCGCGCCGTGCACGGCCTGCAGCAGGATGGGCGGCCGGGGATCGGGCGTCAGGGTCTCGATCCGCACATTGTCCAGCGTCAGACCCGTGACGTGCCGGACCCAGAGGCCATGGGCGGGGGTGGGGCCGAACATGCTGGGCTCGGGATAGGCCTGGGCCATGTCGCCCGGGCGCCGCTCGGCCCAGGCCGTCTCGCCCCCGCCGCCATAGACCAGGCGGATGTCGGTCAGTTCGACGTCCTCGATCGGGTCGCCCTCCAGCCCGGCGATCGTCGCGGCGTAGTCGGGCAGGATGTCGAAGGCGGTCAGTCCGCGCACGCGGATCCGCCGCATGGCCCCGCGCCGCGTCCCGTCCGGGCCGCGCCCGCGGTCGCCCAGGCGCAGGAACAACGGCGCGGTGGTCACCTCGCGCAGGACGATGTTGTGGATCGAGACGTCCTCGATCGTGCCGCCGTCGACGGTCTCCAGCGCCAGGCCGCGCGAGCGGGTGAACCAGCAGTCGCTGATGGCGATGTGGCGGAAGTCGCCGTTGGATTCGGTGCCCAGCTTGATCCGGCCGGTGACGCGGTCCTGGTCGGGGGCCAGTTGCTGAGTGCGGCCCAGCGTGCCGTCCAGCATGGTGCCCAGGTCGAAGCCGCTGACGTGGCAGCGGGTGATCTCGACCCGCTCGGTGGACCGGGCTTCGCCCAGGGCCAGCGAACTCTTCAGCACGATGGCGTCGTCGTTGGGCGTGTTGATCCGGCAGTCGGCGATGACCACGTCGCGGCAGGCGTCGAGGTCCAGCCCGTCGCGGTTGGTGTCGATCCGCAGGCCTTGGATCGCCAGATGATCGCAGCCGGTGGCCAGCACGGCGAAGTGGCCGCCGCGCCAGATCGTGAAGCCTTCCAGCCGGACCCGGCGGGCGTTCTTCAGAGCGATGGCCTTGTTGCCCTGGCCGGCCATGGCCTCCCGGTCGGGAACCAGGATCGCCATCGCTTCGGGCGACAGGCCCCCCATGCTGACCGGAAACTCGCCGGCCTGGCGGCTCCAACGCGAACCGGGACCTTCGCGGGTCAGGCCCAGTCCGTCGATCAGGCCCGGACCGACGATGGCGACGTCCTCGACGCCGTCGCCCCAGATCAGGCTGTTGCGCCAGTGGCTGTGGCCGAAGTCCTGATAGAGGTCGAACGGATTGGACTCGGCCGGGTCGTAGGCGCTGGCATGGCGGGCGGGATCGGCGGCCTCCAGCACGCAGCCCTCGTCCAGCCGCAGGGCGACGCCGCTCAGCAGCCGTATCGAGAACGACAGCCAGCGGCCGGTTGGCAGCACGACCTCACCGCCGCCGGCTGCGTGCGTCGCCCGGATCGCCGCGTTGATGGCGTCGGTGTCCAGGCTGACGCCGTCGCCCCGCGCCCCGAACGCCCGGACGTCGAGCGGCGCGCGGCTCATGGGTAGAGGCCGTGCCGCTTCAGGAAGGCGTCTAGCAGGGCGGGCCAGGGCATGGCGACGCCGGCGGGGCCGGTGAGGCCGAAGCCGTGGCCGCCGGACTCGAAGACGTGCAGCTCGCTGGCGACCGACTTGGCCCGCAGGGCCTGGAACATCAGCAGGCTGTTCTCCATCGCCACCACCTTGTCGTCGGCCGCGGCGGCGATGAAGGTCGGCGGAGCGTCGGCGGGGATGTCGTGCTCGGCCGACACCGCCAGGCGCTGGGCCTCGGTGGGATCGGCGCCCAGCAGCGACCTCAGCGAGCTGCCGTGGGCGTGCGGCGCGGTCATGGTGATGACCGGATAGAACAGGCCCGCCGCCGCCGGCCGGGTCGACAGGCGGTCGGCCGCGTCCACGGGGGCGTAGGTCTCGACGCCAAAGCGGGTGGCCAGCCGCGCGGCGATGTGGCCGCCGGCCGAGAAGCCGGTCACGGCGATCCGCTCGGGATCCAGGCCCCACTTGCCGGCGTTGGCGCGGATCAGGCGGATGGCGCGCTGGGCGTCCTGCAGGGCGACGTCCGGCCCAGCCGCCCAGCCGTCGGCCGGCAGGCGGTAGTCCATGACGAAGGCGGTGACGCCCTGGTCGGCGATCCAGGCGTCGATCGGCCCGCCGACCTTGCTGACCGCCACGCGGATATAGCCGCCGCCCGGGATCATCAGGATGGCCGCGCCGTTCGGCTTGGCCGGCCGACGCATCGTCAGCCAGGGCCGGGTGACGTTCAGGAAGGCGGTGTCGTTGGGATCGCCGCCGGGCCGACGCAGGATCACCCGCTCGGTGACCGTGACCTTCTCGCCGCCAGGCGGCTTGCCGGGCCACAGATCCATGACCTCGACGGGCGAAGGCGGCGCGGCCTGGGCGCGGCCAAGACTGGGCGCGGCTACGGCCAGGGCGCCAAGGCCGAGCAGGGCGCGGCGGTCCAGCGCAGGATCAGTTGCCACGGGGAGCCTCCGAGCTGTGGGCGGCGCTGGGCGCCAGGACGAAGCCGTCGGGCGAGGGCGGATGCGCCGGGTCGAACGACGGCAGGTCGTCGACCAGGTGGGCGGCCAGGTCGGGGACCTGGGCGCGGATCCCGCTCACTACGCACTGCGCCAGCATATAGGCGCCGTAGTTGTTGTGATGGGTGACGTCCTTGCCGCCGTCGGCGAAGGCCTTCCAGGCATTGTTGGGGCCCAGGGCCTCGTACAGCGCCGCGCTCATGTCCAGCAGGTCGATGACCGGGACGCCGGTCTCGCGGCCGACGGCGCGCACGGCCTCGGGATAATCGCCGAGCGTGTTGACGATCCTGCCGGCCGCGTTGAACCTGCGGCGGTGCATCGAGGTCACCAGCACCGGCCTGGCCCCGCGCCGCCGGGCCTCGCCGACATAGGCCTTCAGATAGTCGCGATAGGTGGTGGCCGCCTCGACATAGGTCTGGGGCCACTGGATCTTCTGGTCGTTGTGGCCGAACTGGATCAGCAGCCAGTCGCCCGGCTTGATGCGGCTGAGCAGCTTGTCCAGCCGGCGTTCCACCAGGAAGGCCTTCAGGGTCTCGCCGGACTCCGCGTGGTTGGCCACCGAGACGTCGGGCTTGAAGAACCGGGGCAGCATCTGGCCCCAACTGGCCCCCGGCTCGAAGCGCTGGTCGGTGACGGTGGAGTCGCCGGCCAGGTAGACCACCGGCACGGTGACGGGCTCGACCCGCAGGCGGCGCACGGCCGGGGCCGGTCCGCAGAACTCCAGGGTCAGCTTGTCGTCCCAGTCGTACGAGCCCTCCTCGCGCGGATTGAGCAGCACCCGCACGCCGCCGGGGGCGTTGGGCGGCGGGGGCGTCAGGGTGGCGTTGCGGACATTGACGACGAACGTCACGGTCGCGGTCCCGCCCGCCTTGGCGACGATCCGCTCGGCCATCAGGCGGCGGGACTCGGCCTTGACCGTGGTGTCGGACGCGGCTTCGCCGCCCAGCGCCAGGGTCACCCGATAGTCGCCCTCGGGCGCGGCCAGCGAGAACAGGAACGGACCGCCGGAAGAGAGGGGAGCGGGGGAGGGTTCGAAGCCGTGGCCGACGGCGGGATCGTAGGCGGCGTCGCGCGCCACGCGGACATAGCCGGGGGCGGGCTTGTCGTCGCCGAAGTCGAAGGCCCAGCCCGGCATCAGTTTTTCGGCCTCCACCGCCCAGCTTGCGGTCGGCGCGGCGGCGAGGGCGGCCAGGACCGCGCGTCTATGCCACATCAGGCGCGGCCTCCCTCTGCGATCTGCGTCGCGCTGCGTTGACCCCACAAATATCGACCGCCTCGCGTCGAGGCAATGGATTTCATATTGCGAGATTAAGTCCCGTAAAATGGAATTCGAGGTTTGGCGATCGGCGAGATGCCGCGTGCCGACGAGGGCGCGGCCTTGCCTGCCCTTCGGCGCTCGCGTTCGTCGAACGCACATTTCAAAACGGTTGCAATTCGACTTGTCGGACTTATCGTATCGACAAAATGAGAGCTTATCCCAATAAATGGGATTTCTCCCATGATCGGGCCCGGACGAACCGGCCCTGCGAGGAAACGCGAGAGGCCGGCATGGGCCGGGCCTCCACGAGGAGGGATTGATGTCTGACCATCGCATTCGGCGCTGGGGCACGGGTTGCTCGGCGCTCGCCCTGGCCTTCACGGGCGTCCTGGCGGCCAGCGCCGCCGACGCCCAGACCGCCCCCTCGCCCGACAACACCGTCGAGGAGGTGGTGGTCACCGGCTTTCGCGAAAGCCTCAAGAGCGCCCTGAGCGTCAAGCGCCAGTCCTCGGGCGTGGTCGACGCCATCAAGGCCGAGGACATCGCCGACTTCCCCGACGCGAACTTGGCCGAATCGATCCAGCGCGTGCCCGGCGTGTCGATCACTCGGGTGGCCGGCGAGGGCCGCACGATCACCGTCCGCGGCCTGCCGCCCACCTTCACCCGCGTGCGCATCAACGGCATGGAGGCCCAGTCGACCAGCGGCGCCACCACCAGCGACCGCGGCGCCAACCTCGGCCGGGGCTTCGACTTCAACACCTTCGCCTCGGAGCTGTTCAGCGGCATCACGGTGCGCAAGACCGCCCAGGCCGAGGTCATCGAAGGCTCGCTGGGCGCGACCGTCGATCTGGAGACCGCCAAGCCGCTGGACCACAAGGGCCTGACCTTCGTGCTGGGCGCCTCGGCCGGCTACAACGACCTGTCCAGGAACGTCGATCCCAAGTTCACGGCCGTGGCCGGCAATAGCTGGAACACCACCTGGGGCGAGTTCGGAGCCCAGGCCTCGCTGGCCTACAGCAAGCGCAAGTTCCTCGAGGACCAGTGGGGTTCGGGCGGCTGGAACCCGGCCACGGTCGACGGCGGCTTCTGCACCCCGGTCGGCGTCGCGCCGCAGAACCCGGCGACCAACGCCGGTAACGGCACGGACGCCCTCAACTGCGCCGCCGGCGTAGCCCGGCCGGCGGCCAACGACACGGTCTACGCCCAGGCCAACCGCTCGACCGTGTTCTTCCCGCGCCTGCCGCGCTACGGCCGGTTCCATCACGACCAGACGCGCACCGGCGCCACCCTGGCCCTGCAGTGGAAGCCGACCTCGCGGACCTCGCTCAGCTTCGACGCCCTCTATTCGGACTACGACGTCAAGCGCGAGGAGAACTGGCTGGAGGGCTTCTCGTTCGCCCGCGCCATCAGCCAGAACGGCAAGCCGCAGACCGCCGTGCGCGAGCTGATCCTGCGCAACGCGGGGACCAGCCACACCGCCGGCGTCAATCTGGGTCAGACGGTCTACGACGTCGACTACGCCCGCTTCGACGGCGTCGACATCCGCTCCGACACCCAGCACGACGAGTTCGAGAACGTCTTCCAGCAATACACTCTGGCCGGGACGCACGAGCTGACCGACCGCCTGAAGGTGACCGGACTGATCGGCTACTCCAAGTCCGACTACGACCAGCCGATGACCACCACGATCATGTTCCAGCGGCCCAACGCCGGCATGACCATCGACTTTCGCAAGAACCGCGACCAGCCGATCATCACGCACGATTTCGACGTGACCGACGCCGGGCTCTACAGCTTCGGCGCGCCCAACGCCGAGGTGCGGCTGCAGCAGATCTACACCACCAACATCTACAAGACCGCCGAGGTGAACCTGGCCTGGGCCTATGACGACGACCTGACGCTCAAGGTCGGCGGGCATTATGACGAGTTCTCGTTCGACACCTCGGCCAAGCAGCGGGCGAACAACTTCCTGGTGCCGACCCTGAGCACGGCCGAGTTGAAGGCGGTGACCAAGGTGGTGTCCGGCTTCGGCGGCCACGGCCTCGACGACGGGGTCTTTCCCAGCCGCTGGGCGACCATCGACTACGACAAGTTCGTCGCCAGCCAGAACCTCTACAGCGAGACCGGGATGTACGCCCTGGTCCCGAACTATGGCGGCGTCCGGCGCGTCGACGAGAAAGTGGCCTCGGCCTATTTTCAGGCCGACCTGAAGACCCAGATCGGCGGCCTGCCGGTGCGCGGCGACATCGGCTTCCGCTTCGCCCAGACCGAGCTGCAGTCGCGCGGTTACCAGATTGGCCCGACGCCGGCGCAGGTGACAGCCGAGAACAAGTACCACGACGTCCTGCCGTCGTTTAACGTCGCGGTCGACGTCCGCGAGAACTTGGTCGTGCGCTTCTCGGGAGCCAAGGTCGTGTCGCGACCGGACCTGGGCTTCCTGACCCCCGGCGGCAGCCTGAACCTGACCGGCACGCCGTCGATCACCTCGGGCAATCCGGACCTGGATCCGATCCGCGCCACGACGGTCGACCTGGGCGCGGAATGGTACTTCGCCCCGGGCGCGCTGCTGGGCGTGGGCGTCTTCTACAAAGATATCGCCACCTATGTGCAGAACCAGTCCCAGCAGATGACCTTCCGCCAGACGGGCCTGCCGATGTCGCTGCTGGGCGCGTCGGGCGTGGATCCGGACAACACCCCGATCACCGTCACCCGCCCGGTGAACACGCCCGGCGGCCCGCTCAAAGGCTTCGAGATCAACTACCAGCAGAACTTCACGTTCCTGCCCGGCCTGCTGCGCCATACCGGCGCACTGATCAACTACACCTATGTCGACTCGCAGATCGACTACTTCCTGGCGGCCGGCGGGGTGACGACCAACGATCTGGTGGGTTTGTCCAAGAACGCCTACAACGCCACGCTGTTCTACGAGGACGACAGGTTCAGCGCCCGGATCTCGGCCGCCTACCGCGACAAGTCGATCGTCGCCCTGCCGGCCAACAACCCGCTGCAGGACCTGGAAGGCTATGACGAGAACCTGACCTTCGACCTGGCGGCCTCGTACCAGATCAACGAGAAGTTCAAGCTCTCGCTGGAGGGACTGAACATCCTCGACCGGTTCAATCGCCAGTTCATCGATTCCGACCGCGACAGCACGTTCGTCTACACCCACACCGGGCGGCAGTGGAATCTGGGGCTGCAGTACAAGTTCTAGACCGAATGCGACCGGCCGCCGCGGCCGGTCGTCTCCACGCCGCTACGGCCTGGCCCGCTCCAGCACCAGCAGGGACACGCCCTGGCGCGGCAGCTGGAAGGTCAGGGTCAGGCCGTTCTTGCCGCGAACCGGCGGCGGGCTGTCGATCACCGCCAGGCTGCTGGCCTGCTCCAGGGCGTCGTACTGGGCCTTGGTCGGCGCCATGGGCGAGCCCATCCGCCGCCAGGCCCCGTAGACGTTGCCGTGCGTCTCGTCGACCCGGTAGTGGACCAGCCTGCCGCCGGTGAAGGCGCGGGGCAGGTTCTTGAGGACCAGGCTGACGTCGGCGGCCGGGCCGGGCACATCGTCGTCGTGATAGTTCCACACCAGGATCGCCAGCCGGTCGGGGCCCAGGCTGGCCAGGGTCCCGACATCTGGACGGCCGCGCACCCCCTGGGCGACGATCTCGTCCAGCGGGATCTGACCCGAGCTGACCGCCTCGAGCCGCTCGGGGCCCATCAGGCTGAACATCCGGAACACGTTGAGCACCGCCAGGTCCAGGCCGTTGCTCGACAGCTGGCGGAAGCCGGCGAAATAGGGCTGGTCCTCGAACTCGAACGCCCAGGTCAGGGCGCCGTCCAGGGTGACGCCGCGCCGCGCCGCCAGGTCGTGCGCGCGGGCGAAGCTGGCGGCGGTGTAGCTGGAATAGACCGTGCCGTTGCGATAGCCGAAGCTGGGGCCCTGGCAGGCGGCGCAGCCTTCCGGGTCGGACTCGCCGATCACGATGGGCTTGTCCTTCAGGGCCGGCCGCGCGGCGATCATCGAGAAGCCCTTGTCGATGCCGGCCAGCTGGGCGGCGATCCCCATCTGGACGTGGCCGTCGACGAAGCGCGGCGCGCCCTTGGCGTGGAAGGCCAGGAAGTCGGTCGGCGTGCCCTTCTGGCCGGTGGCGTAGTTGGTCCCCTCGGTCACGTGGGTGAGGAAGTCCTCCATGAACTGGCCGCCGCTGCCGGCCACGTCGGGTCCGCCGACCCGGGCCGTGGGCAGGGCCCGTCGCACGCCGGCGATGGCGTAGTCGTGCAGCTTGTGGAATTCCTGTGGCGTGCCCTTCCAGTAGGCGGGACCGTTCGGTTCGTTCCAGACCTCGAAATACCAGGTCTCGACCTCGGCCCGGCCGTAGCGTTCGACGCAGTGGCGCGTCCACTGGTAGGCCAGCTCCGACCACTTGTCGTAGTCCTTAGGCGGATAGCCCCAGCCGCCGCTGATCAGGTTGTAGTCGAAGCCCGGCCGCCAGGCGTGCTGATAGGGCTCGGGCCGGGTCGACAGCGCCTGGGGCATGAAGCCGATCTGGACATAGGGCCGGACCCCATTGGCCAGGTAGGTGTCGAACAAGCGGTCCAGGATCGTCCAATCGTAGACCGGACGTCCGCTGGCGTCCTCGGCATAGACATTGGTGCTGCCCCACTTCAGGGCGGGGGTCCCGTCGCCGGTGTTCAGCAGGTTGTGAGTGCGGAAATAGACGGCCTTGGACCTGAGCGCGCCCAGGTGGCCCAGCAGCTTGCGGCCGTCCTTCATGGTCGCGTAGTTCGGCTCGTCCGCTCCGAAGAACCGCCAGATCGGCCGCAATTCCCCGACGGGCTTGGCGGCGTCGACGGTGATGGACACCGGGATGTCGGCGGGCGCCTGGGCGAAGGCCGAGGATCCCGCCAGCAGCAGGGCGACGAACAGGCCGGCGCCGACACGGTTCCGCATGACTTCATCCCCGTTGGACCGGCGACCTGCCGCGCGCCGTTGGGCCATGGGTAGCACGGATCGTGGAGCGGGCCAGCGTACTGGTCGGACAATAAGGGCGGTCGGCTCCGGGGACGAGGACCACGCACGGCCTCGGACGTCGATCCGCCTGAGGGGCAATACTCAATCGTTGTTATCCCGGAAGCCTCGCAGAGGCTGTCCGGGATCCAGGGGCCGGCGCATTGCGGTGGCCCCTGGATCCCGGCTCTACGCTTCGCTTCGGCCGGGATGACAACCGTGGGGCAATTGAGTCCAGACCCTAGGACTTCACCGCCTGGCGTCCGGCCCGCACCGCCGCCGCCAAGTCGTCGAGCAGGCGCACGGACGTGTCCCAGTCGATGCAGGCGTCGGTGACCGACTGGCCGTAGGTCAGGGGCCGGCCCGGGATGATGTCCTGGCGGCCGGCGACCAGGTTGCTCTCGATCATCACGCCCATGATCGGCGCGCGGCCGGTTGCCACCTGGGCGCAGAGGTCGGCGACGACGGCGGGCTGGTTCTCGTGGTTCTTGCCGCTGTTGGCGTGGCTGGCGTCGACCATGATGCGCGGCGGCAGGCCGGCCTTGGTCAGGGCTTCGGCCACGGCCGCGACGCTGGCGGCGTCGTAGTTGGGCGTCTTGCCGCCGCGCAGCACGACGTGGCTGTCGGGGTTGCCGGTGGTGGTGGCGATGGCGGCGCGGCCCTCCTTGGTCACGGCCAGGAAATGGTGCGGCTGGGCGGCGGCCAGCACCGCGTCGACCGCCACCTTGACGTCGCCGTTGGTGCCGTTCTTGAAGCCGACCGGGCACGAAAGGCCCGAAGCCATCTCGCGGTGGATCTGGCTTTCGGTGGTGCGAGCCCCGATCGCGCCCCAGGCCACCAGGTCGGCGATGTATTGCGGGGTGGTGACGTCCAGGAACTCGCAGGCGGCCGGCAGGCCCTGGGCGCTGACGTCCAGCAGCACCCGCCGCGCCAGCCGCAGGCCCTCGTTGATCCGGAAGCCGCCGTCCAGGTCGGGGTCGTTGATCAGCCCCTTCCAGCCGACCGTGGTGCGCGGTTTCTCGAAATAGACCCGCATCACCACTTCCAGCTCGCCGGCGTGACGCTCGCGCTCGACGGCCAGGCGGCGGGCGTAGTCGAGGGCGGCCCTGGGGTCGTGGATCGAGCAGGGCCCGATCACCACCACCAGCCGGTCATCGCGGCCATGCAGGATCTGGTGCACCGCCTGGCGGGCGTCGCCGACGACCTCGGCGATCGACGAGGTGGCCGGCGCCTCGCCGATCACCTGGGCCGGCGGGCTGAGGGTCTGCAGGCGCGAGATGCGCAGGTCGTCGGTGGAGACGGGGATCGAGGCGAGAGAGGCGGCGGTCGAGGAAGGCATGGCGTAACTCCGGGAAATCTTGAGGCGTCCGGCGGCCATGAAAAAAGCCGCCCGGGGAACCCCTGGCGGCTGGTGAAGACGTTCGCGGCGCTGAGTTCAGGCCGAACGATCCCCTCCCGGCGCCAGAGGCGTCGGATAGCTAAAGTACCAAAACAGCTGGTGGCTGGCGGCGAGGATCATGGACGCGATCCTAGAGCCAAGTTCGCCGCCTGTCACCCCGTATCGGCCCTGGTCGCCGAACGCGCCGCCGTCGCACGGTCTTACCGGCCCTTGTCGCCGGCCGCCTTGAGCCAGGGCGCTGTCACCACGAAGTGCAATCCGAGCGGGTCGGGCGCGCCGGGATAGTAGTCGGTGCTGATGATCTGCGCGCCCGAGCGCAGCGCGGCCTGCAGGCGGGTCAGGTCGTGCAGGCGGGCATCGCGGGTGTCGGCGTCGCTGCGGGTGCGGACCAGGAAACCCTGGGCGACCAGATCCTTGATCCGCGCCTCCTCGGCCTTGGGATCCTGGATGTTGAACACGGCCGCTTCGGGCTCGGCGGCGTCGTAGAGGCCGAACATCATCCGCCCCTTCAGCGAGGGATGGCCCTGGCGGTACAGCTGGGCGACGCGCGGGTTGGAGTCGAGCACCAGCAGCACCTTGCCGCGCGACGCGGCCAGGCTCGGCCAGCCACCGCCGGTCGCCGCCTGGCGCAGGGTGGCGGCGTCGCCGCGCACGTCGTCGGGCGCGACGATGCCGGCGCGGCCGAACGCCTTGATCGCGTCGGCGTCGATCCCGGCCAGGTCCGCCTCGGTGTAGAGCGGCGGGTTGGGGATGGCCGGGGTGTCGAACGGGTCTTCCTTGGTGTTGACGAAGATCACGATCGGGTCGTGGTCGGGATGGGCGCGCGACCAGGCCGCGACCTGGCCGAAGCAGTCGGCCAGGGTCAGGCACAGGGTGCGGGCGTCGACGACGGGGGCGTGCAGCACCTTGGCGCCGGGGCGGTTCATGATCGCCAGCTTGGCCGGATCGCCGGCGTAAGGCGCGGCGTAGAGGCCGCCGGCGCTGTCGGCATAGGGATCGAATTCCAGCTGGCGCAGGCCCAGGTCCAGTTGCGCCTTGATCGGCGGATGGCCGTATTCCACGCCCGCCGAGCGCTCGCCCATCACCTGCCGCTGATGCGCCAGGGCGGCGGGGTCCAGCTCGGGACGATAGCTATTGTGCGAGCCCAGCACGCGCAGGGCGTTCAGCCTCGGCGCGTCGGCGGCGTGGACGGCGAGCGGCGCCAGCAGGGCGATCGAGGACAGCAGGGCGACAGACAGGCGCATGGTGGATCTCGCGAATAAAAAGGCGGCTGGGCGCGGGCGCGCCCAGCCGGAGTTCGAGGCGGCCGAGGGGAGCGGCCGCCCATCAGGGGAGCGGGTTAGAACTTGCCGCGCAGGGTCAGCGAGACCGTGCGGCCCCAGTGATAGATCTCCATCGGCTGGTCCTTGGTTTTGCCGTAGACGTAGCGGATTTCGTCCGTGAGGTTCGAGCCTTCCAGCGTCAGGGCGTAGTTCGGCGTCAGGTCGTACGAGATCGAGCCGTCCAGCGAGCCGTAGGCGTCGATATAGGACTCGGCGGTGGTGGTGCTGCCCGTGCCCGACAGGTAGCGCGAGCGCCAGAACCAGCCCAGGCGGGCGGCCAGCGGGCCCTTCTCGTAGTAGCCGACCAGATTGTAGCTGGTCTTGGACAGGCCGATCAGGTCGTCCTTGATCGCGCGGTTGCCGGCGAAGTAGCTGGCCTTGCTGTCCACCACGGTCACCGAGGCCTGGACGCCCAGGCCGTCGAACGGGCCGGGCAGGAAGGCCAGGCTCTGGTTGTAGGCCAGTTCGACGCCGGTCAGCTTGGCGTCGCCGCCGTTGACGCTGGTCGATAGCAGGATGTCGCCGCGGCCGGGGACCTGGATCGTGGTGTTCTGCTGGGTGATGTAGTCGTCCATCTTCTTCCAGAACACCGCGCCGGTCAGGGCGGTGGTCGGGGCTGGATACCATTCCAGCGAGGCGTCCAGCTGGTCGGCCAGGAACGGCTTCAGGGCCGGGTTGCCGCCCGAGGCGTTGGGGGAGTCGCGCGAGACGCTGATGCGCGGCGCGCTGTCGGTGACATTGGGCCGGTTGATGACCCGCGAGGCGGCGAAGCGGGCGATCAGGGTGTCGCTAAGCTCGGCCTTGACGTTCAGGCTGGGCAACCAGTTGCCGTAGTCCTGCGGATAGGACACCGGCGTCAGCACGGGATTGTTGTCTTTGTCGGTGCTGGTCAGGGTGCCGCTTGCCACCTGTTCGGTGCGGGCGTAGCGGACGCCGATATTGCCGCTGATCGGCACGAGGGCGTCGAAGCTGAAGTCGCCGCGCACATAGCCGCTGGTGATGTTCTGTTCGACGACGAACGAGTTGCGGGCGTCGGCGGCCGAGATCGGCTGGGCGGCGACGGCCGGGGTGAACAGGCTGTTGTAGAAGGCGGTGGTGGTCGGCGTGACCCAGTTGCGCGGGGTATTGCCGTCGAAGTCGGACAGGAAGTTCTTGTAGGGCAGGGGCTCGTAGAAGGACGCGCCCAGCGTGCTGACCGGCACGTTGAGGTCGTTGTTCAGCACCCAGTCGCGACGGCGATAGTCGCGCTTCAGATTGTGCCGTTCGACGCCGGCCGCAATCTTGGTCAGCCAGCCGTCGAAGGTGCGGCCGCCGTCCAGGCGGATCGTCTCGTCGGTGTCGCGCGAGTCCTTCCAGGTGTAGTCGAAAGCCTGGCCGACGAAATTGGCCGGATTGGCGTAGTCGACCGTGGTGGTCAGCTGCGGGATCGACGTGTAGCCGCGCGAGAAGTCGTAGGTCAGCGGTCCGAAGAAGGCCAGGCGGTTGCGCTTGGTGGCTTGGCCGTCCGGATGGTAGCTGCGGGCCCGCGAGAAGGCGTATTCGGCGTTGAAGCTCCAGGCGCCCGGCGTCCAGGCCTGCTTGAGGCCGACGGCGGTCAGGTCGTGGCGGTTGAGGCTGGTTTCGCGCGAGGCCATCCAGCGCACGTTGTTGATCGTGCCGCCGACCACCGTGTCACCGATGAGCTTCTGGCTGCCGGCCACGAAGACCGGTGTCCGGAAGGTGGAGTCGTCCGGATAGATGTCGAGGCCGAACTCGTCGTAGTCGACGTCCAGGCGGGTCACTAGAACGTCCAGGTCGGTCTGGAAGTCGCCGTTCGGGCGCCACTGGCCGGTCACCGCGCCCGAATAGAGTTTGCGGTGCTCGGTCTCGATGGTCGGGCGGGTGCGCGAGGGGGTGTAGAGGCCCGTCCCCAGCACCGACTTGAACTTATCGAGGTTCCAGCCGACCTGGTACAGGCGGTCGTTGCGCACGTGGCGCTCGTCGTAGAGGCCCGAGGCCAGCAGGCCCAGCGTGTTGTCGGCGTTGGTCCAGGACAGCAGGGCCGAGGCCGAGGGATCGGCCTTCTTGCGCACGTCGCCATAGGTCTCGCGGATCGAGAAGGCGGCCTTGTGGCCCACGTCCAGCGGCTTGAAGGTCTTGATGTTGATGTTGCCGCCCAGGGCGCCTTCGTCCATGTCGGCGGTCGGGGTCTTGACTACCTCGATCTGCGAGATCAGCTCGGACGGCAGCACCTCGAAGCGGAACTGGCGGCCCTTGGCGCCGCCGTTCTCGATCAGCTCGTTGACCGCGATCGAGCGGCCGTTCAGCTCGACATACTGGAACTGCGGACCCAGGCCCCGGACGCTGACATAGAGGCCCGCGCCGCGCTGGCGGTCGATGGTCACGCCGGTTACCAGCTGCAGGGCCTCGGCGGCGTTGCGGGTCGGAAATTTGCCGATGTCCTCGGCGTTGACCGCGTCCAGGCCGTAGGCGGCCGAGCGCTTCAGGGCGGCGGCGGCCTGCAGGCTCTTGCCGTAGGACGTGACGACGATCTCGTCGACGGCGTCGGCCGGCGCGGGCGAGGCGGTGGGTTCGGCGGCCAGGGTGCGGCCGGCGGCCAGGGCGGCGAAGGCGAGAATGGCGACGGCGCCGGCGCAGCGCGCCGACGGGTTCTTGGAGCGGATCATCTTATCCCCCGATCGGTTGAGGCCCGCGGGGAGGCGCGGGTCGAGGGGGAAGAACGAAAACGCCGATGCTCATCCTCAGTCCGCGGTCGGTGAATTATTTGCGACGGGTTGTTGAAAACATTGGGCTTTCATCCGTGTAGGGACGAGCGTCCGGCCGGGGAGATCACCAGGCTTCCGTCCGGGGTTGTCCGGGTCGTCACCGGCAGCACGGCCTCCAGGGCGGCGCGGACGTCGTCCAGGCGCTCGATACGCACCGAGCCCGACAGCCGCAGCCTGGCCAGGGACGGATCGTCAAGGATCACCTTGCGGCCGGCCGCCCGCGACAGCCGCTCGGCGGCCTCGGCCAGGCCGACGTCGGCGAAGACCAGGCGTCCGCTGGTCCAGGACGCGTCGCCGGCCACGTCGCCGCTTTCGGCGCGGCCGCCGCGCCCGGCCGACAGATAGCGTTCGCCTGGCCGCAGCAGTACGTCGGGCGCGCCGGCCTGGGTCACGCGCAGCGAGCCCTGGACCAGCGACACGGTCAGGCGCCGCCCGCCGGCGACGTTGAAGCGGGTGCCCAGCACCGTCAGGGTGCGCTCCGAAACCGCCACGGTGAACGGGCGTCGCGGATCGTGGCTGACGTCGAAGAAGGCGTCGCCGTCGGTCAGGGCCAGGGTTCGCGCGCGTCGGGAAAGCCGGGCGGTCAGCCGGCCGCCCGGGCTGAGGGTGACGCGGCTGCCGTCGGCCAGGGTCAGGCGCGCCGCGGCGTGAGGCGGGGCGACATAGCTCTCGGTTCGGGGACGGTCGACCAGCACCGCGCCGGCGACGACGCTCGCGGCCGCCAGGGCCAGTCCCCCGACCAACCAGCGGCGATTGGGACGCCGGGGCCGGCGGACGGCGGGACGGTCCAGGCCGGTCTCCAGCCGGACCGAGCGACGCAGGGCGCGCACGGCCGGATCCTCCGCCGCCAGGCCGGCGGCCAGCCAGGCCTCGCGGGTCTCGGCGATCTCCTCGCGCGCTTGCGCCGAACCTTCGGCCCAGGCGTCGAGCGCGGCCTGTTCGGCGTCCGACAGGGGGCGCGAGAGGCCGGCGGCCAGGATCCGGCGCGGGTCGAGCCCGGCGGGTTCGGTCGGGGTCTTAGGCGTCATGTTCGGTTCCGATCGCCAGGCGCAGCCGCGCCAGGGCGGTCATCATGTGTTTCTCGACGGCGCTGACCGACAGGCCCAGCCGCGCGGCGGTCTCGGCCTGGGTCAGGTTCTCGAAGCGGCAGAGCACGAAGGCCGCTCGGACGCTGGGGCTCAGGGTGTCCAGGGCCGCGACCAGGCCGCGCAGCCGCTCCCGCCCGGCCAGGGCGGCTTCGGCCGAGGGGCCCTCGTCCGGCAGGCCGGGATCGACCTCGACGTGGCGGTCGCGCCGGCGGGAGCGTTCGTGGCGCTCGTGGTCGACCAGGGCGTTGGCCGCCACCGTGAACACCAAGCCGTCGGGATTGCCCCAGTGCAGGCGCGAGAACCGGCGGGACAGGCGCATGAACACCTCCTGGGTCAGGTCCTCGGCGTCCTCGGCGCCGACCGAACGCCGCTGGAAGAAGCTGAGCAGCGGCCGGCGATAGCGCGCGACCAGAGCGTCGAAGCGCGGCGCGTCCAGCGCGGGCTGCGGCTCGGCGGCGTCGCTCGTCCGAACGGGCGAATCCCCTTCGGCCGAGGCCCGGCTCGGGAAGGTCAGAACGCCCATCGCAGCCTCGTGGACAGGTAGCGGCCCCAATGATGAATCTCCATCGGCTGGTCGCGGCTCTCGCCCTGGACGAAGCGATGCGCGTCGGTCAGGTTCACGCCTTCGAAGGTGATCGTCGCCCGCCGGTCGATCCGCCAAGACGCCGCGCCGTCCAGCGACCCGAAGGCCGCCGTGGTGGCCGGGGCGGTGATCGAGCTGCCGATCGTGATCAGGTAAGCGCTGCGCCAGTTGTAGCCGAGCCGCACCGAGGTCCGACCGCGCTCGTAGAAGGCCAGCAGGCCGTAGTTGGTGCGTGACAGGCCCAGCAGGGCGTTGCGGATCACCCGGTCGCCGGCGAAGTAGTTGGCCTGGCTGCGCACCAGGGTCAGCGAGCCCTGCACGCCCAGGCCGTCCAGCGGCGCGGGCAAGGTCCTGAAGGTGCGGCTGTAGGCCAGCTCCACGCCCTGGATGCGGGCGTCGCCGCCGTTGACATTGGTCGACAGCAGGATTTCGCCCCGCCCGGGAACCTGGATGAAGGTGTTCTGGGCCGTGATATAGTTGTCGAGCCGCCGGTCGAACACCGCGCCGGTCAGGGCGCCGCCCGACGGGAAGTACCATTCCAGCGAGGCGTCCAGCTGGGTGGCCAGGAACGGGTCGAGGTTGGGATTGCCGCCATTGGCCGTCGGCGTGTCGCGGGCCAGGGTGATGCGCGGGGCGTTGTCGACGACGTTGGGACGGCTGACCACCCGCGAGGCGGCCAGCCGCAGCAGCAGGTCCGGCGTCAGGGCGATGCGCAGGTTGGCGCTGGGCAGCCAGTTCCCATAGGCCTTGCGCCACTCGGCCGGGATCGGCTCGCTGCCGCTGGACAGCACGCCGGTCGACACCTGCCGCGTGCCGGCGTAGCGGACCCCGACGTCGCCATCCACCGGCAAGCCGAACCCGCGGCCGGCGAAGTCGGCTCGGACATAGGCCGAGAGGATCTTTTCCTCGACCACGAACGAGTTGCGCAGGTCTGAGATCGACGGCGGCTGGGCCGCGATCTGGTTGGTGAACAGGCGCTCGTAGAACGCCCGGGCGTTGGGCGCGACCCAGCGGCGGGGCAGGTCGCCGGGCGTGCCGGCCAGATAGTCCGAGACCGGCGTCTCGCCATAATAGCCGCCGCCGAGGCTGGCCAAGGGGAGGCCGACCACGGTGTTGAGGATCCAGTCGCGCCGGCGATAGTCGCGCACCCGCCGGTGGCCCTCGACGCCGAAGCTGAGCTTGCCCGCGCCCAGGGACCGGGCCGCGTCGGCCTTGAGCGCCTCGTCGGTGTCGCGCGAGTCCTTCCAGGTATAGTCGAAGGCCTGGCCGGCGAACTGGGCGGGGTCGGTGTAGTCGACCGTGGTCTTCAGCGTCGGGACGGCGTGAAGGCCGCCGCTGAAGTCATAGGCCAAGGGGGCGAAGAAGGCGGCGCGCGCCCGCACCGTGCCCCGGCCGTCGGGGTGATAGCTGCGCGCGCGCGAATAGGCGTAGTCGACGTCGAGCGTCCACGGGCCCGGCGTCCAGCCCTGCCGGAAACCGAAGGCGGCCAGGTCGTGGCGATTGAGGCTGGTCTCGCGCGACGCCATCCAGCGCACGTCGTCGATCACGCCGGCCTGGACGGTGTGGCCGACCACCTTCTGGCTGCCCGCCACGAAGGCGGGGCGGGCGAAGGTGGTGTCGTCCGGATAGATGTCGAGGCCGAACTCGTCGTAGTGGGCGTCCAGCCGTGTCACCAGCAGGTCGATATCGGTCCGCCAGTCGGGCGAGGGCCGCCATTGCAGGGCGAAGTCGCCCGACATCAGGCGGCGGTCCTCCAGCTCGATCGTCGGGCGGGTGCGGGTCGGCGTGTACAGCCCGGCGGGCAGGACGTCGGTGAAGCGGTCCAGGTTCCAGCCGGTCTGGTAGAGGCGGTCGTTGCGGATTCGCCGGCGCTCGGCCATGCCCGCCGCCAGCAGGCCCAGCCGTCCGCTGGGGTCCACCCAGCTCCAGACGCCCGACACCGCCGGGTCCGGCTTGCCGGCCTGGCCCTGCGAGGCCCGGACCGACAGCACCGCGCGCGGGCCGCGCTCCAGCGGCTTGAAGGTCCGTACGTCGATATTGCCGCCCAGCGCCCCCTCGTCCATGTCGGCGGTGGTGGTCTTGACCACCTCGATGCGGTCGACGACGTCGGCCGGCAGCACCTCAAAACGGAACTGCCGGCCGCGAAACCCGCCGTTCTCCACCAGGTCGTTGATGGCGATCGAGCGGCCGTTCAGCAGCACGTTCTGGAACTGCGGGCCCAGGCCCCGGACGCTGACATAGAGGCCCACGCCGCGATGCCGTTCCAGGCTGACGCCCGGCGCCAGCTGCAGGGCCTCGGCGGCGTTGGCGGCGGGCAGGCGGGCGATGTCCTCGGCGCTGACCGCGTCCAGGCCGTAGGCCGCCTGCCGCTTGAGCGTGACAGCGCGGTCGAGGCTGGCGGCGTAGACGGCGGCGACGACCACCGGATCGACGGCGCTGGGACCGTCCGGCTCGGGGGACGGAGGTGGAGGGGCGGCGGCCCGGACCTCCGGCTCCACGGCGTAGACGCCCGCGCGGACCTTGCGGATCTTGAGACCCTGGCGTCCGACGATCGCGGCCAGGGCCTGGTCCAGGCTGGCCCCGCGCCGGACCGGGCCGGCGGCCAGGCCTTCGACGAGATTCGGCTGGAACAGGATCTGAATGTCGCGCTCGACGGCCAGCCGCGTGAGGGCGGAACCCAGCTCAGACCGGTCTCGGGCCTGGCTGACGGTCGAGACCGAGGCCGCCGTGACGATCGCCAGCAGCATAGCGCGACACTCGAGGCTGCGGGGCATGCTGCGAGGATCTCAGGTCCCGACGACGCGACGAACCGCACCGTCACTAGTCGTCTTGGGTGACGGATTGACGACAGGCCAGGGGCTGGCGGGGGGCGGGCGGTTCTCGTCCAGGTCCGCCGTGTCGATCCACGCCCATAACCTCGGGAGGGGCGGCGGCCAGCTTGGCGTCGTCATATTACGGTGGTGTAGAGACGTCTGAGTGTGGCCACGGCGGCCGATGGCGAGAAGAGCGTTTGCCGGTTGTGAGTCAGATCACCGGCGTTCCTGCTCCCGGATCCCCGCGGTCTGGTCCAGCAACCAGTCCCTGAACGCCTTGATCCGTGGCGTGTTGCGGCGACTCTCCAGATAGACCAGCCAGTACCCGTCCCCGTCGGATGCGGTGATGTCGAACGGCTGCACGAGCTGACCCTTGGCCAGGAAGTCGCTGTAGAGATTGCGCGTGAGGATCGCCGCGCCCTGATCCGTCATCGCCGCCATCGCGTCGTAGATCTCGGTGTCCAGTCTCGCGCCGACGACGACCCGGCCGGGATCGAACCGAAGTCCAGCCGCCGCGAACCAGGACGGCCACCAATGGTAGTCGGCGCAAAGCAACGCGACCTTGTAGAGATCCTCGGGCTCGCGGATGCCCCCGACGCTCTCGGCGAGCCTTGGGCTGAGGATCGGCGTGTAGTCCGCCCGGAACAGATAATGCGCCTTGAGGCCCGGCCAGTCGCCGGCCCCGGTCCGGATTCCCACGTCCATGTTCTCGCGCGTGAAATCGACCAATCGGGCGGAAGCGTCGACCTTCACCGCCAGGTCCGGATGCATCAGCTGGAAGTTTCCGAGCCGCACGGACAGCCAGTTCGCCGCGAAGGTGTCGACGCTGGTGACCGCGAGCACGCCGCCGGTCCGCCCCTTGGCGGCGGCCCAGGCGTCCGCGAGGGCCGAGAACGTCCGCGTCGCCTGCGGCGCAAGGCTTTCCCCGGTTTCCGTCAGATCGATCCGCCTTGCGCCCCTGACAAAAAGCGGCGCGCCCGCGCGCGCCTCAAGCATCTTGATCTGGTAGCTCGCGGCCGACTGGGTCATGCTCAGTTCTTCGGCCGCCTTGGTGAAGCTGCCCAGGCGGGCGACGGCTTCGAAGACGCGAAGCGCCGTGAGCGGCGGCAGGTCCCAGCTCATGACGGATCAAATCTCCTTATGCATGGCGGCGCAGGTTCGATTGGTAGCCGAGCGGGCTTCGAGGCACCATCCTCCCGCTGGATCGAATGAAAGCGCGACCTTCCGGCGAGATCCGATCGAAATGGAAGGGAAAGGCCCGTGATCAATGCGGTTCATGACTCTCTCGCCGAGAACCGGCGAACCATCGAATCCTACGAAGGCTACGCGGATCGCTACGTGCAGATTCGGCGGAACCCGGACGACAAGGAACAGGCCGCGCTTCGACAGGTCGCCTCGATCGCGGGCCTGGGAGGACATGTCTTGGAGATCGGCTCGGGACCGGGATACGACGCGGACTTTCTCGAGACCCTGGGCGTCAAGGTCCGGCGCACCGACGCCACGCAACGCTTCCTCGACTTGCAGGCGGCGCGGGGAAAGCCGGGCGACCGCCTCGACGTCATCACCGATCCGCTCGGCGGTCCCTACGACGCCGTCGTCGCCCAATATGTGCTGTTCCATATCCCCCGGGATCACATCGACCGGGTGCTGGCGAAGATCGCGGGGGCCCTGAGGCCGCGCGGCGCCTTTCTGGTGTCCATGCGCGAAGGCGATCACGAGACGGGCGGCGACTATCACGAGGTCTACTGGCGCCGGAACGACTTCGCCGCCCGGCTGAAGGCGGCCGGCCTGATCACACTCTGGGACGACGTCAGCCTCGGATCCGACGACGTGACCTGGAACACCTTCCTGACGCGCAGGATGGCCTGACGTGAGCGATCGATCCGTGACGCTCACCGCGCCCGACCAAGCCCTGCTCGAGCGCCTCCTGCCGGTCGCCCGGCGGATCTTCACCGAGACCTTCGGGAGCCTCTACGAATCGGGGGATTTCGAGCGCTTCTGCGACGGCGTCTATCGGTCCGGAGGAACCATGTCGCGCGACTTCGCCGATCCGAGCGTGCATTGGCGGGTGGCGACCCTCCAGGGCGATCCGATCGGCTACGCCAAGCTCACGCCGCTGCGGGCCCCTGTCGCCGACGCACGGGCCGGGGCGATGGAGCTGCAGCAGATCTACGTCCTGCCGGACTGGCATGGAGCCGGCGTCGCGGCGCGCCTGATGCGCTGGGGCCTGGCGACCGCGCGGGCGCAAGGCGCGCCCGAGATCTATCTCACCGTGTTCGACCACAACGAACGCGCCAAGCGCTTCTACACGCGCCACGGCTTCGAGGAGGTCGGCCGCTGCACCTTCCAACTCGGTGACCGCATCGATGACGATCGCATCTGGCGGGCGCGTCTCGAGGGTTGAGCGCCCGGCCATCAAAACGGAGATCGATCCGATGAAACTGTTCTTCGCGCCGGGCTTCAGCAGCCTCGCCGACCACATCGCGCTGCTGGAGGCCGGGGTTTCGTTCGAGATCGCCAAGGTGGATCCCGAGTCGAAACGGCTTGCCGACGGTGGTGACTATCGCGACGTCAATCCGAAGGGCCAGGTGCCGGCGTTGATGCTCGACGATGGTCAGGTCCTGACCGAGAACGTCGCGATCCTGGCCTGGGTCGCCGACCGTGCGCCGGATCTCGCGCCGCCGGGAGAGCTGGGCCGCTATCGGTTGCTGGAGATGCTCGCCTTCATCGCCAGTGAGATCCACAAGCGGTTCCCGATCTATTTTTCGCTTTCGGAGGAGGCGGCAGAGACGGTCGCCCGCGATATCGTCGAGCGGTTCGACCTCGTCGCGCCGCGCGTCGAGCGCGGCTATCTTCTCGGCGATGCGTTCGGCGTGGCGGACGCCTATCTATTCGTTATGGCGCGCGGTGCGCTTCAACTGGACTTTCCGCTGGGCGCGCCGTTCGAGAACTATGTCGCCCGCATCGAAGCGCGTCCCGCCGTGCGGGCGGCCTTGAGCCGAGAGGCCGCCGAGCCGCCGCCGGGCCCGTGAAGCTGTGAGGCCGCCGACCCACGATCCCGGTGCGCGCACCCGCTTGCCGGAGCCTCTTCGCTGATGATGTCTATGAACTGGTCGGGACCCAAGGCCTTGAAAGGCCTTGGGTCCCGATGGTGCCGCCGGGCAGGATTGAACTGCCGACCTCAGCCTTACCAAGGATGCGCTCTACCACTGAGCTACGGCGGCGAAGAGGAGGGGGCGTATAGCGAACCAAACGCCGTTGGCAAAGACAAAATCGTCTTGACCGATCGTCGCAGCGATTTCACCTGTGGACATATGAGCCAGAACCCCAAGCCCCACAACGAGAAAGCCGCGCGCGAAGCGCGGCTGGCCCAGGCGCTGCGCACCAATCTTCGCCGCAGGAAGGCCGCGCCTGTCGCGGCGGACAAGCCGGAATCGCCCCGTTCGGACGACGAGACCCCGTCGGATTGAGGTCGACCGCGGAGGAACCTTGAGGAATCGGTGCAGGCCCTTGCGCGGGCTCTTGCAACCAGTAGAACCGCTCTTTCACATGTGACCGCGCGGCGACATCTCCCGACAGGCCGCGCGACGAGGGATTTTCATTGGATCGTATCGCCATCACCGGCGGCGCGCAGCTGAACGGGATCATCCCGGTGAGCGGCGCCAAGAATTCGGCCATCAAGCTGATGGCGGCCAGCCTGCTGACCGATCAGCCGCTGCGCCTGACCAACATGCCGCGCCTGGCCGACACCCGGTTCCTGGGCAAGCTGCTGGCGCGCCTGGGGGCGCAGGTCGACGAGCGCGAGGGGCCGGACGGTTCGGAGACGGTGCTGCACGCACCGGAGATCACCAGCGGCTTCGCGCCCTATGACCTGGTCCGCCAGATGCGGGCCTCGTTCAACGTGCTCGGCCCGCTGATCGCCCGCACCGGCCAGGCCAAGGTGTCCTTGCCCGGCGGCTGCACCATCGGCGCGCGGCCCGTGGACCTTCACCTGCAGGCCTTGGAAGCCCTGGGCGCCAAGATCGACCTGCACGAAGGCTATGTCTACGCCCAGGCCCCGCGCGGCCTGAAGGGGGCGGAGATCGCCTTTCCGTTCGTCTCGGTGGGCGCCACCGAGCACGCCATGCTGGCCGCCGTGCTGGCCGACGGCGTCACGGTGATCCACAACGCCGCCTGCGAGCCCGAGCTGCTGGACCTGCAGATCTGCCTGAACGCCATGGGCGCCAGCGTGCAGGGGGCGGGGACCCCGACCATCACCATCACCGGCGTCGCCAAGCTGCACGGCGCGACCCACTCGGTGATCCCCGACCGCATCGAGATGGGCACCTACGCCGTGGCCGCCGCCATGGCCGGCGGCGAGGTCCAGCTGACCCGCGCCCGGCCCGAGCTGATCGACAGCCTGCTGGTCAAGCTGGAGGAGGCCGGCTGCGGCGTCATCCGCACCGAAGACGGCGTGATCATCAAGCGCAACGGCCACCGCCTGGAGGCCGTGAACGTCGAGACCCAGCCCTATCCGGGGTTCGCCACCGACCTGCAGGCCCAGTTCATGGCCCTGATGACCACGGCCAAGGGCGAAAGCCACATCCGTGAGACGATCTTCGAGAACCGCTTCATGCACGCCCCCGAGCTGATGCGCCTGGGCGCCGACATCTCGGTGTCGGGCGGCGAGGCCCGCGTGCGCGGCGTCGAGCGGCTGGAAGGCGCCGAGGTCATGGCCACCGACCTGCGCGCCTCGGTCAGCCTGGTGATCGCCGGCCTGGTCGCGCGCGGCGAGACCACGGTCAGCCGCATCTACCACCTGGACCGCGGCTTCGAGCGGCTGGAAGAGAAGCTGGGCGCCTGCGGGGCCCAGGTGCGCCGGATCAAGGGCGACAGCGAGGGCGACCTAGATGGCTGACGCCGCTCCTCTGAAACTGCTGGCCCAGGACGCCGACGACCTGGCGGTGATCTCGGCCGCCCTGCAGGACGCCGTGGCCAAGATCGGCGACATCCGCTGGGACGCCTCGGCGCGGACTCTGACCTTGGCCTGCAATCGCTTTCGCTGGGAGTCGGGCGGCAGGAAGGGCGAGCGGGTGCGGTCGGCCCTGCAGCTGGGCGACGTCGCCGGCGTCCAGGCCCGCAAGCTGCGCCGCGACGCCAAGGGCGCGGTGGTCGAGCTGCTGTCGGTGGCCTTCGAGCCGGGCGAGGCCCCGGGCGGGACGGTGCTGCTGACCTTCGCCGGCGGCGGCGACCTGAAGGTCAGCGTCGACTGCCTGGACGTGATCCTGGCCGACGTCTCGGGCGCCTGGTCGACGCCGCGCCGGCCGGGGCACGCCGAGTAGGGCGAGACGACAACCAGGCTCTTTTGGGGCGGCTCCGCGCTATCCAAGCCCTCCTTCTTGATCCGTGGCGCGCCACAAGCCCGCATCTGCCCGCGACGGCGATCTGGCCGTCTGAGATTGGCGTTCGGTCGACTTCGCTTCACGACCCTGGCCGGACGTTGAGAAACGCGGTTAGCTCAATCATGGCCTTAAGATGGATCATCCTGATCGCGCTTAGCCTTGCGCTTTCCTCGTGCTCGGACATCGGCTTTGACGGTCGCGCTCGTCAGTATTCCGGCGTCTGGCTCTACGAGTTCGAAGGCTCAACCTTTGTCGAAGGCGCCGCTGCGATTCCAAAGGAGCGTCCCTCCTACAGGGAGACGGACTGGCTGGAGTACCGGTTCGACCAGCCTCGCTTGGGTCAGCTCGTCGAACAGGTCGGATACGATGACAATCGGGACTGCTACACCGTTCAGCCGTTCTTGGTGACCTTCATCGGCCACAGGACGCAGCGCCCCTTTGGAGCAGGCCACATGGGGCTGTGGCGTTCACAGGTGACGGTGCATAGAACGATCTCGTTCGAGCGACTTGGCCCTGCATTCTGCTACGACAGCTAAGTCTGTCCCCGACTCCAGGGCGAGAATGACGGACTCATTGGGTGGGCGCCGCCGAAGGCCGATCCGCCTCAGCGAGCGCGGCCGTCGCGTCCGTACTGGGCGGCCTGTCCGCCTCGCCAGCGGAAAGGGCAGGCCGCCCGACGGCGCTATTTGAGCGGCAGGTGCACCTCGACCACCACCTCGTGCACCGGCGCGTTCGGCGGGAACGAGAAGTGCCGCTGGCAGTAGATCGGGAAGTCCCGCGCTTCCTCGCCGCTGGCGGGAAGCCAGTCGCGATAGAGATAGAGCGCGGCGGGCTCCAGGTTATGGGTGTCGTGGGTGACGCGCAGCACCGCGCAACGTCCGCCGGGGATCTCGCCGGCCTTCATGAGCGGGTCATCGGGATCGATCGGCCGGTCGGTCCCGATGCAGAGGTCCATGCTATAGTCGGCGGGGTTCTCGGGAATCCGCTCGGACCGGAAGATGTTGAAGGTCGGGCTGGTCTCGGGCGACAGGCCGGCGGCTTTGCGCCAGGCGATGAACCGCTCGATGGTGGCGCCGAGCAGCGCCCGGTCGCCGCGATGCTCCAGGATCGCCACCGGTGTCGGGGGAACGTCGCGGACGATCACGTCGCCGGGTTCGTAGGTAATCTGCATGAGCTTGCTCCTGGCGTTGTCTAAAGGCCCGAAGGCCGCAAGCCACGGCGCCCAGTCGGGCGATTTCCGGAACGATGAAGGCGATTGTCCGAACCTGCGCCGAAAGGCGCGGGCGAAGGCGTCCGGCGCGTCGTAGCCGGCTTCCATGGCGATTTCCGTGACGCTCTGCGCGTCCTTGGAAGCCAGCCGATGCGAAGCCCGCTTCAGGCGGGCCAGCTGGACATAGCGATGCACGGACAACCCGAAGGTCGCCATGAATTGCCGGTGGAAGTGGAACTTGGAGAACGCCGCGACGCGGCTCACCGTTTCCAGGTCCAGGTCGCCGTCGAGATGCTGGTCGACGTGGTCCAGCACCCGCTGCATCCGAGCCTGGTAGTTTCGAAGCGCCGCCTTCATCGTCACTCTTCTCCGTGGTGGCGCCAGCTAGTCGCTCGCCGCCGGATCGTGCTCGACCGTTCTTGCGGTTTAGCGCGAATGGGGCGGATGTTTCGCGACCGTCCGCGGTCCGCGTATTTTTACTGGCCACGGCGCGACATCGCGGCTAACCGCGCGTCATGATCGAACCTCACCCCTCCGGCGGCTACATCCTGGAAGAACTCGTGGTCGGGATGGCCGCCGAAAAGCGCGTCACCGTGACCGAGCAGCGCATCGGGCAGTTCGCCGAGGCGTCGGACGACTTCAACCCCGTGCACATGGACGAGCCCTTCGCGTCGAAGACCGCCTATCGCGGCCGGATCGCCCACGGCCTGCTGTCGGCCTCGTTCGGATCGGCCGTGGTCGGCACCATCCTGCCCGGCGCCGGCGCGATCTATCTGAGCCAGACCCTGGCCTTCCATCGGCCGGTGCGCATCGGCGACGTCGTGGCGGCCCGCGTCGCCGTCGCGGCCATCGACGAGGCGAGCGCCCGCGTCACCCTGCGCTGCGAAGCCTTCGTCGGCGACGAGCTGGTCATGGACGGCGAGGCCACGGTCCGCGTTCCGCGCCGCCGCCGCCCGCAGAAGGCCTGAGCGGGGACGGACTTCAGCCAGCCGGGCGCCCGTCGCGGCAAGCCTGGCGGGATATCGCCCGCGGGCCTAACTGAGCTCGGGGCGCGCCGCGATCCGCGCCGCCGTCATTCCAGGGAAGCGACATGGTCATTTTCAGCGTGCTCTATCCGGCCACGCCCGGCGCCCGGTTCGACCAAGCCTACTACGACGATGTGCACATCCCGCTGGTCAAGGCCGCCTACGCGCCGACGGGGCTGAAGGACGTGCAGGTGCTCAGGGGCCTGCCGGGGCCGGACGGCGGCGCGCCTCCGTTCCTGCTCATGGCCCACCTGATCTTCGACGGCCCCGAGGCCTTGGCCGCCAGCCTGGGCGGCCCCCGCGGCCCCGAGGTGCGGGGCGACGTGGCCAAGTTCACCGACATCCAGCCGATCACCCAGGTCAGCGCGCCGGCGTAGGAGATGCGCGTGTCCCCGGCCTCTGATCATGGTTAATGCGGTCTTAACCCTGATCACGCCTTGTGCTCCCGTGTTTCAGGCCTGTCGCGATTCGTAGTCTCGCGGCGATCCAGTCGAGGGCGTCATGGTCGGCAGCGTTACGAACGGCTACGCGGCGAACCCCTATCTCGCCGCCACGACGACCACCAACAGCAACGCAACGGCCCAAGGCGCTCAGGCAGACACGACCGCGGCCAAGGCCGGCGGGTCCAGCGTCAACATCACCCTGTCGGCCCAGGCCCAGGCCGCGCTCGCCGCCCAGACCGACGGCCGCACCACCGACCAGGTCGTGGCGGCGGCCCGCACGGCGTTGGACAAGCTGCTGGCCGGCGCCAAGGCGACCAGCGCCCTGAAGGACGGCAAGGCGACGATCGATGTCTCGGGCCTGGACCGCCGCAGCCTCTACGCCATCGCCAGCAATAAGGGCGGCAAGTTCTCGATCGAGGAGCAGGTGGTCGCCAGCCTGCAGATGAAGGCCGATCGCGACGCGGCCCTGTCGGCTTCGGCCTCGGCCATGCGGGTGACCGGCGACTATGCCGGGCTCTACAAGGCCGCCCTGGCCCATCTCGAGGCGGCCGGCCCCGAGGAGAAGGCCATGGGCCAGTGGGCCAAGGACAAGGCCGCCCTGACCGAGGGCCTCAAGCAGGCGACCGCCAAGCCCGGCGTGGCGCCCAGCGGCGTCGATGGCGACCCGGTCGCGGCCTATCTCAAGGACGTCGGCGGCGTGGTCGCCAATCCCCGCACCCGCGACATCGGCAAGGTGGCCTCCGACGTCCGCAGCGTGCTCGACAAGCAGTACGCCGCCGCCACCCAGGACGGGATGGCCGCCTCGCCCGACGAGGGGACCATCGACTTCTCCAAGTTCGACGACCGCTCGCTGGCCGCCGTGGCCCTGAACAAGGGCGACCGGTTCTCCACGCACGAGGTCGCCCAGGCGGCGGCCGAGGTGAAGGCCCGCAACCGCGACAGCGTCTCCAGCGCCTACAAGAACACGCAGGGCTCCGACAGCTCGGCCTTCGGCAAGAGCCTGATCACCCAGTACGCGGCCATGAGCGACGAGGAGCGTCAGGCGGCCGGCTGGACCCCGGCCCTCTACGACAAGATGGTCGAGATGCAGAACCTCTCGGACAAGCTGGCCTCGCTGTTTAATCCCGACGGCGGGGTGAATACGAGCGGGACGAGCCTGCTGGACTACATCTGAGTTCCCAAACAGCCGCTCATCCCAGCGAATGCCGTGGCCCTGATGGAAGGGCTTTGAGGCTGACGCCATGAGCGCTGAGCCTTCCAATCAGCCACCCAGCTTTGGGATTTGGTTCCTGGCGTTCGCCGGGATGAGCGGTTGAGGGGAGGCGGAGCATAGGGCTAAGACGAACCCAACGCCTTTCCGAACACGGAACCCGCTCCCCATGCCCTCCCCCAAGTCCACCGCCCGCGCCGCCCTGCTGGCGTTCCTGCTCTGCGGCGTCGCCGCGCCCGCGCTGGCCCAGACCGCCCAGTCGCCGGTTCCAGCCATCCTGACGACGCCGGAAGCCCGCGACATCCACTCCTACGCCCAGCCGCTTGTCGCGCGGGTCACCCACATCGACCTGGACCTGACCGCCGACTTCGCCGGCCAGAAGATGACCGGTACCGCCGCCCTCGACATCGCCGCCGCGCCGGACGCGAAAGAGGTTGTGCTCGACAGCAAGGGTCTGGTGATCCACGCCGTCACCGATGACAAGGGCGCGGCTCTGCCCTGGACCCTGGGCAAGGCCGACCCGATCCTGGGCGCGCCGCTGACGGTTCAACTGAACGGCGCCCGCCGCATCGTCGTTCGCTACGACAGCGCCTCCGATGGCGCGGCCCTGCAATGGCTGACCCCGGCCCAGACGGCGGGCAAGACCAAGCCCTACCTGTTCAGCCAGGGCGAGGCGATCCTGAACCGCACCTGGATCCCTACCCAGGACAGCCCGGGGATTCGCCAGACCTGGACGGCCCGCATCGTCGCGCCTGAAGGCCTGAAGGCGGTGATGAGCGCCGAGATGCTGACCCCGAACGGCGAGCCCGTGGCGGGCGGCGGCCGCGCCTACCGCTTCAGGATGGACAAGCCGGTCGCGTCCTACCTGATCGCCATCGCCGTCGGCGACATCGCCTTCCAGCCGCTGGGCCAGCGGACCGGCGTCTACACCGAGCCGTCGGTGATGAAGAAGACCGCCAACGAGCTGGTCGACGTCGAGAAGATGGTCGAGGCCGCCGAGAGCCTCTACGGCCCCTACGCCTGGGGCCGCTACGACCTGCTGGTGCTGCCGCCGTCGTTCCCGTTCGGCGGCATGGAGAACCCGCGCCTGACCTTCGCCACTCCGACCATCATCGCCGGCGACCGCTCGCTGGTCAGCCTGGTGGCCCACGAGCTGGCCCACTCGTGGTCGGGCAACCTGGTCAACAACGCCACCTGGTCGGACTTCTGGCTGAACGAGGGCTTCACGGTCTATTTCGAAAACCGGATCATGGAAAAGCTCTACGGCAAGCCGCGCGCCGACATGCTGGCCGATCTGGGCTGGAGCGACCTGCAGGCGACGATCAAGGCCGCCGGCGGCCCGACCGGCGCCGACACTCGGCTGCACCTGGACCTGGCCGGCCGCGATCCCGACGACGGCATGACCGACATCGCCTACGAGAAGGGCGCAACCTTCCTGCGCACCATCGAGAAGGCCGTCGGCCGCCCGCGCTGGGACGCCTACCTCAAGGACTACTTCGCCCGTCACGCCTTCCAGAGCCAGACCACGGCCGGCTTCGTCGCCGACCTGCGCGAGAATCTGATCAAGGGCGACCCGAAACTCGAGGCCGAGATCGGGATCGACAAGTGGGTTTATGGCGCGGGCCTGCCCGACAACGCCGTGCACGTCCGGTCGGCGGCCTTCCCGGCGGTGGACGCCCTGGCCGCCGCCTACGGCAAGGGCGGTCCCGCGCCGCTGGCCAAGTGGAAGGCCTGGAGCACGCCCGAACGCACGCGCTTCGTCGCCAGCCTGCCACGCGCTCTATCGAAGGAACGGCTGGCGACCCTGGACAAGGCCTTCGGCCTGTCGGTCCAGGGCAACAGCGAGATCCGCTTCGTCTGGTTGGAGCTGGCCGTGGCCAACCGCTACGACCCGGCCCTGCCGTCGCTGGAGGCCTTCCTGACCGACCAGGGCCGCCGCAAGTTCGTTGCTCCGCTGTTCAAGGACCTGATGGCCCAGGGCGACTGGGGCCAGTCGATCGCCAAGCGGATCTACGCCAAGACCCGGCCGCTCTATCACGCGGTGACGCGGCAGACGGTGGACGGGATCGTCAAATAGACCCTCGACGTTCGTCATCCCCGCACGAAACGGGGATGACGGTGTTCGGGGCGGACTGGCGACCCCGGCTCATTCGGGGATGGGATAAGCGGGCTTCAGGGCGCGGGCGGGCCGAAACGGTTCTCGCCGGCCTGGCTCGCGCCGGCCAGCAGGAAGATCAGCAGGCCCAGCGACGCCAGATAGAGCAGGTTGTTGGTGAAGATCAGGCCGAACATCCTCATTGAATCCGGCGTCAGGTCGCCGGCCAGCGTGCTTTGGAAGAAGCGCGGGAACAGGGTCAGACCCACGATCAGGAAGGGCAGGGGCGCCAGGCCCCACCAGCCGCGCCGTCCGCGGTCGTGTAACCGTCGGGTTACCGCCGCCGCCAGAAGCGCCACCACCAGGGCGCATCCGACCTGCATCGCCGTAAAGAACGGTGTCACGTCGGGCATGAGCTCGGGGTGGCTGCCCTGAATCTGGATCGAATAGGAGCTGGGTCCGCGGGTGACGGTGGCCTGGTCGGGGTGCTCGGCCGCGAAGCGCTCCATGCGCGCGAACGACTGGCTCATGATGGGGCCCATCGTCGCCGCCGCGCCGGCGAACATCAGGGCGATCACCACGCCGGCATAGGGCCAGAAGCGCCGCGCGGGGTCTCGGCCCGAGAAGCGGAGCAGGCCGGTGAAGCCGTTGCGGACGGAATCGACGAAGGCGTTCACGGCGTCTCCCCCTGGAGCCTCGAAGGCGGAGCTTTCGAATAGGGCGATTCAACCGCCGGCGCCCAGAAGGTCACTTTCTCCGTGACGCTCATCGTTCGCTGACCCATGCTCCGTCCACGACACGATCGCGGGGGCGACATGGATCAGCAGGCGTCGGACCAAGCCGGCAACACCCTCTGGAACCCGGACCTGGCGCCGACCACGGCGGCCCAGCGCACCTGGCGAGCGCGACACTTCGCGGCCCTGTGGCTGGGCATGGTGATCGCCGTGCCGGCCTACATGCTGGCCGCGGGACTGATCGAGCAGGGGATGTCGGCCGGCCAGGCCGTGTGGGCCGTGCTGCTGGGCAACCTGATCGTGCTGGTCCCGATGCTGCTGATCGGCCACGCCGGCGCCAAGTGGGGCGTGCCCTACGCCGTGCTGGCCCGGGCCTCGTTCGGCTGGCGCGGCGCGCGGGCCCCGGCCCTGGCCCGGGCGATCGTCGCCTGCGGCTGGTACGGCATCCAGACCTGGATCGGCGGGGGGGCGCTGCTGACCCTGCTGGGCGTGATGGTCGGCAAGAGCCTGGTCGGGCCGGCGGTCCCGGTCCTGGGGATCGGCGTCGGCCAGCTGCTGTCGTTCGCCGCCTTCTGGGCGATCCAGCTGCTGTTCGTCACCAAGGGCCTTGAGACGGTGCGCAAGCTCGAGACCTGGACCGCGCCGGTCAAGGTGCTGGTCTGCGGCCTGCTGGTCTGGTGGGCGCTGAGCAAGGCCGGCGGCCTCGGCCCGATCCTGCACGAGCCCAGCGCCTACGACGCCGGCGGGGCCAAGGCCGGTCGGTTCTGGCGGGACTTCGGCCCGGCCGTCACCGCCATGACCGGCTATTGGGCGACCCTGGCCCTGAACATCCCCGACTTCACCCGCTTCGCCCGCACCCAGCGCGACCAGATCGTCGGCCAGGTCGTGGGGCTGCCCGGCCCCATGGCCCTGTTGGCCGCCATGAGCGTGATCGTCACCTCGGCCACCGTGCTGATCTACGGCAAGCCGGTCTGGGACCCGGTGGCCCTGTCGGGGAACATCGGCGGGATCGCCGTGCTGGTGGGCCTGCTGGTCATCAGTCTCGACACCGTCTCGTGCAACATCGCCGCCAATCTGGTCGGCCCGGCCTACGACTTCTCGGCCTTGTGGCCCAGGCGGATCAGCTACCGCACTGGCGGCTGGATCACCGCGACGATCGGGGTGCTGATCATGCCGTGGAAGCTGCTGGAGAGCACCCAGGGCTATATCTTCGTCTGGCTGACCGGTTACGGCGCCCTGCTGGGGCCGGTGGCCGGGATCCTGATCGCCGACTACTGGTTGCTGCGCCGCGCCCGGCTGGACGTCGAGGCGCTGTACGACCGCGCGGGACGCTACACCTACTTCAAGGGCTGGAACCTGGCGGCCGTCGCGGCCTTCGCGATCGGCGTCGCGCCCAACCTGCCCGGGTTTCTGAAAGCGGCCGGACTGCCGTCGGCGGTGGGCGTCGGGGCGCCGTGGACGGGGCTTTACGACTATGCCTGGTTCGTCGGGGCGGGGATCGCGGCGGGGGTTTATGTGGTCGCGATGCGGATTGGCGGCGGGGCGCGGGCGTCGGCTGCCGAATAGGAGCCGACTTCCGCCCTCGCCCCCGTTGAGGCCTTTTCGAACACCGGGCGGCCTTCGAGGCGCGCGGCCCGGCGAGCGCACGTCGAACGATTGTGCTCATAGGGCGGCGGCGTTAGCCATGGATGGACCGCCGGCTCACCGCGCGGCGTTGACTTGCTGGACGAAGGACCTCACGCATGCCGCCTTTCGATCGTCGTGTCCTGCTGGCTGGCGGCTTGGCGGTCGGCGTCGGCGTCAACACCTCGCAAGCGGCTCCGAGCGGAGCCGTCCCCCAATCCCCGAGCGCGCCTCCCATGATCCATCACGTCTTCTTCTGGCTCGAGAACCCGGGATCGAAAGCCGATCGCGATCGGCTGATCGCCGGCCTGAACACCCTACGAGCGATCGAGGTCGTCCAGCAGCTTCACATCGGCGTCCCGGCCTCGACCGAAAAGCGCGACGTCGTGGACAACAGCTATGACGTCTCGGAACTGATGTTCTTCGCCAGCGTCGAAGACCAGAAGCGCTATCAGGATCATCCGCTTCACCTGAAGTTCGTGAAGGATCACGCCCACCTCTGGCGAAAGGTCGTCGTCTACGACGCCATCTCGCCGTGAGGCGCGGTTGATCCTCTGTTCGCCGATGGACCGCCCTGAGCGCTGGAGGCGGAGCGGCGCATCAAAACTTGCATCCCGCACAAAAACCCGCATCTAGGCCGCATGCGCCGCTTCAATTCCGCCGATCCGTCCTTTCCCGCCGCCTTCAAGGCCTTCCTCGACGAGCGCCGGGGCGCGCCCGAGAACGTCGACGCGGCGGCGCGCAACGTACTGGACGCCGTGCGGGCCGATGGCCTGGCGGCGGTGCTCAGCTTCACCAGCCGCTTCGACGGCGTCGAGCTGACCGAGGACACGATCCGCGTCACCGCCGAAGAGATCGAGGCCGGCGCGGCCGAGTGCTCGGCGGAGGTGCGCGAGGCCATCGTCTTCGCCGCCGCCCGCATCCGCGCCTTCCACACCCGCCAGCGCCCGGCCGACCAGGCCTGGACCGACGAGGCCGGGGTGCAGCTGGGCTGGCGCTGGACGCCGCTGGAGGCCGTGGGCGTCTATGTGCCCGGCGGCCGCGCGGCCTATCCCTCGACCGTGCTGATGAACGCCGTGCCCGCCCAGGTGGCCGGCGTCGACCGCATCGCCATGGTCACCCCGCCCGGCAAGCTGGAGCCGGCGGTGCTGGCCGCCGCCAAGGAGGCCGGGGTCAGCGAGATCTGGCGGATCGGCGGGGCCCAGGCCGTCGCCGCCCTGGCCTATGGCGCGGGCCCGATCCAGCCGGTCGACAAGATCGTCGGCCCCGGCAACGCCTATGTCACCGCCGCCAAGCGCCGGCTCTACGGCGTGGTCGGCATCGACGCCCTGGCCGGCCCGTCCGAGATCGTGGTGGTCGCCGAAGCCCAGAACGACCCCGACTGGATCGCCGCC
>Ga0102592_1000679_pt1 | contig 49614 bp, 40 predicted proteins | sample AraplaCol_mMF_r2_FD_76861 | JGI IMG/M metagenome (GOLD analysis project Ga0102592, IMG submission 76861) | Arabidopsis root microbial communities from North Carolina, USA - plate scrape MF_Col_mMF_r2 (SPADES assembly) (version 2) | ecosystem: Host-associated > Plants > Roots > Endosphere...
CTCGTTGGTGGAGATCCTGAAGCCCTGGCGACCGGCGCCGTATCCTTTCCACGTCGTCTACCCGCAGACCCGGCATGTCACCCATCGACTGCGGGTCTTCATCGATTGGGTGGTCGAGGTCTTCCCTGGGCGACTCAATGAAGGCAAGTCTCCCGCGAAGACGGCATCTTCCTATCCGATGTAGCGGTCATTTACGGTGGCTGAAACTGATTGCCGCAAGGGGCCCGGGGCGTCAGCCTCGCCTCGGCTACAGTCGGCCGGAGCCGGACTTTCACGGACCCTCTACAACTTCTCCCGGAGAGCGACGTGCAGCATGCAATCGCCACACATTGAACAACTGGCACAGTCATTTGCTGCTCTGGACGAAAGTAGCAAGGCTTCGTTTTGCATCTGGATTGCAATTCAGGTCCGAGATGTCCTTGCACCTGAAGAGGCTCAGCGTGTTGAGATTAGCCAGGCTGTCGCGACGCTTCAGGCTTGGGAAGCGGGTAGTCCAATTACGGGCGATCACCTGAACGAACAGCTCATGAATGCTAACGATGAAGGTCTGTACGCCTATCTTGATCACGAGCTTAGCGGTGCGAACACTGCGATTGAGGCCGTCGGCGGCTCGGTTTGCTACATCGCTTGGATGGCCTATAGAAGAGCCGGGGAACGCCTCCCCGACGGCATCGATCAGGTCAATGATGATTTCATCACATGGATAGTTCAGCAGGCTGTCGACTGTCGGGCTGTTACATACGAGGCCTGCTTGTCAGCCATTCGGAAACTTGCATCTAGATGAAGGTCGATGCCTGAAGCATCCATGTGACGGGCAAAATCCGGCCAACACCGGACCTTCGACGCCGACGTCCAGTTTCTAGTAGGTGAACTGCACCGAGTATTTCCAGTCGCCGTCTTGCTCCTGGCTAACAGAGTACGACGCGGAGCGCCAGATGGAACCGCGCTCGCGGAAAAGGTCAGCGAGCGCGTAGAGGCTCGCATAGATTTCCTCGGTTGGGCTAACAGGCTCCGGCTGACCGTCAGGCGACGTGATGACGATGGTCATCCGCTCTTGCGAGCCTTGCTGTTCCCGGTCGGCGACGAGGCTTGCTGCCTTTCACCATTCCGGGGTCGCAGCAATGAGGGCATTCGCTACCGCTGCGTCGAGCGGCGCTTGTCTTTCAAGCCATTCGTCCATCTATCATTCCCGTAGGCCGTGTCGGCCCGGAAGGTAGCATGCCGCCGACTCAAGTCGGCCACAAGCAGACGTGGCCCTGAGCAACCGAACTTGAATATCTCATTCCACTTCAGCTCATGAGTGCAACTCATCGCACCGATCAGATCCTTCTCCACGCAGCTGAGCCTCCCTCAGCGGGAAGCCACCGTGTTGCGTCAAGGGTGGAAGTGGAAACTGGGTCTGGCTATGTTCATGTCTTGCAGAACACGGTCGCATCCAAGCATGAACTCGACACCTTTTGGGCATCATGCCTCAGCGCTGATCAGTCCATTGAGCCCGTGCGAGCACAAATAGAGGCGGCAGACCCGGCCCGCCTGCAGGGGATTCTCGAATCCATTACACGCGATCTTGCTGGAGTGGCAAGTGTCGCGACGATCAATTTGTTGATGCCGGTAGACGAGTGCTTTCACGTCATAAATGGGTGCGAGCATTGTTTTGGGCATGTATTACTGCTTAGCTCGCGTGGCAACGCTGTGTTCATTCACTGGCATCGCGAGTCGTAGACTTCACTCGGCCACCACCTGACATTCATCGATAAGGCTCAATTTGCTTGAAAGCCGACGTTCGAGGCGATTGCACGACAGTTTCGGGCCCACTAGGAGCCTAACCCGATGAAGCGCGTGCACGCTACCGACATCGGCAAGCCCACCCCAGTCTCCAAGAGCTCGCTTTCCACTTAATTTCCCCATCAAATGCACGCTCAACTCCGACTTTCTCTTTGCGCGCTGGCCCTGTTGATACTTAGCGCATGCGCTGTGTCTCCACCTTCGATTTCGATGGACAAGACTAAATGGTCTGGACCTCTTAAGACAGAAGGAGTCTCTGTGCGTCTTTATCAGTCCGGCGATTTGCAGGTGAGTAATCCCCATGTTCAACTCGGTCTCGTGGGCTTGGCCCTCATCGGTGAGACGAGGCCTCCTGCCATTCGACCGAGGGCGGCGGCTTTGCTCGCTGCCGATGTGGCTCGGGAACTTGACCTCATCGTCGTACCAACTCTTAGTGCCCCGGTTCCAGAAATGCTGCCCTTGGAAATTTTTGAGAAGCCGTTGGCTCGCATGGATGCGGAACGCCGCTTCATTTTGAAGGTTGGTGTGCGTGTTGAGACCTTGAACCACCTTCCTATGGCATGGACCACGAATCAGTACTGGCTGGGCGCGAAAGCGGCGCTAATAGATTCGTCCGACGGGAGCGCTATATGGCAAGGCTCGTGCTGGATAAATCTCGACCCAGACGATAAAACCCGCCAAGTGACAAATGAACAACTCAGCAGTGCGAATGGTCAGTCTCTACTTGCCTCCGCTATGAAGTCCGCGACTCGACAGTGTGCGGCGGCCATGAACAATGCTGTCGCCACTGCATCCGGTGCCGAGCAGTACGCATTCAACGCCAAATAGACTTTCTGTACGCCCCGCGAGCGTACGCTTTCGGAGGAAACCAACTTCCGCTTAGGGCCCTTCGCGAAGGCAGGGCCCATCGGCTACAGTCGGCCAGGAGCTGACCTTCGACAACTTGCTACAAGCGCCGCTTGCAGCAGTAAATCAAGGAGTCAAATCATTGCAGCAAAAGCCGGACGAGAAGCGCCGAGTGCCCCGCGATTTGTTGGCAGCCTTTGTCATCATCGCGTTCGGCGTGTTGGGAGTCGCCATCAGCCTCTATGGAACTGAGTGGTTCGGATCGCCAGGGCAACGATGCCTCAACTCTTGCGCGCTGCAAGGCAAGGAGGGAATCATGACTCGTGTCTACCCTAAAGGGATGACAGGTTCTAAGGACGGGTCGATGGAGTGCCTCTGCCGCTGAACATGCGGCTGTCGCAAGGCCGCTTTGGAGCCAAACCAATGCCTGCGTCGAGACGCACTCCAGTTACAGTTGACGGCCAAAACCGGACTTTGAGGAGGAGCCTTGCGTTCACTAGACGAATTGCTGGACACCCAGGAACCAGCCCTGCCGCAGGTTGAGCATTGGGCGAGAGCAGCCGCCCTCTCGGTTGAAATATTGCCTCCGTCTTCCAGCCGGGGCGACGTCCTCATCGAACTGCAAGTGACGACTCGATCGGTCCTTGGAGCGCTGGCCTATGGAACCGGTGGCGTTCTGGTGGACGGTGGCTGGCTCAGAATGCTCGGGTCCGGGCATCCCAAGTTGACCCGCAACATCGGCGCATGGAATGCCGGGCGGTCGAACGGGTTCTGCCTTGTGGCCGACGATGCGGTTGGCGGCTTCTTCGCTATCAATGGGGGTGCGCTCGGCGACGATAGAGGCGCCGTGCACTATCTCGCTCCAGACACGCTGACATGGGAAAGTCTTGGGTTCAGTCACTCTGCTTTCACACAATGGGCATTCACGGATCGGTTGCGCACTTTCTACGATGGAATGCGCTGGACCGGCTGGGAGGAAGACGTACGGCGACTGCCAGGGGACCAATGCTTCAACTTCTACCCGTTCTTGAGCACCAAGGAAGGTTCGACACAGACCAGTTCGAGGCGGCCCGTTTCAGTTGCTGAGCAGTACGCGTTCAACACTGCGTGAACAAAGTTTCGGCACCCGAAAACGGCGGTGTTCTGCCGATAACGGCCCTTGATATCTGCATTAGAGACTATGCTGCGTAGTGAATCTCTTGAACGATGGTGGCCGACCACTCAATCATTGGACCTGGTGCGAGGGACAGTTCCTCAAGTGGCAGTAGCAGTCGAGGCCGAGGTAACTCGCTTCGTTGGTGCTGAGGCCTTGTCGAAGTCCTGGTCCCGATATGCCAATTTGGATGCGGCATTTGGAGCGGCCACAGAATTTGCAAATGTGCCGACTTACTTCCTGCTCTTGCCGACACATTCCGATTGGACCGTCCTCTGGAATAACAGCCTCCTTTGCGACGGCTACGACTCGCTTTGCTATTGCATCACTGCCAATCATGGCCTGACCACTGTCCATTGGAACGCGCACGATTCGATAACGACAACGCAGCCCGGCGCAACATTCACATATCGAAGCTTGGAAGAAGCAACCGTGGTCGAACGGTCGGTTTATGCAGTTCAGAATGACCGCAAGTGGCTCTTTGGAGAAATCGGCTCCCCGTTGCCTGCAGAAGATGCCAGCTCATATTTGGCTCGGCGCAAAAGCGACCGTCTCAACGAATCACTGATGGCGAATCTTCTCGGAAGGCTCGGGGCCGCGCCATGGACCGAAGAGTTCTATGCGCTGCAGGAGCAGCCGTGCTTCATCCTGCAACGGATGGCCGCGCCGAAAACGATCATCCAGCGACCACGGGCCTCAGACCTTAGGGGGAAACAGGACTGACCTCTTTGGGAGTCAGCGAATGTCTCGTTCGGGCCACAGCAGACATCAAATGCCCTCGAAAGAAACCGGTCAAGCTATGACGTCAGAACGGTCGCGATTGGCAATCTGACTCTTCTTGAAAGACCGCCCGCCCCAACACGTCAAAGACAATCATTTGTTTTGGAACAAGACCTGTCGGCGGCATCTTGTCCCATCCTTCCGAGATGGAAAGTAAGAAGACTCTGCCCAAGTGATCGCCGATTCTTCAAAAAGCATGCCCTTGGGACTTGATGCGACAACCCGAACATTGACTACTCGTCCATCGACAACGTCGTGCTGCAGTATGACCCAGCCGTCTTGCTTGGCTTCGCGTGCCACACTAGGAAATTTAAGCCGGGGAAAAGCGGCGTCGCCCACAGATTGACACTCAGCCATAGGGTCTACCGGCAACGTGGGCAGCCGCTCCGGCGGTGGTATTGAACGGGATGCGCAGCCACTCAACAGGGCAAGAAGAGCCAACGCAAAACTCAGTCTTTTCGAGGGGCGTTTGTCTGTCTGGCCAATGGCGGCGTTGGCGGAAAGTGCAGGTTTCATCGAGTAAGAGGGATGGGTCGAGCGTCCGGTCTCGGCAAATTCTGCCGCCTCGCCGAACGACCGGTTCTGGCCGCATTCGCCACTAGCGAGCGGGTGAGGCCGGCGATTGAGGTTTGCCGGTCAGTTGTTCAATCATTGATTTCGCCTGCCGTTCGACCTCTGCATTTTCCTCCGCGGACAACTGGACTGATCGAGACGGAGGTTCTCCAGGCGTGCTAGAACTTTGGATGTTGATGGCGAACACCGCGCCAACTGCAACGCCACCGACACCGGTCGCGATCCATCCAGGGATACGGTGAGCACCTCGCCATTCTTCAGGATTGGCTTTTGCAAGATCGCGCGCCCATACCCACGCACTGCCGGCAATCATGAGGCTCAGAAAACACAGAGGAACCCCGAGCCAGATGATGCCGCCGGCTGCCCACGGGGTCAGTGCTCTACTGATCGCGAAAAGTCCTAGCCACAACACGGCGGGGACCAGACCCAGAAGAATGATTATGTTGGCAACGTTGCGTTTGCTGTCGGAACTCATTTAATAACCGTAGTCGCAGGGCTTGAACGTCCGCTGTCTGATTGATTTTCCCTCTCGGTACCAACGACTGGTCATGGCCGACTGTAGCCGAACGCCGCCCATGCATGTTCACTCAGTCTTGCGCTTGTGACGGGTCGCCCACCCCTTCACAAGCGCTCCTACAAGAAGAAAGCAAAGGAGACCAATGCCACTAGGTATCGCGACGACTATCACGCTCATCATGGCCTGAAAGCTAAGTGTGTTTGCCACCACCAATTCATCTCTTGGCAACGTCTGCGCGTAGAGCACAAAAGCAACACAAGCGAGTGCTGTCCCGATGCCCCATACCAATAGCACTCTTTTTAGCGTTGGCCAGGTGCGCATCTTGTCGTCGGGCCGTTTTTGTGGGCTACGTTGAAAGTCCGGTCTTGGCCGAAGCTCGTCGCTGAAGGACCTGTCACCACAGACACTTGCCCACGTCATCGTAGACCACGGCGCTTGGGATTTCTTTGAGCCAGTCCGCAATCCAGATGATGTGGTTCGTGAAGAGCTGGCTCTCGTCGTGTGCAAAAACAACCCGTATGCGATTGACGGGCGGGCCGCCGGGGAATTCGGCACCTGCCTCTTGCGCGAGCGCTGCATCTGCGGCGACTTCCGAGCCGCTCTCACATGTCACGGAAAAACTCCATGTTGGCCAGTGATAGAGGAGCCGGGGCACGTTCCGAAACGGCAGGCTGCTAGACGATACATCCGGCCGAGCGCTGTGTTCCCCCTGAAAGAGTCCGGTTAGCTTTGGCTCCAGGGCCTCCAACGGCTGGACGTCGTCGGCTGATGTGATGAATGCGTGAAGAGTAAGCATCGGTCAGGTGCAGGGGATAAATGGTTGAGGATTCCGGGGGCGTCGCATTCACCACCCCGGCTCCCCGCGAATTCTGACGCGCGGCCGACCGTTCGATGTTGTCGATTAGATTCGCTCAATTGAGCGAGCCGATAGCTCGGCGGGATACGCCGAAAAATGGCCGCACCCTCCGAGCTTCTCATCGGGACCCAGCAAGGTGCCGAGCACGGTGACTCGTTTGCCATGCCATCGGCGAAGCTGGTCCTCGTTGAATTGCAAAGCGCCAGATCCAACGCACAGCCACACGCTGGAGGCCTCAAGCGGCCCCTCATCTTTCGCACCGCGGCGCTCGGCCTTAGGGAAGTGATCCAGCGCCGTTCCTTCAAACTCGAAGCGCAAAATGCCTTCCACTGCGATGTCCTGACCTCTCAAGGTCGCAAGTTCATCAAGCGCGGCGTTGACGGAAAGCGCAGATTTCATTGAATTTGTGAGCCGAGGTCGAATGACAGGTTGCTGCCGCATTGTGCCGGCTCGGCAAACGTCCGGTTCTTGCCGAATCGTGCCACAGGAGCTAGACAGCTAGATGCCCGATGGATCCTGTGGCGCTTCATGCCGAGCACAGGCTGTCACGAGAAACGGTAGAACACCTTGTTGCCCCAATCCGTCTCGAAGCCATCCAGCACCTTTCCATGCTCGACACCAGTGATGATGGGCGCTGTTTGGCTTCGTAGGTCCGCTTCGATTGCGTGGCGCACACTTTCCCACCGCAGGACGTGCATTAGGTACGCCAATGGCTCGCTGCTGATCTGCCGCTCGCGGAACAGCCGGATCAGGAGCTGCTCAATGGCCTCGCGGTCTTCCGGTGCAGATTCGATGTGCGCAAGGCAGCGCCGATAGAACGGCTCAGCCTGATCGAACGAGAACTTCGTATCGAGAACATGCTCCGCCTGGAGCAACTCGTCGCGCACTTGCGATGCAATCATTCCGGTTCCTCAACGTCCGCTTCTGGGCGAAATCAGACCGCATGCGCGACTGACTCCTTTTGGTCGAGTGGAGTCTACGACTCCCGATGCCAATGAATGAACACAGCGTTGCCATGTGAGCTCAGCAGTAACACATGCCCAAAACAATGCTCACACCCATTTATGACGTGAAAGCATTCGTCTACCGGCGTCAACATATTGATCGTCGCGACACTTTCCACTCGAGCAAGATCGCGTCCAATGGATTCGAGAATCCCCTGCAGCTGAGCCGGGTCTGCCGCCTCTATCTGAGCTCGCACGGGCTCAATGGACTGATCAGCGCTGAGACATGATGCCCAAAAGGTGTCGAGTTCGTGCTTGGATGCGACCGTGTTCTGCAAGACATGAACATAGCCAGACCCAGTTTCCACTTCCACCCTTGACACAACACGTTGGCTTCCCGCTGAGGGAGGTTCAGCTGCGTGGAGGAGGATCTGATCGGTGCGATGAGTTGCACTCATGAGTTGAAGTGGAATGAGATATTCAAGTTCGCTTGCTCAGGGCCATGTCCGCTTGTGGCCGCGTTGTGCCGGCTCGGCGAACGGCCGCTTCTGGCCGCTGTGAGCCATGAGGACGTCAATCGGAGAAGGTGCGCGGCCCTCCCGAAAATTGCCAATGGTCCGGTGAGATCTTCTTGCCGTCGTCGGAATGTCCATCCCAGATATAGGTGTGCTTGCCGACCAGTTCCGTCTCAAGATGCACTCTCGCGTATGTGAAATCGAGCGATGCTAGCAATCGCTCAAATTTAAGCAACCACTCAGCCCACTCCCATTCAACGGCCTTGTAGGAGGCGCCGAACGAAATCACCCTGTACAGATAGGAGCCATGTGGTCCGTAGCCAGGTGGAGTGACGCTGAACATCGAGCGCGTGAGAAACGGCCATTCGTCAATCTCCGGCAAGCGCATCAATGCTTCATCCGTACGAGCGTCAGCGCCCGGAACGTCCGAGGATTGAAAGACTTCAATAGACCCGTATACAACTGTTTGGTGCCCCAATTCTGCACTCCGTTATGCGCTGTCTGGTCGCCGATTCTCTACGTAAAGAAGACCATATCGCCGGCTTCTGCCGAGGCAACGACCGTCGGCTTCTGGCCGGATTCTGCCGGCAGTTGCCGGCACCAAGTCTGAGCCCTTTGCGGTATGGCTGCCTCAGGAAAGCCGACCTTCGCGCGGCGGTCGGGATTGCGCTCGGAGCGAATGGAACTGCGCCTCGGGAGTTGTCGCAGCGCATGAGGAGCCCGGAGGACATTCCATCAAGAACTCAATTGCGCCTCGCGAGCCTGGCACGACTATTCGAACCATCCCGCGGCGTGAGTCGGGGGCGCAATACAACACGAACCCATCAACTTGACGTTCTCGCACCCACTCTTCGGGCACCCACACACAACGGCCGGCTTGAACAAGTGAATCGCAAACCGAGTCGTCGGCTGCTACTGTTGCAAACTGAGCGGTGGCACCAGCTTGCTCGGGAACGGACCGATCTTTTCGCAAAGCCGCTATCCATTCCAGTACCTTTCTGACCATAGCGTGCTTTAAGGAGGATGGTTCGGGGGGAGCAACGTCCGCTGCTGGCCGCATTGTGCCGGCCCAGCAAACGGCCGGTTCTGGCCGGGCTCAGTCAATCTTCGCCCCGCTCCGAAGTAGCGCCAGCTTGAGGCGTTTGATGAGTCTTCCCCACATCGACGGACTCTTCAGAGTCTGCATTTTCCCCACCCCTTTGTTGAATCAAAGACTGAGCTCTGCTGAAGAGCGACTACATCTGGCCTAACTTTGCCTGTCAAAGAAGAGAGGATGCAGCCCCACGGCGAATGGGATCGCACGGGAAAGCTAGAAGATGCTGGATCGCATCCGCGATAGTCCACTGTTCGAAGCCAGGGGTGACAATCGAGCCATCAGGTGCAACCTCCGAAACGTTGAACCCATCTTCAACGTCTTCGTAGTAAATAGCCATTTCCCCAAGCTGTGCCACGATGAAGACCGATTCGCTCACACCAGCACGCATGATCGGTGCGGCACGAAACGGGACGCGAAGACGGGCAAATTGGTCGGCTTGCTCTGGTGAATACTCGATGAGCTGGGCGGACACCAGTTCCTCCAGTTCGTCACGAGAAATCGGAACCCAGCGATCCATAGTTTTTGAACGAAGATTCATGAAGGATTTGAGGGCTTGGCGGACTGCAGCTCCTAGCCGTCAGTTGAAATTCGTGCTCGGCTCTTCGATTCCAGCGGGACTCCAAAACCGCCACACGCCAACCTCCTTGCCCGCGCGATAGCGCCCCTCTGCTGCAAGTTGGCCGTTCGCATGAAAGTCGCGCCAGAGCCCGTCTTCCTTGCCATCCACGTACTGGCCTTCGGAAACCAATTTGCCATTCTCGTGGTACTCAACAAAGAGGCCGTGTCGAATCCAGCGCGTTCGGTCTGGTGCCATCACCCGCGCATAACGGAGTCTGACGGCTCCTGAGTCGTAGGGAATCTCAGCGATGTTGAGGTCAGCTTCAATGGGCATGCTGTGGCATCTGCAGGCGAATTGGCAGGAGAGGTCGGGGGCGTCCGGTCCTGGCCGGCCGGAGCCAGCGGCATGCTACCTTTCGCGCCGATACGCTCGTTCGAATCATAGATGGACGCACACCCACCTCGCCGCCCGCACCGACCGGGTTGGCTGCCAGTTGTCGACGTCGCGCGCTGCACGGGCTGCGGTTGGTGCGTCGCCGCGTGCGACCTCCACCTTCTCAGCCTCGAAGTCAAGCAATGGAGGAAGTCGTCGACCCTCCAAGACGCGAATCGGTGCACAGTGTGCAGCGATTGCGCAGTGACTTGCCCTTTTCATGCGATCACCATGCGAAAAGGCTGAACGCCCTCGGCGTAGGCCTCGCCGCTCAGGCAATCCTTAGACCTGGGCACGTGAGCCGCACGGTCGTGAGTGTCAGGTCCGGGTCGGTAGAACCATCCACCTCGCCACAACCATCGCCGGCATCGCTGCAAAGCGGGGGCGCGCATTGCCAGCCAGTGGTCAACCTGGAACACATAGTCGCCATGGAGCCCTGTGTCGCAAACCTCAATCGAACCGAATTCCCTTCACCACCGGGCCATCAGGCAGGCCGCGAAACTCGCGGCCCGCAGACCGGCAACTAACCGCCGGTCTCAAGCGCCCCACGCCGCGCCTTCTCGCTCATCTGAAACAACTCCCCAGCCTTGCGAGCCATTTCAGCCGCGAGCCAGAGCAGGTTGTTCAATTGCCGAGGTCCATCCCCGCTGCACCAGTCGATCTCTTCCCCGTGGCAGACCCACAGTAGAGCTTCAAGCTGAGTGAGGGTGTTTTCGAGAAGATCCGCCGGATCTTGTTGGGCGGTTTCTGCGGAAGCTACCGGCGTAGTTGGCCGGGCTATAGTCTTGGTAGCCATTTTTGTGCGGTCCTTCCAAGGTGTTGCACGAACTTGGTTAGACGGCTGGGGTGCTAGTAACACCCTGGCCGTCGCCTTTTGATACCTCGCATCTGCATCGCTGCTTTCGCACCGACAACCTGCCGCGAGGCAAGCAGCCTTTGAACATCTGGGTGACTTGAGTGGGTGGCTCCTTTCTGCTCCCCTTGGCGAGGTGTTGAGTGACAGGGGCATTCACTCTAGAGAAGAACACTGCAAGACGCCTCCTCGCTCAGCAGGAAGTCGCCGAGACTGCCAACAAATGCAGCTTCCGCATGCGCCGTGCGCAAGCCCCCGTGAGCCCATGTCGCAGCGGCGCTGAACGCTCACGCCGACGGGGTGCCTTGCGCAGCGAAATAAAGGAGGAGCCCGAAGGGCGGAGGACATTCGCGGAGCAAGGTACCCCGTCGGCGTGAGCGCGCCCTGAACAACAGCAGCGCTCAACAAACAAACCCAGCAAAGCGAAACCGCCCCGCCTGTGCTGCAATCCGCCGATGCCTGCCCCGACCCTCGACGACCTGCGCCGCTACGCAGTGGCGCGCACCCTCTTCAAGCCAACGACCCTGCCCGCCGCGATCCGCCGGCTCGGCTTCGTGCAGGCCGACCCGATCCGAGCCCCGGCACGCGCGCAAGACCTCACGCTGCGCCATCGCGTGAAGGACTACCGCGCGGGCGATCTCGAAAACCGCTACACGCGCCTCGCGATCGAGGAAGACTGCCTCGTCAACTACGGCTTCCTGCCGCGCGAGCATCTGGCGCTGATGCATCCGCGCGAGGCCAGGCAGGCTTGGGACGCCGATACGCGGCGCAAGGCGGCCGACGTGCTCGCCTACGTGCAGGAGCATGGCCCGGTGCATCCGCGCCAGGTCGAGCAGCACTTCGCGCACGGCCGCGTCAAGAACTACTGGGGCGGCTCCAGCAACGCGACCACGCACCTGCTCGACGGCATGCACTACCGCGGCATGCTGCGCGTGGTGCGGCGCGACAGCGGCACGCGCGTCTACGAGGCGGTGACGCACGAGCCCGCGGACGACAGCCCTGCCGGCCGCGCCTGGCGTGCGGCGGCGCTCATCGAACTGGTGGTGCGCAAGTACGCGCCGCTGCCTGCATCGAGCCTCACGTACCTCGTGCGGCTGCTCGGCTACGGTGCGCCGCATCTTTCGGCGCAGACGCAGGCGGCGCTGCGCATCGCGCGCGAAGAACTCGCCAGCTGCAGCATCGATGGCACCACCTGGTTCTGGCCCGCCGACGAGAACCCGGCCTCGCGCCGCCACGCGCCCGACGACGCGGTGCGCCTGCTCGCGCCCTTCGACCCTGTCGTGTGGGACCGCCGCCGCTTCGAGCTGCTCTGGGGCTGGACCTACAAGTTCGAGGCCTACACGCCCGCGCCGAAGCGCCAGTTCGGCTACTACGCGCTGCCGATGCTGTGGCACGACCGCGTGATCGGCTGGGCCAACTTCGGCAGCTCGCCCGAGGGCCGGCTGAAGCCGGTGTTCGGCTATGCCGACAAGAGGCCTCGCGACGCGGGGTTCCGCGCGGCGCTCGACGACGAACTGCAACGCATGACGCTGTTTCTCGCCGGGCGCTGACATCTTTCTTCCTATAATCGCCGGCCTCAGCCAGCCGCCCGCAACGGGCGCCAGCCGTCTTCGAAGGAACGAAGACCGCAGCCGAAAAAGCTGCCCGCGACGACGCAACAAGAACCCACAAAACACACCGGCCGCCAGCCCGAAGCGAGCCGCCGGTTGCGCTCGTCCGGATCGACGGAATCACCGGATCAGAGACGAGAAGCCATGGCGCGCCCACATCCGGCGCACGCCGCAGCCACTCCCCCCAAACGCAGGACACAGGAGAAGCTGCACATGACATCGAAGAAGCATCGGCGCCCGGCTTGGCGCCCCACCTGGCGCATTTCGCATACCCGCCGCGCCACGCTCGCCGCAACCGCCATGGCGCTGGGCGCCTCCATACCAGCCTACGCCGAGGAAAAAGACGAATCCGCCGAGACCCGCAAGGCCCTGCCGACCATCACCGTGACCGGTGACGCGGTCGAGAGCGCGACCGGCCCGGTGACCGGCTTCGTCGCCAGGCGCGGCGGCACCGCCACCAAGACCGACACGCCGCTGATCGAGACGCCGCAGGCCATTTCGGTGATCACGCGCGACCAGATGGAGGCGCAGAGCGCGCTCACGCTGCGCGAGACCACCAACTACACGGCGGGCGTGGTGTCGAGCAACTTCGACAGCCGCGTCGACCGCTTCAAGGTGCGCGGCGGCGATGCCATCGAGTACCTCGACGGGCTGCAGCGCAGCTACGGTGTGTACAACACCACCCGCGCCGATCCGTACACGCTGGAGCGCGTCGAGCTGCTGCGCGGGCCCTCTTCGGTGCTCTACGGCCAGGGCGGAATCGGTGGCGTGCTGAACCTGGTGTCGAAGCGGCCGCAGGCCGAGCAGCAGCGCGAGGTGCAGGTGCAGCTGGGCAGCCATAACCGCAAGCAGGTCGCGGCCGACTTCACCGGGCCGCTGGACACCGAGGGCAAGTGGCTCTACCGCCTGGTGGCCGTCAACCGCGACAGCGGCACGCAGGTCGACCACGTGCCCGACGACCGCATCCTGCTGGCGCCCTCGCTCACCTGGCGCCCGAGCGCCGACACTTCGCTCACGCTGCAAGCGCTCTACCAGAAGGACAAGAGCGGCTCGCTGATCGGCTTCTTCCCATGGCAGGGCACGCTGCTGCCCTCGCTCTACGGACAGATTCCCACCTCGACCTTCACCGGCGAGCCAGGCTTCGACCGCTTCGACACGCGCAACACCTCGCTGGGCTACCTGTTCAGCCACCGCTTCAACGACACCTGGACCTTCAGGCAGAACCTGCGCTCGACCGAGAGCAAGGTGGTCTACAACACCGCCTACACCAGCTTCACCGCCAACCGGCTCACCGGCCGCCCGGCGCGCCCGGTGTTCAACGCCGACCAGCGCACCATCGAGCGCGACCTGGTGGTGCAGCTCAACGGCGGCAAGATGCTGCTGCTGGACAACCAGGCCGAGGCGCACTTCAAGACCGGCGCGGCGGAGCACACGCTGCTCGTCGGCGCGGACTTCCAGCGCAACGAGACCTCGCAGCTCACCGGCCGCGGCCGCGCGGGCGCGCTCGACGTCTACGCGCCGGTGTACGGCAACTACTCCGCGCCCACCTTCCTCACGCGGCAGCCCGCGGTGCTGCAGAAGCAGGCCGGCATCTACGTGCAGGACCAGGTCAAGTACGGCCGCTGGATCGGCCTGCTCGGCCTGCGCCACGACAAGGCCACCACCGACACCGAAGGCCGCCCCGCGGTGGCGGTCGACGACAAGGCCACCACCAAGCGCGCCGGCCTCGTCTACCTGGCCGACGGCGGCTGGGCGCCCTACCTGAGCTATGCCGAGTCGTTTCTGCCGCTGGGCGGCGCGGACGTGAACAACAAGCCATTCAAGCCGCAGCGCGGCAAGCAGTGGGAAGCCGGCGTGAAGTGGGAGCCCGAAGGCCAGCGCACCTCGTTCCTGGCGGCGGTGTACGACCTGCGCGACACCAACCGCAAGACCACCGACCCGACCAATCCGCTCAACAGCATTCAGCTCGGCGAGGTGCACGTGAAGGGGCTGGAGCTCGAATACAAGGGCAGCATCGGCCGCGACTGGGACTGGGTCGCCTCCTACGCATACACCGACGCACGCGTCTCGCGCAGCACCGGCTCCGACCTGGGCAAGCGCATCTCGGGCGTGCCGAAGCACACGGCCTCGGCCTGGCTGATGCGGCGCTTCTCCATCGGCGGCGTGCCCGGCTTCTCGCTGGGCGGCGGCGTGCGCTACCTCGGCAAATCGTACGACGGCATGGACGCCAACCCGGTGCCCTCGGTCACGCTGCTCGACGCGATGATCGCCTGGGACAACGGCCCGCTGCGCCTGTCGCTCAACGTGGGCAACCTGACCGACAAGGTTCAGCTGACCACCTGCCTCGCGCGCGGCGACTGCTTCTACGGCCAGCGCCGTACCGTGACTGCGGCGGCCACGTATCGCTTCTGAAGAAAATCCTTGTCCGGGCGAAGGTCTGGCGCGGGGGCGACAGGCCGGCACCGTGGGTGCCACCTAGAATCGCCCCCGCTGCGCGGTTCGCCGCGCGGCAAGCGTTCTCAGGGCGGGGCGAAATTCCCCACCGGCGGTGATGGCGGCATGTTCCGGAAGGAAAGGCAGCACAAGCCCGCGAGCGCCTGGGGCTCGCAATGAGCTCCAGGGTCAGCAGATTTCGGTGCGATTCCGAAGCCGACGGTCACAGTCCGGATGAAAGAGAGCGCGAAATGCGGGTCGGCCCGCGCGCTGCGCTTTTTCAGGCGAACCGGCGCGCGAGCGGGCTCGCTGTTTCGTGCGCCCTGATTCAGGAAACCTGCTTTCTTCAAGAGGCACACCATGAGTCAGATCAACGACCTTCCCCTTTCCGCCGTCACCGCGTCGGGTTCGCCGCGCGGCACGCGCATCGCATTCGTCGAGGCGCAGTGGCATTCCGACATCGTCCACCAGGCGCGCGACGCCTTCCTCGAGGAGATGGAGCGCCAGGGCGTGGCGCGCGACCTCATCGACATCTTCGACGTGCCGGGCGCCTTCGAGATTCCGCTGCACGCCAAGCGGCTCGCCAACTCGGGCAAGTACGCGGCCATCGTCGGCTGCGCGCTGGTGGTCGACGGCGGCATCTACCGCCACGAGTTCGTGGCGAACACGGTGGTCAGCACGCTGATGTCGCTGCAGCTGGAAACCGACGTGCCGATCTTCTCGGCCGTGCTCACGCCGCACCACTTCCACGAGCACGTGGAGCACCGCAAGTACTTCCACCGCCATTTCGCGGTGAAGGGCACGGAAGTGGCCGAGGCCTGCGTGAAGACGCTCGAAGGGCTGAAGAAGGTGGACGCGCTTCTGGCCGCCTGACCTACGTGACATCGGGGGCGGGCCTGCGTAACCTGCGCGGATGAACGCTCCATCCACCTCCGCCCGCGAAGACCGCTACACCCTCTACGGCGCCCCCGGCTCGGGCGCCACGCCCGTGCACGCCGCGCTCACGCTGATCGGCGCGCAGGTCGAGACCGTCGACATCGCCCCGTGGGAGGGCGATGCCGAGCGCGAGCGGGTCGCCGGCGTCAACCCGATGCGGCAGGTGCCGGCGCTCGTGCTGCCTTCGGGCGAGGTGATGACCGAGAGCGCGGCCATCCTGCTCTGGCTGGGCGACCGCTATCCCGAGGCCCAACTCTGCCCCGCGCCCGACGACCCGCTGCGTGCGCGGTACCTGCGCTGGATGGTCTACCTGCCGGCCGCCATCTATTCGATGTTCTGGGTGCGCGACGAGCCTTCGCGCCTCGTGCCCGACCCGGCGGCTCAGCCGGCGATGCTCGAACGCACCGCCGAGCGCATCGCGCATTGCTGGCAGTTGATGGATTCGCAGATCGACGAGCCCGCGCCCTACCTGCTGGGCGAGAAGATCAGCATGCTCGACCTGTACGTGACAGTGGTGTCGCGCTGGACGCCGCGCCGCCGGCGCTTCTATCGCGTGGCGCCGCGCATGGCGCAGGTGGTGCGCCGTGTCGACGCCGATCCGCGCCTGGCGGAATTCTGGGAGGCGCGGTTTCCGTTCTCGATGGACGCGCAGGAAAGCTGAGCGGCGCCTGTTTCCTATCATCGGCACCATGACCGCACGCACCCCCGCCACCGCCTACCCGATGACGATCTACCACAAGCCCAACTGCAGCACGTCGCGCAACGTGCTGCAGTTGATCCGCGAAAGCGGCGTGGAGCCCGAGATCGTTCTCTATCTTGAAACGCCGCCCTCGAAGAAGAAGCTGCGCGAACTCTCCAAGGCCATGGGCATGGGCGCGCGCGACCTGCTGCGCGCCAAGGAGGCTCCCTACGAGGAGCTGAACCTCGCCGATCCGAAATGGACCGACGACCAGATCTTCGACTTCATCGTGGAACACCCGATCCTGCTGCAGCGGCCCATCGTGGTGTCGCCGCGCGGCACGCTGATGTGCCGGCCGTGGGAGCGGGTGCGCGGGATCCTGCCGGCCTGAGGCTCAGTCTGCGCGTTGCGCGAGGCCCCAGGCGACGTGCTCGCGCACCAGTTCGCTCGGGTGTTCCGCCCGCGTCGCCAGCGCTTCCTTCGCACCACCCTCGCCCGAACGCACCGCGTTGCCCAGCGCCACCGCGATGTTGCGCAGCCAGCGCTCGTGCCCTATGCGGCGGATCGGGCTGCCTTCGGTGCGGCGCAAAAAGTCCTGTTCGGTCCACGCGAAGAGATCGGCCAGCGTGCGGCCGGTGAGCTCTTCGCGCGCGTCGAAGTCGGGCAGCGTGCTCTTCTTCGCGAACTTGTTCCAGGGGCAGATCAACTGGCAGTCGTCGCAGCCGTAGATGCGATTGGCCATCAGCGGACGCAGTTCGACCGGAATGGAACCGCCGTGCTCGATGGTGAGGTACGAGATGCAGCGGCGCGCATCGAGCCGCTTCGGCGCCACGATGGCCTGCGTCGGGCACACGTCGATGCAGGCGCTGCAGCTGCCGCAGTGCGCGGTGACGGGCTCGCTCGGCGGCAGTTCCATGTCGACGTAGATCTCGCCCAGGAAGAACATCGAGCCCGCATCGCGGTCGAGCACCAGCGTGTGCTTGCCGCGCCAGCCCTGGCCGCTGCGCGAGGCCAGCTCTGCCTCGAGCACGGGGGCCGAGTCGGTGAAGGCGCGATGGCCGAAGGGGCCGACCTCCTCGGCGATGCGCTCGGCCAGCTTCGCGAGACGGTTGCGCAGCACCTTGTGATAGTCGCGGCCCCGGGCGTAGACGGACACGATGGCCTCGCCGGGCCGCTTCAGCCGGTCGAACTCGATGGCCTGCCACTCGGGCTCGGTGGTGCGCGGCAGGTAGTCCATGCGCGCGGTGATCACGCTGACCGTGCCCGGCACCAGTTCGGCCGGGCGCGCGCGGCGCGTGCCGTGCGTTTCCATGTATTGCATCTCGCCATGGAACCCATGGGCCAGCCATTGCATCAGACCGGCCTCGGCGCTCGATAAATCGACGCCCGCGATTCCGATTTGGGAGAATCCGAGTTCCCTGGCCAAGGCCTGAATACGAACAACGAGTGGATGGCTGACGATCACTTGCCGATTGTAGAAACGCACAAAAGCACCCGCAGCCTGCGCTGGTGCAGCGAAGCCGACACCGAAGTCTTCGCGAAGGCTCTGGCCTCGTCACCCGCATTGCGCGACGCCTTCATCGAACTGCATGGCGACCTCGGCGCCGGCAAGACCACTTTCGTACGCCACCTCCTGCGCGCCCTGGGCATCACCGGGCGCATCAAGAGCCCCACCTACGCGGTGGTCGAGCCCCACGAGGCGCCCGACGGGCTTCAGATCTTCCATTTCGACTTCTATCGCTTCGCCGATCCGCGCGAATGGGACGACGCCGGCTTCCGCGACATCTTCGCCGGGCCGGGCCTCAAGCTGGCCGAGTGGCCGGACAACGCCGCGGGCCGTACGCCAATTGCCGACCTCGCTATTAAAATAGAAGCAATGACTGACGACACACGCAGCGTGACCCTCCTGGCGAACACCGCTCGCGGCAGCGATCTGCTGGCGCGCATCGCCGCATGAAGGCGGCCGGCCTCAAACGGCGCGTGCTGCTGCAGGGCGGCAGCATTGCGCTGATGCTCGGCGTGCACCAGATCGCGCGCGGAGCCACCATCCTCGCAGTGCGCGTGTGGCCCGCCGCCGACTACACGCGCGTGACCATCGAATCCGACGCACGCCTGAACTCGCAGCAGCTCGTGGTGGGCAGCCCGCCTCGGCTCGCGGTCGACATCGAGGGCATCGACCTCAACCCCGAACTGCGCGAGCTCGTCGGCAAGATCAAGCCCGGCGACCCGTACATCAATGGCCTGCGCGTGGGGCAGAACGCACCGAAGGTGGTGCGCATCGTGTTCGACCTGAAGCAGGCCGTGGTGCCGCAGGTGTTCTCGCTCGCGCCCGTGGCCGCCTACAAGCACCGCCTGGTGCTCGACCTGTACCCCGAGCAGGCGATCGACCCGATGGAAGCGCTGATCGCCGAGCGCCTGCGCGATGCGCCGCGCGCTTCGGGCGGCGGCTCCGCGGTCGCCGTCGCGCCGCCGGCAACCGCGCCTGCACCGGCCGCCGATCCGCTGGGCGACCTGATGGCGCAGCAGTCGATGCGACCCGGCCCGCAATCGCCGCCTCCCGCCGCAACGGCCGGCGGCGAAAGGCCCGTGACGCCACCACCGCCTCCCGTGGTGGCCGCCGCGCCTGCCAGGCCCCCTGCGCCGTCCGCATCGCCCGTGCCGCCCCCACCACCGGTTTCCGCCACGGCCAATCGCACCGACCGCATCATCATCGTGGCGCTCGACCCCGGCCACGGCGGCGAAGACCCCGGCGCCATCGGCCCCAACGGCACGCGCGAGAAAGACATCGTGCTGCAGGTGGCACACCGCCTGCGCCAGCGCATCAACGCGAGCAGCGTGAACGGCAGCCCCATGCGCGCCTTCCTCACGCGCGACGCCGACTTCTTCGTGCCGCTGGGCGTGCGCGTGCAGAAGGCGCGGCGCGTGCAGGCCGACCTGTTCGTGAGCATCCACGCCGACGCATTCACCACGCCCGCCGCGCGCGGCGCCAGCGTGTTCGCGCTGAGCCAGAGCGGCGCCTCCAGCAGCGCCGCACGGTGGCTCGCCAACAAGGAGAACGACGCCGACCGCGTCGGCGGCGTGAACGTGGGCAACCACGAGGCCCAGGTGCAGCGAGCGCTGCTCGACATGAGCACCACCGCGCAGATCAACGACAGCCTCAAGCTCGGCGGCGCAATGCTCGGCGAGATCAAGGGCATCGGCGCGCGGCTGCACAAGGGCCAGGTCGAACAGGCCGGCTTCGCCGTGCTGAAGGCGCCCGACATCCCGAGCGTGCTGGTGGAAACCGCCTTCATCAGCAATCCGGAAGAAGAAGCCAACCTGCGCCGTGTCGACTACCAGGAGAACCTGGCCGACGCACTGATGCGCGGCATCCAGCGCTACTTCGCGCAGAACCCGCCGCTGGCGCGCAGCCGGCAGCTCTGATCGCGCTCCGGCCCCGCCGCTTCCGGCTGTAGGGCCAAAGCATGCACTGCTGTCCCACGCGGTGCGCCCCGCGAGGCCGCACAGGCACGTGCGGCTGGTTCCTACACGGCGCACCGGGGTGCTTTGGACATGATGAACCATCACTCATCGAAAGGTGGACATCATGAACACACGTCTCTGGATCGCTGCAGCCGCAGCCACTTCGGTCATGACCATTGCGGGTTGCGCAAGCGGTCCCAATCAGAACCTCGGGACCGGCGTAGGCGCCGTGGGCGGCGCTCTGGTGGGCAATGCCATCGGCGGCAACACTGCGAGCACCGTGGGCGGCGCGGCCATCGGCGGCCTCATCGGCAACCAGGTCGGCCGCAATGCCGATGAACGCAACTATTACAACCAGCAACGCTATCCGCGCGGCAGCGGCTACTACCCGGGCAACGGGCCGAACTACTGATGCACGGTCTGGACAACGGGCCTGAATGAAAAAAGCGCGCCCCCCGGCGCGCTTTTTCATTGGCTGGCGAAGTCGGATCAGGCCTGCGAGGCCTGGGCCTCGCGCGCCTTCTCGGCCTTGGAGGCGCGCCACGCGCCGTAGATCGCCAGAAGGCCCGGTACGAAGATCAGCGCCCAGATGATCTTGTCCAGATGCTGGCGCACGAAAGGCAGGTTGCCGAAGAAGTAGCCGGCGGTGGCGATGCCCAGCACCCAGATCAGCCCGCCCACCACGTTGAACATCGTGAACTTCGCGCGGTTCATCTCGGCCACGCCGGCCACGAAGGGCGCGAAGGTGCGGATGAAGGGCATGAAGCGCGCGAGGATGATGGTGATGCCACCGTAGCGCTCGTAGAAGGCATGGGCCTGGTCGAAAGCCTTGCGGTTGAAGAAGCGCGAGTTCTCCCACTGGAACACCTTCGGCCCGAAGTAGCGCCCGATGGAGTAGTTGCACTGGTCGCCCAGGATCGCGGCCGCGATCAGGATGCCGCACGCCAGCGGATAGTTCATGAGCCCCGCGCCGCACAGCGCGCCGACGATGAAGAGCAGCGAGTCGCCCGGCAGGAACGGCATCACCACCGCGCCGGTTTCCACGAAGACGATGAGGAACAGCAAGGCATAGACCCAGGGGCCGTAGGCGATGACGAAGGCCTCGAGGTGCTTGTCGACGTGAAGGATGAAGTCGACGAGAAAGCTGATGATTTCCATGGGCGCGGATTATCCTTGCTCGACCTCGACGCACTCGCGAATCACCCCATGCTGCACATACGCGCCGCCACGGATGCGGACTGGCCCGCCATCTGGTCCGTCCTGGAACCCACCTTCCGCCGCGCGGACACCTACACGTATGCGCCCGACGTGACCGAGGAACAGGCACGCCACTCGTGGATGAAGGTGCCCACGGCGATCTTCGTCGCCTGCAACGACCAGGGTGCGGTGCTCGGCACCTACGTCCTGCGACCCAACCAGCCGGGCCAGGGCTCGCACGTAAGCAATTGCGGTTACGTCGTGTCCGACGCGGCGCGCGGCATGGGTGTCGCATCGGCCCTGTGCGCACACTCGCAGCAGGAGGCCCTGCGCATGGGTTTTCGCGCGATGCAGTTCAACTTCGTCGTGTCCACCAACGAAGGCGCGGTGCGCCTGTGGCGCAAGATGGGCTTCGAGATCGTCGGCACGCTGCCGGGCGCGTTCAGGCATCCGCGGCACGGCTTCGTGGATGCCTACGTGATGTTCAAGCAGCTGCAGCAGCCCTGAGCGGACGCCTCTGAACCCGCGCTTTTAGAATGCCCCGGTGAGCGCCCTCCCCACCACCATCTCCCCCCCACAACGCCGCCCGATCCGCGAGCTTCCCGACGAGTTGATCAGCCAGATCGCCGCCGGTGAAGTCGTCGAGCGTCCGGCCTCGGTGGTGCGCGAGTTGCTGGACAACGCGCTGGACGCAGGTGCCGGCCAGATCACGGTGCGGCTGGCCTCCGGTGGCGTGCGGCTGATCTCCGTGGAAGACGATGGCCTGGGCATCCCCCGCGAGGAACTCACGGTGGCGCTGCGCCGCCACGCGACCAGCAAGATCGCCAGCCTCGACGACCTCGAGACGGTCGGCACGATGGGCTTTCGCGGCGAGGCGCTGGCCGCCATCAATGCGATTGCCGAGCTCAGCATTCTTTCGCGCTTCGCCGGCTCCGATTCCGCCTTCGCGCTCGACGGGCGCACCGGCGAGCTGCGGCCCGTGGCGCGCTCAGCCGGCACCACGGTCGAGGTGCGCGAGCTGTTCTTCGCGACCCCCGCGCGCCGCAAATTCCTGAAGACGGACGCCACCGAGCTGGCCCATTGCATCGAGGCGGTGCGCCGCCATGCGCTGGCGCGGCCCGAGGTGGGCTTCTCGATCTGGCACGACGGCAAGCTGGTCGAGCAGTGGCGCGCAGCCGCCACGCGCGAGCAGCGGCTGGCCGATGCGCTGAGCGACGAGTTCGTGTCGCAGAGCGTGGCCGTCGCGCGCGAAGGCGGCGCGGTGCGCGTGGTCGGCCGCGCGGGCATTCCCGACGCGGCGCGTTCGCGCGGCGATCATCAGTTCTTCTACGTCAACGGACGCTTCGTGCGCGACAAGGTGCTGTCGCACGCGGTGCGCAGCGCCTATGAAGACGTGCTGCACGGCCAGCGCCAGCCGGTGTATGCGCTGTACCTCGAAATCGATCCGTCGCGCGTCGACGTGAACGTGCATCCGACCAAGATCGAAGTGCGCTTTCGCGACGGGCGCGAGGTGCACCAGGCCGTACGCCATGCCGTCGAGGACGCGCTGGCGGCTCCGCGCGCCAATGACGCGACAGCGCCGGCAGGCGCGCCGCAGCCCTTCTTCAAGCAGGCGCCGCTGCCGCCGAATGCCAGCTGGGCCCAGCCGGCCATGGATTTCACGCCGCGCGAACGCGGCACCGGCGATTTCGAGGCGATGTGGCCCCAGCGCAGCGAGCAGCCGCGGCAGGTTGCACTGCATGCGGCGGAACCTTCCGCGCCGCCACCCTGGCCCGCTGCCAGCGCGGCGCCGGCAAGCTTCCAGGCTCCGAGCGGACTTCCCCTTGCGCCGAGCCCTGGCACGCAGTCCATCGCCAACAACGACGAGGCCTGGCCGCTGGGCCGCGCGCTGGCCCAGCTGCAGGGGGTGTACATCCTGGCCGAGAACAGCCAGGGCCTGGTGATCGTCGACATGCACGCGGCACACGAGCGCATCGTCTACGAGCGGCTCAAGACGCAGCTCGACGGCGCTGCCATCAGCAGCCAGCCGCTGCTGATTCCGGCGACCTTCGCGGCCACGCCGCAGGAAGTGGCCACGGCCGAGGCCTGCGCCGAGGTGCTGCCGACGCTGGGGCTGGAGATCACGCCCTTTTCGGCGCGCACGCTCGCGGTGCGCGCCGTGCCCGGAACGCTGGCCGACGGCGATCCGGTGGAACTCGCACGCAGCGTGCTGGCCGAACTGGGCCAGCACGACGCCAGCACGGTGGTGCAGCGCGCCCAGAACGAACTGCTCTCCACCATGGCCTGCCACGGCGCGGTGCGGGCCAACCGCAAGCTCACCATCGACGAGATGAACGCGCTGCTGCGCCAGATGGAGGCCACCGAGCGTTCGGACCAGTGCAACCACGGCCGGCCGACCTGGCGCCAGCTTTCGGTGCGCGAGCTGGATTCGCTCTTCATGCGTGGCCGATAAGCAGCGAAACTCCGCTCGATCCGCGGTTTTCGGACATTTTTAAGCCTTTTTTCTAGGGTTTTCCGCAGTCGGCGAAATCCCAGGCACATCCGTTGCATGTGCTCGGTAAAGTGCCGGCGAGCACTGTTTCAGGGAGTTACCTTGCTGCTGTGTCGGCGCATCAAGGTGAAAGCAGGTGAACTTTCGAGCCGACTCCGCTGTCCCTCAAACCCATGATGAAACGCTGGACCCTCCTCGCGTCTGTCCTCTCGCTGTGTGCACTGCTTGCCGCCGGTTGCTCGACGCTCGACGAGCAGCAACGCGAATGGATCTTCCAGCCCAGCGACCGCAGCTGGGGCAACACCGCCTCCATGGCCCAGGGCATGGAGGACGTGTGGATCGACTTCCAGTCTTCCCTCACCGGCGAGCCCGCGCGCCTGCACGGCCTGTGGCTGGGCGGCGCGCCCGAGACCACCGCCACTCCTGTCCTGCTGTACCTGCACGGAGCCCGTTACAACGTGGCCGGCTCGGCACCACGCATCCAGCGCATGCATGAGCTGGGTTTCTCTGTGCTGGCCATCGACTATCGCGGCTTCGGGAAGAGCTCCAAGGGCCTGCCCTCGGAAGAATCGGCCCGCGAGGACGCCCGCGCCGCCTGGACCTGGCTGGCCGCGCGCCACCCCAGGCAGCACCGTTACATCTTCGGCCACTCGCTCGGCGGCGCCATCGGCATCGATCTCGCCGCGCACGTGAAAGACGAGAGCGGCACCATCGTCGAGAGCACCTTCACCTCCATCGCCGACGTGGTCAGCGGCTTCAAGTGGGGCTGGCTGCCCTTCGGCCCGTTCATTACGCAGCGTTTCGAGGCGATCAACGCGGTCAAGGACATCGGCTCGCCGCTGCTCGTGGTGCACGGCACGGCCGACAGCCTCATCAACCCGACGCTGGGCCGCAAGCTGTACGACGCGGCCACCGGGCCCAAGATGTTCGTGCTGGTCGAGGGCGGCTCGCACCACAACACCAATTCCATCGGCGAGGCGCAGTACCGCGCGGCGCTGACCCAGCTGTTCCGCATGAAGCCGGAGAACATGGTCGCCAGCAACGCTGCCGTGCGGCCGACACCGCGCCTCGCGCCGCCGGCTGCCTCGGCCCCGCTCACGCCGCAGGACGTGAGCGGCAAGGTGGAGCCGCCAGTGCCCGCCGCCATCTGAGGGCGGCCACCTCCCCGCCTCCACCCAAGGCCCGGCACGCTGCCGGGCCCGCGCCATTTGCTACGCTCGGCGCACCATGTCTCCCAGTTCCGACGCGGCCGCGAAGACCGCCACCCGCGCATCGCCCGATGCCGCGCCCTCCCCGACTCCACCGCGCTACATCGCGCTCGCAGGTCCCACCGCCTCGGGCAAGACGGCCGCCGCGCTGGCGCTCGCGCGCCTGCTGCCGGTGGAGATCGTCTCGGTCGATTCGGCGCTGGTCTACCGCGGCATGGACATCGGCACCGCCAAGCCCACGCCCGCCGAGCAGGCCGCCGTGCCGCACCACCTGATCGACATCCTCGATCCGCGCGAGAGCTACAGCGCCGCCGCCTTCGTGGCCGACGCCACGCGGCTCATCGGCGAGATCCGCGCGCGCGGCGCGCTGCCGCTGCTGGTGGGCGGCACCATGCTCTATTTCAAGGCGCTGTTCGACGGCATCGACGCCATGCCCGCGGCCGATGCCGCGGTGCGCGCGCGCATCGACGCCGACGCGGCCGCGCTCGGCTGGCCCGCCATGCACGCGCGGCTCGCGCAGGTCGATCCGGTCACGGCCGCACGGCTCGCACCGCAGGACAGCCAGCGCATCCAGCGCGCGCTCGAAGTCTGGGAAAGCAGCGGCCAGCCGCTGTCGAGCTTCCATGCGAGCGACAACAAGGCAGCCGGCGCTGTCGAAGGCGGCGCGCTGTTCTCGCTGGAGCCCGCCGACCGCTCGTGGCTGCACGGCCGCATCGCCGAGCGCTTCGACGCCATGCTCGCCGCAGGCTTCCTCGACGAGGTGCGTGCCCTGCGCGCACGCGGCGATCTTTCGACCGACCTGCCCTCGATGCGCTGCGTCGGCTACCGGCAGGCCTGGGAAACGCTCGATGCGGCCGGCAGCGCGGCGCCCGACGCCAGGGCCATGGCCGATCTGCGAGAGCGCGGCATCGCCGCCACGCGTCAGCTCGCCAAGCGGCAGGTCACCTGGCTGCGCAGCATGCCGCAGCGCACCGTGATCGCCTGCGACGCTCCCGACGCGGTGCAGGCCGCCGTTCAACTCATGGCCAAGGCCGTCGCTCCCAGATGACGCTGCGTATTTCCAACCTCGGCAAGCACTACGGTGATGCGCCTGTCTTCGAGAACGTGACGCTCACCGTGGAGCCCGGCGAGTTCGTCGCCATCGTGGGTGAATCGGGCGTGGGCAAGTCGACACTGCTCAACTGCATGGCCGGCCTCGACAGCTGGGACCAGGGCACGGTGACGCACGACGGCGTCGACATCGGCGCGCTCGACGGCGAAGCCTGCGCGCTCTGGCGGCGGCGGCATGTCGGCTTCGTGTTCCAGGCCTTCCACGTGCTGCCGCACCTGGACGTGACGCAGAACGTGGCGCTGCCGCTGATGCTGCTGGGGCAGCAGAAGGACAGCGAAGGCCGCATCGCGCACATGCTCGAGGCGGTGGGCCTGCCCGGCATGGGTACGCGGCTGCCGCAGACGCTGTCGGGCGGCCAGCTGCAGCGCGTGGCCATCGCACGCGCGCTGGTACACCGCCCCACCCTGCTGCTGGCCGACGAGCCCACGGGCAACCTCGACCCCACCACCGCCGCGAAGGTGATGGAGCTGCTGATCGGCCAGACCCGGGAGCACGGTGCCTCGCTGGTGCTGGTGACGCACTCGGAAAGCGCGGCCGCGCAGGCCGATCGCCTGCTGCACCTCACGGCCAGCGGAATCCGGGCCTGAACGAGGCCGAGAGTTACTGCGGTGCGATCAGCGCCGCGAAGCGCGACAGGTCGACGTTGCCACCGCTGATCAGCACGCCCACGCGCTGGCCCGCAATCGCCTTGCCCGCCGCGATCGCGCCCGCGAAGGCGAGGCAGCCGGTGGGCTCCACCACCATCTTCATGCGCTCGGCGAAGAAGCGCATCGCGTCGACGAGCTGCTCGTCGGTGACGGTGAAGATGTCGTCCACGTCGCGGCGAATGATGCCGAAGGTGTACTCGCCCAGGTGCTGCGTCTGCGCGCCGTCGGCGATGGTCTTCGGGGTTTCGATGTGCACGATCTTCCCGGCGCGGAACGACTGCTGGCCGTCGTTGCCCGCCTCGGGCTCCACGCCGTAGACCTTGCAGTCCGGCGACAGCGCGCGCGCCGACAGCGCCGAGCCCGAGAGCAGCCCGCCGCCGCCGAGGCACACGAACAGATGGTCGAGCGGACCGGTTTCCTCGATCAGTTCCTTCACCGCCGTGCCCTGGCCGGTGAGCACGTCGGGGTGGTCATAGGGCGGGATCATCGTCATGCCGCGCTCCTGCGCCAGCTTCTTCGTCAGCGCCTCGCGGTCCTCGGTGAAGCGGTCGTACATCACAACCTCGGCGCCGTAGCCCTTGGTGGCGGCGACCTTGGCGGCCGGCGCGTCCTTGGGCATCACGATCACGGCCGGCATTTGCAGCAGGCGCGCCGACAGCGCGATGGCCTGCGCGTGGTTGCCCGACGAGAAGGCAATCACGCCGCCCTTGCGCTGCGAGGCGTCGAACTTCGACAGCGCGTTGAACGCGCCGCGGAACTTGAAGGCGCCCATGCGCTGGAAGTTCTCGCACTTGAAGAAGAACTCGGCCCCCCAGCGCTCGTTGGCGGTGGTGGAGCGCAGCACCGGCGTGCGGTGGGCATGGCCTTCGAGCCGCGCGGCTGCGGCGATGACGTCGTCGTAGGTGGGTAGTTGCATGGGGTCGAGCTTAGCGGCGGCTTCCGCTCTTTTGCAGCCCCAATGGGTAAAAACCCGCTAGCTGCGGCAGCGCTGAACTTCGTACTCTGTATACAGAGTTCAAAGAACCCGGCGCAAGGAGACAACCGTGCCCGCCCAGCTCGTCAGCATCGAGGTCGCGCCCGACCTCGTCGACCAAGTCTACCGCGCCCTGCTCGGCGCCATCAGCAGCGGCACGCTCGCACCCGGCGAGCGCATCACGCAGGAAGACATCGCGCAGCGCCTCTCGGTGTCGCGCCAGCCGGTGCTGCAGGCGCTGCGGCTGCTGAAGAAGGACGGCTTCGTGCTCGACGCGCCCGGCCGTGGCGTGCTGGTGGCCCCGCTCGAAGCGGAGGCGATGCGCAAGGTCTACCAGGTGCGCGGTGCGCTCGATGCCCTGGCCGCGCGGCTGGCGGCGCGGCAGCGCTTTCGCATCGACCCGAAGCTCATCGAGCGCGGCCGGCGCGCCGCGCGCGGGCGCAACGTGGAGGCCATGATCGACGCCGACGTGGCCTTCCACCAGGCCATCTACGAGGCATCGGGCAATCCGCTGATCGCGCAGAGCGCCGATCCGCATTGGCGCCACCTGCGCCGCGCGATGGGCGCGGTGCTGCAGGCCGAGCCGCAGCGCGAGACGCTGTGGGACGAGCACGAAGCCATTGCCGACGCCATCGCGGCAGGCAACGCGGACCGCGCCGCGCGCCTGAGCGAGGAACACGTCTCGCGGGCCAGCGAAGCACTGAGCGAACGGCTGCTGGCGCATGCCGCATCCCCGCACACCGCCATCACCCCCAAGCAAAAAGGAGACAAGGCATGAAGCTCAACCCCGAGCAGCGCGCGCAGTTCGAGCGCGACGGCTATCTGTTCTTCCCCGGCCACTTCTCGGCCGAAGAAACCAAGGTGCTGACCGACGCGGTGCCCGATCTCTATGCGAAGCGCGAGGCCTTCAACGTGCGCGAGAAAGGCTCCGACGCCGTGCGCACGAACTTCGCCGCGCACCTCGTGAGCGAGCCCTTCGCGCGGCTCGCGCGCCACCCGCGCATGGTTGAGCCGGTGACCGATCTCTTCGGCGAAGACGTGTACATGCACCAGTTCAAGATCAACGGAAAGATGGCCTTCGAAGGCGACGTGTGGCAGTGGCACCAGGACTACGGTACCTGGCTCAACGACGACCTGATGCCCACCGAGCGCGCGATGAACGTCGCAATCTTTCTGGACGACGTGAACGAGCACAACGGCCCGCTGATGTTCATCCCGGGCAGCCACCGCAAGGGCGTGGTCGATGCGAAGCACGACCTCACCACCACCAGCTATCCGCTGTGGACCGTCGACAACGACCTGATCCGCCAGCTGGTGGACCGCGCCGGCGGCAAGCAGGGCGGCATCGTCTCGCCCAAGGGGCCGGCCGGGTCGATGATCCTGTTCCACAGCTGCCTGGTGCATGCCTCGGGCAGCAACCTCTCGCCCTTCAACCGAGTGGCCGTGTACCTGAGCCTGTGCGCCGTCAGCAACCACATCCGCCGCCACAAGCGGCCCGAATACATCGCCCATCGCGACTTCACGCCCATCGAGCTGCTGCCCGACGACTGCCTGCTGAAGCCCTACCCCGTGGATGTGCCGTGGAAGAACGGCCTGCCCGAGAGCGCGCTGCGCACCTCGCCCGACGTGCTCGACACCGTGGAGGCCTGACGACATGAGCCTCCATGCCCGCCTGCAGCAGCGCGCCGCCGAAGGCCGCCCCATCCGCATCGGCCTGATCGGCGCCGGCAAGTTCGGCTCGATGTACCTCGCGCAGATTCCGCGCACGCCCGGCGTGCAGCTGGTGGCCATCGCAGACCTCTCGCCCGACGCGGCCCGCGTCAACCTCGAGCGCGTGGGCTGGGAGCCCGGCCGCGCCGCAGCCGCATCGGTGCAGGAGGCGCTGAAGCAAGGCACCACCTGGATCACCGACGACTGGCAGGCCGTGACGCGCGAGCCCTCCATCGACATCGTGGTCGAGTGCACCGGCAACCCCATCGCGGCGGTGGACCACTGCCTGGATGCCTTCGCGCACGGCAAGCACGTGGTGAACGTGACGGTCGAGGCCGATGCCTTCTGCGGCCCGCTGCTCGCGCGCAGGGCGCAACAGGCCGGCGTGGTCTATTCGCTGGCCTTCGGCGACCAGCCCGCGCTGATCTGCGACCTGGTGGACTGGGCGCGCACCTGCGGCTTTCCGGTGGTGGCGGCCGGGCGCGGCCACAAGTGGCTGCCGCGCTTCACCGAATCGACGCCCGAGACGGTGTGGGGCAACTACGGCCTCACGCCCGAGCAGGCGAAACGCGGCGGGCTCAATCCGAAGATGTTCAACAGCTTCCTCGACGGCTCCAAGCCTTCCATCGAAAGCTCGGCGGTGGCCAACGCCACCGGCCTCGCGGTGCCATCGGACGGCCTGCTCTACCCGCCCGCGAGCGTGGAAGACATTCCCTTCGTCACCCGGCCCAGGAGCGAAGGCGGCGTGCTGGAGCGCAAGGGCATGGTCGAGGTGGTCTCTTCGCTGGAAGCCGACGGACGGAAGATCCCGTACGACATCCGCATGGGCGTGTGGGTCACGGTCGAGGCCGAGACCGAGTACATCAAGAACTGCTTCGAGGAATACAACGCCCACACCGACCCGAGCGGGCGCTACTTCACGCTCTACAAGCGCTGGCACCTGATCGGGCTCGAAGTGGGCATGTCGGTGGCCAGCGTGGCGCTGCGCGGCGAGGCCACCGGCGTGGCCACCTGCTGGAACGCCGACGTGGTCGCCACCGCCAAGCGCGACCTGGCCGCCGGCGAGATGCTCGACGGCGAAGGCGGCTATACCGTCTGGGGCAAGCTGCTGCCGGCCGGGCGCTCGCTGCGCCTGGGCGGCCTGCCGCTCGGGCTGGCGCACAACATCAGGCTGGTGCGCCCGGTGAAGAAGGGCCAGAGCCTGAGCTGGGCCGACGTGGCTATCGACACCAATACCGCGGCCTACAAGCTGCGTAACGAGATGGAAGCCCTGTTCGCGCCCGCGGCGCAGGCAGAGGCCGCCTGAAGGAGGCGGGCCGAGAACTTTTCGCTTCGGTGCAGCCACCGTTGCACCGGGCGGCTTCCACGTAAAAAATGTTCTGCTCGACACGAGGCCCGTGTCGAAATGACCGCCGGCGGGCCGTCATTGTGGTGAGCGATCCTGCTCAGCAAGCTTTTCCACGACGGAGAGACACCATGCAGTACATGTTGATGTTCTATCAGCCCGCGGCCGAATTCGAGCAACGCGAGGACGCATCCGCGCAGGCCTACCGCGCCAGCTGGGTCGCATATGCCGACGCCGTGCGCCAGTCGGGCATCTCGCTCGGCGGCCACGGCCTCTTCCCGCCCATGACCGGCACCACGCTGCGCGTGCGCGGCGACAGGCGCCAGGTGCAGGACGGCCCCTTCGCCGACACCAAGGAGCAGCTCGGCGGCTACTTCGTGATCGACGTTCCCGACCTCGACGCCGCGCTCGAATGGGCCGCGCGTGCGCCTTGCGCGACCAGCGGCGGGGTGGAGGTGCGGCCCGTCTTCGTGGCCACGGCCCTGGCTGCTGCATGAGCGACCCGGCGGCTCACTGGGCCGCCGAGCGGGCGGCGCGCGAGTCGTACGGCCGGCTGCTGGCCATCCTCTCCGCGCGCACCCACGACATCGCCGCATCGGAGGACGCGCTCGCCGACGCCTTCGCCCGCGCGCTCGAACGCTGGCCCGCCGACGGCATTCCGGCCGAGCCCGACGCCTGGCTGCTGAGCGTGGCGCGCCACCGCAAGCTCGACGCCTGGCGCCACAGCCGCGTGCAGGACCAGGCCACGCAGACCCTGCTGCTGCTCGCGGGTGAAGTCGACGACGCCGCCGACGGCGCCGGCGCCATTCCCGACGAGCGGCTGCGCCTGCTCTTCGTGTGCGCGCACCCGGCCGTCGATGCCCCGGCACGTGCGCCGCTCATGCTGCAGACCGTGCTCGGCCTCGACGCGGCGCGCATGGCCGGCGCCTTCCTCACCGCGCCTTCGACCCTCGGGCAGCGGCTGGTGCGCGCCAAGGCCCGCATCCGGGCAGCCGGCATTCCCTTCGAATACCCGCAGGCGCGCGACCTGCCGCAGCGGCTGCAGGACGTGCTCGATGGCATCTACGCCGCCTACGGCACCGGCTGGGACGACATCGACGGCGCCGACGCCCTGCCGCGCGGCCTCACCACCGAGGCCATCGACCTGTGCCGCATCCTCTGCGGCCTGATGCCCACCGAACCCGAGCCGCTGGGCCTGCTGGCGCTGATGCTCTTCTGCGAGGCCCGCATGCCTGCGCGCCGCAGCGACACCGGCGCCTACGTGCCGCTCGACCAGCAGGACCCGTTGCGCTGGAACCCCGACCTGCTCGCCGAGGCCGAGCTCTGCCTGCGCCGCGCGTCCGAAATGAAGTCGCTCGGCGCCTACCAGCTCGAAGCCGCGATCCAGTCGGCCCACTGCGAACGCCGCGTCGGCGCACCGGTGCCGCCCGAGGCGCTGGTGTCGCTGTACGAGGGACTGCTGGCGCTGCGGACCAGCATCGGCGCGCAGGTCAGCCTCGCCTGCGCGCTCGCGAACGCGCGCGGCCCGGAGATCGGCCTGCGGGCACTGGAAGCCATTCCCGCGCAGGACGTGGCGAACTACCAGCCGTACTGGGCTGCACGAGCGCATCTGCTCGCGGCCGGTGGTGCGCGCTCCGCCGCCCGGCAGGCGTTCGACCGGGCCATCGGGCTGAGTTCCAACGCGGCCGTGCGTGCGTACCTGCACGCGATGTCGGATCGGCTCTGAGCCGTCGCCCAGCTACTTCGTCGCGTTGAAGGTGCGCGGAAACAGCGCCGCCTGCGAGCGGTCGCGCAGCCGGTAGCTCATGGCCGGCCGCCCCAGGCTGCCGGTGACCATGCCGGCCTCTTCCATGAATCCGCCGTCGAGCATGCGCTTGCGGAAGGCGCTCTTGTCGACCGCCCTGCCCAGCACGACCTCGTAGGTGTGCTGCAGCGCCGGCAGCGTGAACGGCTCCTCCAGCAGGAAGGCCGGCAGCGAGGTGTATTCGACCTTGCCGCGCAGCCGCGCCACGGCCGCATCGAGCAGCTCGCCATGGTCGAAGGCCAGCCGCTTGCGCGAGGCGGCATCGACCTCGAACCACGCCACCTCGGTCGCGTTCGCGCCGCTGCGCAGCTGCATCGCCTGCGCGGGGATCAGCGCGTAGAAGCAGTGCGTGGCCGACCAGCCCCGCGGATCGCGCTGCGCGCCGCCCCAGCTGCCCAACTGCTCCAGGTAGGGCGTGACCACGCCCGTCTTCTCGCGCAGCTTGCGCAGCGCGCAGTCGAGCAGCGTGGCGTCTTCGTCGATGTTCACGAAGCCGCCGGGCAAGGCCCACTTGCCCGGGAAGGGCTCGTCGGTGTCGGCGGGCCGCTTCACCAGCAGCACCTGGAGGGCGTCGCCGAGTACGGTGAACATCACGATGTCGACGGTGACCAGCGGGCGCGGGAAGGTCAGTGGCGGAAACTCTGAAGAAGGCGAATTCACGGATTGCTTGACTCCCGGATATTTAGTTGTACTATACAACCTATATTTAGTTGTACTGAACAACTAAAAATGCTGTCACACGCAACAACAACGAAGAACAAGAAATGAATCGCCACCAACGTATGCTCATGGCGCAAGAGACGCTGGCCATCCTCGAGCAAAAGCACTACACAACGACCGAAGGTCTTTCCGTCGACTTGGCTGCGCTCATCGATGAATGTCTGCGCACAACCCGCCATATCGCCCCATCCGAAACAGCTGCCCTGCTCCAGCAAGCCTCTGCGCAGCCCCGGCAAACTCGCCTCGCATCCATCGAGGTCAGCAATGAAACAACGCTGGCCGGCATCTCGCGCGCATTGCGCGAGAACGATGGCCGCGTGGCGGCGTTGAACTTCGCGTCCGCACGGAATCCTGGCGGCGGCTTCCTCGGAGGCAGCCTCGCCCAGGAGGAATCGCTGGCGAGCAGTTCGGCGCTCTATTCGTCGCTGCTGCAGGCACCGGAGTTCTACGAGCGGCACCGCGCGGAGACGTCGTGCCTGTACTCGGACGCTTTGATCCTGTCGCCCGACTGCCCTGTTTTTCGCGCGGATGACGGCCGATTGCTGCGGCAGCCGGAGCTGGTGACCTTCATCACCTGCGCCGCGCCAAATGCGGGGGCCGTTGCGAAGAACCAGCCCGACGATGTCGAGCAGATCGAGAGCGCGCTTCGCAGGCGAGCCGAGTTCGTCCTGGCTGGCGCCGCTCTTCAACGCTGCCCTACCCTGATCCTGGGCGCTTGGGGCTGTGGCGTCTTTCGAAACGATCCGGCCATGGTGGCGCGGGCATTCCGCGACCTTCTCCATGGCAATGCAATGTGGGCTGCGCGATTCGAACGCATCATCTTCTCGGTGCTCGACACATCTGCCCAGCAAGAGGTCTACAAGACATTCAAGAAAGTGCTCGCCCCATGAACGCGCCACTTCCAACGGAATCGCACGTTGCCCAACGCGCCCGCTGGCCTCGAAGCGGCCAGCACATCCTCGCCCACCACGACGCGAACTCGGTCATCGTCTACCAGGCCTACCGCCCCGCCATCGGCGAATACGCCATCAGGCACGGCCGGCTCGACGGTCCGGACTTCAGCCTTTCGCGGATGAGCTGGATCAAGCCGAACTTCCTCTGGATGATGTATCGCAGCGGGTGGGGTACGAAGGAAGGCCAGGAAGTCGTTCTGGGCCTGCGGCTGCGCCGCGCGTTCTTCGAGCGCGTGGTCCGTGAGGCGGTGCCTTCGACTTTCGGTGCAGCCGGCTACCCGAGCCGCGAGGCTTGGCAGGAAGCCGTGGGGGGCTCCGAGGTGCGCCTGCAATGGGACCCGGATCATTCGCCGAAGGGTGGCAAGCTCGAACGCCGCGCGATCCAGCTGGGACTGCGCGGCCGCACGCTGGCTGCTTTCGCGCACGAGGAACTGCTAGAGGTCATCGACATGCGCGCCTTCGTGGCCGCGCAGCGCCCACTGGCGCAGGACGATAGCCCCGAGCTGCAATTGCCGGTGGAGCATGTGCTCGAAATCGGCTTAGAAAAGGAAAATTCCAAATGACGACGACAACAACAACGAACACCACCACCGTCACACCCCGCAGCACCCGCGAGCTGCCCGCCTACTTCGCGCAGGGCCATCGCCCAGAGTTCCTTCTCTTCTGGGGCCATCAGGCGCCGAAGACCGGCGTGAACAAGAGCTGCTTCAGCCAATGGTTCGAAGCCGCGTTCACCGTCGACGGCGTCCGGTACCGCACGGCCGAGCATTTCATGATGGCCGGCAAGGCGCGCCTGTTCGGCGATGAAGAAATCTGTGATCGCATCCTCGCCGCGCGCACGCCCGGCGAGGCCAAGAAGCTGGGCCGCGAGATACGCGGCTTCGACGAGGCCGCATGGGTGGCCGCCCGGCTGGACATCGTGACGCAGGGCAACATCGCCAAGTTCTCGCAGAACGCGGAGCTCGGCGCCTTCCTGCTCGGCACGGGCCACCATGTGCTGGTGGAGGCCAGCCCTGTCGATCCGATCTGGGGCATCGGACGTGCCGCCAACGATCCGCTCGCGCAGGACCCGCGCGAATGGAAGGGGCTCAACCTGCTGGGCTTCGCGCTCATGGCCGCGCGCGAGGCGCTGAGGCAGCGGCCATGAACGTGATCGAGCGCTATCGGGGTTGCCTGCTCGGTCTGGCCTGTGGCGACGCGGTGGGCACCACGGTCGAGTTCCGCACGCGCGGGAGCTTCGCGCCGGTGACGGGCATGCACGGCGGCGGGCCCTTCGGGCTCGCCGCGGGCGAGTGGACCGACGACACCTCGATGGCCCTGTGCCTCGCCGCGAGCCTGATCCACTGCAAGGGCTTCGACGCAATCGACCAGATGAACCGCTACTGCAACTGGCGCAACGTGGGCTACATGAGCAGCACCGGCAGCTGCTTCGACATCGGCCTGACGGTGTCGGGCGCCCTCACCCGCTACCTGGCCTCGGGCGATCCCTTTGCCGGCGACCCCGATCCGCGCACTGCCGGCAACGGCGCGCTGATGCGGCTCGCGCCGGTGCCGATGTTCTACGCGGCAAGCGCCGAGGCCACCTGGAAGCAGGCCGGCGAAAGCACGCGCACCACGCACGGCGCGCTGGAGGCCATCGAATGCTCTCGGCTCTTCGCATTGCAGTTGCGTGCGGCGCTGCTTGGCGCAGACAAGGCAGCCGTCCTCTCGACCGAACCGCTGGCGCCTTTGAGCGAGAAAGTCGCGGCGCTGGCAAGTAACGACCATGCCTCGAAGACCGTCGGGCAGATCAAGGGATCGGGCTACTGCGTCGAATCGCTCGAAGCGGCGCTCTGGTGTTTCGCGAACACCGGCTCCTTCGAGGAAGCCGTGCTCGCTGCCGCCAACCTGGGCGACGATGCCGACACCACGGCCGCCATCTGCGGCCAGCTGGCAGGCGCCTACTACGGCGTCGAAGGCATTCCGCGGGACTGGCTCGACAAGCTCGTGATGCGCGCGGAAATCGAAGAGATGGCCGGGCAGCTCCTCGCACTGGCAGGCTGACGAAGCCCGGCGACTACTCAGGCTGCACGGCCGCGTCCCCCACCCGCCGCGCATCGAGCTGGCTGCCGCCCTGCGCCAGCGACACTCCCACCACCGCATTCGCCGCATCGCGCCTGAACATGACCTGCGCGCCGATGGCAGTCACAGCAAAGCGGTCGTTGCCCGTGGGCGTGAGCGCGCTGTAGCCGCGGCCCGTCTCGCGCACCAGCAGCCTGCCGCTGCGCACGGTGAAGCTCAGCGACTTGTTCCTGGTCACGCGGTATTCGCCGCGGTACTCGTCCAGCCGCTTCGCATCGATCGGCACTTCGGCGGTCGGCACCGGATAGCGGCTCTTGCCGATGGCCAGCATCACCGATTGCATCGGCGCGCGCGCGTTGCTGCTGAGCACGATCATCGCCTCGCCGGTGTCGGGCGCGAGCAGCCACAGCGTGCGGTAGCCCTCTGTGACGCCCGCGTGATAGTAGGTGCGCCGGCCGCTTTCGGGCCCGCGCACCATCACGGCATAGCCGATCTCGGCGCCCTCGTAGCGTGCCAGCGGCGTGAGCATGCGCGCGGCGGCCGGGCCCAGCGGGCCGGCGGCGCCCGCGAGGATGGCGCGGCTGAAGGTCATCATGTCGGCGGCGGTGGAGCGCAGCGCGCTGGCCGGCGCGTAGGCCTGCATGTCGAACAGCGGCTGGCGGCGGTCGCCCGCGAAGGCCGGGGCCATGCGCGAGGCCTTGTCGCCCAGCGTGATGACGGTGTCGTTCATGCCCAGCGGCTCGGTGATGCGCGCGCGCACCAGCTCGCCCCACGACGTGTCGTAGCGCTCGGCGAGCAGCTGCCCGAGCAGCGCCATGCCGAAATTGCTGTACGCGCCCTCGCAGGGCGGCGCCGAGGCAGTGAGCCTGATGCGCGCGAGCGCGGCCCAGAACATGGGCTTGTCGTAGGAGTGGAACTGCTCGACGAGCGGCGCGCCGCCGGTCACGCCGTCGGCCATCACGGGCATGCAGCCGGTGTGCGTGACGAGCTGGCGCAGCGTGACCGAGGCCACCGCGGGCGAAAGGCCGTCGACCTTGCCGGCAAGCAGCCTGCCGACCGTGTCGTCCAGCTTCAGGTCGCCGCGCTGCACCGCCTGCGCGAGCAGCAGGCCGGTGAACACCTTGGTGACAGATCCGATCTCGAACATCGGCTGCTCTGCGCTGCCCGATGCGATGGCACGTGGCTGCGACGGCGGCTCGGGGTTGTAGGCGGCGCCGTAGGCCACCTGCCCGTCGTGCAGCGTGCCCACCACCATCGTGCCCCGCTCGGTGCCGAGGGCTGCTTTCGCAAGAACGGCCGGATCGCTTGCCAGCGTCAGGGGCTGTTGTTGCTGTTGCGGCGGCTGCAGTTGCGCCAGGGCATTGCCGGCCAGCAGAGGGACGAAAAGCCAGGCCGCAAGCCAGGAGCGGTACAGCAAGGCATGGGGCATGAGCCGCATCGTCGGATTCCTCAGGCGTTCGAAGAGCCGCAATCCTGCCACGTCCGGAGTCCCCCTCGCGCGCCGCGACGACAATCGGCCGATGCGCGCATTGCTCGGCACCTTCTCCTGGCAGGAACTCCGCCACCACCCCTGGCGCAACGCGGCGGCCGTGCTGGCCGTGATGCTCGGCGTCGCGCTGGCCTTCTCGGTACAGCTGATCAACGCCTCGGCGCTCGACGAGTTCTCGAGCGCGGTGCGCTCGGTCAACGGCGAGCCCGACCTGGAGGTGCGCGCCGTGCAGGGCGGCTTCGACGAGGCCGTGTTCGCGCAACTCGCCCGCCATCCGCAGGTGGCGCTGGCGAGTCCGGTGGTCGAGGTGCAGGGCCTGGCGCTTGCCGGCGGGCAGCAAGTGCCGATCCGCGTGATCGGCATCGACGCGCTGGCGCTGCCGACCATCGCACCCGCGCTGATGCCGCAGGCCGCGGCGGGTGCCGACCGCTTCGCCCTCTTTGCGCCGGGCCATGTGTTCCTCAACCTCGCGGCTCGCGATGCGCTGGGGCTGCCCGCGCAGGCGCCGGCCGACGGCAGGGCCGAGAAAGTGCAGCTGCGCAGCGGCGACGCCTGGCACAGCCTCTCGGTGGCCGGCCACGTGGCCGCGGGCGGCAAGGCGCTCGCGGTGATGGACATCGCGGCGGCACAGGAGCTCTTCGGCCGCATCGGCGAGCTCAGCCGCATCGACCTGCGCCTCGCGCCCGGTACAGACCGGGCCGCGTTCATGGCCTCGCTGCAGCGCGCACCCGGCTGGCCCGCAGGCGTGCAGTTCGCCGAGCCCGGCGACGCGGCGCAGCGCGTGAGCAACCTGTCGCGCGCCTACCGCGTGAACCTCACGGTGCTGGCGCTGGTGGCGCTCTTCACGGGCGCCTTCCTGGTGTTCTCGGTGCTGGCGCTGAGCGTGGCCAAGCGCGCGCAGCAGTTCGCGCTGCTGGGCGTGCTCGGACTCACGCCGCGCGAGCGGCTGCGTCTGGTGCTGGCCGAATCGCTGGTGCTGGGCCTGATCGGAAGCCTGGCCGGCCTCGCGCTGGGCACGGCGCTGGCGGCCTTCGCGCTGCGCGTGCTGGGCGGCGACCTGGGCGGCGGCTACTTCGAGGGCGTGGCGCCCACGCTGCACTGGAGCGCGGGCGCCGCCCTGCTCTACGGCGGGCTCGGCGTGCTGGCCGCGCTGGTCGGCGGCTGGTGGCCCGCGCGCGCGGCGCAGTCGCTGCCAGAGGCGCAGACGCTCAAGGGCCTGGGCGCCGCGCCCACGCAAGGCAAAAGCCACTGGCTGGCGCTGGGCCTGGTCGCGCTGGGCGCCGTGCTGGCCAACCTGCCGGCCATCGGCGGCATTCCGGTGGCGGCGTATCTCTCGGTCGCCTGCCTTCTGGTGGGTGGCATCACCGCCCTGCCCTGGCTGATCGCGCTGCTGTACGACCGCGTGGCGCCGCTGTTCTCGCAACGCGTGTTGCCGATGCTGGCGGTGGAGCGAGCCCGGCGCATGCGCGGCACGGCGGCCGTGGCGGTCAGCGGCGTGGTCGCGAGCCTGAGCCTTGCGGTCGCGCTCACGGTGATGGTCGCGAGCTTCCGCGACTCGGTTACGCACTGGCTCGACGTGGTGCTGCCTGCCGACCTGTACGTGCGCGCCACCTCGGGCGGACGCGGCGGCAACAGCGGCGGCGGAAGCAGCACCGACACCGCCACCTTCGCGCCGGCCTTCGTCCAGTCGCTGGCGCAGTTGCCCGGCGTGGCGCGCACCGGCACGCTGCGCACGCAACCGCTGCAGCTGGATGCGGCGCGGCCGGCGGTGACGCTGATCGCGCGCAGCCTCGAAGGCGGAGCCGCGCAGTCTCTGCCGCTGGTGGGCAGCGCACTGCCGGTGCCCGAAGGGCAGATCGGCATCTACGTGAGCGAGCCGATGGTGGAGCTCTACGGCGCGAAGCCGGGCACGGTGTTCGCGCCGCTGTCGGCCGCCATGGGCAAGGCTGGGGCCTCGTTCTTCGTGGCCGGCGTGTGGCGCGACTACGCGCGGCAGTTCGGCGCCATCGCCATGGATGCGCGCGACTTCGAGCGCCTCACCGGCGAGCGCAAAGTGAGCGACGTGGCGCTGTGGCTCGCACCCGGCGCATCGGAGGGCGCCGTGCAGTCGGCGGTGCGGGAACTGGCGGCGCGGCAAGGTGGCACAGGCGATTCATCCGCGGGCTCGGTGGAGATCGCCTCGGTGGGGCAGATCCGCGCAACCTCGCTGCGCATCTTCGACCGCAGCTTCGCGGTCACCTACTGGCTGCAGGCGGTGGCCATCGCCATCGGCCTGTTCGGCATCGCGGCCAGCTTCAGCGCGCAGGTGCTGGCGCGGCGCAAGGAGTTCGGCCTGCTCGCGCACCTGGGCTTCACGCGGCGGCAGGTGCTGGCGGTGGTCGCCGGCGAAGGCGCCGCGTGGACGGCCATCGGCGCCGTCGCCGGGCTCGGCCTGGGGCTGGCCGTGTCGGTGGTGCTGGTGAAGGTGGTGAACCCGCAGAGCTTCCACTGGAGCATGGACCTGCTGGTGCCGTGGGAGCGGCTGCTGGCGCTGTGCGCTGCGGTGGTGGCGGCGGGCACCGTGACGGCCTGGATGGCGGGCCGCGCGGCCGCAGGCAAGGACGTGGTGCTGGCGGTCAAGGAAGACTGGTAGGCCGACGACCGTATTCGTGCAAAGCCGATTCTTGGACTGGAACCCATGCAGCAAGCACCTTTCTCATTCTCCCTTTCGCGCAGAAGCCTGCTGCTGGCCGCGCTCGCATCCGGCCCGCTGGCCGCATGGGCGCTGCCCGAACGCCGCCTGCAGTTCCCGCGCGACTTCGGCAGCCACCCCGACCTGCGCACCGAGTGGTGGTACATCACCGGCCACGCGAAGACATCCGCCGGGCGCGAGTTCGGCTACCAGGTCACCTTCTTCCGCTCGCGCGTCGAGGCCACGCAGGGCATGCGCTCGGCCTTCGCAGCGAAGCACCTGGTGTTCGCGCATGCGGCCGTCACCGATCTCGAAGGCCGCGTGCTGTTGCATGACCAGCGCATCGCGCGCGCAGGCTTCGGCGTGGCGGAGGCCTCGGCGGACGACACCGACGTGCGCATCCGCGACTGGTCTCTGGCACGCGAAAACGGCATCTATGTCGCGCGCATTCCGGCAGGCGAATTCGCGCTCGAACTGCGCTTCACGCCCACGCAGCCTGTGCTGCTGCAAGGCAACGCCGGGCTCTCGCGCAAGGGGCCTGAAGAATCGCAGGCCAGCTATTACTACAGCGAGCCGCAGCTCAAGGCCCAGGGCAGGCTCACGCTCAAGGGCCAGCCCTTCGACGTCGCCGGCACCGCCTGGCTCGACCACGAATGGAGCGAGGCGCTCATGCACCCCGAGGCCGTGGGCTGGGACTGGATCGGCATGAACCTCGACGACGGCAGCGCCCTCACCGCCTTCCACCTGCGACGCAGCGACGGCAGCGCGCTGTGGGCCGGCGGCTCGTTTCGGCCGCGCGATGGCGCGGCGCGGATCTTCCGGCACGACGAGGTCAGCTTCGAGAGCCTCGCCACATGGATCAGCCCCCGCACGCAGGCGACGTATCCGACGCGATGGCGCGTACGGACGCCCGCCGGCAACTTCGAAGTGCGCGCCCTGCTCGACGACCAGGAACTGGACAGCCGAGGCTCCACTGGCGGCGTGTACTGGGAAGGCCTGAGCGACCTGGTCGATGGGCAGGGGGAGCGACTGGGACGGGGGTATCTGGAGATGACGGGCTACGCGACGCCGCTGAAGCTGTGATACCCCAGTACCCTGGGCAGCGCCGCGTGCTACCGCGCCTAATGCCAGTTAGCAGCAATGACTTGCGTCAAGTTGCTTTGGTAGTTGGCTGGCAGCGTAGTCTGGCCTGAGGCTGGCGACGAGAAACTTGCCATGGCTTGGACGAGGTTCTGCACTTGGCTATCCATCAATGTCCTGCCGCCGACCGACTTGAACTCCTCTACCTGATACTGACTGCCTAGGTACCAGTTGCTGACAATCATCTTGTCTAGGGTTCCGATCAGACTGATTTCCAAGTCATTTGATGTTCGACGGAACCACAGCTGATTGATATCGACGGAGTCATCGAAGAGCACGGCGTCCTTGTTCCCGACCGTTGTATCGTTCTCGACGATGCGATCGACGCCATAGCCTCGCCTCATCAGGTAGATGTCGTTGCCAGCACCGCCCTCCAACACGTCATCGCCCCCCGCTCCATCCAGCACGTCGGCTCCGGCGCCCCCGTACAGCGAGTTGGCTTGCTCGTTACCGATCAGGGTATTGTTCAGGTCGTTGCCGGCCAGCACCGTCGCGCGGTCCAGTAGCACGCCCTTTTCCACATTCGCCGCCAACGTAGTGTTCACACTCGTATAGACAGTGTCGTATCCGCCGTCCACCGCCTCCATCACCGTATCGCCGAGGTCGTCGACATAGTAAGTGTCGCTACCGGAGCCGCCCGCCATGCTGTCAGCCCCTTGCGCACCGTCCAGGGTGTTGTCACCTGCGTTCCCAGTCAACACGTTCGAAAGCTCATTGCCTGTCGCGTTGATGTTGCGCTTGCCGGTCAGCGTGAGGTTCTCCAGGTTCTTGCCCAGCGTCCAAGAAACGGAAGACTCGACAGTGTCGATGCCGGCATCGACATCTTCATGGATCGTATCCAGTTGGTCATCAACGACATAGGTATCGTTGCCCGCTCTGCCCGCCATATCGTCTGCCTCGGCTCCCCCGTCCAATCGGTTGTCGCCGGCGTTGCCCAACAAGCGATTGCGCTGACCGTTGCCGGTCGCATTGATGTTCGCGGTGCCCTCGAGCTCGAGTACTTCGACCTCGTCCGGCAAGCTATAGCTCACGCTAGATCGTACGGTGTCGTAGCCGCCACCTGGCAGTTCGTTGACGGTGTCGCGCACGTTGTCGACGATGTACGTGTCGTCTCCGGTACGGCCGGTCATGCTGTCCGCGCCTTCCATGCCATTGATCGTGTTGGCACCCGCATCGCCTGTCAGCACATCGTTCCCGCTCGTACCCGCGATGGGCAAAGGCTGCGCCGGTCGAGCGGCAGTCGCTGCGGAAGCGCCAGTTCCCAGTAGCGCAGCACCGGGCACTGTGACACCGCTCGCTTTCAAAGCAGGCAGCGACATCGGCGTCGCGTCCGGGCTCCCGGCGAAGATGAAATGAGCGGCTGTAAGGGCCGCAGGTTCGACGGCAAAGAGTCCGACCGAGACCAGCGACTGTCCCGGCGCCTCGGCCAGCACGCGCGTGATGAACTTGCCGTTGATGTTCATCGCCTTGTTGATCTTGAGCTGGCTGAAATCCTTGATCCAGGCAAACTGGCTCAGGTCGATCCTGTCCGCCGCCAGTTCGAAATCCGCGATCAGGTTGCTGGCGCCCATGTCGCTGCCCATGAAGCTCATCGACCTCGAACCGCCGCCACCCGCCGCAACCACGAAGCGGTCAGCTCCGGCTCCGCCTGTCCGCGTGCCTGCACCTGCCCGCCCCGTCGAATACGAAACACGACCTTGGTCACCATCCAGCACGAGAACATCGTCTCCGGCGCCGCCATTCAAGGTATCAACCGCCCCACTACCCAGCAGCCTGTCGTTGCCGTCGGTGCCCAGCGAGGTGGTGTTACCGCCACCACCAAACGGCAGGGCGGTGTCTTGGAGCCCGACGCCCTTGCTCTCGACGCCTTCGCCCAATTTTTGACCTGCCTTCTGCCAAGTTTGCAGCGCTGCCGGTGAGGCAAAGAACCGCAGCTGCGCCCCACCGAGCTGATCCACCTGCCGATTCCGCACGAGCACACGCTGGCCGTCGCCCAGGTCCAAGCGGACGTCTGCCCCTACCTGAGTGCGAGCGAGCGAGGCGAAATTCATGTTGCCGAAGCCCACCAATGCAATGGCTTCAGGAGCATCCGCGCTGTCTCCCACTCCGAAGTCGACAATCTCGTCCCGCGACCCTGCATCCTTGCCGATGACGAAGAGATCGCTACCTTCTCCGCCCGTGAGCACGTCGTTGCCTTTGCCGCCGTCCAGCGTGTCGTTGCCGCCGCCACCGCTGATGACATCCGCGCCACGCCCCCCTATCAACACGTTGCCCAGCCCGTTCCCCATCAGGATGTCGTTGCCATCACCGCCGATCGCAGCCTCGATGTCGCCGCTTAGGACCTTCAGCTCCCGTCCCGCGATGGTGCTGGTGCTCCCACTGAGCAGATTGATCGTGCTGTCGCTCGTTACGGCGCTGGCGTTGATGGTGTCGATTCCACCATTGCTGTCCACCAACATGCTGGGGATCTGAAGCGTGGGTATCCGGATGCCGCGGACGAACTGCTCCTTGCTGCCGAATTCATCGGTGTAGACATACACATCGTCAGGGCCGGTCTTCTTGCCGTAGAGATCCAGCTTCCAGCTCTTGAGCGTCCCGGAATTCCCGGCGGTTGCGTCGATGACCTGCAATTTCCAGTCGCCCGCGCTTTGTTCCCCTCGCACATGAGTCGTGTTGAAGCTGAAGCTGAGTGGACCCGACGACGCATTTCCCAGGTCGGTGGCCGCACTCCCCGGCGCCTTGTCGGGCCGGTTGACCAGAATGCTCTCGGTTCCTCCGGGAGAAATCAGCTTGATGATCAGATCGCCCCAACGCTGATGATCCAGGTCGAGCGTGACTTGCGCACTCTCGACCTCCAGGCCGGCTCCCACGGAGAGGATGCGCGTCAGAATGCCGGCACCATCGGGAATCGCAGCGCTCAGGGCGCCGCTGGAGGCACTTGCAACGAACTCGTTCGCGTACGTGTTCTGCTCCTCGATCCAGGATTCGGCCATCCGTACCGCGGCACGGGCATCGAGCTTGCCGAAGCCGTAGTCGTGGCTGACATGCATGCCCCCGCCATTCCAAGTCTTGGCACTGTTTGTGACCCAGTCGGTGCCATTTGGATCGTCCACCTTCGTGGCCGTCATAGCCAGGATGGCCTGTATGTCGCGGTAGCCAAGTGATGGGTTGGCTTCGAGCATCAGGGCTATGACCCCAGACACGATCGGTGCCGCGAAGCTTGTGCCCTGGCTGGTGCCGTAATTGCCTCCGAAGGTCGAGCCGTTATCCCCGATGAGTTCGCGACTGGTCGAACCAATGTTGCTGCCAGGTGCCGACACCAGGATGGAGGCGCCCGGGTTGCTAAAAGGCTTGCTCCCCTGTTGCAACGTGCCCAGATCGCCCGGCGCGTTGATGCTGCTCGCAACGATCACAGCCCGGTTTGCGGTCAGTGCGTTGTAGTTGGTGTTGGCGCCCGTCGCGCGATCATTGCCACCGGCCATCACGATTGCCGTGCCAAGCCCGTTTCGACCGCGGGAAATGGCCTCAAGAATCCCGGTTTCGACGGTGCCTGTTGGAACCACATTCAGCCCGAAACTCGTGGAAGCACCCCACGAGTTGTTGACCACGTCGAAATTCTTGAACTTGGCCAGTGCATTGGAGATTTCCTGGCCGAGTTTGCCGACTTCCAGGCCTTCGCCCTGGATGTAATGACCCGCGAGCGTTGCGTTGTAGGCCACACCGACGCCGCCCTCGCCATTCCGCGCTGCGACCATGACGCCAGCCACCATGGTCGCATGGCTGCTGAAGGTCTGGGGCGTGTCGTTTCTCCCATTCGCGTCCAGCGTGTTCAGCCAAGCCTTGTCGACATTGGGCTGAAGATCCCGGTGACGGTAGTCGAACACCTCGGGCCCCGCACTGAACGCACCGCCTGGCTCGAACTGGCCGATTCTGACGCCCTTGCCGGTGTAGTCCTTCCACACAGGCATCACGTTGACATCGCTCAGGTACCACTGCTCTACAGCCAGCGGGTCCCTCGGCAGGTCATCCGTGTGCAGGTAGACAGCAGCCTTCATAGACTCCGTCTGGCCAGTGGTGCCATTGCTCACCTCCGTGGAATGCCCCTCGGCATCCTTCACCTTGTACTTGAACCCCATCACTCCGGTGTAGTTCGGATCGGGCGTGAAAAGCACGTCACCACTGCCGGTGAGTGCGACGGTACCGCCCTTGGCGTCCAGAACCTCGGTGATGCTGAGTTGATCGATTCGGCTGTCCCAGTCGCGATCGTTGATAAGCAACTGCGTTCTGGACAGCAGGTGAGCGGCGGTTCGACTCAGCGCCTGCCCTGCGGAGTTGACGGTCAGAACATCCTTGACCGGCAATGGACTGCCAATGGTCAGGTCGACGCGGTTGACGTCGGCGAAGCTCAGTTTCTCGATGCCAATAAGTGTGTCGGCACCATCACGGCCGGTGCGGGTATCTACCACGCGATAGCGGGCACTTCCCTTTGCACTGTTGAGCTTGGTAATGCGGTAGTCAGCATAGCTCCCGGCGTATTGGGCAACATCGATGCCATCGCCGCCGTTCAGGCTGTCATCGCCCCCGCCACCGATAAGTACGTCATTGCCCGCGCCGCCACTCAGGGTGTCATCGTCCAGGCCGCCGTCGAGCACATCGTCACCCGCACCGCCTATCAGTTTGTCACGCCCGCGATGGCCGCGAATCAGATCGTTGCCTGCACCGCCATCCAGGGTGTCATCGCCATCCTCGCCCGACAGCACGTCATTGGCAGCACCGCCGATGATCACGTCGCCCCCCGCGCCGCCACGCACAACCACGGTGGAGTGGCCTCCCCCTATGAAGACATCGTTTCCGACGCCGCCGATGGCCATCTCGATGTTGCTCTGACTCAGGTTGAGCGAAACACCTTGAGCGCCCATCACCTGGGCAATGTCGAAGCCATCACCGCCATCGACCCGCTTGTCTGCCGCGTCGAACAGCAAAACGTCGTCTCCGACGCCGCCAAGAAGGGTATCGGCGCCCGCGCCGCCAGCCAACCAATTGTTGCCAGCATCACCCGCCAGTAGGTCGCTGCCAGCCCCACCGGTGAGATTGCGCACCTTGAGAGACGCCGCATCGAGGATTTCGGCGATGGCAGCATTGGTGTTCTTCGACACATAGGCCGTCGTGGCAGCCGCGCCCCCGACAGCGCTCTCCGTGACAACGGTGACGGAGCTACCCTTCTCGTTCTGTGTGACGGTGCTGCCTGCAGGGTTGGCCAGGAAGTTGGCCGCGATGGCTTCCCTGCTGATGCCGTTTTGCGTGAAGGTACCCCGGGCCAAGACTTCGTTGCCATCGCGCACTTCACCGCTCTGCGCGACAGCCGACAGATTGATCGCAGTGATGCCCAGTTCGGCAAAAGTCTTCAGTTCGCCCGCATCGGTCTTGCCGTCGTGGTTGGCATCGACCCAGACACGCAGGTTATTCCAGGCCGCATCTTTTGCGGTGAACTGGTCGTCGGCGTTGCTGTCGAGGCTCCGGAGGGCCGCGAAGCCATTCGCATACGGCTTGGTGCCGGCAACGCCGCCGGAACCGGTCACGCCGTTGTAGTACTCGCTCAGCGTCTCGCTGATGTTGTTGATTTTTCCGTCGCCATTGAGGTCGTGCACGACGATCCCGTCCTGCGCACTGACCCAGCCGGTTTGCTCCAAAGAGCCGCCGTCGTTGTCGGCGTCGAAGAGGACGGGGGATGTCCCGGAGTCGGTGAGCTTTACGCCGTCGCCGTTCAGGTCCAGCAGCAAGGGGTCTGCGGGAAAGAGGTTGAAGTTGAAGGCCGACGCATTGTTCAGGCTGCTGCCGAAAAGACTGTAGTCGACAGGTCCCGCCAGGGGGTCGATGTTTCCAACACCGCCGGTATTGGAGAACGGCAGGCCCAGACCACTCGATGCGTTGATGTTCAGACCGAAGTTGAAGTTGCCGGGCCGCAAACCATCCGTGATCGCGTAGCTTGCAATGGCCTGGTTGCCGACGGCGGTATTGACGTTCCAGAAGTTGCCAATACCAGCGGTATAGCTTCCGCCGGTGACCAAGTTATTGTTGGCGCCGCTCGGGCCTGAACTCGTGCTGAACGGTGTCCTTGTCTCACCAGCCACTGGCGTCGTGGTTGCCGTATTCAGGACGGCAGTGTTGATCTCAGTGCCGTTGGTCTCAGGAGCAATGCGCACACCATTGGCATCAAACTGCTGAACTTCAACGTGTTCTGGCTGCATTGCGCCCGGCAGATACGTGCTGACGGTCGAAATGCTCCCTCCTCCCTTCATGGCAACAATCTCTGTACGGCGGATCAAATTTTGATCTGCATCGAAGAGTTGAATTGACTCTCTGTCGGTGTTGTAGTTGACGCTGTCCATCAGGGTCGCGCCGCCATCCAGATTGCTAGTGGTGACCTGAGAATTCGGTCGAGGGGCTGGGGCATACAAGCCGACAGCGGTTCTGGGGTCGTAATTTTTCGTCACGGTGCCGCCCGGAATCGTTGCGGTCACCGACCAGTAGCCGTTGTTGTCCTGTGAGACGCTGGTGATTTCTTTTTCTTTGAAACCAGACCATGCTTGCGCGAATATTTTCATATTTTGTTCGAAATATGAAATTCCACCGGCGCCAGTGGAAGTGATTTGATCTAGGTACGCATCCTTTGCTCCGAAGGCGGCCTTATCGAATTTTTGAGCAGCAGTCAAGGCAGGGTCGGCATAGGTTTTTGCCAGCAAGGAGTCCAAGATTGAGCTTTGCCCAACGATGAACGACAGTGGATCTATGGTCAAGGTTCGGCCGCTTATAACGAATTTCTTTCCTTGCAATTGCGAATCAGCCAGCGCTTCAAAAGCAACAGCGCGTCCTTCGACGACTCCTCGGGCCACGCTATAGTCCCCCGGGCTTCTGTAATCCTCTATCCGGGGAATTCCGATGGAGGGATTTCGGTTGTCCGCGTCATGCTGTGTTTCGTGGCCGCCTTCGATCGCAATGTACAGCGAGTTGGCAAAAATATTTGCCGGCGTACCTGTGCGAAAATAGTCTTGCGAAATATATATCCCAACAGTCCCGAGATTGGGGTCAAAAGAAATTCCTGGCCTGGTGGCAGAGATAATATACGGCGTATTGGCGGCAGCTGCTGCCTCATATTGTGTGGTCAATGCCGGTGACGCATTAATGATCTGCATGTGAAGCTCAGTCCACTTGGCGGCAGGTTGCGTTACTTCATTCTCCACCTGAAAGAATGGCTTTCCGTTAGCCATTTTCATGTTCAAGGACACGGTCATATTAACTACTCCTGATTAAAGATTTCCGTCGCTTCAATTCTTTGCAGGCAACCGGTCGAGCCACCTATATATAAAGTAATTGATTGCTCCGAATTTTTATATATTTTTGAGATTCTGTATTGCCCAGGCCAATCTATTGGGCGCGCGGCAAAAAGAATGTTTTCTGGAACATATTTAAATGGCTGCATGAATATTTCCTCAACCCTTTCATACTCCGTGCAGCCTGGCGCAGGAAATCCAACGCTTATGACTTTTCTTTTTTTATCTACATCTCTTTTATTTAGCCCGGCCATTGACCCGCCGAATGCGCCTTCGTCCATTTTTATTGCCTCGCCAGTGCCATAGCCAAACTCGCTGGGGTCATTCCTGTTTATTGGGAATCGCGTAAATTTGTATCCAATCCTTCGCCAATAGAATTCAGGATTTCCCAGAACTCCCTGATCAAGGCCATCTTTCAGTGCAGAAAGGAGGTCTTCGGTGGTCTGGACTTTGGGCGGGGGGGCTTCTCCAGCCAACCAGGATCTGCCCGAGGCACATCCCAGAAGTACTCCCGCCAATCCGATGCAAATCGTTTTGCCAATCTTTTGATAGATATTCATAATTAAATGTTGTTTGACACTAGCGCTCCCTCAAGCTTTCGCTCGTTGCCCGCTGAACCGGACTCAGCAGGAATTCGATGATTCGCCGCTTGCCCGTTTTGATCTCCGCCGTGAGATTCATCCCTGGAGACAGCCTGATCGGCCTGCCATCCACATCGATCGTCGTCGAGCTCA
>Ga0102592_1000681_pt1 | contig 49574 bp, 47 predicted proteins | sample AraplaCol_mMF_r2_FD_76861 | JGI IMG/M metagenome (GOLD analysis project Ga0102592, IMG submission 76861) | Arabidopsis root microbial communities from North Carolina, USA - plate scrape MF_Col_mMF_r2 (SPADES assembly) (version 2) | ecosystem: Host-associated > Plants > Roots > Endosphere...
AAAAGCTCCTCACGATGGTAGTGTTGGGCGCGGCCGCAACGGCAGCGCATGCCCAGGACAAGGGCAATGTCGACACCGCCCGCGACAAAGTGGCCATGTGCATCGGCTGCCATGGCATTCCGGGTTATCGTGCGTCGTTCCCCGAGGTCTATCAGGTGCCCATGCTTGGCGGGCAGAGCGCCAAGTACATCGAGAATGCGCTGCACGGCTACAAGAAGGGTGATCGCAAGCATCCGACCATGCGGGGGATTGCCGACAGCCTGTCCGACAAGGACATCGCCGCCGTGGCTGCGTACTACTCGCAGCAGAAGGGCGACACGCAGAACAATCCGCTCAAGTAAAAGGCCCCTGATCATGAAGATGCTGAAAGCTGTTTCGTTCGTGCTGGGTGCCGTCGCGCTTGGCGTTACTGCCATGTCCGCCTCGGCGGCCGATATCGCGGCCGGCAAGGCGCTGGTGGAAAAGGGCGGCTGCGTGGCCTGCCACGGCAAGGACCTGAACGCGCCGATCTCGCCCGACTATCCGAAGCTGGCTGGCCAGCATCCGGACTACCTCTATCACGCGCTGGCGTCCTACCAGGTCAGCGGCAACCCGCTGGTGGGCCGCACCAATGCCATCATGGCCGGCCAGGTGAACAGCAACCCCGCCGTGACCGGCAAGGACGGCAAGCCGCGTCCGTTCACGCACGCCGAACTGAAGGACATCGCCGCCTATATCGGTTCGCTGAAGGGCGACCTGGTGCTGAAGAAGTAAGCGCCGGCACGTTGCCGTCGCCCATCGAAAGCCGCCCTCCGGGGCGGTTTTTTGTTGGGTGTGGCGATCAAAAAACAACGCCGACCCGAGGGTCGGCGTTGTTCCTTATCCCATAACAGCCAATCAGTTGCCGCTGCCCGTGGCCAGGCGGCGCTGCTTCACTGCATTGGACAGCGTTTCCAGGATCGACAGCGAATCGTCCCAGCCGATGCAGGCGTCGGTGACCGACTGGCCATAGGTCAGGTTTTCCACCGGCGTGCCCTGGACGTGGTCCTGGCGGCCGGCCACCAGGTGCGATTCCACCATGACGCCGATGATGCGCTGGTCGCCGCCGGCCACCTGGCGGCCGATGTCCTCGCAGACCGGCAACTGGTTTTCATGCTTCTTGCTGCTGTTGGCGTGCGAGGCATCGATCATCAGGCGCGCGGCCAGGCCGGCCTTCGAGATGGCATCGCAGGCTTCCGCCACGCTGGCGGCGTCGTAGTTCGGCGTCTTGCCGCCGCGCAGGATGATGTGGCAGTCCTCATTGCCGGACGTCGACACGATGGCCGAGTGGCCGCCCTTGGTCACCGACAGGAAATGGTGCGGCTGCGAGGCGGCCTTGATCGCATCGACGGCGATCTTCACGTTGCCGTCGGTGCCGTTCTTGAAGCCGACCGGGCAAGACAGACCCGACGCCAGTTCGCGGTGCACCTGCGATTCCGTGGTACGGGCACCGATGGCGCCCCAGCTGACCAGGTCGGCGATATATTGCGGGCTGATCATGTCCAGGTACTCGGTGCCCGTCGGCACACCCATTTCGCTGATGTTCAGCAGCACTTCGCGTGCGGTGCGCAGGCCGTCGTTGATCTTGAAGCTGCCGTCCATGTGCGGATCGTTGATCAGCCCCTTCCAGCCCACCGTGGTGCGCGGCTTTTCGAAATAGACGCGCATGACGACCTCCAGCTCGCCCGCGAAGCGGTCGCGCTGCACCTTGAGCAGCTTGGCGTATTCCAGGGCCGCGCGCGTGTCATGGATCGAGCACGGTCCAATGATGACGATCAGGCGGTCATCCATGCCATGCAGGATGCGGTGCATGGCCTGACGGGCGCCGTAGATCACGTCGGACGCCGCCTCGGAGCAGGCGAACTCGCGGATCAGGTGCGCGGGCGGCAGCAGTTCCTTGAGTTCTCGAATACGCAGGTCGTCGGTGTTCTTCAGCATGATGGCTCCGGGTCTTGTGAGGTCGTGGGTCTGGTTGGGGTTCTGCGTGGCGACCGGCGGGCATAAAAAAACCGCCAGGTTCGCTGGCGGTCTTTTTGTATTCGGGGTTGCCTACAGCTGTCCCTCTCTATCCGCCAGCGGTGTGAGATGCCAAAAGAAGTAAAAGTAAAACTTGGCGGACATGGCGGAAATCGAATCGGCTGTAGCGAGCTTGTGTCGGTTTTACGCGGATGCGTGAAATTTATGCTGCGGCGCGAGAGAGCTGGGCATTTTATTGCGCCGCAATCCGGAAAACTGTGGGATGCGGTCGCCGCCCGCGCGACAACGAAGCATCTTTATAGCGCGTTTCCACGGCGCTGGCAAGCGACAGGTGCAACAGATTTAAGCATATGCAGAGTGTCCCTGCTGCCTATATTGGTATTGCGTGCTGCCGCGCGCATCGAAGAAAAGGGAAGCAGGGGAGGTGCCGATCATGTCTGTCGATGAAAAAAAGCTGAACGCCTTCATGGAGCGGTTCGTCCATGATCTTGGCGCCGTGATGCACGCGGCGACGGTGGTGGTGGGCGACGAGCTGGGCCTGTACAAGGCCATGGCGGAAAAGCCGATGACGGCGGCCACGCTGGCCGAAAAAACGCGCACCGACCCTCGCTACCTGCGCGAATGGCTGTCGGCGCAGGCCGCCAGCGGCTACGTCGAATACGATGCGGCCACCGACATGTTCTCGCTGACCGAAGAGCAGGCCTTCGCGCTGGCGCAGGAGGGCAGTCCCGCCTTCATTCCGGGGGCGTTCCAGATTGCCGTGGCGCAATTTCGCGCCATCCCGAAGATGATCGACATTTTCCGCAATGGGCGTGGCCTGGGCTGGCACGAGCACGATCCTGCCCTGTTCCATGGCACTGAGCGGTTCTTCCGGCCCGGCTATGCCGCGCATCTGGTCAGCAAGTGGATTCCGTCGATGGCGGGCATGGAAGCCAGGCTGGCGGCCGGGGCTACCGTGGCCGATGTGGGCTGTGGCCATGGCGCTTCGACGATCATCATGGCGCAGGCCTTCCCGCTGGCCACGTTTCGCGGTTTCGACTACCACGAGCCGTCGATCCGGCATGCCGCCGACGCCGCGCGCCGCGCCGGCGTGGGCGACCGCGTGACCTTCGAGGTGGCGTCGGCCAAGGACTTCCCGGGTACCGGCTACGACCTGGTGACGGTATTCGACTGCCTGCACGACATGGGCGATCCGGTGGGTGCCGCGCGCCATATCCGGGACGCCCTGAAGCCGGACGGCTGCTGGATGATCGTCGAGCCGTTTGCCAACGACACCCTGCAGGACAACCTGAACCCCGTGGGGCGCGTGTTCTATTCGGCGTCGACGTTCATCTGCACGCCGGGGTCGCGTGCGCAGGAAGGGGCGATGTGCCTGGGCGCCCAGGCGGGCGAGGCGCGCATGCGCGGCGTGGCGGAGCAGGGCGGTTTCCATAGCTTCCGGCGCGCGGCGCAGACGCCATTCAACCTCGTGTACGAGGTCAGGCCCTGATCTCGCCGGAAAAAGAAAACGGCCGCTGATGCGGCCGCTTCCTCAAGGTCGGGCAGTCCAGGCTCAGGCCGTGCCGCCCACCGTCATGTTCTCGATGCGCAGCGTCGGCTGGCCCACGCCGACCGGCACGCTCTGGCCTTCCTTGCCGCAGACGCCCACGCCCGAGTCCAGGCGCATGTCGTTGCCGATCATCGTCACGTCCTTCAGCGATTCGGGGCCGTTGCCGACCAGGGTTGCGCCCTTGACCGGGTACGTGATCTTGCCGTCCTCGATCATGTAGGCCTCGCTGGCCGAGAACACGAACTTGCCGTTGGTGATGTCCACCTGGCCGCCGCCGAAGTTCACGGCATACAGGCCCCGCTTCACGCTGGCGATGATCTCCTGCGGGTCGCGGTCGCCGTTCAGCATGTAGGTGTTGGTCATGCGCGGCATGGGCAGCGCGGCGTAGCTTTCGCGGCGGGCGTTGCCGGTGACCGGCATCTTCATCAGGCGCGCGTTGAGCGTGTCCTGGATAAAGCCGGTCAGGATGCCGTCCTCGATCAGCGTGGTGCACTGGGTCGGGTTGCCCTCGTCGTCCAGGTTCAGGGATCCGCGGCGGTTCTCGATCGTGCCGTCATCCACCACGGTCACGCCCTTGGCGGCCACGCGCTCGCCCATCCGGCCGGCGAAGGCCGACGAGCCCTTGCGGTTGAAGTCGCCTTCCAGCCCATGGCCCACGGCTTCGTGCAGCAGCACGCCGGGCCAGCCCGGGCCCAGGACGACGGTCATTGCGCCGGCCGGGGCCGGGCGCGCATCCAGGTTGACCAGCGCGGACGCCACGGCCTCGTCCACGTACTTGCGCAGCAGGTCGTCGGTAAAGTAGCCGTACGCGTAGCGGCCGCCACCACCGGACGAGCCAATCTCGCGGCGGCCGTTCTGTTCGGCGATGACCGTAACCGATACGCGCACCAGCGGGCGCACGTCGGCGGCGATCACGCCGTCGCTGCGCGCCACCAGCACCACGTCGTATTCACCGGCCAGGCCGGCCATGACCTGCACCACGCGGGGGTCCTTGGCGCGGGCCAGCTTCTCGATCTTTTCCAGCAGCGCCACCTTTTCGGTGGCCGTCATCGAATCGAGCGGGTCGTTGGGCGCGTAGAGGTTGCGGCCGGTATGCGATGCCATGCTGCCGGCCACCTTGACGCGCCCGCTGCCGGCGCGGCCGATCGTGCGCGTGGCCGCGGCGGCCTGCGACAGCGCCGCCAGGCTGATGTCGTCCGAATAGGCAAAGGCGGTCTTGTCGCCCGATACGGCGCGCACGCCCACGCCCTGGTCGATGCTGAAGCTGCCCGACTTGACGATGCCTTCCTCCAGGCTCCACGCCTCGTTGCGGGTGTGCTGGAAGTACAGGTCGGCGTAGTCCACCTTGTGCGTGAAGATGTCGGCCAGCACGCGCTGGAGCGTGGCCTCGTCAAGACCGTACGGTGCCAGCAGCAGCTGTTGCGCGGTGGCCAGGTTGCGAATTCCGAGATCTCCGGCGTTCATGATTGTCCTTGTCTTGAACCCCGTGGCGACCCGGGCCACGGGGAAATGCAAACAGTAATGCCCTGAATCCTACAGTACGCGATGGCGCAGTGCCGGCAGGTTCTGACGCACTTCGGCCAGCCTGGCCGGATCCACCACCCCCGACACCACGCCTTCGCCTTCGGGCAGCACGCCCATCAGCTCGCCCCAGGGGTCCACCAGCATCGAATGGCCCCAGGTGCGGCGGCCGTTTTCATGCTTGCCGCCTTGTGCAGCCGCCAGCACATAGCATTGATTTTCGATGGCGCGGGCCCGCAGCAGGATTTCCCAGTGGGCCTGCCCGGTGGTGTAGGTGAAGGCGGCCGGCATCAGAATCAAGCTGACGCCTTCGCCGCCCTTTGCCAGCCCGCGATACAGCTCCGGAAAGCGCAGGTCGTAGCAGATCGACATCGCCACGCGGCCACAGGGGGCGTCGAACGCCACAGGTGTCTTGCCGGCCAGGATCGTGCGCGATTCGTCGAAATTCTCGTCGCCCCTGGTAAAGCCGAACAGGTGGATCTTGTCATAGCGCGCCACGCGTGCGCCGTGCGGGTCGTAGGCCAGCGACGCGTTGTAGACCCGATTGTCGTCTCCGCACCACATCGGCAACGTGCCGCCGACCAGCCAGATCCGGTGCCGGCGCGCGGCATCGGCCAGGAATCGCTGCACCGGGCCGTCGCCGTCGCGCTCGCGGATGGCCACCTTGTCCGATTCATGCCGGCCCATCATGCAGAAGTACTCGGGCAGCAATACCAGGCCCGCACCGCCGTGGGCGGCTTCGGCGATCAGCGCGTCGGCGCGGGCAAGGTTGTCGTCGAGCGACGTGCCCGTCACGGTCTGGATGGCGGCGACGCGGAACGGATTGGCAGCGGTCATCGTGGCTTCCTCTATCGGATCGGGGGCGGGGATGGATCGTGTAGCGGGCAGGGATCGGACGGTCGCGGCTTCAGCGGGTAAAGACGCCCGAACGGTCCTGTACCGGCGCCTGGCGCGACTTATTGTCCTCCACTTTGGTGACCTTGGGGTCGGCCCACGATCCGCTCACGTGGTAGTGCTGCGTGAAGACCTTCGAGAACTCGTCCGCGAACAGCAGCTGGGCCGCCAGCGTGCCGATGCCCAGCACCGGGTTGATGAACGCGGCCGCCACCGAAGTGGTGGTGGCGTTGATGCGCGGCACCACGGCCACCTGCAGGTCCTGCGTTTCATGCAGCAGGTCGGCCGTGCCGGTCATCGAGGCCATCACCTGGCTGCCCTTGAAGCGGAATTCGTCGATCTTGCCTACGCCGTTCTCGATGGTGCCCGATCCGGTGATGTCGTCGAACACCAGCCCCTTGCTGGCCAGCGAGCGGAAGTCGAGCGTGGCAAAGCGCAGCAGGCTCTGCAGGCTCAGCACGCCCAGCAGCCGCGCCGCGCCCGGTTCCACGCTGAGGATCTGGCCGTTTTCCAGGCTCAGGTTCAGCCGGCCCGACAGGCTCGGGTAATCGATCGACATCGGCGACCCGCGCCACGCGATGCGGCCTTCGAGCGACCCCTTGCCGTCGCGCACCGTGTGGGCCAGGCCGAAGCGGTCCAGCACGTCGCCGGCGTTGCGGACGTCGAGCTTGAAGTTGAGCAGCGTGCGGCGGCCCTCGGTGGGCGACACATTGCCCTGCGCCGCCGCCTCGCGCAGGCGGCGCGGCAGGCGCCAGCTGCCGCTGCCGGTCAGCGTGGCGCCCGGCTGCTCGATGCTCAGGCTGTCCAGCGTCCAGACCGGCTGGTTGTCGGTGTGGCTGGTATGGGCCCTGACCTCCAGCTTGCCAAAGTCGCGGCCATGCAGCACGAATCGCTCGACGGACAGGTCCAGCGCCGGCATTTCCTCGACGCTGCGCGTGATGGCCTCGGTCATGTGGCCGTCGTCGGTGGCGTCGGGAATGTCCAGGTGCGACAGCCGCACGGTCAGCGACCCGGCCGGATTGGTGCTGTCGCGCCGCCACTGGCCGTTGCCGGTGATCTGGCGCGATGCCATCTGCAGGTTCCAGCCGCCGCCTTCGCGATTGGCGTCGATCGTCACGTCGTTCAGCTCGCGGCCGAAGGCATCGAGCGATTTGGTCCGCACATTGACGCGCTCGGGCAGGAACGGTGACGAACGGTCCACGTCGCCGGCCGGCTGGCGGTCGTTCGACGCCGGGTCGAGCACGGCACGCCAGGCGTCCACGTCGAGGCGGTCGGTGTTGATCGCCACGGTCACGCCGCTGGCCGGCAGCGGGGCAGGCTGGCCGACCCCGATGCCGCCCGCGATCACCTCGGTCGTGTCGCCCCGCCGCAGCACGTAGCGCGCGGCGGCATTGTTGCCGAACTGGATCGTCATGTCGTCCAGTCCGGCGCGGGTGGCCGACGGGCGCAGGTCGAAGCGCAGCGGCAGTTCCTGTCCCGCCAGCTTGGCCAGCGGGGGCGGCAGGTCGAGCGCCAGCCCGTTGAGATCCGATGCCAGCTGCATCTGCAGGCGCTTGTCCCGCACGCCCACCACGGCGCTGTACGGCGTGCTGCCCTCGATGCGCTTGCCCAGCGCGGCGCCGCCGGCGCCCAGTACATCGCGCAGACCCTGTGCCGTGGCCGTGCCGCCAATGGCCACGTGGGTGGTGCCGTCCGGCTGGGTGCCGCCGGTAATGCGGGTTTCGCCTCCCAGGAAGCGGCCGCGCACGTGGTTCAGCTGGAAGCCGTGCTCGTCGAAGGCGACCGCGCCGGTGGCGCCGAACAGCGTGGGCAGCTCCGGGAACAGCGTCACGTCGTTGCCAGGGAAGCGGAATTCACCGTTGACCTTCGACCCTGCGGCATGGCTCAGCGGCAGGTCCAGCTTCAGTTTCAGTTCGCCGTGGCCCGGCGCGCGCGCGCTGTCGGTCACGTTGGCCGTCCAGCCCCTGACCGGCGTGGTCGCCACATAGCGCAGGAAGCCTTGCACCGGCCCGGTGGCGCCACCGTCGATCGTCAGGTGGCCGTGGTCGCCCAGGTCGTCGATCTTGCCGCCGACATCGCGCAGCACGATCCCCGGAATGCCGCGTACGCCAGCCTGTTTGACCTGGAACGACATCGTGCTGCGCTCGAACAGCAGGTCGCCGGAAATGTCGGTGAAATCGGGCCAGGCCATGCCGCCGCTGGCGCCGGCGCCGGTGGTGGCCCCGACGTTGCTGCCGGCGGTGCCGCCGATGTTCGGGCCCGTTTCGTGCGGGGCGATCTGGTAGCTCACGTTGCGTACCGGCACCTCCACGCGGAAGTCGCCGGCCTTGGCGAACGGCGGGTGGAACGGGAAGTGGTACAGGTCGCCCTTGACCAGGAACTTCACGTCGTAGGCCTCGCCGCCGACCAGCGCGCCTTCCAGGTAGTGGCGCGTGGCCGGCATGGTCGACGGCAGGTAGCGCGGCACACGGTTGGCCAGCGCGCGGTCCAGCTCGCCGGACAGGTCGGCGATGCCGCTATGGCCGTCGCCGCCCGCGCGCCAGCTGCCGCGCACGGTGCCGGCGGTGTCGGTGTTGGCAAAGCGGATGCCTTCCGTGGTCACCACGAGCTTGTTGTCGGTGTCGTGGCGCCAGCGCACTTCGCCGCGCAGTTCGTCGAACGGTATGAGCGGGTCGTCGAATACGCCGGGGAAGCTCAGCGTGGCGCCGGTGCTGTCCACGCGCGCGGTGCCCTGTCGGTCGTCGAAGCTGAAGTTGCCGGACAGGCGGCTGAAGCCGGGCGTGCCGGTGTGGGGTTTGCCGTCCGGGCCCACGGCCGGCACCGCCGGCTGGCTGTTGACCGATACGCTGCGCAGCGTGCCCTGCACCGTGTAGTGCGGCACGCCGGGCCCGCGCGACAGCAGGCCGGCCCGCTCGCGCGACCAGGTGACGTCGAGGTTGTCGATATGGCCGGCCGGCTGCAGCGCGCGCAACTGGCGCAGCATCGCCGTATCGATCGGCATCGACGTGGCCAGCGCGCGCACCGTGTTCAGGTCGAAGGTTGGCGCGCGCAGCGCAAACTTGCGCAACCGGCCGGCGTTGTCGCGGGCCCAGTCGATGGTGACCTTGCGCATGCCGTCGCGCCACGACGCATCGGTGGCGGAAGGCGGCCCGGCCTGCGGTTCGCCCTGCCAGAGCAGCGTGTCGATGGTCAGCGAGTTGTTGCCCCCGCGGTCGCCCTTGTGCAGCAGCAGCGCCTGCGCGTTGGTCAGCTTGAGCGGCTCGGTGGCGCCCGTCAGCAACAGGTCCACGCCCGTCGCGCGCAGCCGCAGCTGGCTGCGCAGCACATGGCCACCGCGGATGTCCACGGTGCCGTCGGTGCTGAAGACGCCGCTGTTGACGTTGTCGAAGATCGCCAGGTATCGCTGCACCACCGGCAGCTGCAGCTGGTTGAAGGCCCAGCTGGCCTGGCCGGCCCAATGCCGCCAGTTGCCGGCGCCATGCAGGTAGTCGTGCCGCAGGTTGGCCTGGAAGACCAGCGGCTGCGGCGCCAGCGATGCGCTGCGTGCCTCCAGGCGAACCGTGTGCTGCACGCCATGGCGGTCGGACGTGAAGTGGATGTCGGCGACATCGAGCTGCGGCAGCTTCGCCTTTTCGTCGAGCCAGCGCAGGTTGCCGCTCTTCAGATCGATATGGCCCTGCGACAGCAGCCAGTTCAGGAATGGATCGTCCTCGCTGGACGACCGGGTGGCCTCGATCGGCACCCCGGCCACCAGCAGCGCGCCCTTGTCGGTACGGCGGATCAGCACGTCGGTGCGGTCTGCCGTCAGGCTGGCGAACTGCAGGGTCAGTGCCGGCACCGATTGCCAGGACAGCTTGCCTTCGAGCGTGCCGGCCGACAGCAGCATCCGGCGATCGCGGTCCATCGCCTGCACATTGCTGGCGCGGAACGCCGGATGCCAGCCGTCCCAGTAGGTGTCGAGCTGGCCGATGGTGAGATTGGCGGTCAGCGCGGCGGACCCTTGCTGCTCCAGCCACTGGCGTGCGGTATGGGCCTGCGGCCAGAGGACAAAACGGATCAGCAGGACGGCGACGATGGCCAGCGCGGCCAGCACGGCCACGATGCGTACCAGCATGCGCCAGAGCCGGCCCCAGGCCGGGTGCCGTGCCAGCGCACGCAGGCCTTGCCAGACCAGGCCCGGAACTTTGCGGACGCGCGCCAGCACGCGCCGCCCACGGCCGGGCTCGGCGGTTTGCGAAGCAGGGGAAGCGGCGACCGCGGCGGTACCGTCACCGCCCGCGCGTGGGGATGCGGAACCGTCGTCCGGGGCGGTGGGGCGGCTGGACATGCGCAGATTATCCGACAATACTAGCCGCTCTCCAAAGTGGTGCGCGCAAGCGCCACCGCGGTCTCTACGGCGCCTGCCCGATAAAGCAAAGTAACTGGAATGACTGTCCCTGATCCGACGAGTTCCGCCGCGGGCACCGCCCCGGCATCGACCGGCCCGCAGCACCCGCTGGATGGCGCCGGAACCACTTCGATCCTGGCATCGCCGGGCGCCGCCGGACCGATCGGCAACATGGCCCAGGGGGCCTTTGCCACGATGACGGCGCAGGGACTGACCCCCGCGGATTGCGAGGGTCACGTATTGTACTCGGCGGCGTACTCCCATTACGCGCGGCGCGTGCTGGCCGCGCGCGCGGGGCTGCCCGGCGTGGTCGCGGAGGCGGCGGTCGGCCCGATCACACGCGACTGGATGGAAGCGCGCCTGAAGGCCCTGCACGCGCCATCGGCAGATGCCGAGGCCGCCGCAGGCCAGGCGCTGCGGCGCCTGCGCGCCGAAGTGATGTGCGTGGTGATCGAGCGGGACCTGCGCGGGCTGGCCACGCTGGCCGAGATCACCGGCGCCATGACCGACCTGGCCGAACTGTCGATCCAGTATGGCCTGCGCGTGCTCGGCGACGACCTCGCGGCCACCTTCGGCCAGCCCACCGGCGACCAAAGCGGCGAGGTGCAGGAACTGGTGGTGGTCGGCATGGGCAAGCTGGGCGGGCGCGAGCTGAACGTATCGTCCGACATCGACCTGATCTTTCTTTACGACGAGGATGGCGAGACGCGGGGCGGGACGCGCAGCCTGTCCAACCACGAATACTTCATCCGGCTGGGGCGGCGGCTGATCACGCTGCTGTCGGAAGTCACCGGCGACGGCTACGTGTTCCGCGTGGACATGCGCCTGCGCCCGAACGGCGACGCCGGGCCGCTGGTCTGCAGCTTCGGCATGCTCGAGGAGTACCTGGTGGTGCAGGGCCGCGAGTGGGAACGCTATGCGTGGATCAAGGGCCGGGTGGTGTCGGCCGTCGATACCCCGCATGCCGCGCGCGCCGCCGCGCTGCTCGGCCGCATGACCACGCCGTTCGTGTTCCGCCGCTACCTGGACTACGGCGTGATTGCCGCCATCCGCTCGCTGCACGCCCAGATCCGTTCGGAAGCGGCCAAGCGCAGCGGCGGGCTGGCGGGCCATGGCGTGAACCAGCGATCGTTCAACATCAAGCTGGGCCGCGGCGGCATCCGCGAGATCGAGTTCATGGCCCAGGTGTTCCAGCTGATCCGCGGCGGGCAAGATCCCGCGCTGCGCGTGCGGCCCACCCTTGAAGTGCTGGACGTGGCGGTGGCACGTAATCTTTTGCCGGCCGGCCAGGCCGAGCAACTGGCCGATGCCTACCGCTTCCTGCGCCAGCTGGAACACCGGCTCCAGTACCGCGACGATGCCCAGACGCATCACCTGCCCACGTCGGACGACGAACGCGAGGCCGTGGCGCTGATGATGGGCTGCGCCGGCTGGGACGCGCTGGTCGCGCAGATGAACACGCTGATGGACCCGGTGGCGCAGCAGTTCGAAGCCACCTTTGCCGATCCGTTCGCCGACGGCGAGACGGCGCAGAGCGAGCCGCTGTGGCCGGCGCTGGTGCGCGAGGAAATGGCGTCGCGCGCCACGCAGTCGAACCCGGGCGACGATGACGACGAGACCGATCCGGAGTCGTCGCCGTGCCAGGCGCTGCAGGCGGCGGGCTTCAGCGACTGCACCGGGCTTTACGACCGTCTGCGGGCCATCGGCACGTCGATGCGCTATCGCGCGCTGTCGGAAACCAGCCGGGGCCGCTTCGATCTGCTCGTCAACCGTGCGCTGGATCTGGCGGTCAAGCAGGACGATGCCGACGCCACGATCGCGCGCTTCCTGGACTTCCTGGATGCGATCAGCCGCCGGGCCTCTTACCTGTCGCTGCTGTCCGAATACCCGCAGGCGATGGATCGCGTGGCACAGACGCTGCACGCGTCGCGCTGGGCGGCCACCTACCTGACCCGGCATCCGCAACTGCTCGACGAACTGCTGGACAGCGATGCGCTGGCCGGCGCGCCGGACTGGGCCGGTTTCCGCCAGCGCCTGTCGGAGCGGCTGCAGGCATCCGACGGGCAGGTCGAAACGCAGATGGACATCCTGCGCCGCGAGCACCATGCCGAGACCTTCCGCATCCTGCTGCAGGACCTGCAGGGGCTGCTGACCGTCGAGCAGGTGGCCGACCGCCTGTCCGATCTGGCCGATGCCATGCTGGAGGTCACCATGCAGGTGGTGTGGCGCCAGCTGGCCACCCGCCATTGCGAGTCGCCGCGCTTCGCGGTCATCGCCTACGGCCGGCTGGGCGGCAAGGAACTGGGCTATGCGTCGGACCTGGACCTGATCTTCCTGTACGACGACGACCATGAACGCGCGCCCGACGTCTACGCCGCGTACGCGCGCCGGCTGATCACCTGGCTGACCAGCCATACGGCGGCGGGCATGCTGTTCGACGTGGACACGCGGCTGCGGCCGAACGGGGCGGCGGGGCTGCTGGTGACGAGCTTCGACGCGTTCCGGCGCTACCAGTTGCGCGAGGGCGACAACACCGCGTGGGTCTGGGAGCACCAGGCGCTGACGCGGGCCCGCTTCTGCGCCGGCGACCGCGACATCGGCAACCGGTTCGAGGACCTGCGCGACGAGATCCTGCGCCAGCCGCGCGATGCCGTGGCGCTGCGCGAGGAAATCGTGCAGATGCGCGCCAAGGTGGCCGAAGGCCATCCCAACCCGACCGCGCTGTTCGACCTCAAGCACGATCGCGGCGGCATGGTCGATATCGAGTTCACGGTGCAGTACCTGGTGCTGCTGCACAGCGGCGCGCATCCGGAGCTGACGCGCAACGCGGGCAATATCGCGCTGCTGCGCATGGCCGGCGTGCTGAACCTGATCGACGCCGGGCTGGCGCTGGCCGTGGGCGATGCCTACCGGCTGTTCCGTGCGCGCCAGCACAAGCTGCGGCTAGATGGCCAGGACCAGGCGCGCGTGGCGCCCGACAGCGTGGCCGAGCAGACCGCGCCAGTGCGCGCGCTCTGGCAATCGGTGTTCGGCGAACGCTGAGGCGCGGATGAGCGCCGTGCAGCGGTCGCCAGGCGCGCCGCCGCCATTGCAGCCATCGCCGCCGCAGCCACCGCGCCTGCCCGGATGGCCGGCCATGCTGGCCACCGTGACCGGCGTGGCGGCCCTGTCCGCGCTGTTCACCTTTGTGCCGTGGTGGCACGCACACGGGCTCTATGTGCGTGACGCCGTACGCCTGGACGGCCAGTGGTGGCGCGTCCTGACGGCGATGTGGGTGCATCTGGACTGGCGCCACTATCTGTCCGACGTGGCCGCCACGGCCGGCCTGCTGCTGCTCGCCGGCCGCGCCGCCCGTGTCCGCGAGATGCTGCTTGTATTGCTGGTCTGCGGTCTGGCCGTGCAGGTGGCGCTGCTGCGCATGCCGGAGGTTGGCTGGTACGGCGGATTGTCGGGCGCCACGCACGGCCTCGCGCTGTGGGCGGCACTGCGGTTGCTGCAGGCGCCCGGGTGGTCGCGCGTGATTGGCGTGGCGACGTGCGTGATCGTGCTGGGCAAGGTCTGGATCGAGCAGTCATGGCTGGCTGCCATCGTGTTCGATCCATCGTGGGGTTTCGGCGTGGTACGCGGTGCGCACGCTGCCGGCGCGGTGGCCGGCCTGGCGTGCTGGCTGCTGCAGGAATGGTGGGGCCAGCGCCGGCGCTGATTGGCAGGCGCTGGCGTCGCGGTTGTGTCTACCGCAGCGGCCGCCGCCGCGTGCCGAAGCCAACCAGTCCGGTCACCAGCAGCACCGCCGCACTCCACGGCGAGAACGCACCGCCGCCGCCACCACCGCCGCCGCTATCGGCGGCCGTGCTGGTCGATGCGGAGCCGGTGGACGGCGGATTCGGTGCCGCTGCCAGCGCAGCGTCGGCATCGAGCAGGCCCGCGCCACACTTGCCGGTGTTGGCGCTGCGCGTGCAGTACGTACCCGCCGGATGGGCGCGTGCCGTGTTCTTCAGCACCGCGGTGACCTGGGCGGGCGTCAGCGCCGGGTTGACCGCCAGCATCAGCGCCACCACGCCCGACACCATCGGCGCCGAGAAACTGGTGCCCTGCGAGCTGATGATGTTGTAGCTGGTTGGTCCGGCCGTGCCCGCGTTGGACAGCGTGCGGATGAACGACTGGCCGCCCGTGCAACCCGTCGCCACATTGTTGGTGACGATGACCTTGGAGTTGCCGCAGCCGCCACCGGGCGCGCTGATGGTCACTTGCGGGCCCACGTTGGCAAAGCTGGCGTTTTCGCCATCGTTGGCATGTGCCGTGACGGCGATCACGCCCGTGCAGTCGGCGGGAGCCTCGACGGCGCCGGCCGAATTGCCGGCGGCGGCCACCACGATCACCCCTGCGGCGTTCAGGTCGTTCACGGCCTGCTGCTCGATGCTCGAACAGGTGCCGCCGCCCAGGCTCACGTTGACCACCTTGGCCGGCGTGGGGTTGTTCGGCACGCCGGGCACGGTCAGACCGCCTGCCCACCGCATGCCATCGACCGTATCGGACAGCAGGGCGCCGCAGCGCCCCGACACACGCACCGGCTGGGTGCGCGCATTCCAGTCCACCGCTGCAATACCGCTGCCATTGTTGGTCACCGCGCCCAGCACGCTGGCCACGCGCGTGCCGTGCCAGCTGCTGTCGCTGGCGCCGGAGCCGTCGGGGCAGGTGCTGCCGCTGGGTACGTAGTCGCCCGGGTCGTGCGCGTCGGTGTCGCGTCCGTCGCCATCGACCGATACCGAGGTGGTGCTGATGAAGTCATAACCGGCAACCAGCCGGCCCGCCAGGTCGGGGTGATCGAGATAGCCGGTGTCCACCACGGCGATCACCACATTGGCGCTGCCGCGCGAACGGTCCCAGGCGCGCGACAGGTTGGCCGCGCCGGGCGTCACTGCCGGCGATCCCATATAGAGCGACTGGGTCGCGAAATCGGGATCGTTCGGTACGGTGTCGTGCAGTTGCAGCCAGCGGTCGGGCACGGCATCGGCCACGCGCGGGTCCTGGCGCAGCCGCCTGGCCACGGTTTCGGGGTCGTCGCCACGGCTGTCCTTGACCGTCAGCAACTGCATGGCGTTGGCCATCGGCCGCCTGACCGACAGCGCGAGGCCGGTATTGGACTCCACGCGGCGCATGCGCGTGGTGTCCGCGCTGGTGCCGATGGTCTGGCTGCCGTCGCGCCAGCGGACGATGTAGTTGCCGGTGTAGCGTGGCGCCGGTCGTCCGATGCGGGCGGCCGCGGCCGAGGCGGGCGCGGCCGCCGATGCCGAGGCAGAAGCCGACGTGGATGCCGACGTGGATGCCGATGTCGCCGGCATGGCGGCGTCGGCCCGGGAGATGCCCGGCAGGCCGAGCAGGGCGCTGGCCGCCATCGCCAGCATGACCGGCGCGATCGAAGCTTTGCGGAATTTCAGCGTTGCGTACGACATCTGCACTCCTGTGGAGAACGTTTGATGCGGACTGCTGACAGAACTGCTGATAGATCAGTATGGGTTGCTTTTCGCGCCCGATGCCTTGGGCTTTGGGCTTACGGGTTAGGCATGTCGCGGCTGACCGGCTTGCCGCGATGCGGCCGCAGCATCCGGTCGGGCGTGGCCGATGCCACCCGCGGCGCCGCCTGCAGCGTGGCCACGGCCTGATCCAGCGTGACATCGGCCGATGCGGTGATCGCCGTCACCAGCCACACGCCGCCCGACATCGGCCGCTTGACGACGTAGCGCACCGGACCCTGCACCTCGGCCAGCAGCTTGCCGGCATCCTCCGATGCCGTGACCTCCGGCGGTGCGAACTTGACCAGGATGTCGCCAATGGCACGGTCGTCAGTGATGCTGCCGCGCGGCGGCGCGAACGACTTCGATTCCGAAGCGCAGCCCGACACGGCAGTCAGCGCGGTCAGGCCCAGCGCCACCAGTACGGAGGCACCCAGGTGACGGGCGAACCGGCCGGCGGTCGGTACAACAACCGGGCCAACAGTCGTGCGGCGGGTCGATGGCAGCTTGCCATGGGTCATCGGTTTGAAACTCCTGTCCTTGTTTGCGTGGGTGCCGGTTTGCACGGGCGATGGGCTCAGCCCGCCGCGCGGCGTGGCTTCCTGCCCCCGCCTTCGCGCGGCGCATTGGCCGCCTGTGCCGCGGCACGGGCACCCTGCGCCAGCATCTCTTCGGCGTGTTGCACCGTCGTGGCAGTGACCGTGGCGCCGCCCAGCATGCGCGCGGTCTCGCTGACGCGGCCTTCGGCATCCAGCAGGCGGATGCGCGAACGCGTGACCGCGCCGGCCTTGTCGTTCTTGCTTTCCTTGCTGACCAGCAGATGGGCGCCGGCCTGCGCGGCCACCTGCGGCAGGTGCGTGACGCACAGCACCTGGCGTGAGCGGCCCAGTTCCTGCAGGCGACGGCCCACCACCTCGGCCACGGCGCCGCCGATGCCGGTATCGACCTCGTCGAAGATCAGCGTCGGGGTGGGCGCGGCCTCGCTGGTGATCACCGAGATCGCCAGGCTGATACGGGCCAGTTCGCCGCCCGATGCCACGCGGGCCAGCGGCCGCGCGGTGACGCCCGCATGCCCGGCGACCAGGAATTCCACCTGTTCGAGCCCGTGGCTCTGGCCTTCTTCGAGCGGGTGCAAGGCCACGGCGAACGTGCCGCCGGCCATCGACAGCCCCTGCATGGCATCGGTGACGGCAGCCGACAGTGCGGCGGCGGCCACCGCGCGGGCCGCCGAAAGGTGCTGCGCCAGGGTCAGGTAGGCGGCGCGGGCGGCGGCTTCGCGCGCCAGCACCTTGTTGATGTCCTGGGCGGCCTGCAGGTCGTCCAGTTGCTGCCTGCGGGCCAGCAGTTCGTCGGGCAACTGCTCCGGCGGCAGCCGGTACTTGCGCGCCGTGGTGTGCAGCGCCTGCATCCGTTCTTCCACGGCCTGCAGCCGCTCGGGGTCGAGTTCGAGCCGGTCCACGTAGCGGGTCAGCGAATGGGCGGCCTCATCGACCTGCACCAGCGCGGGTTCCAGCGCGGCCAGCACGTCGCGCAGGCCTGGATCGACATCGGCAAGCTGCTGCAGCCGGTGCACCACGCCATTGAGTACCGACGCCACGGCGCCATCGGATTCGGACAGCGCGTCGAGCGCCGCGCGGCTGCCGTCGATCAGGCCGGCCGCATGCGACAGGCGGTTGTACTCGGCCTGGATCTCTTCCCACTCGCCGGCTTGCGGCGCCAGCTTGTCGAGCTCGCCCACCTGCCATTCGAGCCGCTCGCGTTCGAGCTGCATCTCGCGCGACTGGTGTTCCACGGCTTCGCGCTGCGCCCGCGCGGCACGCCACGCGCGCCAGGCCTCGGCCACCGCGCCGGCCTGCTCGGTCAGCCCGGCGTGGGCATCGAACAGGTGCCGCTGGGCATCCGGGCGCAGCAGTTGCTGGTGCGCGTGCTGGCCGTGGATGTCCACGAGCTGGTCGCCCACCTCGCGCAGCTGGGCCAGCGTGGCGGCGGCGCCGTTGATGAACGCCTTGCCGCGGCCCGAGGCGTCGACGGTGCGGCGCAGCAGCACGGTGTCGTCATCGCCGGCCAGTTCGCGCTCGGCCAGCCAGGCGTCCAGCGCGGGATGGGTCAGGAACGTGGCGCTGATGCTGGCGCGCGCCGCCCCTTCACGGACCACGCCGGCATCGGCGCGCTCGCCAAGCACCAGCGCCAGCGCATCGATCAGGATCGACTTGCCGGCGCCGGTTTCGCCGGTGAATACGGTGAATCCGGCCGAAAAGTCGAGGTCGAGCGTGTCGACGATGACGAAATCGCGGATGGACAGGCTGCGCAGCATCGTGAGCGGTAGGTGGCGTCAGGCGGAAACGGGGAAGGGCGGGCTCAGAGCCGGTTGTCTTCGGTCGGATACTCGTGCCAGTGCAGCTTCTTGCGCAGCGTGGCGTAGTAGTTGTAGCCCAGCGGATGCAGCAGGTTGACGGTCTTGGCCGAGCGGCGCACGACGATCCGGTCGCCGGGCAGCAGCGACGCCAGCGACTGCATGTCGAAGTTGACGCTGACATCGCGCGCGCTGGCCACCTCGATCGTGACCTCCGCATCGTGCGGCAGCACGATCGGCCGGTTCGACAAGGCGTGCGGGGCGATCGGCACCAGCACCAGGCCCGACAGCGTGGGATGCAGGATCGGTCCCCCGGCGGCCAGCGCATAGGCGGTGGAGCCGGTGGGGGTGGACACGATCAGGCCGTCCGAACGCTGGTTGTACATGAAATAACCGTCCACGGAGACGGCCAGTTCGACCATGCCCGAGATGCCGGAGCGGTTCACCACCACGTCATTGAACGCCAGCGCCGAGAAAATGACGGCATCGTCGCGGATCACGCGCGATTCCAGCAGCATGCGGCATTCGGCCTCGTAGCGGCCGGCCAGCATTTCGGGCAGCGTCCGGGTGACGTCCTCGAGCGGGATGTCGGTCATGAAGCCCAGCCGGCCATGATTGACACCGATCACCGGCACCTCGTGGCCGGCCAGCTGGCGGGCCAGGCCCAGCAGCGTGCCATCGCCCCCGAGCACCACGGCCACGTCGGCCTGGCGGCCGATTTCCTCGGGACTCAGCACCGGATAGCCGGTCAGCCCGGTAGCCATGGCGGTCTCGCGCTCGAAGACCACATCCTGGCCGTTGCGCAGGATGCAGGACGCCAGTTCCTCCAGCGGGCCTTCGATACCGGCGGTCGAATGCCTGCCCACCAGGGCGACAGTCTTGAACGGAGCGCGCAAGGCGCTGGGCTTTGAGGGGGCAGACATGGCGGGATTAGAACATACCGGCATGACCATTGCCAGCTTCGGGCCGGCGCCGCCGGAATGGGTGCCGGCGGCACCCGCAGCCCACGCCGGCCGCCCGACCGCCATGCGCGGCCGGCGCCCGAACGGGCCAGTTTTGATTAAAATCCCCAGCATCATGGATGAACGTTCTAAAACGCTGCTCAAGACCCTGATCGAGCGATACATCGCCGAGGGGCAGCCCGTGGGCTCGCGGACCCTGTCGAAGTACTCGGGTCTGGACCTGTCGCCGGCGACCATCCGCAATGTGATGTCGGACCTCGAGGAAATGGGTTTCATTGCCAGCCCGCATACGTCGGCCGGCCGGATTCCCACGCCGCGCGGCTACCGGCTGTTCGTCGACACGATGCTGACGGCGCGCCCGCTGGAAGACCCGCCCGGCCTGAGCGCCGAACTGGCCGGCCTGAAGGACCAGATCCAGGGCCAGATGGCCAGCCAGCAACTGGGCCCGCAGCGGATGATCACGGCGGCGGCCCATACGCTGTCGAACCTGTCGCGCTTTGCCGGCGTGGTGATGACGCCACGGCGCGCGCAGGCGTTCCGGCAGGTGGAATTCATGCGGCTGTCGGACAAGCGCATCCTGCTGATCATCGTCAGCCCCGAGGGCGACGTGCAGAACCGCATCATCCAGACCGAACTGTCGTACACCCCGGCCCAGCTGATCGAGGCCGCCAACTTCTTCAACACCCACTACGCGGGCATGAGCTTCAATGCCGTGCGCGACCATCTGCGCGGTGAACTGCAGGCGTTGCGGCGCGACATGTCGTCGCTGATGCAGGCCGCCGTGGAGGCCGGCAGCAGCGCGATGGCCGAGGACAATACCGAGCAGGTGGTCATCTCGGGCGAGCGCCGGCTGCTGGAGGTGGAAGACCTGTCGTCGAGCATGGACAAGCTGCGCCGGCTCTTCGACGTGTTCGAGCACAAGACCAGCCTGCTGCAGCTGCTGGACGTATCGAGCCACGCGCAGGGCGTGCAGATCTTCATCGGCGGCGAAAGCCAGCTGGTGCCGCTGGAGGACATGGCCGTCATCACGGCGCCCTATGGGGTCGATGGCCAGATCGTCGGCACGCTGGGCGTGATCGGGCCGACGCGAATGGCCTACGAGCGGGTGATCCCGATCGTCGACATCACGGCCAGGCTGCTGTCGAGCGCGCTGAGCCAGAACTCCTGATGCGGTGCCGGTGTCTGTCCTTACGGGCCGGACATTGCCCGCCGGCTACCATTGCATTTTCCAGACTGAATCCGCGATTGCCAGCGCCCCGGCATCCGAAACGGAAACCCCATGACGTTTTCGCCTGAACCGGCATACCAGCACGGCCAGCCGCCGCGCACCGCGATCCTGCTGATCAACCTCGGCACGCCCGACGCCCCCACGCCCAAGGCGGTGGGCCGCTATTTGAAGGCGTTCCTGTCCGATCCGCGCGTGGTGGAGATCCCGCGCCTGGCCTGGCTGCCCATCCTGCATGGGCTGATCCTGCCGTTCCGTTCGCGGGCGTCGGCCATGAAATATGAATCGATCTGGCTGCGCGAAGCACATATGACCGGATCGCCGCTGCTGGTCCACACCGAGCGCCAGGCGCATGCGCTGCAGCTGCTGATGCAGAAGCTCGGGCATGACGTGACCGTGGCCTGCGCCATGCGCTATGGCAATCCGTCGATCGGCTCGGTCATGGAGGCGCTGCGCCGGCAGGGCACCGAACAGATCCTGGTGCTGCCCCTTTATCCGCAGTTCTCGGGCACCACCACGGCGACCGCCTTCGACGAACTGTTCCGCGTGCTGGCCGGATGGCGCAACCAGCCCGAGGTAAGGCTGATCAAGCACTTTCACGACCACCCCGCCTACATTGCCGCGCTGGACGCGCAAGTCAGGGCGTACTGGACCCGCCATGGCGTGCCCGACTTCTCACGGGGCGACAAGCTGATCCTGTCCTTCCACGGCCTGCCGCGCCGCCTGCTGGACCTGGGCGACCCCTATCACTGCGAATGCCTGAAGACGGGCCGGCTGCTCGGCGAGGCGCTGGGCCTGCAGCCGGGCCAGTACCAGGTGACGTTCCAGTCCCGTTTCGGCAAGGCCGAATGGCTGCAGCCCTATACCGCGCCGACGCTCACCGAACTGGGCCGCGTCGGGACGCAACGCGTGGATGTGTTCTGCCCCGGCTTTCCGGCAGACTGTATCGAGACGCTTGAGGAAATTGCGATGGAAGGGCAGAGCGAGTTCCGGGTGGCAGGCGGGCAGGATTTCCATTTCATTCCATGCATGAATGATTCCGAGCCCTGGATCGCCGGTCTTGCCGACATTGCCCTGCAGCATCTGCAGGGTTGGCCGCTGTCGCTGCCCCACCCGCACGAACTGGAAGCGCGCCGAGGCCGTGCTCAGGCCCGCGGCGCGGCGGCCTGAGTGGCGGGCATGGACGCGGGAAATCAGTCAGGAAGGATTTGACGATGCAAGTGGATTTCGAGGCAGGTGCGCGAATGCGCATCGACAAGTGGCTGTGGTGCGCGCGTTTCTTCAAGACCCGCTCGCTGGCGGCCGACGCAGTCGAGCGCGGCAGGGTGACGGTCAATGGCCAGCCGGTCAAGAACTCGCGGGAAGTGAAGCCCGGCGATACCGTGGTGCTCGAAGCCCATCAGCAGCGTTGGGAGGTGGTGGTGAAGGGCGTGCCGGCGTCGCGCGGCGCGGCGCCGATCGCCCAGAGCACTTATGAGGAAACGCCGGAAAGCCAGGCCCGGCGCCAGTTAGAGTCCGACCGGCGGCGCATGCAGCCGGAGCCGACCGCGGAACTGCAGGGGCGTCCGACCAAGCGCGACCGGCGCAGGATCGACAATTTCAGAGGGTAGAAAATCGGAAATGTCAGCGATCCGGCCACGGCAGGGCTGCCGCAGCCGGGCCGTGTGAAGGAGGGCGTTAGCGGACGTACTGCACGAGGTAATGCTTGAATACGGCCTTCCCGCTGCCATACTCGGTGTCGCGCGGCGCCACCGCTTCGGACAAACAGATAAACGCCGTCATCGCCGACAGAACGGCGACCAGGCAGAACGTCACGACTGGTAGCTTGTGCATGGTGAAGCGTCCCAAAGATGCACCAAATTGATCCACCTTTTTGCTCCCGTTATTTTTGTCATTTTTTCCTGCATTGAATCTTAGTGTTTGCGTTGCAGCAAATCAATGAACACGAGATTGCATCAAACAGGCCTTTGTAACGGCGTATTTCGGGGTCCCTGAACCCGCACACTTGAAAAACTGGAAGGGCGGCGCCATGTGCGGCTAGACTTGCCGATTGGCATCCGATCCACCCCACGGTCCGCAAGTATCGCGGGTCGAGGTTTTGCATTTTTGATACGAATCGACATGGAAGAACAGAATCAGACGCCCGATACGAACACGCAGCAGGCGGCCAACGCCGCCGCAGCGCCGGCGCCCGAGGCTGCGGCCGCCGGTGCCGACGAAGTGGCACGCCTGACCCAGCAGGTGGCCGAGCTGGAAGCCAAGGTCAAGGAAACCTATGACCTGTTCATGCGCGCGACGGCCGAGGGCGAGAACATCCGCCGCCGCTCGCAGGAAGAGATCGCCAAGGCGCACAAGTTCGCCATCGAGAACTTCGCCGACAATCTGGTGCCCGTGATGGACAGCCTGCAGGCTGCGCTGGCCGACAACACCGGCGATCTGGCCAAGATGCGCGAAGGTGTGGAGCTTACGGCACGTCAGCTGTCTGCTGCCTTCGAGCGCGGCAAGATCGTCGAGGTGAATCCGGTGGGAGAGAAGTTCGATCCGCATCGCCACCAGGCTATCTCGATGGTGCCGTCCGAACAGGAACCGAACACCGTGGTCGCGGTGCTGCAACGCGGCTATACGATTGCCGACCGCGTGCTGCGTCCCGCGCTGGTGACCGTCTCGGCGCCGCGCTGAGCCGTTTCGATGTAATCGCCTGAAGCACGCCCGGTGGCCGCAAGGTTGCCGGGCGTTGCTGTTTCCGGAGGTCCGCAACGATGTCCGACACGCAAGACCCTCACCACGCACCCCACCTCGATCACCGCGCCTTCGATGCGCTCGGCATGCAGCCGGTAGGCCCCGACACCATCGATGCCGCCATCGCGGGTGCGGGCGACGACCTGGTCTGCGTTTTCTTCTGGGGCGTGGACTGCTTCAATTGCGAGATGGCCAAGAAGGCCATCCTGGCCGACCCAGACAAGCTGCGCGTGCTGAACCTGCGCTGGCTGCACACCAACGTCTACGCGCACCCCGAACTGGGCCGCCGCTTCGGCCTGCACGGCATTCCCGTGTTCATGTTCTTCCACAAGGGCAAGAAGCTCGGGCGCGCCACCGGCTGGCACGGCTATGGCCAGTTCGCGGCGGCGGTCGGCAATGCGCGCCTCAAGGCCGAAGGCAAGCCGCTGGCCGGCTGACTGTCGCCACCCCCGCCGAATCCGCAAGCTCACCGGGACAGCGCGTACCCGATGCGGAACTGCCACGGCGTCTTCTGGTTGTAATAGAGCAGGCTTTCGCCGTAGCCGTAGAAGAACCCGGCCATCAGGAAGCCGGCCGTACCGGGCAGCAGTCGCGCCAGCGGGTAGGTCAGCTGCGTATCGACGCTGCCATAGCCCTTGCGCGTGCCCTTGCGCAGCGTGGCGGCCAGCTCCCAGGAATCGGGTTTGCCGTAGGCGATATTCAGGTCCATGTAGCCGCGATAGTGGGCGATGTCCTCGTTGTCGCTCTTGCCCACGTAGGCGTAGAGCTTGGGCGCCACACGCCAGTGCCAGTCGGTCTGGTCGCCGAAATACATCGTCGGCTTGACGAACAGCGTGTTGACCCCGCGCGATTCGTCGCCAGAGCGGCCGTTCGATTCGTGCTCGAACCCGGTGGCCACCGACAGCCGGCTCAGCACGCTGTTCTTCACGCCGGTATCCGACAGGTAGTAATACAGGCTGGGGCGGTAGTTGGTGTCCTTGAACGGGCGCGAGTCGCCGGCCAGGTCCCAGAGCGAGAACTGGGTGTAGGCGAAGTAAAGGTTGTCCAGTACCGACTTCGAATTCGGGTCCTTGCCTTCGAAGATCCGGTATTTGAAGCTGATCTGGAACTTGGCGTTGGCGCCGTCGTGCGCGCCGAACATGAGGTACATCGGCTCGTTGAACGACAGGCGCTGGGCATCGCGCAGGTCGGCCGGGGCGGGCGCCGGGGCGTTGTTGTCTGCCGTGACGATGGGCGTGACGGGCGGCTTGCCGTCCGGGGCGGAAGCGGCGGGCGTGGTGGCCACCTGGGGCGCTTGCGACGTCGGCGCCGCCGCCGGGCCCGGCACCGGCGCGCGATTGAGCGTCACCAGTACCGGCGCGGCGTCGATGCCGGTGACGTCCAGGCGCACCTGGCCGCGCAGGTCGGCCGGCCATTCGGCGCGGTAACTGATCGTGCGGGATTCGCCGGGACGCAGGTTCAGCACAGCCGGCCCGCCGCCCACGCGCGTCAGTTCGATGCGGATCGGGGCGGCCAGGTCGCCGGAGGCCGTCACCTGCAGCGAATCGGGCACGGCATAGCGGCGGGTGTCGGCATCGGCACTGACCAGCAGCGTCAGCGTCAGCGGCCGGGTGCCGTCGATCTGGCGCGGCGGCTGCAGCAGCGCCACGGCGCCGTGCGCGGCCATCGGTACCATGACGGCACCCGCAATGACCAGCGCGGATACCAGCGCGGATACCAGCGCGGTCACTGGCCGGGCAGCGGCACGCCGCCGGGCGGCGCGCGCGGGGAGGATAGAAGGCATGGGACAACGGCACGCCGCACCGGAAGGCTCAACCGATAGGGTCGGGTGGCGCGGACATGGCAGGGAGTTGCGACCGCAAGAGGTTAGCATGCGGCGCCCGGTGCTCTTGTCGGTGTTTGTCGGACGCGCTCAGCCCGCCGCGCGGCGCTTGATGTCGTCCACGTAGGCCTGCCCGTCGGGCGGCATGCCGTTGCGCTGGGCATTCCAGAGCATCTGGCCCAGTGCTTCCATGATCTCGTGCTGGGCGGCGTGGGGCGAATCGAGCCGGCGGCTCAGGGCCTCGTACGCGGCGCGGATGCCGGGCGGCTGGTCGATCGACACCTGTTCGGAAATCGACAGGTGCATCGCCAGGTGCAGGAACGGGTTGGTCTGGCCGCCCTCGGGCGTGTAGTCCCGTGCGACGGCGCCTTCGGCATCGTCGAGCTGGTCGTGGTATTCGGGATGCTGGTCGATCCAGTCGACCGCGATGGCCTCGAGCGGCGTGAGGACATTGCCCGCAACGCGCTTCTGCCAGGCTTCGCAGAAGAAACGGCGGACTTCTTCTCTTGAGGGATTGAACATGATGGCCGCTATTGTAGTGCAGCGGTCCGAATGCTGCCGGGGCTGCCCGCCGCGTGCGTAGAATGCGAGCTTTCGGATTCATTTCGCCCCCATGACCGCCTCCGCCACCGGCACCCTGGGCCACGCCCGCGACAAGCTTGCGGGCGTGCTACTGATCGCGCTGTCGGCCAGCGCCTTTGGCGCCATGGCCATCTTCGCGCGCTTCGCCTACGCGGCGGGTGCCGATGTCTATGGCCTGCTGGCCGTGCGCTTCGTGGTGGCGGCCATCGCCATGGCGTTCGTCATGCGCGCGCGCGGCATCGCACTGCCCCCATGGCGGCGCGTGCTGGCACTGGCCGCGATGGGCGGCATCGGCTACGTTGGGCAGTCCTACTGCTTCTTCACTGCGCTGAACCACGCGCAGGCCAGCCTGGTGGCGCTGCTGCTCTATCTCTATCCGCTCTTCGTGACGATCCTGGCGGCGGTCTTCCTGAAGGAACGGCTGACCACGCCGGCCGTGATCGCGCTGGTACTGTGCTCGGTCGGGGCGGGCCTGACCGTGGGCGGCGGCGAGGGCGAGCCGCTCGGCATCGCGCTGGGCGTGGCCGCCGCCGTGATCTATTCGGTCTACATCGTGGTGGGCGCGCGCGTGACGGCGGGCGTCAATGCCATCGCCACTACCACGGTGATCTGTTCGGCGGCGGCGCTGGTCTATGTGACGGTGGGCATCCTGCGCACCGGCGCCGGCGTGCCGCCGCAGTTTCCGTCCACGGGCGGCGGCTGGCTGGCGCTGGTGGCCATCGCACTGGTGTCGACGGTGCTGGCCATCCTGACCTTTTTCGCCGGCCTGCAGAAGCTGGGGGCCTCCAGGGCGTCGATGCTGTCGACGCTGGAGCCAGTGGTCACGGTGGCGCTGGCGGCCGCGCTGCTGGGCGAGCATATCGGCGCCACGCAGGCCGTGGGCGGCGGGCTGATCCTGCTGGGTGTCCTTTGGCTCACCCGCCGGGCCAGCGGCACGCCGCCGCTGGATGCCGCCGACGAACGGAATTGAACGGTTTCATCAATCCGCTTGTGGGATGACGGCCCGCGCTTGGGTACAATCGCGCTTCCTTCCTTCACAAAACCCGGAAAACGCGCAATGAAATCCGTCGATCAGGCCGCCATCGCACAATTGTTCACCGAAGCCCGCACCCATAACGTGTGGCAAGACAAGCATGTGGACGATGCGCTGCTGAAGCAGGTCTACGAAGCGATGAAGTTCGGCCCCACGGCGGCGAACAGCTCGCCGGCCCGCATCGTGTTCGTGAAGTCGGCCGAGCAGAAGGCCCGCCTGGTGGAATGCGTGTCCGCCGGCAACCTGGAAAAGACCCGTTCGGCGCCGGTCACCGCGATCATCGCCTTCGACAACGCGTTCCATGACCAGCTGCCGAAGCTGTTCCCCCACGCCGACGCGCGTTCCTGGTACGCCGGCAATGACGAGAAGATTGCCCGCGATGCCCTGATGAACAGCTCGCTGCAGGGCGGCTACTTCATCCTGGCCGCCCGTGCCCTGGGCCTCGACTGCGGCCCGATGGGCGGCTTCGATGCCGACAAGGTCAACGCCGCGTTCTTCCCCGACGGCAAGTGGTCGGTCAACTTCCTGATCAACCTGGGCTATGGCGAGGCTGACAAGCTGCATCCGCGCCTGCCGCGCCTGTCGTTCGACGAAGCTTGCCGTATCGTCTGATCGGGGCTTCCAGCGAGTTTGCCGCAAACGAAAAGCGACCCACCGGGTCGCTTTTTTGTTGCCGGATGTAGTGGGGTGCCGATGGGCCGGCTCAGGCCGACCACTCCTGCACCGGATTGCACGCCTGGTAGCGCACCGGCTCCGTAATGCCCAGCCGGGCGCGTGCCGCGTCGAACGGTTCGTTCAGCAGTTTTTCGTAGTCCTCGCCCAGCAACCAGCCGGCGCGGCGGCCGTGCCGGTAGCCTTCCAGCACCGCGCGGGCGAAGGCCAGGCTCCGCGTTACGCGCCAGCTTTTCAGCGATGCGGCGATGGCGATAAAGGCCCAGCCCTTGCCGCCCGTTTGCGCGTAGCTGAACGCCACCAGCGCCGCTTCGCCCAGGCTCTCGTCGGCGCGATAGCCGGTCAGCACGTGCCAGATGTCGTGGACGTCGCGGGTCCGCCGGCCGAACCACATGTAGGCGTCCTCGACGATGGGCTCCTGGTTCAGGTTCGATACCTTGGCCAGGCCATCGGCGCTGTAGCCGGTTTTTTCAAGGAAAGCGCGATATGCGGCGCCCACCGTGCCCGGTGCGAAGCGCGCCACGTAGTCCGGATCGGATAGTTTTTCCGCCAGTTCGATGCGCTGATAGGCCATGCGCCGCCCCTCGGGCGTCGATAGCAGGCGGCTGTAGTTGCGCGGCATCGACGGGCCGTTCAGCGCGCGCATGATCTTGAACACCTGTTCGGTGTCGTTGCCGTCGGCCAGCAGCTTGCGGATGGCCTGGAACGCGGTGCCCAGGTCGCGCCTGTAGGGGTTGAAACCGGTGGAGGAAGCCATGGCGAGTCCTTTCGGTGGAAGCTGCAGGTCAGGCGGTTGCCGGCTCGCGCAGGCGGGCGGCCGCGTTGCGCACGAAATCGACGCTGGCATCGATGGCGGTGACCGGCAGCATATGCCCGCCGGTCACGAGCGTCAGCCGGGCGGCGGGCACCCGGGCGACAAAGGCTTCGCCATTCTTGCGGTAGTCCAGAATCCGGTCTTCGCGGCCGAACAGGATACTGACCGGCACGCGCAGGTCGCCATATTGCGCCACCAGCGGTGGCAGGCTGTGTGCGGCACCGATCAGGTCTTCGGACGCGCCCAGGAAATGTCCGGGCCGCAGCGCCAGCAGGCCGCCTCCGCGCACGGGGAAGTCGGCCGGCACGGCATCGGGGCCGAAGACGATATCCATGACCTGCTCGCGATTGCGGATCGACATGGGGATCAGCAGCGTCCAGGCGATCAGCTTGCGCACGGCCGCGCTTGGAATCGTCATGGCCTTGAACACGGGCGAGATTTCCTCGGGCGGATGGGTCAACGGGGCGATCAACGCCAGTCCGCCCACGCGCTCGGGATGGTAGGCGGCCAGCGCCAGCGCAATGGCGCCGCCGAGCGAATGGCCCACTACCAACGGTTTTTCCAGCCCGAGCCGGTCGATCAGCGCGGTGAGCGTATCGGCCTGTGCGCGCAGGTCGGCCGGCGCACCGGGCGCGCGCGTGGACCAGCCGGCGGCGGGCCGATCGACGGCCACCACGCGGAAATCGCGCGCCAGCGGTTCGACCATCCCGTAAGCGAAGTTGGCAAGCTGGCCGGACAGCCCGTGAACCAGCAGCACCGGCTGGCCCTGGCCCTGCTCGATCACGTGCAGGCGGGCGCCGGGTACGTCGACGAAGTGGCCGGTGGGCGGCAGTCCGGCTTCGATCTTGCGCACCGTCTGACGGGTAAACAGGAACAGCAGGACGAGCAGGGCGGCGGCCAGCGCCACCACCACGGCGATCAGCGCAAGAAGGATGTTCAAGATTGAGCCTCGGCAATCGGATCGTTGGTCGGCAGCGTGGCTGCCACGCGGTCGAAGCGCAGCACGCCATCGTCGATGCGGCCATGCCGGATGGTCAGCATGTCCATCAGGTAATTCTGATACACGCGCCACGGTTTGCGTTGCCCCTGCCGGGGCAGCACCGACGCGGCACGCTGCACGTAGCCCGACGAGAAGTCCAGGAACGGCACGGTCGGCACCGTCGGATCGACTTCGGGCATCGCGATGCGGTAGCCGCGCCGGTCCATGAACCGCAGCAGACGGCAGACATATTCGGCGGTGAGATCGGCCTTGAGCGTCCATGACGCATTGGTGTAGCCGAACGCCAGCACCAGGTTTGGCACGTTGCCCAGCATCATGCCCTTGTAGGCCAGCGATTCGGACGGCCGGCGCGGCTGGCCATCGACGGTCAGCGCGATATCGCCAAGCATGTTCAGCTTGAGGCCGGTGGCGACGACCACCACATCGGCCGGCAGCGTCTGGCCGGACTTGAGCACGATGCCGTCGGCGGTAAAGCGGTCGATCTGGTCGGTAACCACCGAGGCGCGGCCGTTGCGGATTTCTCGGAACAGGTCGCCATCGGGCACCAGGCAGACGCGCTGGTCCCATGGGTTGTAGCGCGGCGTGAAATGGGTGCCGACATCGAAGCCCGGCGTCAGCTGCGCGGCGGCCATGCCGACGATGCGCTCCTTGACCTTGGCCGGCCGGCGGCGCGCCAGCTGGAAGAAGAACATGCCCAGCAGCACGTTTTTCCAGCGCGTGGCGCGGTAGGCCAGGCGCTCGGGCAGCATGCGGCGCAGTTTGTGCGCGATGGGGTCTTCGCCCGGTCGCGTCACGATATAGGTGGGCGAACGCTGCAGCATCGTTACATGGGCGGCGGTCTCGGCCATGGCCGGCACCAGCGTGACGGCCGTGGCACCGCTGCCGATCACCACGACGCGCTTGCCCGCATAGTCGATCGACGGGTCCCAGAACTGCGGATGGACCATCTGTCCGCGGAATTCCTGCTCGCCCGGAAACTCGGGCCGGTGACCTTCGGCGTAGCTGTAGTAGCCGGCGCAGACATAGAGCAGGCGGGCGCGCAGGCGCTGGCGGCTGCCATCGGCGCGGCGTTCGGCCTCGATCGTCCAGCAGGCTTCGTCGCTACGCCAGGCGGCGCCCACGACCTTGTGTCCGAACCGGATGTGACGGGTAATGCCCGTTTCTTCGGCTGTTTCGCGGATATAGGCCAGGATCGACGGGCCGTCCGCAATGGCCTTGGCACCGCGCCAGGGCTTGAAGCGGTAGCCCAGCGTGTACATGTCGGAGTCGGAGCGGATGCCGGGATAGCGGAACAGGTCCCAGGTGCCGCCGATGGCGTCGCGGGCTTCCAGGATGGCGAAACGCTTGTCCGGGCACCGGTGCTGCAGTTGCCGGGCGGCGCCGATGCCGGACAAGCCGGCACCAACGATCAGGACATCCAGAACATCGTCGTCGGGACTGTGAGGGCGCATGACGGCTACCGGGGGCGAGTGGGTATTCTGACAACATAGGTTGTCAGAAGCCATCTGACAATAGGGAATGTCATAATGGCCGCCATGACCACCGAGCTATCTCCCGCCCGCCGCTACCGCGGCGCCGAAGCCGAAGAGCGCCGCGCCCAGCGGCGCGAGCAGCTGATTGCCGCCGCCGTGCAGGTCTATGGCGAGCGAGGCTACCAGAATGCCACCGTCAAGGCGGTGTGCGAGGCGGCGGGGCTCACGGAACGGTACTTCTACGAATCGTTCGCCAACAGCGAGGCATTGCTGCTGGCATCGTATGAAACGGTCACGCACCGCCTGCTTCAAACGCTGGCAAGAGCCGGGGAAGAGGCCGGCGGCAGCGGCGAACACCGCGTGCTGGCCATGCTGCGCGCCTATTTCGGAGCGCTGCAGTGCGAGCCGCGCTCGGCGCGCGTGTTTCTGGTGGAGATTCGCGGGGTCAGCAAGCTCGTGGACGAGGCGCTGGCGGTATCGCTATGCGATTTCGGCGCCCTGATGGCCCGGACGCTGCTGCCGCCCGGCGCGAAGGTGGATCCGATGCTGGCCGCCGGCGTGGCGGGCGGCATCGTGCATGTGGCGCTTTACTGGATCCGCAACGGCTACACGCCAGACGTGGACACCGTGGCGCGCACCGCCTTGCAGCTGGCGCTGGTCCTGAAGGGGCCGAACCCGGCCTAGACGTTAGGTGCGGGGGTCTTCGGCCTGAACTCGCAGAGGGGCTCGATGGCGCAATGCCAGCATTCGGGCTTGCGAGCCTTGCAGACGTAGCGGCCATGCAGGATCAGCCAGTGGTGGGCGTCGTGCAGGAACTCGGTCGGCGTTACCTTCAACAGCTTCTGTTCCACGGCATCGGGGTTCTTGCCCGGCGCCAGTCCGGTGCGGTTGGCCACGCGGAAGATATGCGTGTCGACCGCAATCGTCGGCTGGCCGAACGCCACGTTCAGTACCACGTTCGCGGTCTTGCGGCCGACGCCCGGCAAGGCCTCCAGCGCCTCTCGCACGGGCGGCACCTTGCCGCCATGCTGCGCGACGAGGATCCGGCAGGTTTCCATCACGTGTTTGGCCTTGGTCTTGTACAGACCGATGGTCTTGATGTACTCGATCAGGCCAGCCTCGCCCAGGTCCAGGATCTGCTGCGGGGTATGGGCCACCGGAAACAGCTTGCGCGTGGCCTTGTTCACGCCGACGTCGGTGGCCTGGGCAGACAGTAGCACCGCGATCAGCAGCTCGAACGGCGAGCTGTATTCGAGTTCCGTTTCCGGGGTGGGATTGACCTCGCGCAGGGTCTCGAAGATGGCAAGGCGCTTGGCGGGATTCATGAGCGGGAATCGTCGTTATGGTCGTTGTCGCCGGGCGCGGTGCTGCCGTCCGGGCTCTGGCGATCCTGGCCGGGCTGGTCCGTCAGGCCCCGTTTCGCGCGGCGCGCTTCGGCGGCATCGATCTGCGCCTGCACGGCCGGCGACACATTGTCGGTGTTGCGGGGCTGCACGGCGGCCGCCTTCTGGCGCGCGCGTTCGATGGCGGCCTGGATGATCGCCTTCTTGCGCGCCTGCGCGGCCTGTTCCGCCTCGCTGGCCGCGGCTTCGGCCTGCAGTGCTTCCAGCTTGGCCGCGGCCTTGGCGGCCAGGCGGGCGTCGTTTTCCTCGCGCTCGCGCACCAGGCGCACCTTGCGCGACTGATAGCGTCCGTACGCGGCATCGGCCTGTTCCTGCGACCAGGCGGCCCAGCCCGTATTCGCGCCGGTGACCGGAATCATCGCAATGCAATCGACGGGGCAGGGGGCCACGCAGAGGTCGCAGCCGGTACACCAGTCGGGCAGCACGGTATGCATCTGCTTGGCGGCGCCGACAATGGCGTCCACCGGGCAGGCCTGGATGCACAGCGTGCAGCCGATACATAGTGATTCGTCGATTCGGGCCACGGCACGGGCCTGCTCGACGCCCCGCGCGGGGTCCAGCGGCTGGGGCGCGACCCCAAGCACGGCCGACAGCCGCACGATGCCCTCGGCGCCGCCCGGCGGGCAGCGGTTGCTTGCCGCCTCGCCCGCGGCCATGGCTTCGGCGTAGGGGCGGCAGCCGTCGAACCCACATTTGGTGCATTGGGTTTGCGGCAGCAGGGCTTCAAGGCGGTCTGCCAGGCTGGCGTCGCCGGCAACGGACGAGGGGGAACGGATCACGACGGAAAACGGAATCAGGGGGACGACTGGAATCTTGCACGCCTCTGTGGACGTGTGTGCGGCAAGGATTATCCCCGATTTCGCCGCGGTGCAGAAAAGGCGATGATTCGCCGTCACCCGAACGGGAAGAGGAGCCCGGACGAGGTGACGGGCTGTGCCATAATCCGCGCAACTGACAGATCAGATATTCATGTCGAACGAGCCAAAAACCAAGCGGGACCCCGAAGGCACGCGCCGCCGCATCATGGCCGCCGCCACCGAGGAGTTTGCCAAGGGCGGGCTGGCGGGCGCACGCGTCGACCAGATCGCACGCCGCGCCGAGACCAACGAGCGCATGCTCTATTACTACTACGGCAGCAAGGAAGGCCTGTTCCTGGCCGTGCTCGAAAAACAGTACGCCGAGTTTCGCGCGGCCGAGGAGCAGCTGCATGTCACCGACGAAGACCCCGAGGCGGCGGTGCGCACGCTGGCCCGCTTCGTCTGGGACTGGTACTACGCCCATCCGGAGTTCATCCGGCTCGTGAACAGTGAGAACCTGCATGAGGCGCGCCATCTGAAAAAATCGGCCCAGCTCCATCAGCTGATCAATCCGGTGGTGGACGTGCTGGCCGACATCATCAGGCGCGGGCAGCAGCAGGGCGTGTTCCGCGACAACATCGACGTGCCGCAGTTCTACCTGACCATTTCGGCGCTGGGCTACTACGTGCTGTCGAACCGGTACACGATCAGCGCCGTCATCGGCCGCGACGTGGCCACCGAGGAAGAACACGCGCGCTTTGCCGACCTGCATACCGACATGCTGCTGTCGTATCTGACCAATCGCTGAGGCATCGCTCGGCGGCATAGTCGATCGGCCATAAAACTAAAACGCCCGCGAGGTCCTCGCGGGCGTTCTGCCATTCCGGCCCTGGGCGGGGCCAGGCCAGGCTCAGTACTTGCGGATGAAGTCGCGCAGTTCCGGATAGATGTTGTCGCGCCAGCGCCGGCCCGAGAAGATCCCGTAGTGGCCGCACTTCGGCGCGGTGATGTGTTGCTTGCGCGTTTTCGGAATGCCGGCGCACAGGTCGTGCGCGGCGGCCGTCTGGCCCGCGCCCGAGATGTCGTCGAGTTCGCCTTCGATCGTCAGCAGCGCCGTGCCCTTGATGTCCTGCGGGCGCACCGGGTCGCCGTCGATTTCCCACGTGCCGTTGGCCAGGCGGAATTCCTGGAACACTTCGCGGATCGTGTCGAGGTAGTACTCGGCGGCCATGTCCAGCACCGCGTTGTATTCGTCGTAGAAGCGCACGTGCGCTTCGGCGTCGTCGGCGTCGCCCTCGATCAGGCTCAGGTAATAGTCATAGTGCGACGACAGATGGCGGTCCGGATTCATCGCCACGAAGCCGGCGTGCTGCAGGAAGCCCGGATAGACCTTGCGGCCATGGCCCGGATAGTTCGCCGGCACCGTGTAGATGACGTTGTTCTCGAACCATTCGAACGACTTGTTGGTGGCCAGGGAGTTGACCGAAGTCGGGCTCTTGCGCGCGTCGATCGGGCCGCCCATCATCGTCATCGTGCGCGGCGTCTGTTCGCCGGCCGAGGCCATCAGCGAGATGGCGGCCAGCACCGGGACGGTAGGCTGGCAGACCGAGATCACGTGCAGCTTGTCGGCGCCGATATGTCGGATGAATTCCTGGATGTAGTAGATGTAGTCGGCGAGGTGGAACGCGCCTTCCTCGGCCGGCACCATGCGGGCATCGACCCAGTCGGTCACATAGACCTTGTGGTCCTGCAGCAGTGTGCGCACGGTGTCGCGCAGCAGCGTGGCGTGGTGGCCCGACAGCGGCGCGCAGACCAGCACCACGGGCTCGTCCTTGAGCAGCTTGATGGTCTCGGGGTCGTCGGCATACCGCTTGAAGCGCACCAGCTTGCAGAACGGCTTTTCCAGCACGGTCTGTTCGACGATGGGGATCTCGCGGCCATTCGAGCGTACGCTCTTGATGCCGAACTCCGGCTTCTCGTATTCCTTGCCGAGCCGGTACAACAGCTCGTATCCAGCCGCCATCCGGGGCGCGCCCGGAATCAGCGAGAGGGGGCTGAGGGGATTCGTAAATGTCTTGGCGGTCGCCTGGGCCCACGCTGTCAGCGGGTTCAGCATCGAACGCTGGAATTCATGCAGTTGGTAAAGCATGCCGGTACCTGTCTAGCCTTTCTTGTCGCGAGTGCTTGTCGCGCAACTGATTATGCCCGCAATCGAACGATCGTGCTTTGCAGCATACGCTTCCAAATTACGCCGGCAAGCAGGGAAGACAATAGGACATTGGCGCTAAATCTGGATGACACCGCCTGACAATGACAAAAAAGGCGACCTGAGTGGCCTCCAGGTCGCCTTTTGCCGCTGACGCAGGGTCGGGTGTTGCTTTTTAGTACACCGCGGCGATGGCGTTGACCACGGCGTCGATGTTGCGGCTGTTCAGCGCGGCCACGCAGATGCGGCCGGTGCCGACGGCGTAGATGCCATGCTCGTTGCGCAGGCGGTCCACCTGGGCCGAGGTCAGGCCCGAGTACGAGAACATGCCGCGCTGGGCCTTCACGAACGAGAAGTCGCCCGGCACGCCCTTGGCGGCCAGCTTGTCGACCAGCGCGTTACGCATCAGCTTGATGCGGTCGCGCATTTCGGCCAGTTCCTGCTCCCACATGGCGCGCAGTTCCGGGCTGTTCAGCACGGTGGCCACCACGGTGCCGCCGTGGGTCGGCGGATTGGAGTAGTTCGTGCGGATCACACGCTTGATCTGCGACATCACGCGCTGGGCTTCTTCCTTGCCCGTAGTGACGATCGACAGGGCGCCAACGCGCTCGCCGTACAGCGAGAAGCTCTTCGAGAACGAGCTCGACACGAAGAACGGCAGGCCCGATTCGGCAAACAGACGCACGGCGGCGCCGTCCGGCTCGATGCCTTCGGCAAAGCCCTGGTAGGCCATGTCCAGGAACGGAATCAGGTTGCGTTCCTTGACCAGTTCCACTACCTGTTTCCACTGGGCGTCGTTCAGGTCCACGCCGGTCGGGTTGTGGCAGCACGCGTGCAGCACGACGATCGTGTTGGCCGGATACGACTTCAGCGATTCCACCATGCCGGCGAAGTTCAGGCCGTGCGACGGGGCATCGTAGTACGCGTAGTTGACCACCGGGAAGCCGGCGGATTCGAACAGCGCGCGGTGGTTTTCCCAGCTCGGATCGCTGATGGCGACCGATGCGTCCGGGTACAGACGCTTCAGGAAGTCGGCGCCGATCTTCAGGGCGCCCGTGCCGCCAAGTGCCTGAGCCGTCACGACGCGGCCTTCGGTAATCAGGGCCGAATCCTTGCCGAACAGCAGGGTCTGCACGGCCTGGTCGTAGGCTGCGATGCCTTCGATCGGCAGGTAGCCGCGCGGGGTGGCGCTGGTCAGGCGGGCCTTTTCGGCTTCCTGGACGGCGCGCAGCAGCGGAATTTTCCCTTCGTCGGTGAAGTACACGCCAACGCCCAGATTCACTTTGGTGGCGCGGGTATCGGCATTGAATGCTTCATTCAGGCCCAGGATCGGGTCGCGCGGGGCCATCTCGACGGCAGAAAACAAACTCATTTGGGATCTCGTGGTCAGCTGTGTAACAAAACGGAGGGCGTAGAATGCTTCGAACTGCGCTGTGGCTGCGGCGGCACCGGTGACGGGCTCCTGACTGACTTCCTGTCACTACTGACAAAACCTGACAGTATCCGTGCGGCAAACTATGGCCAACCGGGCTTGAACCGATCCGCGCAACCCCCAGATTCTAGCGTATCCCGCCAGTTTTCCTCAGGTTTTTCCCTACGTTTATGACGAATCTCGCTGAAGTCGCCCCGCCCCTGGACGAAGACAAATTCGTCACGTTCCCGGGATCCCCATTCCAGCTGTACCAGCCGTATCCGCCCGCGGGCGACCAGCCCGAAGCGATCCGGCAACTGGTGGAGGGCATTGAGGACGGCCTGTCGTTCCAGACGCTGCTGGGCGTGACCGGCTCGGGCAAGACCTTCACGATGGCCAATGTGATTGCCCGGATGGGCCGGCCGGCCATCGTATTTGCGCCAAACAAGACCCTGGCAGCGCAGCTGTATTCGGAATTTCGCGAATTTTTCCCGCGCAATGCGGTGGAATATTTCGTCAGCTACTACGACTACTACCAGCCTGAGGCCTATGTGCCGCAGCGCGACCTGTTCATCGAAAAGGACTCGTCGATCAACGAGCATATCGAGCAGATGCGGCTGTCGGCCACCAAGAGCCTGCTGGAGCGGCGCGACACGATCATCGTGGCGACGGTGTCGGCGATCTACGGTATCGGCAATCCGAGCGAATACCACCAGATGATCCTGACGCTGCGTACCGGCGACAAGCTGAGCCAGCGCGACGTGATCGCGCGGCTGATCGCCATGCAGTACACGCGCAACGAGACCGACTTCCAGCGCGGCACGTTCCGCGTGCGCGGCGACACGCTCGACATCTTCCCGGCCGAGCATGCCGAGATGGCCGTGCGTGTGGAGCTGTTCGACGACGCGGTGGACTCGCTGCAGTTCTTCGACCCGCTGACGGGCCGCGTCCGTCAGAAGATTCCGCGCTTCACCGTCTACCCGTCGAGCCACTACGTGACGCCGCGCGAGACGGTGTTGCGGGCGATCGAGGACATCAAGGTGGAGCTGCGCGAGCGGCTCGACTTCTTCTACAAGGAAAACCGGCTGGTCGAGGCACAGCGGCTGGAGCAGCGCACGCGCTTCGACCTGGAAATGCTGTCGGAACTGGGGTTCTGCAAGGGTATCGAAAACTATTCGCGCCACCTTTCGGGCGCCAAGCCGGGCGAGCCGCCGCCGACGCTGGTGGACTACCTGCCGCCCGACGCGCTGATGTTCCTGGATGAATCGCACGTGCTGATCGGCCAGTTGAACGGCATGTACAACGGTGACCGCGCGCGCAAGACCACGCTGGTGGAGTACGGTTTCCGGCTGCCGTCGGCGCTGGACAACCGGCCGCTCAAGTTCGAGGAATATGAGCGCAAGATGCGCCAGGCGGTCTTCGTCACCGCCACGCCGGCGAACTACGAGAAGGAGCATGCCGGGCAGGTGGTGGAGCAGGTGGTGCGGCCGACCGGCCTGGTCGACCCGATCATCCACGTGCGGCCCGCCACCACGCAGGTGGACGACCTGCTCAGCGAGATCCACCTGCGGCTGCAGGCCGGCGAGCGTGTGCTGGTGACCACGCTGACCAAGCGCATGGCCGAGCAGCTGACCGAGTTCCTGTCCGAAAACGGTATCAAGGTGCGCTACCTGCATTCGGACATCGATACGGTCGAGCGCGTGGAAATCATCCGCGACCTGCGCCTGGGTACGTTCGACGTGCTGGTCGGGATCAACCTGCTGCGCGAGGGCCTGGATATTCCGGAAGTGTCGCTGGTGGCCATTCTCGATGCCGACAAGGAAGGCTTCCTGCGTGCGGAGCGGTCGCTGATCCAGACCATCGGGCGGGCCGCCCGTAACGTCAATGGCACCGCGATTCTCTACGGCGACCGCATGACCGATTCGATGCGGGTGGCGATCCAGGAGACCGAGCGCCGCCGCGCCAAGCAGATCGCGCATAACGAGGCCCACGGCATCACGCCGCGCGGCGTGGTCAAGCGGATCAAGGACATCATCGATGGCGTCTACGACGCCGACGAGGTCAAGGCCGAGCTGACCGCCGCCGCGGAACGCGCGAAATACGAGGACATGAGCGAGAAGCAGGTGGCCAAGGAAATCAAGCGCCTGGAGAAGCAGATGCTCGATCACGCCAAGAACCTGGAGTTCGAAAAGGCGGCCCAGGTGCGGGACCAACTTGCCAAGCTGCGGGCGCAGGTGTTCGGGGCCGGCGCCGAAGGCGACCATCTGCTGCCGCCGTCAAGCTGAGGGAAGACCTGATCGGCGCCCGATGGGCATGGTGCGCCACGGCATCCTATAGTGATTAGGCAATCCGCCCAGCGCGGGACGCCGGATCACGAACCAGGGAGTGTGCCATGGTGACACAGTTCGAATATGGTGGTTATACGGTTGTTGCCCGTGCCATTGCGCATGCGGGCGGCGGTTTCGCCGGGGTGTTGACCATTTCCGATGCGTTTGGCGAGCCCGGCGGCCCCACGTTTGAAACGGAAACCGGTTCGGCCGATACGCCAGAAGCAGCGCTTGCGCTGGCGGAAGCCGAAGCCATGCGGACAATAGATGCCGGCGAGGTGAGCTGAAACCCGAATCCGCCACCCCAATTGCGCTCGAAGAAGGCCGGCACGCCAGGAGACACTGATGTCCTATAGCAGTGAATGGAAGAAGAGGGTTTTCGAAACGCACGAGATCCAGGTGCTGGTGAAACCCCGGTCGCCCATCGAATGGGACTACACGGTTCGCGTGTGCCGCAAGGGCACGAACATCCGCGCGGCCGACACGCTGGTCGAAACCTCGCCCACGTCAGAGCACTACAAGTCGCCCGCGGATGCCGAAGCCGCCGGATTTGCGCGCGGCAAGCAACTCGCCGAGCGGCTCTAGCGCCTCTGTCGCCTGGCGTGGGTCTTCGAAGGCGTGCAGGGCGGTAAAATCGCGCCGATGAAAAAATACGCCATTCTGATGTGCTGCATGGGCAATATCTGCCGTTCCCCAACGGCGGAGGGCGTCCTGCGCGCCAAGCTTCAGGCTGCCGGCCTGGCCGACCGGGTCGAATTAGACTCCGCCGGTACCCACGACTATCACGTCGGACGCGCCCCCGATGCCCGCAGCCAGCGCCACGCGCTGCAGCGCGGCTACGACCTCTCCGCGCTGCGGGCCCGGCAGGTGGGCGTGGCGGACTTCGATCGCTTCGATCTCGTGCTGGCGATGGATCTCGACAATATGGCCGCGCTGCGCCGGCTGCATCCGCGGGTCAGCCCCGACAAGCTGCGCCTGCTGATGAGCTTTGCCGTCCGCCATCGGGTCGAAGAAGTGCCGGATCCGTACTACGGCGAGGGCGATGGCTTCGAGCGCGTGCTGGACTATATCGAGGACGCCTGCGACGGCGTGATCGAGATGCTGCGGCGCGAACTTGCCTGATCCGGCCTGAACCTGCACTTTCAAGATTGCGGGATGCGCCATGCCGGAAATCAAGCCGGCGTGCTTTGCATGGCCGTTTTGCGAAGCCATGGCGGCGCGATCGTTATGGGCCGTGGAATAGTGCGTTGCGGGATGGGGTACTTGACTGATTTAGTCGGGATATCTTAAACTCGAGCGAAATTCTCAAGTATTCCCTCTCCCCGAGCATCATGAGACTGACCACCAAAGGCCGCTTTGCGGTAACCGCCATGATCGACCTGGCCATGCGCCAGGATCAGGGGCCTGTCACTCTGGCAGGCATCAGTCAGCGTCAGAAGATCTCGCTGTCGTACCTGGAGCAGCTGTTTGGCAAGCTGCGCCGGCACGAGATCGTCGAGAGCGTACGCGGTCCCGGCGGTGGCTACAGCCTCGCGCGGAAGGCCGAGGACGTCACGGTGGCAGACATCATCATTGCCGTGGACGAGCCGCTCGACGCCACCCAGTGCGGTGGGAAGGGCAATTGTAACGGAGATGACGGATCCGGGCGCTGCATGACCCACGAGCTGTGGGCCACGCTGAACCAGAAGATGGTCGAGTACCTGGACTCCGTGTCGCTGAAGAATCTCGTTGACCAGCAACGCGCCCGCCAGCCGGCCGTCCTGCATGACATGCGCGAAGACGCCGCGCAGCAGCCGGTGACTGTTTCGCGCGGCAAGGCCGAGAAGCAGGAAAAGCCGGCGCGCGCCCGTGTGGTCAACTCGGTGTTCAGCCTCGCGCAGTCGTAAGCAAGGTTGTAGCACCTGCATTAAACTATCGGTAGGCAGTACGCGATTAGCGATCCCTATAAGGCAGTCATAAGATGAGCACCACCCCACATTTCCCGATCTATATGGATTACTCGGCCACCACGCCGGTGGACCCGCGCGTGGCGGACAAGATGATTCCGTACCTGCGCGAGCAGTTTGGCAATCCGGCGTCGCGCAGCCACGCGTACGGCTGGGATGCCGAGCGCGCCGTGGAAGAAGCGCGCGAGCAGGTGGCGGCGCTGGTGGGTGCCGATCCGCGCGAGATCGTGTGGACGTCGGGTGCGACCGAGTCGGACAACCTCGCCATCAAGGGCGCGGCCAATTTCTACTCGGGCAAGGGCAAGCACATCATCACGGTGAAGACCGAGCACAAGGCCGTGCTGGATACCACGCGTGAACTGGAGCGCCAGGGCTTCGAGGTGACGTACCTCGACGTCAAGGACGACGGCCTGATCGACATGGACGTGTTCAAGCAGACGATCCGCCCGGACACGATCCTGGTGTCGGTGATGCTGGTGAACAACGAGATCGGCGTGATCCAGGACGTCGAGCAGATCGGCGAGATCTGCCGCGAGAAGGGCATCATTTTCCACTGCGATGCCGCGCAGGCCACCGGCAAGGTTGCCATCGACCTGGCAACGCTGAAGTGCGACCTGATGTCGTTCTCGGCCCACAAGACGTACGGCCCGAAGGGCATCGGCGCGCTGTACGTGCGCCGCAAGCCGCGCGTGCGTATCGAGGCCCAGATGCACGGCGGCGGTCATGAGCGCGGCATGCGTTCGGGCACGCTGGCGACGCACCAGATCGTCGGCATGGGCGAGGCATTCCGCCTGGCCCGTGAGGAAATGGCGACCGAGAACGAGCGTATCCGCATGCTGCGTGACCGCCTGTGGAACGGCCTGTCGTCGATGGAAGAGGTGTACCTGAACGGCTCGATGGAACACCGCGTGCCGCACAACCTGAACGTCAGCTTCAACTTCGTCGAAGGCGAGTCGCTGATCATGGCCATCAAGGACGTGGCCGTGTCGTCGGGCTCGGCCTGCACGTCGGCGTCGCTGGAGCCGTCGTATGTACTGCGCGCCCTGGGCCGCAACGACGAGCTGGCACATAGCTCGATCCGCTTCACGGTTGGCCGTTTTACGACCGAAGCCGAGATCGACTACACCGTCGAGCTGCTCAAGAACAAGATCGGCAAGCTGCGCGACCTGTCGCCGCTGTGGGAGATGTTCAAGGACGGCGTCGACCTGAATTCGATCCAGTGGGCCGCGCACTGATTGCGACCCACGGCAAAAACAAGAACCCCATAAAGATTCGTCAGAGGTAACCAAAATGTCTTACAGCAACCAGGTTCTCGACCACTATGAAAATCCGCGCAATGTCGGTTCGTTCGACAAGAACGACGACGCGGTGGGTACCGGCATGGTCGGCGCCCCGGCCTGCGGCGACGTGATGAAGCTGCAGATCAAGGTGAACGAGGCGGGCGTGATCGAAGACGCCAAGTTCAAGACCTACGGCTGCGGCTCGGCTATCGCCTCGTCGTCGCTGGTGACCGAATGGGTCAAGGGCAAGACCGTGGATCAGGCGCTGGAGATCAAGAACACCCAGATCGCCGAAGAACTGGCGCTGCCGCCGGTGAAGATCCACTGCTCGATCCTGGCGGAAGACGCCATCAAGGCGGCCGTCGAGGATTACAAGAAGAAGCACGGCGGCGCCGAGCAGAAGGCTGCCTGAGCGGCTGGTCCGCTTCAGACGGTTTGGTATGGCCGCGCGCGGTGCGGTATCGCGCGTGGCGTTCGACAGCAAGGCAAAGATGATCACGATGACCGAAAAGGCGGCGAAACACGTTTCCCGCTACCTGGAACGCCGCGGCAAGGGCCTGGGCCTGCGCGTGGGCGTGAAGACTACCGGCTGCTCGGGCCTGGCGTACAAGCTTGAGTACGTGGACGAACTGCAGCCGGAAGATCAGGTATTCGAGACGCGCGGCATCAAGGTGATCGTGGATCCGAAGAGCCTGCCGTACATCGACGGTACCGAACTGGACTTCGCGCGCGAGGGGTTGAACGAAGGCTTCAAGTTCAACAACCCGAACGTCAAGGACGAGTGCGGCTGCGGCGAGTCGTTCCGGGTCTGATGGCCCGTGCCGCGCCCGGATCGGCAACCGATGCGAGGGCGGCGACACGACAAGGGGCGGCATGACCGCTCCTTTTTGTTGTGATGTTTTGGAAAGACGCGCTTTGAAAGACGATTTTTTCTCGCTGTTCGGACTACCTGCCCGATACGAAGTGGACGAAGCCGCGCTGGACGCGGCCTACCGCACCGTCCAGTCGCAGGCGCACCCTGACCGCTTCGCCAATGCCGGCGATGCCGAGCGCCGCGTCGCCATGCAGTGGGCCGCGCACGCCAACGAGGGGTACCGCACGCTGCGCCAGCCACTGAAACGGGCGATCTACCTGCTGCACCTGCGGGGCGTGGACATCCAGGCCGAAAGCAATACGGCGATGGCACCGGCGTTCCTGATGCAGCAAATGGAATGGCGCGAGGCGCTGCAGGACGCGACCCAGGCGCGCGATGTCGGCCAGCTCGACAGCCTGCTGCGCGACCTGCGCCAGGAAAAGCGCGAGCGCCACGCGGCGCTGGGCGCATTGCTTGATGCCGGTGACAACGAAGCCGCCGGCGCCGCCGCGCGCCAGCTGATGTTTATCGAGAAGATCGAACACGACGCCAGCGAGGCGATCGATCGGCTCGAAGATTAGAAGATTCTCATGGCACTGCTCCAGATTTCCGAACCCGGCATGTCGCCCGCGCCTCACCAGCGCCGGCTTGCCGTTGGCATCGACCTTGGCACCACCAACTCGCTGGTGGCAGCCGTGCGCAACAGCATTCCCGAAGTCCTGCCCGACGACAATGGCCGCTCGCTGCTGCCGTCGGTGGTGCGCTACCTGCCCAACGGCAACGCGCATATCGGCTACAAGGCCCAGGACGAGGCTGTGCGCGACCCCAAGAACACGATCGTTTCCGTCAAGCGGTTCATGGGACGCGGTCTGCGCGACGTGGCAAACATCGAGCACAGCCCGTACGACTTTGTCGATGCGCCGGGCATGGTGCAGCTGAAGACCGCCGCCGGCATCAAGAGCCCGGTGGAGGTCTCGGCCGAGATCCTCGCCACGCTGCGCCAGCGAGCCGAGGATTCGCTGGGTGACGAACTGGTGGGTGCCGTGATCACGGTGCCCGCGTACTTCGACGACGCCCAGCGCCAGGCCACCAAGGACGCCGCGCAACTGGCGGGCCTGGACGTGATGCGTCTGCTCAACGAGCCGACCGCCGCGGCCATTGCCTACGGCCTCGACAATGCGGCCGAAGGCATCTACGCCGTGTACGACCTGGGCGGCGGCACGTTCGATATCTCGGTGCTCAAGCTGACCAAGGGCGTGTTCGAGGTGATGTCCACCGGCGGCGATTCGGCGCTGGGCGGCGACGACTTCGATCAGCGCCTGCTGTGCTGGGTGGTCGAGCAGGCCAGCCTGCAGCCGCTGTCGGCCGAGGATACGCGCCTGCTGATGATGCGTGCCCGTGCCGCCAAGGAAGCGCTGTCCGCCAGTGACAGCACCGTGATCGACGCGGTACTGACCACCGGCGAGATCGTGCATCTCCCGCTGGACGCCCAGACGTTCATCACCATCACCGCCAATCTGGTGCAAAAGACCCTGACGCCGGTGCGCAAGGCGCTGCGCGACGCAGGCGTTGCGCCTGATGACGTCAAGGGCGTGGTGCTGGTGGGGGGTGCCACGCGCATGCCGGCCATCCGCAAGGCGGTGGGCGAGTATTTCGGCCAGCAGCCGCTGACCAACCTGGACCCGGACAAGGTGGTGGCGCTGGGCGCCGCCATGCAGGCCAACCTGCTGGCCGGCAACCATGCGCCGGGCGAAGACTGGCTGCTGCTCGACGTGATCCCGCTGTCGCTGGGCGTGGAAACGATGGGCGGCCTGGTCGAGAAGATCATCCCGCGCAACAGCACGATTCCGGTGGCGCGTGCGCAGGAATTCACCACCTTCAAGGATGGTCAGACCGCCATGGCCATTCACGTGCTGCAAGGCGAGCGCGAGCTGGCCAGCGACTGCCGGTCGCTGGCGCGCTTCGAGCTGCGCGGCATCCCGCCGATGGTGGCGGGGGCGGCGCGCATTCGCGTGACCTACCAGGTGGACGCGGACGGGCTGCTGTCGGTGTCGGCGCGCGAGACCAACTCCGGCGTGGAAGCGTCGGTGTCGGTCAAGCCGTCGTACGGGCTGGCCGACGACGATATCGCGCGCATGCTGCAGGAAAGCTTCCGTGAGGCCGAGCACGACATGAAGAGCCGCGCGCTGGCCGAGGAACGCGTCGAGGCGGCGCGTCTGGTGGAGGCCACGGGACGGGCGCTGGAAGTTGACGGCGATTTGCTGTCGGCCGACGAACGCGCGGCCGTGGATGCGCTGATGGCCCGGGTGACCGAGATCGCTCGCGGCGACGACCACCACGCGATCAAGGCGGCCGTCGAGCAGCTGTCGCATGGCACTGACGAATTTGCCGCACGCCGCATGGATCGCTCGATCAAGAGCGCGCTGGCCGGAAAGAAGGTGCAGGAGCTGGGCTGAGCCGCAGCAGCTGCCTGCCAGGAAAGAGAAAACAGGAATCACATGCCACAGATCATCGTTTTGCCCCACGTCGAGTTGTGTCCGGAGGGCGCTGTCTTCGAGGCCAGCACCGGTACCAGCATCTGCGACGCGCTGCTGAACAACGGTATCAACATCGAGCACGCCTGCGAGAAGTCGTGCGCCTGCACCACGTGCCACGTGGTGGTGCGCGAGGGCTTCAACTCGCTGGAAGATGCCGAGGAAAAAGAGGAAGACCTGCTGGACAAGGCGTGGGGCCTGGAGCCCAATTCGCGCCTGTCGTGCCAGGCACTCGTCGCGGAAACGGACCTGACCGTCGAAATCCCGAAGTACACGATCAACCACGCCAAGGAAGGCCACTAAGGCCCGCGCGAGGAGTTTCCCCATGAAATGGACAGATACCTACGACATCGCCGCCGCGCTGTACGACAAGTTTCCTGATGTCGACCCGGTGACGGTGCGGTTCACGCAACTGCGCCAGTGGGTGCTGGAACTGGACGGTTTCAGCGACCTGCCGGAGCGCTCGGGCGAGAAGATCCTGGAGGCGATCCAGCAGGCGTGGATCGAGGAAGCGGAGTAAGCCCGGCTGACCCCAGGCAAACAAAGCAAAAAGCACGGCGTAGCAGCAGCCGTGCTTTTTTATTGGCCGGTCGGGCACGGACGCGCCCGACCGGCGCGGCATCCGAATGGCGTCAGCCGGTCACCAGCACACCACGCTCCAGATGCACGCGCTGGCCGACTTCGACCCCCGGCGGGTTCTGATACGTGAACGTACGGCGCGAGCCGTCATCCATCTTCACGCTGACGCGGTACGACTTGTTCGTATTGAGCTTCTTTTCGGCGTAGTTACCGCCAAAACCACCGGCTGCCGCACCGGCCACGGTGCCCAGAATCCGGCCGTTGCCGGAACCGATCTGGTTGCCCAGCAAGCCGCCTACCACGGCACCACCTACGGCGCCCAGGCCGCTGGTCGGCTTTTCAGCTTCCACCACCTGCACGCCGGTCACATGGCCGGCGGTATGGCTCGGGCGGGCCGCAGGCTTTTCTTCGGCCTGGGCCTGCTGCATCGGCTGGGCAGGCGGCGGGGCCATGGTGTTCTGGGCCTGGCGGGCATCATAGGCGGGCGGGCGGGTGGTCGAACCCGGTGCCGCCTGGCTCGTCAGCGCTGGCGGCTCGGGCGCGATCGGCTGCGCGCCGGTGTTGCTGCCCGCATTGCCGTATGCGTTGCTGTTGCTGTACGAAGCCTCGGTCGTCGGCCCCTGGGTGGCCTTGGTAATCGGCAACACGCCCGTCACAGCTGCGACCACCGTCAGGCTCGCCACCACGAGAGCAACGGCGGCTGCGCCCACCAGCGGATTCAGGCGGCGTTGCGTCGGTAGGGCGGGGAGGGTTTCCGGACCAGACATTTCTTGTTCTCCAAGTCACCGGCAAGCGGTGGATACCTAGAGTCTGGCCGAATTACGATCCGGTTTCCGTTTGATTTTGTAAGGATCTGTAGCCGGGAATCGGCCGGAAAATCAATGGGTTACGGCGGGATCTGGAGCGATGTGGCGCGGCGTCTGTAACACCGGAGGGGGCGGAAGCGCCCCTCTCCTGCGCCTGGGGGCGCTGGGGGAGAGGGGAAACTACAAAAACTACGATGAGCCGATCAGTCTTCGCGGCGCAGGTGCGGGAACAGGATCACGTCGCGGATGTTCGGGCTGTCGGTCAGCAGCATGACCAGACGGTCGATGCCGATGCCGCAGCCGCCGGTCGGGGGCATGCCGTACTCAAGCGCGCGGATGTAGTCGGCGTCGAAGTACATGGCTTCCTCGTCGCCGGCGTCCTTCTGCTCCACCTGCTTGCGGAAGCGGTCGGCCTGGTCTTCCGGATCGTTCAGCTCCGAGAAGCCGTTGGCAATCTCGCGGCCCGTGATGAACAGTTCGAAACGCTCGGTGATGCCTGCCTGCGTGTCCGAGGCGCGCGCCAGCGGCGACACTTCCACGGGGTAGTCGACGATATAGGTCGGCTCCCACAGCTGCGACTCGGCCGTTTCCTCGAACAGCACCAGTTGCAGCGTGCCCACGCCGGCGTTCAGGAACTGCGGCGCGCTGGTGTTGATCTTGAACTTGCCCTTCAGCTCGGCACGCAGGAAGTCTGCGTCGACCAGCTGCGCATCGGTATATTCCGGCGCGTACTTCTGGATGGCCTGGCAGATCGTCAGGCGATGGAAGGGCTTGGACAGGTCCAGTTCGCGGCCCTGATAGTTCAGCACGGCGCTGCCGCTGGCGTCGATGGCCGCCTGGCGGATCAGGTTCTCGGTGAAGTCCATCAGCCAGCGGTAGTCCGTGTAGGCCGCGTAGAACTCCATCATCGTGAACTCGGGGTTGTGGCGCGGGCTCACCCCCTCGTTACGGAAGTTGCGGTTGATCTCGAACACGCGCTCGAAGCCGCCGACGATCAGGCGCTTCAGGTACAGCTCGGGAGCGATACGCATGAACATCTGCATGTCCAGCGCATTGTGGTGCGTGATGAACGGCTTGGCCGCCGCGCCGCCCGGAATCGGGTGCAGCATCGGCGTTTCCACTTCCATGAAGCCGGCGTCGGACATATGGCGGCGCAGCGACGACATCGCCTTGGTACGGGCACGGAACGTGTCGCGCGTTTCGGGCGAGACAATCAGGTCGACATAGCGCTGGCGGTACTTCATTTCCTGGTCGGCCAGGCCGTGGAACTTGTCCGGCAGCGGGCGCAGGCTCTTCGACAGCAGGCGCAGTTCGCGCACCTGCACCGACAGTTCGCCCTTGTTGGTGCGGAACAGCTCGCCGCGCGCGCTGATGATGTCACCCAGGTCCCAGTGCTTGAAGGCGGCGTAGACGTCCTCGCCCACCTTGTCGCGCGTGATGTAGAACTGGATCTGGCCGCTGCCGTCCTGAACGGTGGCAAAGCTGGCCTTGCCCATCACGCGCTTGAGCATCATGCGGCCGGCGATCGACACTTCCACCGGGCTGGCTTCGAGCGCGGCCTGGTCGGTCTCGCCATACTGCGCATGCAGCGCGCCGGCCTGGTGCGTCGGGCGGAAATCGTTCGGGAAGGCCACGCCTTGCTCGCGCAGGGCCTGCAGCTTCTCGCGCCGTTCGGCAATGATCTTGTTCTCGTCTACGGCAGGCGCGTCGGCGGGTGCGGCGGCAGGCGTGCGGGTCGGTTCGGTCATGGTGTCAGCTTCGGTCGCACAAGGCGCGGGGCCTGCGCGATGGTTCAGTTCAATAGTTGCGGATGTCGTCGAGTTCGGTCTTGCCGAAGTCGGCGCGCTCCAGATAGGTGGCGATGCGTTGCGCGACATCGTCCGGCGACGCCAGCTGGTCATTCGCCTTCAGGTCGCGGAAGCGCTGTACCTGGGCGAAGTCGGCGCCGCGGATGGTTTCCTGCATGCCCGTGTCCACCACGCCCGGCGCCAGCGCCACGGCGCGCACCGCGCGGTCGTCGGCCAGGCCGGCGTACTCGGCGTTGACCGAGCGGATGAACATGTCCAGGCCCGCCTTGCCGGCGCAATAGGCGCTCCAGCCCGGCACCGGGTTGCGCGCCGCGCCCGACGAGATGGCCAGCACCTTGCGCGGGCAGTCGAAGCGCGCGGTGGCGTCGATGAACGCGCCGGTCATCGTCATCGGCGTGACCAGGTTGGTCTGCAGATGCGGTACCAGCGTGTTTTCGTGCAGCTCGGTGATCGGGCCGATGGGCTCCACCACGCCGGCGTTCAGGATCAGCGTCACGCTGGCCGGGGCATCGTCCACGGCTTCCAGCACGCTGGACAGCCAGCCGGCCGACGGGCCGGGCTGCGACAGGTCCTGCAGGTGCCAGGCCACCGGCACGCCGCTGGCCGAAGCCTCGCGTTCCAGGTCGGTATTGCGGCTGCGCGCCACGCCGATGATGCGATTGCCCGGCTTGAGCAGCGCGCGCACGAGCGACGCACCCAGGCCGCGCGAGGCGCCGGTGACGATGTAGAGATGGGTGGAGCGGGGCGTTCCGGTGGTCATGACTTGGACCTTGTTCGATGAAACGGCGACTTCGGGATGGATACTCTGGGTTCTTGTCGCGCCGCCATGCCAACACGGGGCAGGCATGGCGGCGCGGCTGCGGCTGCAGGCGTTGCCGGTGTTACAGGCCCTGTTTCAGGCTGGCCTCGATGAACGGGTCGAGGTCGCCGTCGAGCACCTTCTGCGTGTTGGACATTTCCACGTTGGTGCGCAGGTCCTTGATGCGGCTCTGGTCCAGCACGTACGAGCGGATCTGGTGGCCCCAGCCCACATCGGTCTTGCCGGCTTCGAGCTTGTCGGCCTCGGCCTGACGCTTGCGCATCTCGTGCTC